>Ga0075152_10002620_pt1 | contig 12750 bp, 7 predicted proteins | sample JI61114C2DNA_FD_70964 | JGI IMG/M metagenome (GOLD analysis project Ga0075152, IMG submission 70964) | Wastewater effluent complex algal communities from Wisconsin, to seasonally profile nutrient transformation and Carbon sequestration -... | ecosystem: Engineered > WWTP > Effluent > Algae...
CAGGCGCGCGAGGTCATGCCGGCGCCCACGTCGACCGCCACGGGGGGCAGGAGCTCGAAGTAGAAGCCGCGATCTCGGCGGTAGATCCTCCAGCGCTGGCCGGGCCTGCGCACGGTCCGGGCGAATACCTCATCCACCGGGCCGCGCACCGCGTATCGTCGGTGTTTGAGGAGGAAGGTCGCCAGGCGCAGCGCGTGGTGATTGTACAGGCGATGACAGCCGTGGCTGCTGCCGGTGAGGATCGAGCGGTAGCTCACCGATCCGTGGGTCCGGATGCCGTGATCGAGCATATGGCTGTGGTCGCCGTGATCGACCCGCTCGTGGTGGATCAGCATGACGAGGCCGTAGGCCGAGCGATAGCCGGGGCCGAGCAGGTCCTCCTTGAGCACCCACTTGCCGTCGCGCACGCCGAGCAGCTCGTCGTCCGGTGTGCTCGACGGAGGGTACCAGGCCGGCGCCACCACCAGATCTCGCCAGGCCCGCGCTCCGAGGTCCGACCCCTTGTAGCGGCGAACGACCCTCCGGCTGGAGAGCTTCTCGTCCTTCCATCCGCCGACCGTTGTCGGCCAGCGGACCAGGGCGACCTCGTCCGCGCCCTCACCGGCGAACACGACGAGCACCGGCCGATGCGTCGCGGCCCGGGCGAGCCGCTGGCCCCGACGTGTCCGTGGATCCGCGTCGACGACGTCGCCGCGGTCGATCACCGCCCGCAGCTCCAGCGGTGTGCGGTCATACGCGGGCGGTGACGGCAGGCGCACGGCCACCTGCCGCGTCGTGCCGGACAGCAGCGCCCGGAGCCCGGCCCGCGTCGACGCGAAGTCCGACCACCCGAGCGCGCGCGCGGCCGCCTCGGTCGCCGGCGAGATCCGGTCCGCGGCGCCGTTCTTGAGCGCCGGATAGGGGCCCTGAAATCGCAGCTCCGCCGGGTCGAGCTGGCGACCGAGCACCGTGCCCCACTCGCCGCGCGCCGAGCCGTCCTCGATCAGACCCGCGGCGTCGGCGACGCGCACCCGGAGCACCCGGAGCGCCAGGCGAAGGTCGAGCTCGCGGCTGCCGAGGCCGAGCGCGTCGACCGTGTCGCCGTCGAGCTCGCCCGCTCCGACGATCCAGTTGCGGCGCTGAAACGCCGCGAGCGCGCGCATCGTCGTGACGTCGAAGGCGCCCCGCGGCGCGCCTGCGACCATGAGCCCGTCACACACGAGGTGCGCCTGCAACGCCCGGATCGCCGCATCCACGGCCTCCGCGCGCTCCAGCGTCGTCACCAGGCGGGCATAGCTCGGGTTCAGGTCGCGCAGCTCGGCGACCGAGCCGACACCGTGCCGTCGAAGCGCCGCATCGACCCGCCCGCGCGTGCGCTCCAGCGCGCGACGCCGCTCCTGCGCCCGTTCGCGGGGCTCGCGGCGCATGGGGGTCTTGACCGCCAAGAGCGGACCCGGGGCGATCGCGTCGTGGCAGCGGTGGCGCGCCTCGTCGTCCATCGCCGCGAGGACCAGGTGCAGGCTGGGCGCCACGCCGAAGAGCTCGAGCGCGCGATCCTCGGCCGCCATGGCGTCGCCGCCGAAGCGCCCGCTGGCGAGGTCGATGAAGGTCTGACGATAACGCGGCAGCACATCCCCGCCGGCCCGCGCCGCCCCGTCCAGCGGATACGGCGCCCACGCATCGCCGAGATCGACGATGGTCCACCCCTCGCCGGGCGCCTCGACGGCGTCCCGCGCTCCGCCCATCAAGGTCGACGTCGCGGTCGCGGGGGCGGGCGCCGCATGAGCGACCGCGCTGACCATCGCGCCCGCGAGCGACGAGATGAGCAGGTACGAACCGCGCCGGGCCATCGCGGGGCATTGTATGGCCTGGCGCGCGGCCTCGCCGCAGGTCCGGGGCGGGCGCGTCGCGAATTTCATGCGCGCCGCGTCGCGGCCGTGGCCCGCTCATACAGGGCGAACAGCAGCTCGACCCGAGGGCGCTCGCCGACCGGTCCCGCCGCCCCGTAGCAGCGATCGACCGCGTCATCGAGGCGCTGGTGCGCGGCGCCCAGCGCCGCCGGCATGCGCGTGGGCTCGTACAACATGGAGAGCGTCGCCCCGGGCACGGCCGCTCGCGCAGCGAGCACCTCCGCCGCGGCGGACTCCACCGCCGCCCGCTGCCCGCCCTCCGCCTCGGGCCAGGGGAAGTTGTTATATACGATCGCGTTCGAGTAGCGCAGGTCCGACTTCAGGCGCCCGCAGACCTGCCGGGCCCACGCCATATGCATCGCCGAGTGCAGGACCCCGAATTCATAACACCCCGCCCCCGGCAATATATATAGCTGATTGGACGCGATCACCTCGGGCCCGAGGAAGGCGATCGGGAGGTATCGCCGGCGCTCCGACGAGGTCGTCGGGATCGCCAGATATGTGGCCTCGGGCTGACGGACCTCCGCGAAGCGCGTCGGCGTCGCCGCCAGCGCCCGCGTCAGCGCCCGCCCGCGACCCCGCCGCCACGCGCCGACCGCCGCGACCCGCCGCGTCACCGCCGTCAACCCGGCCAGCTCCGAAGGATCCGCGTCGGCGAGCCACAGGCAATAGCGCGGCTCGCCGCGCAGCAGCTCGCGCCCGCCGACGAAGCGGCGCACGAAGCCCGCCGCCCCCGGGCACTCGGCCAGCAACGCGGCCCGCTGCGCCGCATCGAGGGTATAGTGCCCGCCGTCGAGGGCGAAGCTGCCATAGACCAGCTCGGGCACCGCGGAGATCGGCCGGCGCCGCGCGCGGACCAGCGTCGGGCCGCCCGCGACGAGGTATGGTGATATCTCGCGGACCGACGTGACCGTCGGGTGATCGACGCCGGCCACATGCTCGAAGATCCGCCGGCGCTCGACCGGCCGATCTCCAAAGCCGATCACCACGACGTGCACCTGCGCCCGCCCGCGGGCCGCCCCGCCCCAGGGGAAGCCGCGGACCGCGAATTGCAGGTTCAGCCCCGGATGCGCCAGCAGCTCGCCCCACAGCGCCGCGACCTGCTCGCCCTGGGCGATCGAGCTGGTCGCCACGAAGCCGACCCGCGCGTGGGTCCCGGCGATGTAGCGCGCCGCCAGCACGAACCAGCAGCTCGCCAGATCCAGCACCCCGGCGCCGCGGACACCTCGCCACACCAGGGCCATGTCCGCCTTCTGCTGCGGGCTCTGCTCCTTCTTGCCGACGAAGGGCGGATTGCCGAGCACGTACGCGCATTGTTCAGGGGCCAGCAATTCGCGCCAGTCCGCCCGCAGCGCGTTGGCGACGCGGATCTCCGGGCGCTGCCCCGCCGCGCGCGCCGGCAAGCCGAGGGCCGTCGCCGCCGCGTCCAGCTCCGCGTCGACCTGCACCAGCGCCTCCCGGGCGATGCCCGCCGCGACCGCGTCCAGCTCGATGCCCACCAGCTGCGCGCAGCCGACCCGCGCCAGCCCCTCCAGCGCCCCCCGATGCTCCCGCAGCGCGAGCAGGGCCTCCCGCTCGAGCCCTCGCAGCTCGCGCAGGGTGACGACCAGGAAGTCGCCGCAGCCGCAGGCCGGGTCGAGGAAGCGAAGCCCCGCCAGCCGCGCCAGCAGCCCGCGCAGCGCAGGGGCCCCGTCGCGCGTCGCGGCCCGCAGCTCGCCGCGCAGGTCCTCGAGGAACAGCGGCTCGATCACCCGCAGGATGTCGCGTTCGGACGTGTAATGCGCGCCGGCCTGCCGCCGCGCCCGCGGGTCCATGCCCGCCTCGAAGCGCGCCGCGGGCGACTGGGGCAGGACCTGCAGGTGGCCCGGACGCATGGACCGCGAGCGTAGGCCAAAGCGCCGCGCAGTGATACCGCGTCCCTCGCATCGCCCGGCGCCGCGGGCTCAGACCTCGCGCGGCGGCCCGATCGTCCCGACCGGGAGCGCGGCGCGCCCGGCCAGCGCGTCGACCTCGGAGGGGTCGACGCCGAGCGCGGCGAGCCAGCGCTGAAAGTAGCGCTCGAGCCGGGCCGCGCGCGGGTGCGAGGCCTGATGGTGCGCTCGAAAGTCCTTGAAGTTCTGGACCTTGTCGGCGACCAGCATCTGATTGACCGCGGCCAGCGGACTGCGGGAGATCCTTCCCGGATCGGCGTAGCCCGGGTGCTCCTCCATCGCCGAGAGGAAGCGGTTGGCGATGTTTCGATACTCCATCACCAGCACCACCACCTCGGTCGCAAAACCCGCGAGCGCGCCGCCGCGAACGGCGGCCTCCAAGTCGGCGTCGCCCTGCACGATCGGGTGCAGACACCACGCCCGCCAGGCCGACTCCTGCGCGCTCAAGCGGCGCAGCACGTACAGCCCCTCGTCGATATGGTTCATCAAGAACACGCCGCTGCGGCGGGCCCGGCCGTCGCCGTAGAACGCCTCGATCGCGCGATACTCCGGCGTCGCCGTGAAGGCCGCCGCGAGCGCCGGTTCGCCGCCGATGTGCGCGAGCACCTCGAAGATGCCGCAGCCGGGCGAGGTGATGTAGCGCTGGCCAGGCGGCCGCGCGGCCGCGTGCCGCCGCAGGTGGCCGTGGCCGCGCTGCCCCGCGTATACATAGATCGCGACGAACTCGGCGCCGGCGCCGTCGCGAAGGATCGTCTCGGCGCCCCACTCGACGCCGCGATGCCTCAGGGGCGTCACGAGGCCGGACCACGAATAGTCGCGGTCGTCGTGCAAGAGCTGCACGGCGCGCCCGCGAAAGTAATCGAGCGCCGCCGGGGCCGTGCTCGCGTGCAGGTCGAAGCGGGGCGGGTGCATATCGTTCACTGCATCCGCAGCGCGACCGCCGTGCCGACCCCGACCAAGATCGCGGCCGCGAACACCAGCGCGATCGGCCGCCCGAAGCCCTTACGCCCCATGAACACCGCCATCGAGCCCTTCACCAGCGTGTTGGCGACCACCGCGATCGTGATCGCCAGGCTGGCGACGGTCGTGGGCAGGGTCCCGTCGTGGCTCTGCCGGCTCACGGCGAGCGTGACCGCGTCGACGTCGGCCAGGCCGGAGGCCGCCGCCGTGACATACAGGCCCCGATCCCCGAAGTGCTGCTGCGCGACCGCCGAGGCGACCAGCACGAGGCTGAGCACGACGCCCCACTTGAGCGCCGGCACCAGCGCGAAGGGGTTGCTCAGCGCGACGAGCTCGCCGTCATGGTCGGCGCCGCGGTCCTCATTGCGCAGCGCGAGCTGCTTCCAGCCGGCCCCGGCCAGCATGATGGCGCCCATCAGGCCGAGCGGAGCGGCCAGCGCGGCGGCGATGCTGCGATCGATGAGGGCGGTGACGACGAGCACGCGGACGAACATCACGGTGTTGGCGAGGAAGGTCGCCACCTGCCCGGGCAGGACCATGCGCGCGTCGGTCCGCGACTGCTGGGCCATCGCGGCGGTGACGGCGGTCGAGCTGGCGAGGCCGCCGACCAGGCCGGCGAGGCCGGCCCCGCGCGAGGCGCCGAGCAGGCGGTTCAGGACGTAGCCGACGTAGCTGATGCCCGCGATCAGGACGATGAACAGGCCGATCTTGCGCGGCGACAGCACGCCCCAGGGGTCGCGCGCCTCGACCGGCAGCAGCGGCAGCACGACCGCGAGGACGATCGCCAGCTGCAGGGTCGCCGTCAGCTCGATCCGCCGCAGTCGAGGGATCTGGCGGCGAAACCACGGCTTGGCGAGCAGCAGCAAGGTGACCGCCAGCCCGACCGCGACCGCCAGGTCGCGCTCGTGATGCACCAACATCCCGAGCGCGAAGGTCGCGACCGCCGCGACCTCGGTGGTCAGGCCGAAGTCCTTGTCGCCGACCCGAAAGTAGTGGGCGATCACCAGCGCGCCAACCACGAACAGCCCCGCCGGAGGCACCCACGCCAGCCGGTCACCGAGCAGCGCGCACATCCAGCCGAACAGCGCGAAGATCGCGAAGGTGCGCACCCCGAGGTGGTCGTCGGAGTGTTCGCCGCTCGGCGCGGTGCGGTCGCTGTGCTCGCGCTCGAGGCCGATGAACAGACCGACGCCGCCGGCCACCGCGCTCTCGATCAACAGTGCCAGGGTGCCGCTGTCCAAGTCGTCCAGTGAGCCATGGCCCGCGACCCCCGTCAAAGCGGCGCACAAACCCAAGAGAGCTGCGCGCGTCTGCAAATGAGAACATCGCCGCGACCCCTGGTGATCACGGGCGAGGTCTGCCAGCGTGCCGGCTGGCGCCTGAGCCTCGCCGCCCCGCGCCCCCTCCACCTCGCAGGATGATCCCGACATGCATCGACGCGCGCCCGCACATCTCGTGACCCTCGCCCTGCTGCTGCCCGCCTGCGCCGACCCGGCCGGCGACACCACCGATGGCGCGGGCACCACCGCCGACACCGGCACCGCCGACAGCACCGGCGATCCCACCGGAGGCGCCGCGATCACCTACCACCGCGACATCAAGGCGATCCTCGACCGCAGCTGCGCCGGCTGTCACGCCCCCGGCAACATCGCCCCGTTCTCGCTGCAGACCTACGACGAGGCGAAGGCCTTCGCGCCCGCGCTGGCCGCCGCGGTCATGGCCGGGACCATGCCGCCCTGGCCGCCCGACAACGCCTGCAACACCTACAAGCACGACCGCTCGCTGCCCGAGGACCAGCGGCAGCTGCTCGCCGGCTGGGCCGAGCTCGGCGCCCCGGAGGGCGACCCCGCCGACGCCCCCGAGCCGCTGCCCGTCGTCGACGACATCGCCTACGACGTCGAGCTCCCGCTGCCGATGGCATACAGCCCGACGATCGCCCCCGACGAGTATCGCTGCTTCATGATGGACTGGCCGAAGGACCAGCTGAAGTACATCACCGGCTTCCGCGCGACCCCCGGCGAGACCGCGATCGTGCATCACGTGATCGCCTACAACGTCCCGCCCGAGCAGGTCGCCGAGTACGAGGCCCTCGACGCCGCCGATCCCGACCCCGGTTACCTGTGCTACGGCGGCCCCGGCGGCAAGCGCCCGCAGTGGATCGGCGCCTGGGTGCCCGGCAGCAGCAACGGCGCCCTGCCGGCCGGCACCGGCCTGCGCATCGAGCCCGGCGCGAAGGTCGTCGTGCAGATGCACTACCACACCCTGCCGGGCGCCGACCCGGATCGCACCGTCTTGCAGATGCGCACCGCCGACACCGTCGAGCGCACCGCCTACGTGGTCCCGTTCACCAACCCCGGATGGCCGACCGGGACGAGCCCGATGGAGATCCCCGCCGGCGACGCCGACGTCGTCCACAACTTCGAGGCCGACCTCAGCAAGGCCGTCCCCCTGTTCGCCCCCGGCGGCGAGCTCGCGGCCGGCGATCCGCTCGTCGTGCATAACGCCGCCCTGCACATGCACACGCTCGGCACCTCCGGCTCCATCGCCGTCGAGCACGTCGCCGGCGGCAGCGAGTGCGCCCTCGACATCCCGCGCTGGGACTTCGACTGGCAGGGCAGCTACCAGCTCGCCGCGCCGATCACCCTGCAGCCCGGCGACAAGCTCAAGCTCGAGTGCCGGTGGAACAACGCCGCCGGCCAGAACCCCGTGTACTGGGGTGAGGGCACCGGCGACGAGATGTGCCTCGGCATCGTCTACATCACCGGCGCCTGAACATGGCCGTCCTCCGCGGCCCAGATCGCGAGGTCGAGCTGCCCGACCGCTGCCTCGTCGGGCGCTCGCGCAGCTGCGACCTCGTGCTGAGCGCCCGTGACGTCTCCAGCGAGCACGCGGTCCTGCAGTGGTGCGGCACCCACTGGGAGCTGCGCGACCTCGGCAGCCGCAACGGCACCCTCGTCGGCGAGCACCGACTCGCGGCCGGCGGCCGGGCGCCGCTCGCCGTGGGCGCCCAGCTGCAGTTCGGGCGCGAGTCACCGCCATGGGTGCTCGTCGACGCGGCCGGGCCGCGGGCCATGGCCGTCGCGCTGGTCGGCGGCGAGCGCCGGGTCGCCGACGGCGGCTATCTGGTGTTGCCGGGCGCCGACGAGCCGCTGCTCGCGGTCTATCAGGAGGGCGACGGTCGCTGGCGAGTCGAGCAGGACGGCGCGACCCGGACGATCGAGGACCGGGAGGTCCTCGAGGCGCGGGGTCCGTGGCGGGTGCACCTGCCGGCGACGCTGACTGGCACCTGGGAGGCCGGCGCGGACCTCATGGTCACGGCGCGGCTGCGCCTGTGCTTCTCGTTCAGCCGCGACGAGGAGCACGTCGAGCTGGTGGCCTGGGCCGACGCCCGGCGCATCGACTTGCAGGCGCGGGTCCATCACTATCCGCTGCTGTTGCTCGCGCGCCGTCGGCTCGCCGATCAGCGCGCCGGCGTGCCGGCGGCCGAGCAGGGCTGGCTGCGCCAGGACGACCTGCTGGCGATGCTGCGCATGAAGGAGGACCACCTCGGCGTGTACATCCATCGCGCCCGCGCCCAGTTCGCCCGGGCCGGGGTCGCCGACGCCGCCGCGCTGGTCGAGCGCCGCCCCGGGACCCGCCTGCTGCGCATCGGCGTCGCCGCGCTCGAGCTCGTGCCGCTCGCCGCGGGGCCACCCGGCTGACATGGTCATTATTGCCCGGTCTCGGCGCAGGCGCCGTGAGATCTCCAGGGACCCGCCCTGCACCGTCGGGCGCCCTACCCGCCGCCCCGTGAGGGCGTTGTCGCACAGGCAGCCGTGTGGTACTGACCGCTCATATGACGGCCGGAAGAACCGTAAACGCGGCGAGCCACCACTGGGGTACACCGCTGGTCTATGTCGAGGCCGTGCGCAAGGTCTTCGGCGGCCGGATCGCCCTCGATCCCTGCTCCAATCAGTTTTCGGTGGTCCAGGCAGCGACGGAGTATCGACTGCCTGAAGTCGATGGCCTGGAGGCCAGCTGGGACTTCCCGAGGATCTACGTAAATCCGCCATATGGAGCCGACCGATCGCGCGGCACGACGATCAAGGACTGGCTGAAGCGCTGCGCAGAGGCCCATCAGGCCCATAAATCCGAGGTCATCGCATTGGTCCCGGTCGCCACCAATACCAGCCATTGGAAGCGGTACGTATGGAACAAGGCCAGCGCCCTCGCGTTCCTCTATGATACCCGCCTGAAGTTCCTCGTCGATGGCCAGTCGGGGGGTAAAGGCGCCCCCATGTCCTGCGCCATGGTCTACTGGGGGAAGCACGTCGCCAGGTTCCTCGACGTATTCTCCGCGTATGGCGCCGCGGTGGACCTCAGCACGACGCGGGCCGCGGCGTACGAGCGGGTCGAGAAGAAGGGCCAGCCCTCATTGCTCGGGTGGTCCCAGCGCGCGGCGTCAGCGGCCAACGGGCGGCCCCTTGGCGCATGATCCCCGCATCTCGCGGATCTTCTACCACTTCGAGGCCCACACCGATATTCGCAACGGTCGCACCGTCGGCCGGAAGATCGGTGTGATCCAAGAGATCATCATCAAGAAGTTCCTGCTCACGGACCAGAAGGTCCGCGACTGCCTGATCTACGAGCCCCGGATCCGGGGCCGGTCCGGGGCGACCCACAAGGTCGAGTTCGTCCTCTTCGCCCCGCTCGTCGTGGCCGAGATCGCCGCCGGCCGCAGCCTTCGGATCCACGAGCCATCGCTGGAGGTCAGCGTCCTGAAGGTGGACGCCGCGGCAGAGCGGGCGCGCGTCGCGGTCCTCACCGGCGAGGGGAAGACGACGAAGCTGTTGGCCGTCGAGCAGGCGCTCGCGATCACGCTCGTCTGGCTCGGCCAGCCGACGATCTTCTATGTGAAGCTGAGCGGCATCGACGGCGGGACCTGCCGCATCTCGATCCTCAAGGGCGCGGTCCCGCTGGCCTCCCTGGAGAGCAAGCGGGTCGGCGCGCAGCGCTTCGCCGGCACCGAGGCGCTCGGCAGCGGCATTCAGACCATCGAGAAGGCCAAGCAGACGGCGCTCGTCGCCGTCGACTTCGACCTCCAGTTCAACGCGCAGATCCTCGCCTTGACGACCGTGGACGCCGAGCGGCGGTTTCGCAGCTTCGCGGTCCTCGGCAACGGAGTCCACTGGACCGACCACGATCTATCGGTGCTTCAGACCTACGTCGACTACACCTTCCAGGTCAAGGACGACGCGGTCATTCGCTACTCGGAGTTCATCGACGAGTTGTGCAAGGGCGGCGAGCAGCCGTTCTTCGAGTTCTTCATGGCGTACTTCAACGGGATGACGAACACCCCGCCGGACGCTTTTGTCGTCACCCGGGACGACTTCATCCTCATGCGGCCAACAGATACCCGCCACGCGAACGCGACGCTCACTGAATTGGTGAGGATGCAGCTGCCCGACTACCCGGTCGCGCGCAGCGTGTGAGGCTCGGCGCACGATGTCGTTCTCGACGGTCGGGGCAGCGTCCACGGATCCGACGGTGAACGGGACGACCGCGCCGCTCGGCGGCCCCGACGGCCCCGACGCCGCGCTCGCCGGGCTCGGACAGGCGCGCAGGATCGGCCGCTACACCCTGCTCGAGCTGCTCGGCCACGGCGGCATGGGCGTGGTCTTCGCCGCCTACGACGAGGAGCTCGACCGCAAGGTCGCCATCAAGTTCATGCACCACGCGGGCGGCGACCCCCGGGCCCGCGCCGCCCTGCTCGGCGAGGCCCAGGCCCTCGCCCGGCTCGCGCACCCGAACGTCATCCACGTCTACGAGGTCGGCGAGACCGGCGACCAGGTCTTCCTCGCCATGGAGTTCGTGCGCGGCCAGACCCTGCGCCAGTGGCTGCGTCAACCGCGGCCGTGGCCCGAGGTCGTCGCCATGTTCCTGCAGGCCGGACGTGGCCTCGCCGCCGCCCACCAGGCCGGCCTCGTCCACTGCGACTTCAAGCCCGAGAACGCCCTGGTCGGCCAGGACGGGCGCCTGCGGGTCCTCGACTTCGGCCTCGCGCGCCGCCAGGGGCCCGACGCCACCACCGACGACGCCGCCACCGACGCCACCACCAACGCCGCCACCACCGCGCCCCGCCCGGCCGACACACGCCCGCGGGGCGGCACCCCGGGCTACATCCCGCCGGAGCAGTACGAGCAGCGCCCGGTCGACGCCCGCTCGGACCAGTTCAGCTTCTGCGTCGCGCTGTTCGAGGCGCTGCACGGGCAGCGCCCCTTCGCCGGCGACACGCCGGTGGCGTTGATGCTGCAGGTGCTCGGCGGCGAGGTGCGCGGCGCCCCGGGTGAGGCGAAGGTCCCCGCGCGGCTGCGCCGGGCGATCCGCCGGGGCCTCGCGCTCGACCCCGCGGCCCGGCACCCGACGATGGCCGCCCTGCTCGCCGAGCTCACCGACACGCTCCCGCGCCCGCGCAGCGCCTGGCTGATCGCCGCCGCCGTCTCCGCGGCCCTCACCTCCGTCACCTGGGCCCTCCTCACCCGCAGCGACGACCCCGCGACCTCCTGCGCCGCCACCGTCGCCGCCGAGCTCGACGCCCTCTGGGGCCCAAACACCCGCACCGCCGTCCAGCGCGCCTTCGCCGCCACCAACCTGCCCTACGCCGGCGACTCCTTCGCCCGCTCCGCCCGGCTCCTCGACGCCCACCTCCAGTCCTGGGCCGCCCTCCGCCAGCGCACCTGCGAGCTCGCACCCAACCCCGACACCCCACCACCAGGCGCCCGCTGCCTCGACCGCCACCGCCGCACCGTCTCCGCCTGGGTCGACGTGCTCCGCGACGCCGACGCCACCGTCGTCGAGCAGGCCGTCGCCGCCACCGCCGAGCTGCCCGACCCGCAACCATGCGTCGACCCGGCGACCCTGCTCATCGAGGACGCCCCCGAGCAAGACCCCGTGCGCGCCGCCGCCGCGAGCGACATCGAGGGCCTGCTCGCCCAGGGCCGCGCCCTCGAGCTCGCCGGCCAGTACGAGCGCGCCCTGCCCCCCGTGCGCGCCGCGCGGGAGCGCGCCCGCGAGCTCGGGCTGCTGCGCCTCGAGTCCGCCGCGCTGCTGCGCCTCGGCCTCCTGCAGGAGCACACCGGCGACGGCGCGCGCGCGGCCGACAGCCTCGCCGCCGCCTACTTCACCGCCGAGGCCGCGCACCACCGCATCACCCGGGCCGAGGCCGCGGTGCACCTCGTGCACGTGACCGGCGGCCCGCCGCGCAGCCGCGAGGAGGATGCGCTGTGGGCCCGCCTGGCCGGCTCGATCGCCGCGGGCCTCGGCGAGAGCGCGCTCGACCTGCGCGCCGCCCTGCTGCAGCACCGCAGCCGCGCCGCGATCGCCCGCGACAGCCTCGACCCGGCCCGCGCGGACCTCGAGGCGGCGCTCGAGCTCGAGACCCGGCGGCTCGGCCCGGGGCACCCGGCGCTCGCCGCCATCCACGAGCAGCTGGGCGAGGTCCTGCGGCTCGCCGGGCGCGACGACGAGGCGCTCGCGCACGTCGAGCAGGCGATCGCCGTCGCCGAGGCGACGCTCGGCCCCGAGCACCCTAGCACCGCGCGGCGGATCCTCGGCCGCGCGCAGGTCCACGAGCGCCGCGGCGACCTCGCGGCGGCCCTGCGCGACGACCTCCACGCGCTCGCGGTGTGGGAGCGGGCCTACGGCGAGCACCCGCGGCTGATCTGGCCGCTCACCTGCGCCGGCCGGGTGCTGCGCAAGGCCGACCGCCTCGCCGACGCCGAGCCCCACTACGCCCGCGCCCTGGCGATCGCCGAGCGCACCCACGGTCCCACCCACCCCGAGGTCGCCCGCGCCCTGATCGAGCTCGGCGACCTGCTCCGCGGCCTCGGTCGCGCCGCCGAGGCCCGCGCCCTGCACGGCCGCGCGCTCACCATCCTGCTCGCCACGAGCGCCGACGCCACCACCTGGCGCGACCTCGGCGAGACCCTGCT
>Ga0075152_10002627_pt1 | contig 12729 bp, 10 predicted proteins | sample JI61114C2DNA_FD_70964 | JGI IMG/M metagenome (GOLD analysis project Ga0075152, IMG submission 70964) | Wastewater effluent complex algal communities from Wisconsin, to seasonally profile nutrient transformation and Carbon sequestration -... | ecosystem: Engineered > WWTP > Effluent > Algae...
GTGGTGTCGGCGCCGGCATTGGCGAGGCCGATCACCTGGGCGCCGGAGGACTGGGCCTTGAGCAGGAAGGATGAGAAGTCGGAGCCGGGGAAGGGGTGGCGGACCGAGCCCAGCACCTTGCCGCCGTTGGCTGTGACCACCGCCGAGGCGTCTTTTTCCAGGGCCTGGCCGAAGGCGTAGTCGGCGGTCAGGAAGAACCAGCTCTTGCCACCCTGTTTGGTCACGGCCTTGGCGGTGCCGTTGGCCAGGGCGTAGGTGTCGTAGGTGTAGTGGACGGTGACGTCGTTGCACTGCTCGTTGGTGATCGGGGTGGAGGCCGGGCCGCTCATCAGGGCGATGCGGTCCTTCTCCTTGGCCACCTTCATGACGGCGAGGGCGACGGAGGTGGTGACCAGCTCGGTGGCGGTATCCACGCCTTCGCGCTCGAACCACTCGCGGGCCTTGTTGGAGGCGATGTCGGCCTTGTTCTGATGGTCGGCGCTTACCACTTCAATCTTGAAGTTGGGCTTTTCCTTGGCGATGAAGTCCTCGACCGCCATCTTGGTAGCGAGGACAGCGCCGGAGCCGGCCAGGTCGGAATAGGTGCCCGACAGGTCGGTCAGCACGCCGATCTTCACCACGCCCCCGGACACCTGCGCGTGGGCGCCGGCGGACAGGGTGGCGAGGGCTGCAGTACAGGCGATGGAAATTGTTTTTTTCATGGTCATGTCTCTCTCCTTCTTTGTTGTGTCGAGCCGGCTCAGACGCCGAGGGTTTGGTGCAGCCAGTCCATTTTTCCGGGCAGTTCTTCCTTCGAGATCGTGGCGAGTATCTCGCCGTGTTCCAGTACGTAATGGCGGTCAGCCAGCGGGGCGGCAAAGCGGAAGTTCTGTTCCACCAGCACGATGGTGAAGCCGCGCTTCTTGAGTTCGATGATGACTTCGCCGAGCTTTTTGACGATGACCGGGGCCAGGCCCTCGGTGATCTCGTCGAGCAGCAGCAGCTTGGCGCCAGTGCGCAGGACCCGGGCCATGGCCAGCATCTGCTGCTCGCCACCGGAAAGCTTGGTGCCGGGGCTGCTGCGACGCTCGAGCAGATTGGGGAACATCCCGTAGATTTCGTCCACGCTCATTCCGCCGCTGGCCACCTGGGGCGGCAGCATCAGGTTCTCTTCGGTGGACAGGGAGGCGAAGATGGCCCGCTCCTCGGGCACATAGCCGATGCCGTAGCGGGCCATGCGGTGGGTGGGCTCGGCAATGACATCCTTGCCGTTCACCATGATCGAACCCGTGCGCCGGCCTACCAGGCCGAGGATGGACTTGAGGGTGGTGGAGCGGCCGGAGCCGTTGCGACCGAGGAGGGTGATGCATTCACCGCGACCGACGTGAAGGTCGATGCCGTGGAGGATGTGGGACTCGCCATAGAATGCGTGCAGATCGTGGATCCGCAGCATTTCGGGCTTGGGGTCGAAGGCGCTGGTCATGGATCGCTTCCGGTCAGTGGTGGGCGTCGTTCATGTCGCTGGAGCCCACATAGGCTTCAAGCACCTGCGGGTTCTTCGAGACTTCCTCGTATGGGCCCTCGGCCAGCACGCTGCCACGCTGCAGAACGGTGATGCGGTCGCACAGGTTGGCCACCACCGACAGGTTGTGCTCCACCATCAGGATGGTGCGGTTGGCAGATACTTTGCGGATCAGATCCACCACCCGCCCGATGTCCTCGTGGCCCATGCCCTGCGTGGGTTCGTCGAGAAGCATCATCAAGGGGTCGAGGGCCAGGGTCGTGGCGATCTCCAGGGCCCGCTTGCGGCCATAGGGCATCTCGGCCGTGACCGTGTCCGCAAAACCGCCCAGGTCCACCGATTCGAGCAACTCCATGGCCCGGTCATTCAGCACGTTCAGGCTCTTCTCGGAGCGCCAGAAATGAAACTCTGTGCCGAGCTTTTTCTGCAGGCCGATGCGAACGTTCTCCATCACCGTGAGATGTGGAAAGGTGGCCGAGATCTGGAAGGAGCGCACAAGGCCCCGGCGCGCCGTGACGGCTGGCGCTTCTCGGGTGATGTCGCGGCCGTCGAAAGTGATGGTGCCTCGGGTGGGGGGCAGGAACTTGGTGAGCAGGTTGAAGACCGTGGTCTTGCCGGCACCGTTCGGGCCGATCAGGGCGTGGATGTGACCGCGGCGGACTTTCAGGTCCACGTTGGAGACCGCCGCGAAGCCCTTGAACTCCTTGGTCAGGCCGGCGGTTTCGAGGATGAAATCGCTCATGGGACTTACCGGGTGGAGGGCGAAATCAGCGTTTCGCCGGAGTGGGTGTATGCACCTGCGGGCGCTGGTGGGAGGCTTGCCGGTGGCGGGCTGAAAGATGGCGCCCCATGGCAAGGGCGAGCCCGATCGTGAGGATCGTGGCCAGGATGGGCAGTGCAGTCATGGCAAGGTCTCCGTTATGTTCTTGTGGCATCAAGACTAGGGCCGGAGCGTGTCTACACCGTTGCTCAAATGTAACGAATGGTGCGCTTGCGTCCCGGGCCAAAAGCCTTGTGCTTACTTTGTTTGTGGCTTTATTAGGGGGGTATCCCCACCTCGCGGCCAATGGGGGAATACCCGAACTGACGTGGACGTAAGGCGCATCTGGTGTTCGTGTGTGCATCGAGTGACGGCAGCAGCAGCCCGACGAGCTAGAATGGAAGGCTGGTAATCAATCCATTCGTTTGCAGACGGAGTCTCCCGAGATGCCCCAGTATCGTTCCCGCACTTCCACCGCCGGTCGCAACATGGCCGGCGCCCGCGCCCTGTGGCGCGCCACAGGCATGAAGGATGGCGATTTCGAAAAGCCGATCATCGCCGTGGTCAACAGCTTCACCCAGTTCGTGCCGGGTCACGTGCACCTGAAGGATCTGGGCCAGCTGGTGGCGCGCGAGATCGAGAAGGCGGGTGGTGTGGCCAAGGAGTTCAACACCATCGCCGTCGATGACGGCATTGCCATGGGCCATGGCGGCATGCTCTACAGCCTGCCCAGCCGCGACCTGATCGCCGACAGCGTGGAGTACATGTGCAACGCCCACACGGCGGATGCCATGGTGTGCATCTCCAACTGCGACAAGATCACTCCGGGCATGCTGATGGCCGCCCTGCGCCTCAACATCCCGGCGATCTTCGTGTCCGGCGGCCCGATGGAGGCCGGCAAGGTCAAGTGGGAGGCCAAGGTGATCTCCCTCGACCTGGTGGACGCCATGGTCAAGGCCGCCGACAGTAGCTGCTCGGACGAAGAGGTGGACGCCATCGAGCGCTCCGCCTGCCCGACCTGTGGCTCCTGCTCCGGCATGTTCACCGCCAATTCCATGAACTGCCTGACCGAAGCTCTGGGTCTGTCCCTGCCGGGCAACGGTACCGTGCTGGCCACTCACGCAGATCGCGAGCAGCTCTTCCTGCGAGCCGGCCGCACCATCGTGGACTTGGCCCGCCGCTACTACGAGAAGGACGACGAATCCGTCCTGCCGCGCTCCATCGCCAGCTTCAGGGCTTTCGAGAACGCCATCAGCCTTGACGTGGCCATGGGCGGCTCTACCAATACCGTGCTGCACCTGCTGGCTGCGGCCAAGGAGGCCGGTGTTGATTTCACCATGAGCGACATTGATCGTATCTCGCGTAAGGTGCCGTGCCTGTGCAAGGTGGCGCCGGCGGTGGCCGAAGTGCATATCGAAGACGTGCATCGTGCCGGCGGCATCATGGCCATCCTCGGCGAGCTCAATCGCGCCGGGCTGCTGCACACGGACCTGCCCACCGTTCACACCAGGACGATGGCCGAGGCTCTGGCCAGTTGGGACGTGATGCAAGCCCACGACAGCGGTGTGTTCAACTTCTACAAGGCCGCGCCGGGCGGCGTTCCCACCCAGGTGGCCTTCAGCCAGGATCGGCGCTGGAACGAGCTTGACATGGACCGCAGCAAGGGCGTGATCCGCGACAAGGCCAATGCCTTCAGCCAGGACGGTGGTCTCGCCGTGCTCTACGGCAACATCGCCGAGAAGGGCTGTATCGTGAAGACTGCCGGTGTGGATGAGTCCATCTGGACGTTTACCGGCCGTGCCCGTGTATTTGAAAGTCAGGAAGATGCGGTGGCAGGCATCCTCGCCGATCAGATCGTGGCGGGTGACGTGGTGGTGATCCGCTACGAAGGCCCGAAGGGGGGGCCGGGCATGCAGGAGATGCTCTATCCGACCAGTTACCTCAAGTCAAAGGGTCTCGGCAAGAGCTGCGCGCTCCTCACTGACGGCCGCTTTTCCGGCGGTACCTCGGGCTTGTCCATCGGGCACGCCTCGCCCGAAGCAGCCTGTGGTGGTGCCATCGGGCTGGTGGAGGAGGGGGACGTGATCGAGATCGACATCCCCAATCGCAGCATCCGGCTTGCAGTGCCTGACGCCGAACTGACCCGGCGCCGGGTTGCGCAGGATGCGCGGGGCTGGAAGCCCGCCAACCGTGTGCGCCACGTATCGGCGGCCTTGCAGGCCTATGCTGCCCTCACCACCAGTGCCGATACGGGTGCAGTGCGGGATGTGACCCAGGTCCAGCGTTGAGTTTCTGCCACCCGTCCAAATGAAAGAACCCGGCTTGAGCCGGGTTCTTTCATTTGGACGGGTGGAAAGGACAGGATTTGAGGCGCTACAGCTTCTTCTCCATGAAGAGTGCTTTCCCCATGGCCGGGTCGAGCTGGTAGCCCTGAAAGCCAAATCCCTCGTAGGCAAGGCGCGCACCGGTATTGCCTTCGAGGACTTCCAGCGTCAGTTTGCAGCAGTCTCGTTCCCGTGCGACATGTTCAGCATGGGCCAGTAGCGCTTTGGCAATGCCCTGGCGGCGGAAGTCGCCATGCACGACGATATCGTGAATGTTGAAAAGGGGACGCCCGGCGAAAGTCGAAAACCCTTCGACGCAAGTGATCAGCCCGGCAGCCCGATCGCCCGCGTAGGCAATGAAGCTCACGACGGTGGGGCGTCGGCGCAGCTCTGCAGGCAGGCGGGCACGCAGTGCGGCAGTCATGGCCTGACCGCTGCCGCTGGGGCCGCGCATGTAGTGATCGAGCAGGTCGAGAAAATCCGCCGTGCAGGCGGGGTTGTCGAAATCGACCGGCCGGATCACTGGGGGAGACATGGCTGTGGTTGTGTCCTAGTGGATCAGGGACAAGGTGTAGATGAAGCCCGAGGTCAGGAAGGTCAAGACCAATACAACGGCACCACCCGCGGCAAGGATGGGCGTGTAGCTGACAATGGCGAAGTGCCGACCGCATTTGCGGCAGCGGAAATACTCGGTGAAGTTGATGCCGGCAAAGCGGTGCGGGTGCATGCGCGAAGGACGTACGTCAAGGCTCTTGCAATGGAGGCAGTGGGGGCTCGCGGGCCTGGTCAGTGCAAAGCGGCGTGCCGGCCGGCGCTTGGGCGGATCCTGGCCCGGCGTGCGCGGAGAGGTGCCTTCCGTAGTGGGCGCAGGGATTTCGCTCTCGGGGCCGGCGCCCTCGTCAGCCTTCTTCAACTGACGGTTGATCTGCCTGCGCCGAAACAGGAAAAAGGCGAAGCCGCCTGCAATGAAGGCAACAAAGATCGCCATCCCGACGGTGACGTAGGGGCCGACCACGCCCCACACCGATGCCAGGCTCGGGGTGGCCAGGCTGGCCGATGTTGTTTCGACCTTGGCGGGCTCTGCTGTGCCACCCTTGATCTGCTTGAGTTTTTCGTGGCCGTTCCATGCGGCATCTGCCGGTGACATGCCTGCACGGGCCAGCAGAAGGGCGTCTTCGAAGACGAAGCCTGCTTCCCACCAGGCAAGGCGATCATTCGGGGTGAAGCCTTCCCGCTTCCATTGGCTCGGATCGGACTGGTCCAGCTCCGACATCAGGCTGCGGCTGGTCTTGGCAGAATCGAGCCATTCCCTCGCCTCGTCCGGATCGAAGCCCTTGTCCGACCAGGTGCGGGCCACGAGGGGTGTGAAGCCGGCCCGCTTCCAGTTGGCTGCCTCGTTCGGCGTGTGGTTGTAGGTCTGCCATTCACGCGCCTCCAGAGGCGTCATGCCGGTGTTTTCCCACCGCGTGATCTTGGGGGGCGCGGGAAGTGCCCCATCGGCGGTGGGGCTGCCGCCCTGCACGGCGGTCTGTGCCGGGGCGGATGGCGGAGTCTGCGCAAGGGCAGGGGTCGCGAACAGGGCGAATGCCGAAACGGCGGTCAAGAATACTTTCATGATCCTTGCAAGATAAAACAGCAGGCTTTCAAACGTGTAGCGGAATGTTTTCCATCATGCGACAAAAGTCATGCTGTTGTTGTCTTTCAGTGACTTCAGATGCTCGGCTGGCGCATTTTCATATGGCGTTCGCATCCGTGTGCGGTCTTCTTCGGGCACGGCCCCTTCCAGGCCGTCGAGTCTCCCGGGAGGCTGGCTCGCCAATTGGACCGGGAAAGGCGTATCGTAAGGATGTCCAGGTCTGAGGGGGCCGTTTATTGGTCGCTGAGCGTACTCGAGTTGGCATTCGGAGGGTGCTCCCCGGATTGTCCGGGAAGTGGCCCCTTCCGGAGTGCGGTCGGAAGGGATGGTAGTGCAGAAGTTGCGGTCACGGTGTTGAGATATGCGTAAAGACTATTGTGGCAAGGTTGGTCGAACTTTCATCAATGATCGGGAGGCGGGGGCGGGACAGATCTGTGCCTGGAAGCCCCGGCGGATGTTGAGGCGTGTGTGTTGCGGCGGTGCTTGCGCCAATGCCGCATTGGCAAGCGAAAACCTGGACGGAGAGTGAGCAACCCATGTTGATGCTTGTCGATCCAACCCGAGTCGCCCGACGTCTGCGGGTTCGTGGCGTGGTGCAAGGGGTGGGTTTTCGGCCCTTTGTGTATCGCTTTGCCACGCATCTTGGTCTCGCCGGGTGGGTGCGCAATGACGGTGGCGGTGTGGAAATCGAGATCCATGGCAGTGAGCCGGTGCTTGACGCCTTTACCCAGTGCCTTGCCACGGAGGCGCCACCCCTTGCCCGGGTGGATGTGATCGAACCTGAGGTCATTCCGCCCGACCTGTCGTGCAAGGGTTTCGTGATCCTGCCCAGTGTGGAAGGCGCGGTGGCCACGGCTATTGGCCCGGACGTGGCGGTGTGCCCGTCCTGTCTGGCCGAGCTGTTCGATCCGGATGACCGACGCTGGCGCTATCCCTTCATCAACTGCACCCATTGTGGCCCGCGCTACACGATTACCCGGACGCTGCCCTATGACCGGGCACGTACCAGCATGGCCGGATTCACGCAGTGTCCGGGTTGCGAGGCCGAGTACGGTCATCCGGGAGACCGGCGTTTCCATGCAGAGCCCAACGCTTGCCCCGCCTGCGGCCCTCATTTGAGCCTTTTCGAGCCCCACGGCGTGCGCGCCCTGGCCCGGGATCCCGTGGCCGAAACGGTGCGTCGTCTGAAGCTTGGGGAGATTGTCGCAATCAAGGGCCTGGGCGGCTTTCACCTGGCCTGCGATGCGTCGCAGCCGGATAGTGTTGCGCGTCTGCGCGCACGCAAGCGGCGTCCCCACAAACCCCTCGCACTGATGTGCGCGAATCTACCCAGCGTGGCACGCTGGGCGCAACTGTCTGCTGCCGAGGCGGCAAGCCTAGAGAGTCCCGAACGACCGATCGTGCTGCTTGGCAAGCAGGCCGATTTCGATTCCGTTTTGCCTGGAGTGGCTCCGGGGCTGGATGAGGTCGGCATGATGCTGCCCTACACCCCCTTGCAGTATCTGTTGTTTCATGAGGCCGCCGGCCGTCCCGCTGGCATTGCCTGGCTGGCCGATGCCCAACCTCTCACTCTGGTGATGACCAGTGCCAACCCCCATGGGGAGCCCCTTGTGCAGGGGAACGACGAGGCCTTTGAGCGTCTGGGCGAGATTGCCGATGTGTTGCTCATGCATGATCGGGACATCGTGGTGCGCTGCGATGACTCGGTGCTGCGCGTGCGGCCCGATCTGCCCACGGGGCCGGGAGCGAGTTCGGGCGGTGGCATCCAGTTCTTGCGCCGCGCCCGGGGTTTTACGCCGCTCTCGCTGCCCCTGAGGGGCGTGGGGCCCGCCGTACTGGCCTTCGGCGCCCACTTCAAGGCCAGCGTGTGCATGGTCCGTGGTCGGGAGGCTTTCCTTTCCCAGCATGTCGGCGGGCTTGACAACCCGGCGGCATGTGCAGCCCTTGATGAGGCGGCCGAGCACCTTCAGACCATTCTTGCCGTGCGACCCGAGGCCCTGGCGCACGATGCCCACCCGGATTATTACTCGACCCGGGCCGCACTTGCTCTGGCCGAGCGGCTTGAGATTCCCGCCATTCCGGTGCAGCACCATCACGCCCACATTGCGGCCGTGTGCGCCGAGCATGGGATCGATGAACCGGTGCTCGGCCTGGCTGCCGATGGGGTCGGGCTGGGCTCCGACGGCATGCCCTGGGGCGGGGAGCTCCTGCACGTGCAGGGGGCGGTATTCCGGCGCCTGGGGCATCTGAGCCCGCTGCCCCTGCCCGGCGGAGATCGTGCCGCCCGTGAGCCCTGGCGTATGGCCTGTGGCGTACTGCATGCACTTGGGCGTCGTGACGAGGCGATCGAGCGTTTTGCGGCTCGCCCGAACGTGGAGCAGGTGCTTGGCATGCTGTTGCGCGGTGCACGCTGTCCGCCAACCACGAGTCTCGGTCGTTGGTTCGATGCGGCCGCCGGACTACTGGGCATCTGCGAGGACATGAGCTTCGAAGGTCAGGCAGCCATGCTGCTTGAAGTTCTTGCGCGTCGTTTTGGTGCCTGTCTGCCCCTGCCCGGGGGGTATTACATCGATACCCGGGCCGAGAGTGGCTTGTCTGTGCTCAATCTCTATCCCTTGCTCGCGCAGCTTGCTGATGAGGATGATGCCGCTCGGGGTGCTGCCCATTTTCATGCCACGCTGGTGGAGGCCCTTGCCCAGTGGATCGGTGAGGCGGCCCATGCCGAAGGCATTCGTCGTGTGGTGCTGGCCGGTGGCTGTTTGCACAATGCCTTGCTTGCCGCGGGTCTGCGCCACAGGCTGCTGGCTCGCGGGTTGCATGTCTTCGAGGCGCAGCATGCGCCTCCCGGAGATGGTGGGCTTGCATTGGGTCAGGCTTGGGTGGCCCGGGCGGCCCTGCGCCAAGGGTTGGTCTGAGCCAGGGGCCGAGAGACGCAATCGTCCTTTCGTCTGCGTGAAATCAATTCCGGCCCTGCTGCCGAGCCGCCTGCAGGGCCGATCAGACGGCACCGCAAAATCACTCACTCTGTGAGCGGAGATCCATCTGGACGCGCCAGCTATAAGTACTCCCCCCTCGTGAAACTCTACTGCTGCTGCGCGATGGCGCGCATGGCGCAAGTGCTTGTATCAAAAGGGGACAGTGTCGTTCGGGCCTCCGCGGGGCGTTCTACAAGATGGGCTCAACATTGCCGGTTAGCGGCCGATAAGCGCCCACGGGCCCGTTTCGAGGCCTGCAAGGAGACATCAGAGTGAAGCTCTTCAAGCGTTTGCGCAGCGCGCCTGCGCCCGGCGTAGAAGTCCTGCAGTGCAGGGCGTCGGAGATCGTGACAACCCTCGCGTCGACGTCACTCTCGCCCACCTTTGTCAGTGGTTATGTGTCACCCCATGTGGACATTGACCCCATTGCACGTGCAGTCACTGCGCGCTTTCCGGGCGTGCCGGTGATGCTGTGTTCTACTGCCGGAGAGCTGTGTGGCGACGGCGAGAGCCTGTACTGCCGCACGGGCGATAGCTGGGACCGCGTGGTGATCCAGTGCTTCGATGCCTCTCTCGTGGCCCGCGCCCAAGTTGTCGCCGTACCGCTGAGGTGTGAGGATCTGCGTCGGGGGCTGCGGGAGGTCTCTGCCAAGGAGCGAGTGGACCGGATTGCCCGGGATATCCAATCCGTGCGCCTGGATGTGGATATCGATTACCGGGACACGCTGGCCTACATCCTCTTTGACGGTCTATCGGCGTCCGAGTCCTTCTTCATGGAGGCGCTCTATGATTCAGGGCGCTTTCCGTGTTTGTTTGTGGGAGGGTCAGCCGGTGGCAAGTTCGACTTCAAGAATACGTGGATCCACGATGGCAGCCGACGCCTGGAAAACCATGCCCTGATTGCATTTCTCAAAGTGCCAAGGGGGGTGCGCTTTGGTGTACTCAAGAGCCAGAATTTCGTCGCCGATGGTCCGCATTTTCCTGTCATCGGTGCGTCGTTGGAGCAGCGTTATGTCAGTCAGGTGATCGATGCGGAAGGGCGCATCGTGCCCTTCGTGGAAGCGCTGTGCGCCCATTTCGGCTGCCAGCCAGGGGAACTGGAGGGCAAGCTGGCCGACTATTCGTTTGCGATCCAGGTGGGCAAGGAGATGTACGTGCGCTCGGTCGTCAACGTCGATCCGAGTGCAGGGAGGGTGAACTTCTACTGCGATGTCTCGCCCGGGGAGGATCTGATGCTGGTGCGCCGCACAAGCCTGATTCAAAGTACCGAACGGGATTTTCGAGCCTTCATGGCGGACAAATCAGGACCCCCCGTAGCCGGCATCCTCAATGACTGCATTTTGCGCCGGTTGTATAACGACAAGGAGCTGTCGAGAGTTGGCGCCGCGCTGCCGTGAAAGCAGTTGGCTGGTTTTTCGACCTTTGGGGAAATCCTCGGCCTCAACCTGAATCAGACACTTACCGCGGTGTTTTTTTTCCGCGTGCCGGAAGGGACACCTTTCCGCGATGACTATGTGGACAATTTCGTAGCCCACTACGGTGAGTTCAAGGCCTTCTTCCTTCGTCGTCAGAGTGCCAAGCTTGCAGGCCTGTCGCGGGTTATCGTGAAGCAGATCGCCGACTATCAGTCCGAGGTCTTCGAGAGTCAGCTTGATCCGTCGAGCTTCGACGACAACATTGCTCTGGTCGTGCATGGCTTGAACACTTTGGGTCATACGCTTCGGCAGGCCCATGACATCCGTGACGATACCGCCCGGCAGTTGGAGTCCTGTGCCGGCGATCTGTATGCCTCCGTGGGTAGCCTTACCGGTCATATCGACGAACAGGGAAGGGTGGTGCACGCTGCCAGTGACACTGTCGGCGAGCTGACACGGAATGCGGCTGATGCCGCGGGCAGCGCTCGTCAATTGGCGGATGCCAGTGGGCGTATCCAGGGGGTCGTTGAGGTGATCCAGCAGATTGCGGACCAGACCAACCTGCTGGCGCTCAACGCCGCCATTGAAGCAGCCCGTGCTGGTGAGGCCGGTCGGGGATTCGCCGTGGTGGCCGATGAGGTGCGCAAACTCGCCGAGAAGTCCCGTACCAGCGCCGGCGAGATCGGTGCCGATATTTCGACCCTGGCGCGAGAGATCCGCAGGGTTGCCGGAGAGATCGAGCGTCAAGCGGGGGATGTCTCAAACCTGTCGGGCTTGTTGTCCGACATTGAGGCCTTCAGTGGCAAGACGGCTGGCACGGCCGATCACACCAAATCCGTTGCCGACACCCTCAAGCGCCTCACCGGGAGCCAGCGGGGGCTTGCCTGAACGGTCCTGGTCACACTGTCTTCCGGGGAGGCCCGCTTTGGCCGTCATGCCGCCAGGTGTGACACGTGGTGTCCGCTTTCTTGGCCTGCGCCGGGTGATTTCCGGGTGGGTGGCGGGAAATATGGCGATCACGATGTGCTCGGGCGTGTTCAGCGTTGCGGCCCTATTGGCGTCCGCCGAATCGATTTTCCGGCCCTCGCCCCTGGCCGTTGCCGTTCTCGCCACGCATCCCTCCTGATGGAGGAGGGCGGAAGCGCGAAGGTGGTTCGGACGGCGCGCGCGGGACGTCCATCTGCGGCACCCCGTGTCGTGGTGCGTGTTGCGACGGGCCCCAGCCTCCCGGGGTGGGTGGCGGGGTTGAGCCGGTGGGCGGGGAGGGCGGTCTCGGCTCCTGACGGGGCGCACGATCAGGGCGGGGCGGATGATAGTCTCTCGGGCCTTCGCGTCGCCAGCCATTCTGCCCGCGAGGTTCACCTGCATGGTCCCGGCTCGTGTGCCATTCCGGTTGCCAGCCCGGATACGGTCCTGGATGGCGATGGATTGCCGGGGGAGCAGGTCGCCAGTGATGGCGGTCGCCATACCAGGGGCGGTCGCGGTAATGGTGGAGCCAGTAGTCGCCAATGATGAAGCTGACCACCGGGATCCCGAAAGAGGGGCCGTACTGGATCAGGGGCAGGGGCTCCCCCGACCACCAGAGGCTCAGTGTGCCGCTCCAAACCCAGCCGCGTAGTCCATGGGGCGTTATCACGTCACACCACTGGTGACCCTGGAGGCAGCCCGTAACCTCGATTTCCGTTCCTGCGAGAAGTAGCGAGACCTGCGGGTAATCAGGCCCGGGGCCGGCATGCAGGGGGACGGGGTCCGTGACATACGCCGGGTGTGCTTCTGCCGCCAAGGGCAGCACTGCGGCAGCAAGAGCCAGGGTGCGGAGCAGGATAGGCAGGGGCATGATGGATGTACCGGAGACCGTGGCCGGGTGGGAATACATTGCGATGGCCCATTAACGCCCCTGGGCGGGAAAATGACTGACGCGGGACTGTAAGCATAGATTTCGCCGGGCGGGAAACCTGTCCCCGGGCTTGCCGGCACCTGCAAGCAAGCACTCGTGATCGGTCGGGTGTTATGTCCTGCCATTTGTTGGCCGGGTCAGGGGAAAGTCCTCTCCACCCGGATGACATCGGAGTCGAACGAATAGCGACGGACGGGTTGCCAGCGCCCCTTCCCCCAGCC
>Ga0075152_10002628_pt1 | contig 12727 bp, 12 predicted proteins | sample JI61114C2DNA_FD_70964 | JGI IMG/M metagenome (GOLD analysis project Ga0075152, IMG submission 70964) | Wastewater effluent complex algal communities from Wisconsin, to seasonally profile nutrient transformation and Carbon sequestration -... | ecosystem: Engineered > WWTP > Effluent > Algae...
TCGAGCCGTCGGGGCGAACACACGTTCGCTTCGAGACCGACTACGATCTGCGCGTCACGAACCGGTTGGTCTTCCAGCCGCTGCTCGAGTTCGAGATCTACGGCCGGGCCGACCGTGAACGTCAGATCGGTCCCGGACTCTCGGCTGGCGAACTGGGCCTGCGTCTGCGCTACGAGGTCAGGCGTGAAGTCGCGCCGTACGTCGGTGTCGTCTGGTCGCGCAGGTTCTTCGGGACTGCGGACCTGGCGGGAGCGGCCGGCCAGGATGTCGCCGGGGCTCGCCTGGCTGTCGGCCTTCGCACGTGGTTCTGAGATCAGGGCAACCTGGCGGCTCCGGTCAAGCGACTGGCGCGCCAGGTCATTCGTCGGAACTCCCTCATCAGCGATTCTCACCTGGCACCGACCCACAACGGCATGACGCCGCTGGAGCTGGTGCCAGAGGAGAATCCCGATGTTCCGCGTCGCCCGCATCGTCCTTGCCCTGATCGCCCTGGTCGGCCTCGCCCTTCCTGTCTCCGCCCAAACCGCACCCGCCGCGTCCGTGGCCGCTGAGGCCGACGTTCTGGCCTACGGCCTCTCTGGATACTCCGGCATCGTCAGCGTGACGCTGCCAAGCAAGCTGCAGTTCGCCTTCGGCATGGGGCGGTATGACGCTCCGTCGTTCCTCCTGAGCGGCGATGCGAACTACGACCTGGCGCAGTGGGAGGCGACGGTCACGTCCATCCAGGTCGCGCGGGCGACCTACCGGTTCCGCGGCGCGATGAAGAGTGGGCCGGCCCTTGGCGCGATCGTGCTCAATCAGAACTGGAGGCTGCGCTCGGAGCCGCTCGCCGGGGAGTCGCGCTTCAGCACCCTGAGCGTGGGCGTGACCGCCGGGTACTACATCCACCTCACCAGCCATCTCTATCTCTATCCGACGGCCGCGTTCACCTACAACGGCCTCTCTGGAAGCACATCGATCAGGGGCACGAGCTATGAAGTCGAACGCGTCTCGCCCAACGCGTCGTTGCACGCCGGCTGGGAGTGGGGGCGACGCTAGGCGCTCGCGGCGCGGAATTCGGTCGGGGCGGCACCGGTCCAGCGACGAAACGCGCGCGTGAACGCACTGGGCTCAGAGAAACCAAGCAGAAAGGCGACGTCGGTCGCCGACGTGCCGGGGCGGGACAGATGTTCAATCGCCAGGTTCTTGCGCACCTCATCGACAAGCTGCCGATACGAGGTCTGTTCCTCGCCGAGGCTCCGCTGAATCGACCGCTCGCTCATCGCCAGCTCCGAGGCCACCTCGGCAAGCGGGGGCACGGCTCCCCTGAGGCGCCTGCCGAGAAACGCGAGGACGCGTCCACTGACGCCGTCGCGCGCGGCGAGTTCCTGCAGCCTCCGGCGCGCGTCCCCTTCGAACATCCCGAGCAGGGCGGCGTCGGCGGAGATGAACGGCGTGTCGAGCGCGGAGCTGCTATAGACGACGGCGTTCTGCGAGTGCTCGAAGCGGACCGCCGGCCCCAGGACACGGGCATGCTCGCCGAGCGAGGCGGGAGCACGGTGGCGAAATGTCACCTCGATCGGATCGAGAGGGGCCGTAGCGAGGCGTCTGAGCGTGACGACGATGCCAGCGGCCAGCGTCTCCATCACATGCCTGGCATCGCGGTTCAGAAGGCTGTCGAGCCCGTCGACCGCGCCGAACTGGCAGATCGTCAGGCCAGCGCGGTCGACGAGTTCGACCTGCAACCCGTCGTTGAGGAGCGGCGCATATCGGGCCAGCCGGTCGAGCGCCTCAGCGGCCGTGCGGCAACTGAGGACGACGTACCCCACGATGCTGAGCGCGCCAGGATTGTACGACTCGGCCGCGTGAAGTCCGACGTCGAGATCGCCGGTGAGTTGCACGGCGAGCGGCCACAACCGCTCCATGAACGCCGCCGGGACGCGCGCATTCGACTGCTCCACGAGAGCCAGGTCGATGCCGGCCGCTCGGCATACATCCACACGTGGATGGCCCTGGCGCTCGAGGAAGCCAAGGAAATCAATCACCAGCGAGGTGGCCATCGTGGCCTCGCGCATCATCCCCTGGAGTGTACTGTGCCTACCCTGTCAGCATCGCCGCGTCGCATCATCGTTGGCGGCGCGTCACTCGTCGCCGCAACGGTCCTCTTCGCTGCGGTCTTCAGCTACCTGGCGGCGGCGTTCGACTACCCGGCCGTGCTCGCCCGCCCGGCCGGCGATGTGCTGCCGGCGTTGCTCGCGCTCGGCCTGAGCGGTCGAATGGTGTGGCTGGTGTACGGGCTGATCCCGCTGTTGCTCCTGCCGACGGCCATTGGCGTCAACGAAACGGTGCGGGCCACGGCACCGCGACTCGGCCGCGCCATTCTGTGGCTGGCGACCCTGAGCGCGCTGGCGATGATGACCGGCCTGTTGCGCTGGCCGACGCTCCACTGGACGCTCGCACAGGCGTGGGCCTCCGCGTCGCCGGCCGCTCGCGACGTACTCGCCAGTCAGTTCGACACGGCCAATCTCTATCTCGGCAACGTTGTCGGAGAGTTCCTTGGTGAGCTGTTCCTGAACGGCTTCTTCCTCGCGTCCTCAACAGCCCTCTCGACAGGGCAGCCGCGCCGGCGCTGGCTCGCAGTGTCGGGCGTTGCCGCCAGCGCGCTCGGCTGGGTCGCGATGCTGCGAAACCTGACGCCGCTCGTCGCGCCGATCGCGGCGCTCAACAACCTCGTGCTCCCGCTGTGGATGCTCACCCTTGGCCTGGCACTGGCCGCCCATGGCCTCGCGCTCAGGACGAGCCCCTCACACGCGCGGTGATGCTTCGCGTGACCGCTCCGGAAGCCGGAGCGACGTCACACCGATGGGCTGAGCGTGATGGTCTCGCCGTCGCGCGGAATCTGCACACGCGCCAGAAGACCAGTGCGTTCGAGCCCGGCACGAAGGGTGTCGCGCGTGAGCATGCAGTGGTTCACCGCTTCCAGGTGCACCGCGATGACGCGTGCGCTCGGCGCGCCCGCGCACACCTTCGCTACATCGTCCAGGCCCATGATGATCGGGCCGCCCTCGTTGAACATGGCTTCGCCCGCGTTGACGATGACCACGTCGGGGCGATGGTCGCGGAGTGCGGCGGCGACGCCGTCGAACCAGACCGTGTCGCCGGCGATGTACACCGTGGGCAGACCGGTGCGGCTCAGCACGTAGCCGGACACGGCGCCCATGCGCACGCCGGTCTCGCCGGTGCCGTGCTGCGCGGCCGTGCGGGTGATGGTGATGCCCTCCCACACGATGCGTTGGTCGATGACGCGCACGTCGGTGTAGCCCGCCTGCGCGAGGCGGTCGCGGTCTGCGGGCTGGACGAAGAGGGGCGCGGTCTTCGGGACACGGTTGCGCTCGGCCGCGTCCCAGTGGTCGAAGTGGGTATGTGTGATGAGCGTGGCGTCCACGCCCGCGAGCACCTGGTCCACCGGCATCGGGAGCGCCACGAGCGGGTTCGGCCGCGGGTTCGGGGCGTTGCGCACGGGCGGGTAGCTGCCCGCGTCGCCCAGCCAGGGGTCGAGGAGGATGGTCTTCCCGCCGTAGGTGATGCGGCAGGTGGCGTTGCGCACGAGTTGCAGCTGCGGACTCGACTGCGCGGCGGCCCGTTCCTGCCCGGCCCACACGGCGGACCCTGCCACGGCGGCAGAGGTGGTCGACTTCAGGAACGTCCTTCGACTCATGCTCATACGGGTTCTCCTGGGGCCTCGGCCGCGCGGCGCGCGTGATGTCGTGCGCGCGTAGTCTAGCCCATCGCGATTCGTCCGGGCCGGGCCCTCTCGACCGAGGCTATTTCAGGAATTGCTCGTCGACGGGAACCTTCAGACCGTTGACGAGCGCATTCGTCTCGTTCGCCATGCCGATCACGGCGAGCAGTTCCCCGTGCTGCGACGGCGTCATGCCCTTCGCCACCGCTGCGGCCGTATGGGAGTGCGTGCAGTAGTCGCAGCCGTTCGTCACCGACACCGCGATGTAGATCAGCTCCTTGGTCAGCGCATCGAGCGCTCCGGGCTGCATCACCTCGCAGGCCGACTCCCACGTGCGCTTCAGCGTGGCGGGATGATTGGCCAGCGCCTTCCAGAAGTTGTTCACATCGTCGACCTTGCGCACGCGCTTGATGTCGTCGAACACCGCCCGCACCTCAGCGCTTGCCTCGTCGTACTGAATCAGGGACACCGTAGCCATCGTCGAACGCCTCCACCCTGAGTATGCCCCGTGCCACGGACACTCGCGATCTCCTCAGGCGGCCGCCGGGAACCAGTGCCTGGTGCGGTTGCACGCCGCACACACTGACAGCATCACCGGCACCTCGATGAGTACGCCGACGACGGTGGCCAGGGCGGCTCCGGACTCGGGGCCAAAGAGCGCGATGGCCGTCGCAACCGCCAGTTCGAAGAAGTTGCTCGCGCCAATCAGCGCACCAGGCGCGGCGACGGCATACTCCACACCAAAGGCGCGCATGAGCCCGTAGGTGAGCGACGAGTTGAAGTAGACCTGCACCAGGATCGGCACGGCGATCAGCGCCACGTGCAGCGGTTTGGCCGTGATGTTGTCTGCCTGGAACGCGAAGATCAGGACGAGCGTCGCCAGGAGGGCCGACATGCTGATGGGGGCGAACCGCGGCAGAACGTCCCGTTCGAACTGTCTCTGCCCCCGGCGTGAGATGAGCCAGCGCCGCAGGACCAGTCCGGCGACCAGTGGGATGACGATGAAGACAGCGACCGAGTAGACGAGCACCTGGAATGGCACGTCCAGCGATGACGCGCCACTCACAAGAAAGCGCACGATCGGCGCGAAGAGCACCAGCATGATGAGGTCGTTCACCGAGACCTGCACCAGCGTGTACGCCGCGTCGCCGTCGGTCAGGTAGCTCCACACGAACACCATCGCCGTACACGGCGCGGCCGCGAGGATGATTGTCCCGGCGATGTACTGGTCCGCGTCGGCGCTGGAGATCCACGAACTGAACAGGAGCCGGAAGAAGAACCAGCCGAATAGCGCCATTGAGAACGGCTTGACCAGCCAGTTCACGAAGAGGGTGATGAAGAGCCCGCGAGGGCGGCGGCCAACATCGCGGATGGACGCGAAATCGACCTTCATCATCATCGGCGTGATCATCAGCCAGATGAGGACGGCAATAGGAACGTTGATCTGACTGCCCTGGCCGAACTCCAGCCGGCGCAATCCGTCGGTGACCGAGGGAGTGGTCTTCCCGAGCGCGATCCCCACCACCATGCACAGGCCCACCCACACGCTGAGATAGCGTTCGAACGGGTTCAAACGCTTGGCCGTGGCCACGGCGCGCAGGGTTCTCACAGGTCATCTCCTCATGGTCAGCACGGACAGGTTCTTCCTATGTATACGGTCAACCGCATATAGTGCGACGCTACGCCCCGTGACTATATTTGTCAAATCGAATATAAGGCGCCACTGCGTGGACCTGTCGCGTGGCCCTTGGGGCGAATCTGCCTGGCGCGGCTGCTCGATGCGATGGGCGCTGTAGCCTCCCGGTCGTCCAACCTGAGCCACCTGAAAGTGAGACGCGCCAGCCGGTGAGGCGTCACGCTTGACCCTGGAACCGTTCCAGGGGCTAGGATGCTGGTATGACGTCACCATCCCGTGTCCTGACCGCGGCTGCGCTCGCGCTCGCCTTCGCGTCTACCGCTTCTGCCCAGCACACCGCCATGCCCGCCGGCATGACACACGAGCAGCACATGGAGCAGATGAAGAAGGATGCGGAGATGAAGCAGCACGGCAACGCGGCCATGGGCTTCGATCAGGACAAGACCACGCATCACTTCACCATGAACGCCGAGGGGGGCGCGATCGACGTCTCGACCAAGGACCCCGCCGACCAGGCGAGCCTCCGGCAGGTCCGCAGTCACCTGCAGGAGATCGCGGTGGCCTTCAAGCAGGGCGATTTCGGCAAGCCACTGGATACGCACAGCGAACTGCCGGCGGGTGTGCCGGTGATGCAGCGCCTGAAGGATGCGATTACCTACACCTACTACGAGACCGTCGGCGGCGGCATCGTTCGCATCTACACGACCAACCCTGAGGCGCTCGCCGCCATCCATCAGTTCATGGGCTACCAGGTACGGGAGCACAAGACTGGCGATCCGCTGACGCCTCCAGGTGCGTCGGCAGCAATGGCTGAGCGCGGGCATCAGCAGGCCGCGACCCACAACCCGGCCGGCGGCCAGGCCGATCACTTCGGCCGTCACTTCGACAACGCGGCCGAGTGGGTCAAGACCTTCGACGATCCCGGCCGTGACAGCTGGCAGATGCCGTCCCGCGTGATCGACGCACTGCAGTTGACGCGGGGGCAATCGGTCGCGGATGTCGGCGCGGGGACCGGGTACTTCTCGACGCGGCTGGCGAAGTCAGCCGCTGCGCCACGGGTCTACGCGGTCGACATCGAGCCGTCGATGGTGGCGCACCTCACGGAGCGCGCGAAGGGTGAAGGCCTGGCCAACATGACGGCCGTGCTGGCTGGGGCGGACACCGCGAATCTGCCCGAACCGGTCGACGTCGTGCTCATCGTCGACACGTTCCACCACATCCCGAACCGTGTGGCCTACTTCAGCGCGCTGAAAGGGAAGCTGAAGAGCGGCGGGCGTGTGGCGATCGTCGACTTCCGGAAGAGTGCGCCGCAGGGACCGCCGGTGGAGTTCCGCTTCACGCCGGAGCAAGTCACGGCGGAGCTGGGGCAGGCCGGCTTCCAGCTGCAGGCCAGTCATGACTTCCTGCCACAGCAGCTGTTCCTGATCTATCGCGTGAAATAGTCCAGCCAGCGGCGGACCACCACACTGGCGATCGGTGTTCCCCGAACGCGCCTGGTGGAGGTGCAGCGGGTGGTGTCGTGTTACGCCTGCCGGCGACCGGCCGCCCTTCCGAAGCGGGCCTGCTGGCCGCGGCGGCTCTCACCAGCGAACACGTCCAGGAGTGAACAGCGAGCCGCTGCGTCGGCTCGCGGGAGCGTCCATGCGAGCACGATGCTTGTCGGCGGTGGTGCTGCTGCTTCTTCTTGGCGCGCACGTGCTGTCCGCGCAGGAGCGCGCGCCGGCCGTGCGGGTCGAGGTCCGGAGTGCGGGGCAGCCCGTCCCCGATGCCGTGGTCGTCGCTGGGACGGTCAGTGTTGTGACAGACGAGGTCGGTCACGCGGAGTTGCGCGTACCTGCCGGCACCCAGCGCATCACGGTCTCGAAGGAGGGATTTCTCGCCGCCACCGCGGAGGTGACGATTGATGCCGGCGGTGACACCGCGGTCGCGGTGGAGCTGGTCCGCGCACCAACCGTCGAAGAGGAGGTCATCGTCGTGGCCTCTACGCGCACCGGGCGACGTCTCGAAGACCAGCCTACTCGGGTCGAGGTGCTGGGCCGCGACGAGATCGAAGAGAAGATGCTGATGACGCCCGGCGACATCGTGATGATGCTCAATGAGATGGGCGGTCTCCGGGTGCAGGCCACGTCGCCGTCGATCGGCGCCGCCAGCGTTCGCGTGCAGGGGATGCAGGGGCGCTACACCCGGTTCCTGAGCGACGGCTTGCCACTGTTCGGTCAGCAGGTCGGTGGGCTGGGTCTGCTGCAGATTCCGCCGATGGACCTGGGCCAGGTGGAAGTGATCAAGGGGGTGGCTTCGGCGTTCTATGGTGCCGGTGCCATGGGCGGCGTCGTGAACCTGCTGTCGCGTCGCCCTCGCGCCGAGCCCGGCTACGACGCGCTGCTCAATGCCTCGACGCTCGGTGGGACCGACGCGGTCATGTTCCTGTCCTCGGCCGTGCGCGAGGGTTGGAGCGGGTCGCTCCTTGCGGGCGGCCATGGCCAGGTTCAGAACGATCGCGACGACGATGGCTGGGCAGACGTCGCCGGTTACCGACGCGGCATCGTCCGGCCGCGCGCGTTCTGGGACGGTGGCAGCGGCCGGTCGGCGTTCCTGACCGCGGGCCTGACCTGGGAGGAGCGTGACGGCGGCACCATGAACGGCCGGGTCGTGGCCGCGAGCGGCACACCGCATCGCGAGGCGCTCGATACACGGCGCTACGATGTCGGGGGGACCGCCCAGACGCTCGTGGCGAGCCGGTTCGTGCTGACGGCGCGCGGTTCGGCGACATGGCAGCGGCACGCCCACACGTTTGGCAGCAATGCCGAACGCGATCGCCACAGCAACATCTTCAGTGAAGTGGCGTTGCGCGGTACGGCCGGTGCCGCGACGTGGGTGACGGGCGTCGCTTACGAGCGCGACGCCTTCGAGCCGCGCGACGTGCCACGGTTCGCGTACACCTTCGACGTGCCGGGCGCCTTCGCCCAACTCGATGCACCACTGACACCGTGGCTTTCGGTGTCGGCCGGCGGCCGTGTGGACCTGCACAGCGAGTACGGCACGTTCGTCAGTCCGCGCGTATCCGCGCTGGTGCGGCAGGGCGTGTGGGCCAGTCGTGCCTCGGTCGGGCGCGGCTTCTTCGCCGCGACGCCCCTGACGGAGGACACCGAGGCCGCCGGGCTGACCCGCCTCAGCGTCCCGGCGCCGTTGAAGGCAGAGCAGGGCACGAGTGTGTCGATCGACCTCACTCGCGCCCTCGGCACGAGCTCGATCACCGCGACGGTCTTCGGTTCGCGGATCGCAGACCCGCTACATGTCGAAAGAGGCGCGTCGTACACGCTGTTCAATCAGGCCAATGCTGCCACCAACGCCGGAGTGGAGGTGCTTGGCACCTGGCGGCGAGGGGCGTACGCCGCGACGGGTACCTACACGTATGTCCGCTCACGCGAGGGCGACGGCGCTCTGCGGCGGGATGCCGCGCTGACCCCGCGGCATGGCGCCGGGCTGGTCGGCATGTGGGAAGCCGAGGACGCAGGACGCGTTGGCCTCGAGGTGTACTACACCGGGCGGCAGCGGCTCGAGGTGAATCCCTACCGCGAGTCGTCGAGGCCCTACGTCATTGTGGGCCTGCTGGCTGAACGACGGGTCGGTCGCGTTCGCCTCTTCATCAACGCCGAGAACCTGACGGACGTGCGGCAGACGCGATGGAATTCGCTCTTGCGGCCCGTTCAGGGGCCCGATGGCCGGTGGACGGTGGATGCGTGGGCGCCCCTCGACGGACGGGTCATCAATGGTGGAGTGCGGATGCGCTTCTGACCGGCTGGGCGAGTGAGCGGTCGCGGCGGCGCCGGGCCGCCTTGCGCCGTGCGTCGGTCGCCCCTCGTTGTCGCGCTGAAGAGACAGCGCTGCGGGCGGTCCGATGAGCGACGCGGTTGCTGCCGCCGCCAACCACCAGGCGACCCTTCGCGAGTGCCGTGCCGAGGAGCGCGGGGGCTCAACCGACCGAATCGGCTCGATGCGTGGCAGCGCCGCCGCCAGCGCGCGTGCCGTGGCCGGTCGCGTGTCGGGATTCGGCGCAATCGCGTCGAGGATGGCCTGCTCGAGCATGGGGCTGATGTCAGGAGCCAGCGCTGACAGCCGGAGCCGCGTCGCCGCCGAATCGGACAGTCGGCGATGGCGCTGGCCGGTCACGAGTTCGAACAGCACGGCTCCAAGAGCGTACACGTCGCTCCGCTCGGAGTGCGGCATGCCTGGCACGACGTCGTCAGTCGCCGGCTCTCCCGTCGTCCCGCTGATTGAGTGAGGCGTCGAGCTCGTGCTGAGCGCGCTGCCGAAGTTCGTGATCCGCACGCGTCCGTCCTGATCGAGCAGGATGTTGGCGGGTGTCAGGTCCCGATGAAGAACGCCCTGCGCGTGCGCGGCTGCCAGCCCCGCACACAGCTGCTGCGCAATGTCGACGACTCGCTCCGACGTCAGTCGGCCCGTTCGCTTGAGCAGCAGCGCCAGATCGTCGCCCTCCACCAACTCCATCGAGAAGAACACGGCATCGTCCGCTACACCTGCGTCGAACACCCGGCAGACCGCCTGATGCGTGATCTGCCGCGTCAGGCGCGCCTCGCGCAGGAGGCGCGCGCGGGCACGCGGGCTTGCTGAGGGGACGACCTTGAGTGCGACCGGCTGGCCGAGCATGAGATCCTCGGCTCTCCACACCTCGCCCATGCCTCCGCGGCCGATGCGCGCCACCATGCGATAGCGACCGGCCACGAGATCCCCGGCGGCAAAGAGTTGGTCCTGGGTCGACGAGGAAGGTTCCATACTGATGTGCTCGTCGGCGTGATGACTACCTGTTGTCCCCATGTCCCTCAGCCCTCCCATGTCGCGGTTGCTCCCTGAAACGCTCCGTGAGACTACCGGGTGGCTGGATGGGAAGATTGAACGCCGTGGCCGAAGTTCTTGAACATTCCGGCTACGCGCCGGCCGACGGATCTGCAGCGGCGTCGAACGTGATGACGACCTTCCCTCGCGCGTGTCCGTCCTCGATGTACCGGATGGCGGAGGCCACCTCGCGCAGCGGGAAGGTCCGGTCGATTACTGGTCTGACCTTCCCGGTCTCGCAGAGTCCCTTCAGCACGAGCAGGTCGGCCTGGTTGGGTGTCACCAGTACGTTGCCGAACCGTTGGCTCCCGAGCGACAGGAGCGGTCCCAGCACCAGAGCCTCTGTCAGCTGACGGTTCGAGCCGCCGGTCATCGCATAGGCGCCGCCGGCACTCAGTGCCCGCCTGTAGTGCCAGATCGACCGGTCTCCGTTGGCCGCCAGGATTGCGTCGTATTGGTGGCCGCCCGCCACGAAGTCGTCCACCGTGTAGTCGATGACATGGTCGGCGCCGATCGAGCGCACCAACTCCACGTTCCGCGTGCTGCAGATGGCAGTCACCTCGGCTCCGAAGGCTTTGGCCGCCTGCACCGCGAACGTTCCGACGCCGCCGGACGCGCCATTGATCAGGAGCCGATGGCCCCGTTGCACGCGGGCCTTGCGAAGACCTTGCAGAGCCGTGCAACCGGACGTGGGCAACGTCGCAGCTTCGTCGAAGGACAGGGTGGCCGGCTTCAGCGCCAGGGCCGTTGCCGGTGCCGCGACGAACTCCGCATACCCTCCGAAGCCGCATCGGGAGAGCTCCCCGAACACGTGGTCGCCCGGTTGGAACTGGGTGACGTTGCGGCCGACGGCTTCGACACGGCCAGCTACGTCGGTGCCGAGAATCCTGACGTGCGGCCTGCGGAGTCCCGAGACGAGACGTATTGGTAGAGGCGTTCCCCGCAGCAGATGCCAGTCGCCCGCATTCGCCGATGCGGCATGCACTCTCACCAGCACGCCGTCGTCACGGAGCGTTGGAAGCGGCACCTCTTCGAGGCGCAGCACCTCGGGCGGGCCGTAAGCGTCTCGGACGATGGCTTTCATGCTCGGGCTGCCATCAAGGGGTAACGAAGCACGAGCCAGGCGAGAGCGCCCGCAGCTCCCACGTCGAACGCGAGACACCATGCCGGCCACCAGACCGGCACGCCCGGGTTGGCGACGAGTGCGCCGTGGAGCGCGTCCTGGACTCCGTGGAGGGCCAGAGCCCCGACGATGAGCCACGGACTTCCCCTGAATCCGGCCACCGCAGCGACGACGAACACCATCATGACGACAGACTCCAGAACCACGGTCTGGAGCGAGCCGCCCATCGTTGCGAACAGCACGTAGTACGAGGCAACGACGATGAGGACCGTGGGGTAGAACGCGCGCTCGCGATCGAACCCCACCCGTCTTGCGAAGAGCGCTACAGCGATGGCGACGACGACTCCGGCAACGTAGGGCAGCATGGACACCTCCTTGAACACTCCGTCTACTGGGCTCACGAGCGAGCGGCGTTGATGACGGCGTGCGCCACAGACCAGGCGGCGCCGCCGAATCCGACTGTGGTGGCCGTGAAGCTGAGCACCATCAGCGCGCCGAACGGCGTGGCCGGCTTCTGCGGCAGGTCGGGCTTGAGCGCGAGTGCCAGGAACCCTGACGGGTTGCCAAGGGCTCCGGCGCTCATCGCGACCACGATGGCCGCCGGAGGGGTGACACCCAGTTGCTCGAACACCAGGTAGAAGACGAACAGGAGTCCGGTCATCATCAGGAAGTCGAGGTGTGCCTTCAGCAGGTACTGAGGGCTTGGGATCCACCTCTTCAGGAATCGCGATGACCGGACCCCTGCCAGGCCCCACGCCAGCACGAGCGCCAGCGTCATGCAGACACTGCCGGCGATAGCGAGGACGCCTGTGCTGGCATGCATCACAGAGTCTCCCCGGCAGGTGCGTTCGCGGGCTGGCAGCTGCTGCAGGTGCACGCACTGCCGCAACCGCACTCCTCACCGCACTGGCACGACGCAGCCGGCTCCGGCGCGGCGTTCTGGCAGCCGCACGTGCACTGGGCTCCGGCGCAGATTCCGCATTCACAGACGTTCGATTGAGTGGTCATGAGACGCTCCTGTTCTGTTGTTGACGTCATGTCAACGAAGCGGAGTCTCCCACTCCAGGGCGTCGCCGGGATTGGATGGAGCAGCTGTTGTCGTTGAACGAATCGGCTACCTGGCGGGTCGCGGAAAGCGGGATGGCGCGGCACTGGCCGACGCCGTGTCGAAGGGGAAGGGAATCTCGACGAAGTCGCCACGCATCAACACCGACGGGGCCATGCCGAACATCTGGTAGAAGGTGCGCGTGAGGTGCGCGGCATCGGCGAAGTCTGCGGCGTGCGCCGCCGCTGCGATGGTGCCCTCGGACGCGATGGCGACCATGGCGCGCGTCAGCTTGCGCCACAGCATGTAGCGGCTGAAGGGAAGGCCGACCTGTTCCTTGAACACGTG
>Ga0075152_10002629_pt1 | contig 12721 bp, 10 predicted proteins | sample JI61114C2DNA_FD_70964 | JGI IMG/M metagenome (GOLD analysis project Ga0075152, IMG submission 70964) | Wastewater effluent complex algal communities from Wisconsin, to seasonally profile nutrient transformation and Carbon sequestration -... | ecosystem: Engineered > WWTP > Effluent > Algae...
GCGCGATGGCGCACAGCAGCCTCGCCGGCAAGCTGCACACAGCCCTGCACGAGGTGATCGGCCATGCCAGTGGCCAATTGGAACCGGGCATCGGTGAGACCGACGCTACCTTGAAGAATTATGCGAGCACGTTGGAGGAAGGGCGCGCGGATCTGGTTGCGCTCTACTACATGCTGGATCCCAAACTCGTGGAGATGGGCGTAATGCCAAGCTTGGAGGTCGGCAAGGCCGAGTACGACGGCTACCTCCGGAACGGCCTGCTCGCACAGTTGCGGCGCTTGAAGCCAGGCAACATCATTGAAGAGGCCCACATGCGCAACCGCCATTGGGTGAGCGCATGGGTGGTAGAGAAGGGCATGAAGGATGGTGTGGTCGCTGTGAACGTCCGTGACGGCAACACCTATTTCGACATCCGCGACTATGGAAGGCTCCGCACGCTTTTCGGCGACCTGCTGCGCGAGGTGCAGCGGATCAAGAGCCAAGGCGACTACGAGGCGGGCAAGGCCTTGGTCGAGACTTACGGGGTGAAAGTGGACCCTGCCTTGCACGCCAACGTCCTTGAACGCGCCAAAAGGATCACCACCGCACCCTACGCGGGATTCATCCAGCCACGTCTGGTGCCTGTCAAGGATGCGAGCGGTACCATCACGGATGTGAAGGTCGAGTACCCGGATGATTTCATCCTGCAGATGTTGGAGTACGGTTCCAACCACAGCTATTTACCGGTTCAGAACTGACCCGGTCCGTCCCTCCTAGGTGTGCGTTTGGCTTGATCGGGCACATTGTACGTCCGCCCGTCCGATGCATCGGGCGAACTTTCTTTCTGAGCTTGAAACCTTGGACCCTGGTCTGGGCGTAAGAAGCCTTGTCCAAGTAGTTCAAAGGTCAATCTGAAGAGTCACGTCGCCCCTGCCAAGGTCTCAGACCGGTGGGGGCTTCGTGCGTCTGAACGGTTCTACTGGCAGAGCACGTTCGCGGCCCAAGTGGCGAGGAGCATGTCGGGCTTGGTCCGGGCCTCGTACCCTTGGGCCCGCACGTAACCGACGGCGGTCGTGTGCAATTTGTGCGACCCGAAACGAGGGTCGCTGTTCAGGTCCATATCGATCCGGCTCACGGTAACGCCGCCCTGCATCAGCAACTGGGCCACGTCCAAGCTGCGCTCCACTTCACCCCAGAGGCGCGTCCACAGGTCGCGGATGCGTTCGCGTTTCTCCCTGCTATACAGCACATGGGCACCGTTCTTCCTGTAGCGGAGCACCACTGCGGTCGTATAGATGGTATGTCCGCTGCGGTTCTGGCTGTCGCTGCCCACCAATACCTCAACGTCCGGTTGTGCGTGCAGCCGAGCTCTGACGTGCTCGATCAGATGTACCGCCTCGCCATCATCCATAACATGGAAGTCCGTCATCACGCCACAAGGTAGCAGGAAGGACCTTGGTCTACCGATCGGTGACGGATGGCTCCGGCGGCTATATTTGCGCCCCCTGCGAAGAGAAAGTCCCACTTACCGAAGTGGCGGAATTGGTAGACGCGCACGTTTCAGGGGCGTGTGACCTTACGGTTGTGCGGGTTCGAGTCCCGCCTTCGGTACAAGAGGAGCGGCGAAAGCCGCTCCTCCTTTTTCGACCTGTCGGCCCCCGGACGATGTGCGCATCGATCGTTCGCACGGTCCGATCGATCGCCATTCTGCGGAGGTTCGCCGAACGATTGGTTGATGCCGTTGGCAGGTCAGGGCCGCGGCTACCTTTGGCAGGAAGGTTGGGCTCATGTCAGGAAAGCGGTTCCGTGCCCGTCAACGATACGCGCACACGCGGGTTTGGGCGATCACAGCGTTGATCCTCACGCTCGGCGGTGTTGCCTTGCGCACGGTAACAGGTGAAGTCGTTTTTCCATTGGTGGCACTGGGCATCGGGCTGGCCGGGTTGCTCATCGGGCTCTGGAGGGATCGGAAGGACCGTGTCTACTATAGCGTGGAGAGCGGTCAGCTATTGCTCCGGCGTGGGCTCATCGTGGAACGGATAGGCCTGGAAGCGATGAAGGACGCGAACCTGGTGGACCGCCGGGAGGCGCGTGAACTGCTGTTGGAGCGGAAGCGGTTGATGGAAGAGTTGGGACGCATACCGGCGGAGCGTGAGGAGTTCCAGCGTCAGTCCATCCGCTGGTGCTCGGTCGATATCGGGTTGGGGTCGTTCAGCTTCGGCCACGAGCTTTTGGAACGTCGGCCGGACGGCAAGTATGACCTGGTACTGCTCCGCCTGCAAGATGGCCGGACGCTTCTGCTGTCACCATTGCACAACCAAGACCTGATCTCTGCGCTGAACCGGGGCAAAGGGCTGGAGCAACGTCTCCAGCAAAGGGCCTGAGAGGGTCAATAACGCAAGCGCTGACCCACGCGCAACTTGCTGCTGCTGCGTATCCGGTTCACCTTGCACAGGGCCAGCACAGTGGTGTGGCGCCTCCGTGCGATGGAACTCAACGTATCCCCGCGCCTCACAATGTGGACGCCTTGGCTCATGGCTGCCTTGGCCTTCGCAACGGCGGCGAAGAGTCCTGGATGCACCCGCAGCGTTGAGGTTTTCAGTTCACCTTCCTTGACATCGAACAACAGCTGCGGATCGATCGGTTGTCCCAGATAACGTGTCTCGAAATGCAGATGGTCCCCGGAACTCCGGCCTGTGCTGCCTCCGAGACCGAGAACTTCGCCTGCTTCCAGATGGTCGCCGACCTCGGCCAACCGTTCGCTCAAATGGCCATAGAGCGTTTCCAAGCCGTTGGAGTGGCGAACGACCACCACGTTCCCGAATTGCTTATGGAACCGCGAGATGCGCACTACACCTTCGAACGCGCTCAGCACCGGATCACCTCGTTCCAAGTCGATGTCAACGCCGTAGTGCATGCGACGATGGCGCGGTCCGAAGGGGGAATTCAATTGCCCGCAGACCGGGAAAACGTGATCGCATGGAGCCGTGCTTATCTCGAGCAACGTGCTGTCCGTATTCGCGCGGGGAGAGCGTTCGAAGATCACTTCCGTGTCGAATTCTCCGTAAAGCGCATGACCCGGTATGAATCGTGCGGAGTCCTCCTCTACCCACACATCGTGCCCACCATTGGTAGCAGGCAGCACGGTGCTGTACCCATCAGCGTAAGGCGTCATTACCTCGGGGCCGCCGATGGCCGACGTATCAGGCTGTGACCGCGCCTGGAGTGCCGTTGCCGACAGTGCTGCCAGCAGAATGTTATGGATCGTGACGCGGATCAACGGCCGCGAATCTATCCGTGTGGGTGGACCGCGCAAACCGGATCCCGGGCAGGGACCAACATTCGGGTCTTGGTTATGGACGAAGGCTTGTTTCTTTGCGACGGAGCACGGGATCGGGTCGTCGAACAGTCGGAGGTTCACCTGTGAAACAACGTTAACCAACGCGCTCAGGGATCCTGACCCGGACTCAGGCCTTTACTTGGCGCGCAGCAGCCCGAGTGTTGATGCCCATGGATACGCGCCGCGAAGACAGCAAGGACCCCGCCGATAAGGGGCAAGGTTTCGCCCATGGCGTGATCATTTATCTGGTGGCGTTGATCCTCACGTTGCCGCTCTTCATCCTGATCTATCCTCACTTGCCGCGCTGGGTGTTGCCTGTAGGGCACGGCTGGCGATTCGATCACTTGATCGCGCTGGTGCTGATCCTTGTTGCTTTCATCATACTCGTGCGGCGGTTCCAACTGGTCATCTACACGTTGCTTGTGGTCGGCTTGGGCAGCCTTACCGTTACCAGCCTTACGGGCCGCTATGGTTTCCGCGACGTTTACGGCGACTACGCCCGGTTCTTGGGGTCATTGCGCCAGAACACGGAACCGCTGCCCATGATGTTGCAGGGGGAAGGCCCGTTCCAAGGCGCCGAAGAGGTCAGGGCGCATATCGATTACCGAAGTCCAGCGGTACGCGCTTTCGCCGTGCGCGCGGCGACCACCTGGTTCACCGACATCGAAACACGAGCGAACGAAGCCACCCTCGTGCAGTGCTTCTCGGTGTTCAAAGTGATCAATTCGTCCTGGAAGTACGTGAGCGACGTGAAGGACGGTGAATATTTCGCGACGGCCAGCGAGAGCGCTGACCTGCTCGCCGGTGATTGCGACGACCATGCCATCCTGATGGCCGCATGCATCAAGGCGATCGGCGGCGAAGTGCGGTTGGTACGCACCACGGGGCACATCTATCCTGAACTCAAGGTAGGGAATGCCAAAGCCATGGACCGGGCGGCGGTACTCATACGCGAGACGCTCTTTCCGCGAACGGCCCGTCACGCCACACTGTTCTACCATACGGACGAGCAGGGCGACCGTTGGATAAACCTCGATTATACGCGGGCCTATCCGGGCGGGGAGGTGATGGACGAGCTGATCCGGGGAATACTCATCGTTTGAGAGCCTGCCTGCCAGACAGGAACGAATAAGGCCGCCCCCTGACGGGACGGCCTTTCCGGTCCAGTGTATTGCCGATCAGGGCAGTTGTTCGGTGATCGAGTTGTTCGGGGTGGTGCTGCCTACGTTCACCAGTATAGGATCCCTATCGTTGCTTGAACCGGTGTATTTCACCTGTCCGTTCAGGGTAACGTCCTCGATGAAATAACCGGTCACGACATTGTTCGGTGTGGTACTCCCGACACGCACAAGTATCGGGTCCCGATCGTTGCTGCTGCCGGTGTATTTGATGTTGTTGTTGCGCACGGTATTGCCCGCCCAATTCACCCGGAAGGTGCTCACCGTCTTCTGGGCGTTGGTGCCGAAGGTGCCCAAGGCGCCCGTAGTGAAATCAAGTGGGGTTGGTACGCCCGAAAGCGCCACGGCGCTGCTGGTCATCACCCCGAAGTGGTTACGATGCCGGACGGCCACGAAATAGTTGGCAGGGGCGAGCGGGATGGAGAGCGCACTGCTGTTGTCCAAGCCCACGATGTCGCCATCGCTCTGCAGGAGCGCGGCTTTGGTGCGCAGGATCGTGGCACTGTTGCTCGAACTTCGAAGTTCCACGAGCACCCAGTCCACTACGGCATTGTCGCCGGTAGTGGCCAACACTGACGCATTGATCGTTTCGCCACCACCGCCCACCATGGTGAAACCCGCGGCGGTGAAGGGTTCGGTCAAGGGGAAATCACCCAAGGTCCGCAGGTTGGAGTTCATCTTGCCCGTGGCGCTCACGAAAGGGCCTTCCAGGAACACTTTGGCGGCCACCGAAACAGATGAAGGTACAGTGACGGTCTCAGCCGTGAGCCCATCATAAGGCAGAGAGCCGTTCGTCAGCCCGGCGAAGATCGTCACGTTCTCGTAGAGCAGGTTGCTCGGGTTGAAACGGAAGATCAGTCCGAGATCGCCAGTGCCGCCCTGCGTGGTGGTGCCATACAGTTTGCCGTCCGAACCCTGAACGAGTGAACAATCAGGGAATTTTCCCTCCGTGGTGATGGAACCCTCGTTGAAGTCGTATTCCTCCGTGTAGGTCCCGGTGGATATCGTCCAACTGAAGATCCCTCCGGCGTTCCCCAATCCTTCTTCTTTGAATACGCCGTAGAGCTTGCCGTTCGAGGCCTGCAACAGATCCCCGCCGGGCGTTGCACCCTCGAGGCCGTTGAAGTGATAGAGGGTGTTGAAGGCGTTGCTCGTGGTGTTGAAGGAGAAGATCGTTCCCTTTCCTACCGATCCGTTGGCGCTGGTGGTGCCATACAGGAGACCGTTGCTGGCTTCCATAACGTCACCCAACGGTTGCGAGCCGTCCGCTACGCTGAAATCCTTGCGAGTGGTGACCGTTGTGCTACCGGCCGTGTACTCGAAGAAGGCACCCTGTCCATTGGTAGCTGCGGCGCTCGTGCTGCCATAGAGCTTTCCGTTGGAGGCTTTGAACAGGCCGTTCTGCGGTATCGTTCCTGCTGTGGTCAGTGAGAAATCGATCTTCTTCACCAAGGTGTTCGAAGCGATGGTGTACTCGAACAAGGTTCCACCATCCGTGGAGCCGCCCGAACTGCACACTCCGTAGAGCTTACCGCTCACTTCGACCAGTGTTCCCAGCGGTACCGTACCGGTGGCATTGCTTAAATTCTGACGCAGTGTGAAGGTGCCGGAGACCGGATCGATGGAGAAGAGGATGCCTCCCGAATTCGTGCCGCCCGAACTGGTGAGCCCGTAGAACAGACCATTGCTGGCCTTGAACAAGCGCCCGCGCGGGTTGGCGCCATTGGAGTAGGAGAAGGGTATCAGCTGGGTGGCGGTGAAGTTGGAGAGCTGGTATTTGAACAGGGCTCCCTCGCCGCCATCCCCCCCAGCGGTGCTCATGCATACCAGCGTGCCGACCGGATCTTCGGTCACCCCGCCCCAAGTTTCCGAAAAGCCGTTCGAAGCCATGTTATAAACAGGAGCATAGGTGTTCGTGGCCGTGTTGAAGGAGTAAATGGAACCCGAGTTGCTGGGGCCACCCGCGCTGGTTGTGCCGTACAACAGCCCGTTACTTCCAACGATCAACCTGGAGAAGGGCGTGGAGCCCGTCGCGCCCACCAGATCCACCAGGTCCGTATAAGCGGGTGTGCTGATGTTCCAACTGAAGATCACACCAGCGTTGTTGGCCCCGCCAGTGGAAGCAGCGCCGTACAGCACACCGTTCGGAGCCTGCACGAGTTCACCCAGAGGAAGATACCCCGTTGCTGATGCGAAGTCATGGAGCTTGGTGAAGCTGGCCCCCGTGGTTGTTATGGAGAAGATGGTCCCGAAACCGTTCGCTCCTCCGTTGCTCCCGAAACCGTAGAGAAGTCCGTTGGTGGCTTGAGTCAAGCCGCAGATCGGTTGCGCACCCGTCGCGATCGCGGGCAAGGCCGGGAAATTGTAGATGATCGTATTGTCCGTTGCGCCAGGCGTATACGAATAGATGCCTCCACGATCGCTCGTCCCACCTGCGCGTACCGTACCGTAGATGGTTCCATTGGTATGCATCAACAAACGGCCGTTGGGGCCCTCTCCTTTTGCGGCTGCCGTGGTCAGCAGGTCGAAGTCGAACCTCTTCGAGAACGTGGATGTGCCGATATTATACTCCCACATCGTTCCCACATTGTTCAAGCCGCCTATCGAGCAAGTGCCGTACAAGCGACCATTGGGCGCTACCACAACGCCCCGGATAGGCCTGCCACCAATGGCCGTTGCTGTGGTGGTGGTCGACGAGAAGTTTCTAAGCACCGCATAAGCGCCCGTGGTGGGATTGTAGCTGAACAGGATACCCACCCCTTCAGTGCCGCCGAATTCGGTAACACCGTAATACAGGCTGCCGACCTTGAGGACTTCGCCCTTCGGCCCACCTCCTTCAAAGCGGAAGAAATTGTGTTTTGTGGTGAAGACGCTCCCCTCGGTGACCGAGAAGATCGTCCCGACGCCACCGCTGCCGCCACTGGCCGTCATGCCCCAATAAGGACCTTGGGCCAGAACAACGGATGAGCAAACTGCTGCCAAAAGGGCGAAAGAGAGAACTGTGCGTCGCAACATGGGTTGGGTAAGATTGGCCCGGAGGGTGCCGGGTAGAACGTAGGGACGTGCAAGATAGCTGACGCGGCGGTGAATTGTTGCGCTTACGACGAGGGCGAGCAGCTGTTCGACGTCAAGCGACTCCGAGCGGATGATCGCTGACCTCAGGCCTTGGGGGTCAGCCCGGCTATGGGGTCACGCGGGATCCCCGGTCTGGGAACCGGGATACATTTGACCAGAGCTACTCCAGGTGAAGAAACTGGTCGACCCTGCCGAACTCGCCAAAGCGAGCCACATGCGCCCAGGCGATCCGCGGGTGGCATTGTTGGCCGAGGTCAGTGGATTGAAGCGGTTGGAACGCTTCTACAACGAGATCGAGCAAGCACACGGCCAGGACTTCATCACGGCCTTGTTCGCGCACTTGGAACTGGGTCTGGAGGTGGACAACGACGATCTCGCCCAGATCCCCACCGAAGGGGGAGTGGCCTTCATCGCCAACCATCCGTACGGGGCGATCGACGGGTTGGCGCTCATCGATGTATTGCGGCGGGTGCGGCCTGACGTGAAGGTGATGGCCAACTTCATGCTCCAACAATTGGAGCCGTTGAAAGACCGCTTCATCGGGGTGAACCCGTTCGAGGAGCTGAAGTCCAGGTCCAGCTTCCAGGGCATGCGTCAGGCGATGGAGCACCTTTCAGGCGGCGGTGCCTTGGGCATCTTCCCGGCCGGTGAAGTGAGCAGCTACCGCACGGAGCTGAACGCGGTGGCCGATCCGCGCTGGAAACCACCGGTGATCAAGCTGATAAAGAACGCGGGCGTCCCCGTGGTGCCGGTCTGGTTCGATGGTGCGAACAGCTTCATCTTCCAGATGCTCGGCATGATCCATCCGGACCTGCGGACCATGGCGCTGCCGAGCGAAATGCTGCGGATGAGGGGTAAGCGGGTGCGGCTCCGCATCGGCAAACCGATATCGCCCAAGGAGCTCTCGGCTTTCGGTTCGGTTGAAGAGCTCACGCGTTACTTGCGCGCGAAGACCTACGCCTTGGGCTCGGGTGTGCAGGTGCGCCATGAACAGTTCAAACCGTTGCGCTTCCCGCGCAGGCCGAAGGACATCGCTGAAGCGCAACCGGTGCAGGACCTCGAGCGTGAACTGGTGGCGATCAACGACCTGAAGCTGGGCGGGCAGGGGGAGTTCGATCTTTACCTCGCACCGAGCGACCGGATCCCGCACCTGTTGCGCGAGATCGGCCGCCAGCGCGAGATCACCTTCCGTGCCGTGGGTGAAGGGACCAACAAGCGCGTGGACTTGGACGAGTTCGACCTGTACTATGACCACCTCTTCCTTTGGGACCGGGAGCAGCACAAGTTGGCCGGGGCCTATCGCATCGGCGATGGTGCGCGCATCATGGAGCGCTATGGAAAGCGCGGTTTCTACACGTTTACGCTCTTCCGCATGCGCAGGCCGATGGAACGTGTGCTTCGCCAGAGCTTCGAGCTCGGCCGGTCGTTCATCCCGCAGGAATACCAGAAGCACAGGTTGCCGCTATACCTCTTGTGGCGCGGTCTGCTCATCCATGTGATCGGGAATCCCGACCACCGTTACCTCATCGGCCCGGTGAGCATCAGCGGGAGCTACAGCCGCTTCTCGCGCGGGCTGATGATCCACTTCCTGCAGAAGTACCACTTCGATGAGCGGTTGGCCCGCCATGTGCATCCGCGAAACCGCTTCATCGTGCAGCCCGACAAGGCGGACGGTGATGCGCTGTTGGAGGCTAGTGGTGAGGACATGAAGAAGCTCGACCGCATCATCGCCGACATCGAGCCGGAGGGCAACGCGGTGCCCGTACTTCTCAAGAAGTACCTTCAATTGAACGCGCGCATCGTCGGGTTCAATAGCGACCCCAAGTTCAACGACGCGCTCGACGGCTTCGTGGTGCTCGACCTCTCGCGGGTGCCCGAGAAGACCATCGAGGACCTGAAACGCGGTATGAACGGACCCGTCGGAACACCGACCGGTACCTGAACACCGCTCCGACGGGCGATCTTTGTCGAATGGGAAAGAACACGCTGGTGCTGGGTGCGAGCGCGAACCCGGAGCGATACTCCAACCGCGCCGTGAGAAAGCTCCGCGCCTATGGCCATGCGGTCGTCGCCGTGGGTCGCCGGGTGGGGATGATCGATGATCAGCCGATCCTGACCAAGATGCCTGACGACATGTCGATCGATACGGTGACGATGTACCTGAACGCGCACAACCAGGAGGCTTGGGAGAAGGCGATTTTGGACGTGTCGCCGGCGCGGATCATCTTCAACCCGGGAGCGGAGAACCCGAGACTGTCGGCGAAGGCCGAAGAGCGGGGCATCGAAGTGGTGGAAGGGTGTACCCTGGTCATGCTGGGGACGGGCCAGTACTGACCCTATCCGTCCAATTTGCCGAGGATGTGGCCACAGGCTTCATGGACCTGGTCCTCGGAAAGGCTCAACGGCGGCGCGATCCTGAACGCCGTCGGGCAGCTCAGGAACCAGAATCCCAGTATGCATTTTTCCAAGCAACCCATCACCACGCGTTGCACCAGATCCGCATCACCCAAGTCGACAGCCAGCATCAGCCCTTCGCCCCGTACTTCCTTGATCTTCGGATGGACAAGGAGTTCTTTGAAGAGCCCGCCCATGCGGACGGCGTTCTCGGTAAGTCGCTCTTCCAGCAGCACCTCCAAGGCCGCAAGCCCGGCCACGCACGGCAGCGGGTGACCCCCGAACGTGGTGATATGCCCCAGCACGGGATCGTGCGTGAGCAGTTCCATGCGCTCGCGTGAGCTGATGAACGCGCCCATCGGCAACCCGCCGCCTAACGCTTTGCCGAGAACCAGGATATCCGGCACCACACCGGAATGTTCAAAGGCGAACAGCTTTCCCGTTCGCCCGAAGCCGGTCTGCACCTCATCGAACACGAGCAAGGCACCGGTCTCATCGCACCGCTTGCGCAAGGCGAGCATCCATGACTTGTCCGGAATGCGCACCCCTGCATCCCCTTGGATCGGCTCCACGACAACGGCGGCTGTGCTGTCCGTGATCAGCGTCAGATCATCGCGTGAGTTGAACGTGATGTGTCCCGTATCCGGGAGCAAGGGCAGGTTCCGGTAGCGTTTCTTCTCGTTGTCGGTAAGGCTGAGCGAACCGTGCGTGCTGCCGTGGTAGCTCTTGCGGCAGCCGATCAGTTGCGTGCGCCCGGTAGCGCGCTTGGCCAGCTTCAAGGACGCCTCGATGGCCTCGGTACCGCTGTTCACGAAGTACACGCTGTCCAGTGATGGCGGCAGGAGCGAGGTGAGCTTCTCCGCGAAGCGCACTTGGGGTTCTTGCACGAACTCACCGTACGGGATCACATGCAGGTACTTGTCACATTGGTCCTTGAGGGCGGCGATCACCTTCGGATGCCGGTGACCGACGTTGTTCACCGCCAGGCCTGCGACGAGGTCGAGGTAGCGCTTGCCCTTGCGGTCGAAGAGGTAGCATCCCTCCGCTTTCACGATGTCCAGCGCCAAGGGATGCGGGCTGGTTTGTGCCAGATGGGTGAGGAATGCTTCATGCAAGGACATGCCCCAAAAGTCGCAAGTCCCAAGCGATGATGCGCTTGGGACTTGGAGCTGGTGTCTTGGGACTTGAAGCTTGCTCAGGGTCGTCCTCCCGGCCTGCGACCACCGCCTTCGCGCCGCTCCTCCATCCGGTCGCGCAATCGCTTGATCAGTTCCTTGCGGAAATCGCGTTCGGCCTTGGCGAGCTTCAGGGTCTTTACCGCGCCGATGGTCTTCTTGAACTCGGCCGCGTATTTCTTGCGGATGTCGAGCTCTTTCTGGCGGCCCGCCAATTCCTTGTCGATGGCGGCGCTGGCTTCGGCCTCGGTGAGCTCGGTGTCCTTTTTCGCGGCCTTGTGTTCGGCACGCATGTCCTTGCGGTTGGCCTCGGTCTCCTTGTCGTACTGGTTGTACACGGGCCAGAATTTCTCGGCCTCCGCAGGGCTCAGGTCCAGGCGTTGGGTGAGGAATGCGGTCTTCTGCGCCTTGATCTCCTGCATGCGTTCCTCGGGGATCGCGGGCATGTCGTCGTCCTGTGCGGTCGTGTTCAGCGCCGTGGTAGCGAGGAGCAGGAACAGGGCGGTCTTCACAAGCGTTCTCATTCGATGTCGGTGATCAGGTCGTTGATGTCGGTGTCTTCGTTCTCCAGGTAGGCGAGGAGTTCGTCGTCGTTCAGGTCGATGACCACTTCGCCCAGGTCATCCGGCGCGATATCCTGTTCCTCTTCTTCATCGAAAGCGGCCAGGAGTTCTTGGTCGTCCATCGCGTCCAGTTCAACGTCCGAGAGCGGAGTAACGGTTGCTGCGGAAAGCTCCACTTGCGCATCAGGTCGCGAGAGCATCCATGTGCCGAGGCCGACCAGCGCGATGATCGGTAGTGCGATGGACACGCGTTTCCACCAAGGCCAAGCTGCGGCAGGAGTGGTCTGTTGCGCGGTGATCGCGGCTTGGACCTGGTGCGGGAACCGATCGAAGAAACCTTCCGGAACAGCGAACGGATCCACCTTCGGCAGGCTGGCCAGGAAAGGCGCATCGCGCTCCAGTTCCTCGTTGTCGTTCAGGGGTTCCATCGTATTCCGTGTTGGGACGCGTTCAGGTGTTCTTGGTTTGATCGGCGACGACCCATTCCTCGATCTTCTTCGTGGCGATGTGGAAGCTGGCCTTCAGGGCGCCCACGCTGGTGCCCGTTACGCGGCTCATCTCTTCGTACTTCATCTGGTCGAAGTACTTCATGTTGAACACCGCGCGCTGCTTGGTGGGCAGGCGCATCACCGCGCGTTGCAGCTTCTGCTGGATGGCATCCCCGCTGAAATGCTCGCTGCTGTCCAAGGTGGAGGTCAGGCGACCGGTCACGGCCTCATCGCTGGTGAAGAGCCCGCGCTTCATCTTGTTCAGGTGTGTGATGCTCTCATTGTGCGCGATGCGGTAGAGCCAGCTGAAGAGCTGCGCATCACCCCGGAAGTTCTGCAAACCCTGCCATGCCTTGATGAAGATGTTCTGCAGCACGTCCTGCGTCTCGTCATGGTCGGTGACCATCCGCCGCACGGAGCTGTACAGCCGGCGCTGGTGCTTGCGCACGATCAGGTTGAAGGCGTAATGCCTGCTCTCCTCCTTGGCGAACATCGCCAGCAGGGCCTCGTCGGAAAGGTCCTCGCTCAT
>Ga0075152_10002636_pt1 | contig 12704 bp, 11 predicted proteins | sample JI61114C2DNA_FD_70964 | JGI IMG/M metagenome (GOLD analysis project Ga0075152, IMG submission 70964) | Wastewater effluent complex algal communities from Wisconsin, to seasonally profile nutrient transformation and Carbon sequestration -... | ecosystem: Engineered > WWTP > Effluent > Algae...
GGCAGCGCGATCTGCAGGAAGGTCTTGAACTCGCCCGCCCCGTCGACGCGCGCTGCGTCGAGGAGTTCGTCCGGGACCGCATCGGCGACGTAGACGTGCATCAGGTACACGCCGAACGGATTCAGCAGCGACGGGAGGATGACGGCCCAGACCGTATCGGTGAGATTCATGTTGGAGAACAGGATGAAGGTGGGAATGACGAGCGCCGTCAACGGCACCATGACGGATCCCAGAAGCAGCCAGAGCATGAGGCCACGTCCGGGGAACCGGTACTTCGCGAAGCCGTACCCGGCCAGCACCGCGATGGCCGTGGCCCCCATCCCGCCGACGAAGGCGTAGAAGAACGAGTTCCCGAGCCAGCGAAGGTAGATCCCGTCGTTGTACACGAAGAGAGACTTGAGGTTCTCGAACAGCACGAACTTGTCGTCGAACCACAGCGTTCCGTGGCTGCCGGAGAACAGGCCGGAGGCGTTCTTCGTGCTTGCGACGATGAGCCACCACAACGGGACCAGGAAATAGCAGACCAGGAGGCCGAGGAAGAGGTGCGGCGCGAACCGACTGTTGACGCCGAGGACGCGCCGCGTGCCGACCCTCGCTCCGGTCGCCGGCCCGGTCAATTTGACGTTGCTGCTTGTCATGAGAAGGCACTCCCGCGCTTGCGAGTGAGGAACAGGAAGACATACACAGCGATGAACACGACGATGCCGAGCGAGAAGCTGATGGCCGACGCGTAGTTGAAGTTCGCGTACGAGAACGCCTGGTTGAACGCGTACAGGTTCGGGGTGAAGTCCGGCGTGATCGTGCCGTTGGACATCGGGCGGAGGATCTGTGGCTCGGAGAAGAACTGCAGCGTACCGATCAGCGCGAACACGAGAATCAGGGAAAGGCTCGACGCGACCATCGGGACCTTGATCCGGAAGGCGATCTGCCAGGCGTTCGCACCGTCCATGCGTAGTTGGAAATGCCGGCAAAGGTGACTCCCGTCGCGAGGCCCTTGCTGTAGAGGCTGAGGTAGAAGGCGTAGGCGAGCGGCAGGATCAGAAAGGCGACGAAGATCAGGACGAACGGCGCAACGAACAACCATCCGGTGACAGCCCGCTTCCGCTGGTTCTGCCCGTGCCGGCTCGTTGCCGACTGCCTTGTCGTGGACGATGGTGACTGCTGGGGAGTTTCAACGGTTCTGGCCTGTGCCATCCGTATGGTCCTTCCGTGTGGGGTGCTCGGCCCGGGGACGCCTGTCTCCGGGCCGAGCGGTGAGGTGGGCGGGTCCTAGCCGGTGACGGTGAAGCCCTGGGCCTTGGCGTACTTCACGATCTCGGCCTGCAGGTCGTCCGCAGCCTGATCGCCCGTCGTCTGGCCGGCGTTGATCTTGGTGAGTTGCGCCTGGAGCTGGGCGTAGTAGTAGACCATGATCGGGGCGTAGACCATGCCCTTGTAGGCGTTGCCGGCGGGGACGTAGACGTCCTTGTTCGCGGTCTGCCCACTGAAGAACTCGGACTTGTTGTTGGTGAACTCGGCCGAGCCCTGAACGCTCTTGTTCAGCGGGAAGATGATCTGCTTCTGCCAGCCCTCGGTGAGCGACTTGGTGTCGGCGTACAGACCCTTGGCCACGATCGCGGCCAAACGCTTGCTCGGAGCCTGCGACGTGACCGCGAACGCGGAACCACCCCAGTTGACCGAGACCGGGTTGCCGGCGTCCCACTGCGGCAGCGGGGCGGCAGCCCAGACACCCTTCGAGGCGCCCTGGCCGACACCGGCACCCGTGAGGTAGCCCGGCGTCCATGCGGCAGAGGCGTACGTGGCGTACTTGCCGTTGACGACGCCGGAGATGTAGTCGGTGGTGAACTGGTCCACGCTCCCGACCACCTTCTGCTTGGCGAGGTCGGCCCAGTAGTTGAGCACGTCCTTGGACGCCTGGTCGTTCAGCTTGACCGTCAGGTTCTGCGGGCTCGCCGCGTCGTACGCGAACGGCACCGCGCCCTTCTGGATCTGCAGGGCCATGAAGAGGGCCGGGACGTTGGACCCGAGGTCGCCGAAGACCGGGCCGCCGGCGTCCTTGATCTTCTTGGCGTCAGCGGCGTACTCCGCCCACGTCGCAGGCGGGGTGGTGATGCCGTACTTCTGGAAGACGTCGGTGCGGTAGACGTCGGTGCGGTAGATGAGGCCCATGGGGCCACCGTCGACCGGGATGGCGAAGACCTTGGCGCCCGCGGAGACGTCCTTCCACGCACCCTCGCTGAAGTTGCCCTTGACGTCGTTGGCGCCGTACGGGGTCAGGTCGACCAGGGCGTTCTGGACGGAGAAGCTCGACAGCCGGTCGGCCTCGAGCATGACGACGTCCGCCAGACCCTTCTTGGCCGAGATCGCCGTCTGGACCTTCGTGTACTCGTCGTTCCCCTGACCGACGTTGTTCCAGCAGACCTGGACATCGGTGTGGCTGGCGTTGAAGTTGTCCACGACGTTCGCCATGTTGGGGTACCAGGCCCAGACCGAGACCTGAGGCGCATCGTTCATCATCTTGTTGGTGCAGTTCGTCAGCTTCGGGGGCGTCGTCTCCGCCTCCGTGGAGCTGCCGGCCGCGGGGCCGTTTGCGCTAGTGGCGCAGGCCGATAGCAGCCGGCCCGCGGTCATCATCGACACCGCTCCGACCCATGTCTTCACTCTCATAGCCAATTCCTTTCGTCCAGCGCGGACGTCGCTGATGTGGGGTCCGGCAGCAGCTTTCGGATCGACTGATGTGGGAGACACGGGCCGCCCCAGCCGATCGAACTCGCCTCGCGAGAAGGTTCGACGTTGCTGGAGCAGGCACCCCACTGGGCCCGAGGGACTGCTGTTTGTCGTGCTCATCCGTGTCCCCACAACCTCTAGGTAAACGTTGTAGGTAAACGTTAGACATAGATTGCTGCGGAGGCCGCGAGTTGTCAAGAGGTTTCGGAAACTACCTGCCGAGGACCGAGGACTCGCGCTCTACGACGCGGAAATTGGTCAGGTGCTCCCGAACGGGGATGCCCTCCCCCGCGGCGTCGATGCGCTGCTTGAGGAACCGGATCGCCACCTCGGCGATCTCCTCGCGGCCGGGGTTGACGGTGGAGAGCGCCGGACGGCTGTACTTCGACTCGTCGATGTCGTCGTAGCCGATCATCGCGACGTCCTGCGGGATCCGGATCCCGGCGTCCATGATGACCGGCATCGCGCCCAGGGCCAGGAGATCGTTGAACGCGACCACGCCGTCGAACGGAACGCCGCGCTCCAGGAAGGCCTGCATGGCCGACGAGCCGCTCTTGCGGAACCAGCCCACGACGTCGATGACGAGTTCGGGGTCGAACGGGATCCCGGCGGCCTCTAGCGCCTGCCGGTAGCCGACGAGACGCAGGTCGGCGGAGCCGTGGGCAAGGCCGGGTTCGGCGCCCAGCGCCACCACCCGGCGGCGCCCCTGATCCAACAGGTGCTGGGTGGCCGCGCGCGCGCCCTCGATGTTGCGCATCGTGACGAGGTCCGTAGGCCCACCCAGAATCCGCTCGCCGAGCAACACCATCGGAGTGGCGACCTTGGCCAGCAGGTCCTTGTCCTCCTCCCCCAGCGCCAGCGGACTGAAGAGGATCCCGTCGACCATCTGCGCCCGTGGACCTTGGAGGAAACCGAGCTCCCGGTTCCGCTCGGCCCCCGACAACGCGATGATCACCGACAACCCCTCCGCCTCTGCGGCGTGCATGACCACCTCGGCCAGCTCAGCGAAATAGGAGTTCGTGAGGTAGGGGATGATCAGGGTGATCAGCCCGGTGCGACCAGAGCGCAGCCCGCGAGCCGTGAGGTTGGGGGTGTATTCCAGGGCCGCGATCGCGTCCAGGACGCGCTGCTTCGTCTCTTGCCGCACGTTGAGATGGCCGTTGACGACGTTGGACACGGTCTTGATCGACACCCCCGCCATACGGGCGACGTCGTGGATAGTCGTTGCCATCGGTGCTCCCCCGGGTAGGTCGTCGGGCGTCCAGGGTACAACGTTATAACCCGCCTACCTCCGCACGCGCCGGACCCCGCCGCATCAGACCTTCTCGCAGGCCACCCCGTCGTCATCCCCGTCGCGAGCGGGATTGGCGTCGTAGACGGCGTCGTCCACCTTGAACTTGGGTTGGGGACTTCGCGGCTTGCCACTCACGAGATCGACGCCGCCGGTGCGCGCGACGCCGTGGGGGTAGTCGACGTTCAACGCCGCGCAGTTGGCGTACACCTTGATCGTCACAGGCGGTTCAGAGGTGGTGGTCGTCGTCCTGGTCGTCGTGGTCGTCTGCGGACGAGTCGTGGTCGAGGTGGGTCCCGGAGTGCTGATGGTCGTCGCCGGACTCGACGGCGTCGTCGGCACGACGACCACCGGCAGCGGGGTCGCCGCAGGGGTCGAGGTCATCGTCGGCACGGGCGAAGGCGTCCGTGTCGCAACCGTCTGGGGTGCCGCGATCACGGGCACCGCCGGCGTGGCGGGCGCCCCGGAGGAGCATGAGGACACACCAAGGATGAGGGACCCAAGGAGTCCCGGCCACACGTTCACGATTGCCCTCTCGCGCAGCTGGGGTCGCGCACAGGATCAGTCATAGCAGATCGTGCATTGGTTCCGCCGAGCTACCCGTGAACCCTGACCAGCGAGTCAAGGAGACTCAGGGGTCCGTCGGCGGCGGAGTCAATGGACTCGGGTCAGGCCCAGTCGCGCTTGGTCCGCTCGAGGAGCGCGGCGACGGCGTCCGCGTAGGGGGGCTTGCGCAGGTCGACGCCGCGCGGGGCGAGGACGGACCACTCGATCGGCCCGTCGCCCTCGGCGGGGCGGCGTCCGCTCACGGTCACGCTCACACCGGGGGCCAACTCGACGGTGTGCCGCGCCACGAGCGTCTGCTCGACCCGCTCTCGGACGAGCCCCGCGAGGGGCCCCGGGTTGCTCACCTGCACCGACTCGAGGGCGTGCGGGCGCGCGACGGTGCGCCAGACGAAGACGGTGCCGTCGTCGTCCCAGGTGGCGGACAGCACGTGGTGCCAGGGCAGCGACGTCCAGGCCCCGCCGGGCCCGAGCAGCGCGAAGCGGTCGGGCAGCCCGACGAGGACGCCGTCGGCCGTCTTGGCCCAGGCCAGGACGCGCAGCGGCGTCCGGACGCCTTCGGCTGCGAGGTGTGCCTTCAGCGAAGCGCGGACGTCGTCCGGCAGCCGGTGGCGGTCGAACAAGCCCATGTCAGTCCTCCCCGATGGCCTCGGCCTGCAGCTCGCGGCGTCGCGCCTCGAGCTCCAGCAGCCGGACGAACATGCGGTTGTAGGTCGGCTGGTTGTCGACCGGGTTGGTGCGCTGGAGCCGCGACTTCAGGGCGTCGATCTCGCGGCCCACCGCGAGGAGCCGGAGTTGCGCGGAATACCTCGCGGCGTACGCCCGGGTCGGTTCGCTCTGCAGCGGCTCGACCGCGAGCGCGGCGATGAGCTGCTCGGCGACCGGGTCGCCGATGGCCTCGGCGAGGCGCTGGGGCCAGCCGGCGGCGCGGTCCTCGGTCTCGCAGGCGGCGTCGAACAGCCGCCGGTAGGTGGGGTGCTGGAAGTCGTCGACGGTGATCAGGTTCCAGGCCTCGTCGAAGCAGGACGGCTCCTGCACGATGAACCGCAGCGTCTCCCGCTCGACCTGGAGGCGACGGTCGCGGGGGTCGGGCAGCAGCAGGAGGGACGCCTGCGCGCCCGGCTCCGCGGCCTCGCGCGGGACCGGGGCCGGCTCGTCGGCCGGACGCCGCTTGTTGACCCGGGCGACCTCGGCCCGGACGTCGGCGTCGTCCATGCCGACCATGCCGGCCAGCTCGCGCAGGTAGCCGCTGACGCGGGACGGGTCGCGGATCGACTTGACCAGCTCGGCCGCCTCGCGGACGGCGGCCAGCCGCCCCTCGACCCGGTCGAGGTCGTGCCGGGCCACGAAGTGGCGCATGACGAACCGGTAGAGCGGCTGCCGACGGGCGACCAGCTCGCGGAGGGCGGCGTCCCCCTGCTGGAGACGGAGGTCGCAGGGGTCGAGGCCGGACGGCTCGACGGCGCCGTAGGTCTGGGCGGCGAACGCCTCGTCCTCGCGGAAGACCTTCAGGGCGGCGGCCTGGCCGGCGGCGTCCCCGTCGAACGTGAAGATCACTTCGCCCGAGCGCGGGTCGGTGATGCGCCGGTGGATCATGCGGCTGTGGTCGGCGCCGAAGGCCGTCCCGCAGGACGCGACCGCCGTGTCGACGCCCGCCAGATGGCAGGCCATGACGTCGGTGTAGCCCTCGACGACGACGGCCTGGTTCTTCTTGCCCATGCTCGTGCCGGCCAGGTCGAGGCCGTAGAGGACGTGGCTCTTCTTGTAGATCGCGGTCTCGGGGGTGTTGAGGTACTTGGCGGGCATGCGGTCGTCGTCGAGCAGCCGCCGGGCGCCGAAGCCGAGCGTGGCCGACCCCGAGTCGCGGATCGGCCAGATCAGGCGGCCCTGGAAGAAGTCCCAGCCCGCCTCGCGCACGAGTCCGGCGCCGATCAGCTCCTCGCGGGTGAAGCCCTTCGCCAGCAGGTGGTCGCGCAGGGCGCGTCCGCTGGTCGGGGCGAAGCCGCAGCCGAAGCGGCGGGCGGCGTCCGCGTCGAAACCGCGGCTGTCGAGGAACTGGCGCCCGACGAGGGCGTCCGGCGTGGAGAGGTGGCCGGCGAAGAACTCCTCGGCCGCCTTGTTCGCGGCGTACAGCCGCATCTTCAGGCTCTGCGCGACGCGCGGGCCGGTGCCGGGTCCGTCCTCGTAGCGAAGCTGGACGCCGACGCGATCGGCCAGCCACTCGACGGCCTCCGCGAAGCTCAGGTTGTGGATCTCGCGGACGAAGTCGATGACGTCGCCGCCCTTGCCGCAGCCGAAGCAGTAGTAGAAGCCCTTGGAGGGCGTCACGTGGAAGCTCGGCGACTTCTCGTCGTGGAACGGGCACAGGCCCTGGAGCTGGCCCGAACCGGCGCGGGTGAGGGTGACGACGGTGCCGACGACCTCGTCGATGCGGGAGCGCTCGCGGACGACGCCGATGTCTTCCTCGTTGATCCGCCCGGGCACGGCCGCAGTCTAGCCGCGCGCCCGGTCGGGCTAGGGTGCTCGCGTGACCGTCACGTTGGGGATCGGGCTAGCGATCGCGCTGGTGCTGCTGCTGGGCATCGCCGTCGCCGCCGACCGGGTCGGGCGGTTCGGCCTCGCGCGCCAGCAGGTGGTCGCCGCCCTGCGCGCGGTCGCGCAGCTGGCCGTGGTGTCGCTGGTGGTGACGGGGGCGGCGTCCAGCGTGTGGGGGGCGCTGGGGTTCGCCCTGCTGATGTTCGGCGTCGCCGTCTACACGACCGCGAAGCGGACGGGGGCGCCCGCCGCGTGGCCCTGGGCGGCACTGGCGCTGGCGTCCGGGGTGGTGCCGGTCGAGGTGGCGGTGTTCGCCTCGGGCGCGGCTCCGTTCACCGGGATCTCGATCATCGCCCTGTGCGGGATCGTCATCGGCAACGCGATGACCGCGAACACCCTCGTCGGACGCCGCAGCTTCGCCGAACTGCGCGCGAACACCGGCACCTACGAGGCGATGCTGTCGCTCGGCTTCGAGCGCTCGCCCAGCGTCGGCCTGGTTCTCGACCCGGTGCTGGGCGAGGCACTCGTGCCCAACCTCGACCAGACCAAGACCGTCGGGCTCGTGACGCTGCCCGGGGCATTCATCGGCGTCCTGCTGGGCGGCGGGTCGCCTGTCCAGGCGGGGGCCGCGCAGATCCTGGTGCTCCTGGGCATCATGGCGTGCCAGTCGGTGGTGGTCGTGGTCGCGACCCGCCTGATGCGCGCCGGACGCCTCCTGCCCCCCGACCTCAAAGCCCAGCTCCACGCCTGACACGAGGAGAGCCCGCTCAACGGTCAGAATGACCGATTCTGGACCGAATTCTCGTGCTGAGCGAGCTCTCGTCGTGTTCGGGGTCTGCCGATGGCGGCCTCACGCGCCTCGGCTGGCAAGCCGGTGCTCCATGAGGACCACCTGATAGGGGTTCCAGGTCGACAGCGTGTAGCGCAGGACGACGTCGCCGCCCTCACGGCGTGCGTCGAAGAGGTAGGGCGCGTACGCCGCGCCGGTCATCGAGCGCTGCAGGCCGAAGACCGCGTCTCCCACCGGGTCGCCGTCGTGGTGGGCCCTGATGAACCGGGACGCCTCGTCGTGGTGCGACTTGCCCGAGGCCTCCCAGTCGAACAGCCGGACCCGCGGCGTCCACGGCCCCCACGGCCGCTCCGCCGTGCGCATCGTCACGCTGGGGCCGATCGGGTCCTCCGGCCCGTCCATCGCGAGCAGGACGAACCGCCCCAGCTCCTCCACCCAGCGCACCGACAGCTCCCCGAACGCGCCGGGCAGCACGGACGCCGCGGCGTCCTCGTGGCTCGACCACCATGGCGCACCCGAGGCGTCCGATCCGGCCCAGTAGCGGACGCCGTCCTGCGGCCGGGCCCACCGGCGGCGCCCGAGCAGGGCATCGGCGAGCCCCGGCGAGGTCAGGTCGAACTCCGCCAGGCGCAGGTCGTCGGCGCGGTAGCTTCCGCTCCCCCACACCCACAGCCGCTCGCCCTCGCGAGCCACCGAGACGTTGACGAAGAAGCGGTCCGAGAAGGTGCCCACGTGCCGGAAGGCGATCGGACGCCGCCGCTGACGTCCGCTGACGGGCAGACCGGGATCGACCGCTCGGGTCAGCAGCGAACGCCCCATGACCTGGTGCCGGGCGAAGTGGTGGGAGGAGAACAGGACGAAGAGGTCGCCGCCGAAGGAGAACCCGTCCAGCGGCACGTCGTACTCGCGGCCGGTCGCCGGCCCCCCGACGATGGCGAGCGGTGCCCCGTGGAGCTCGACCCCGGGCAGGCCGGGCACGGGGCCGTCGGGTGTGACGAGGCCGATGGCGTCCCGGGTGACGCGGCCCGGCGTCGTCCAGTGGCTGTCGCCGAAGAGCAGGAAGGTGCGCCCGTCGTGGTCGACGCGGACGCCGAGGTCCGTCCCCCGGACGCCCGAGCGCGACTCGGAGAACGACAGCGTCGTGTCGGTCCTGGCCGGCTGGGAGTCCCGCTCCCCCGTGACCTGCGCCAGCTTGACCGACTGCTCGGCGGCCACCCCGAAGCCGTCGCCCGGGTCGAACCGAAGGCACGCGGCCCGCACCCAGCGGACGCGTCCGGCCCACTCCTGGCGATGCCACTGGTAGACCGACGCCCCCTCCTGGACCAGCGCCTGCCACCAGCCCCGCCCCCCGGACGCCGTCGTGGGCACCGTGAGCCCCCGGTCGCCGCCCGGCAAGGCGGAGGCGACGTCTCCCACCAGGGGCAGGCCGCTGAGCTGGGTCCGAGCGAGGGCCGATGCGACGGCGTCCACGGTCGGCCCCGCGACGCCGAGGGGCCGCTCAGCGCCGCCGTCGGGACGCCACCCGTCCGCGTCCCACACCAGCCGACACGCGGCGCGTCCCCTGACGACCTCGGCCCGCAGGCGTCCGTCCGCCACCCACAGCCGCGGCTCGGCCCCGGCCAGCGACCCGACCCGGTGCCAGCGGTGCGAGCGGCCGGCGCCCGCGTGCCGGACGTGGTGGCCGAGCGTCGGCGTCCCCTCGGACGCCTCGGGCACCAGGACGTGCAGGTCCCCCGGTTCCCGCCACCGCCCGGGCACCTGCGCGATGGCCCCCGGGCCGACGGCCGGCTCGCTGATCGTCTCCCCGCGCACCCAGGGCCGGTCGGGACGAGTCTGGTCGCGGTGATAGTGCACCAGCGCGTCCCCGGCCGCCGTCAGCACCACCGCCTCCAGCCGGCGCGCCCGCGCCAGCGACGCGAGCCGCCGGTCGGCCGGGATCGTCCCCTGGATCAGGCTGTCCGGCCCGAGGACCGGCACGCGGGCGTCCGTCACGCCCCACGACCGATCCCGCGCGGCAGCCGGGACGCCTCCCAGCCCAGGTGTTCCTCGGCGCGGTCGAACGCGAACCGGTCGGTCATCCCGCCGACGTAGGTCACGGCGGCCCGCACCAGGGCGTCGCCGTCCAGCCCGGCGTCGACCCCCGGCAGCAGAGCGGGACGCCCCACGTAGAACTCCACCAGCCCGTGCAACACCTCGATGACGGCCCTCGCCTGGGCGAGCGAGTCGGGACGCGTGTAGATCCGCTCGTAGTTGAACGTCCGCAGACCCGACAGCGCGGACGCCGTCGCGGCGTCCATGCCCACGACGCCGGTCTCGGCGACGGTGCGGACGACGGCCCGGATGAAGGTGGCCAGCTGCTCGCGGCGGGTCCGGCCGGCGACGGCCGCGACCTCCTCGGGAAGCTGGTCACCGGTGACGATGCCGGCGTGGACGGCGTCCTCGAAGTCGTGCGCGCAGTAGGCGATGCGGTCGGCCCACGAGACGACCTCACCCTCGACCGTCCCCGGTGCGGGACGCGACCAGGAGTGGTTGCGGACGCCGTCCAGCGTCTCGGCGCAGAGGTTCAGTGAAGCGAGGGTGACGTTCGCGCCCCACGGGCCGTGGTCGAAGCCCTCGGTGATGAACGCGTCGAACGCCTCCTCGGACGCGTGCCCGCCCGGCCCGTGACCGCAGTCGTGGCCGAGGGCGATGGCGTCGGCCAGGGTGGCGTTGACGCCGATGCCGCGCGCGATCGCGCTGGCCACCTGCGCCACCTCGATGGCGTGGGTGAGCCGGGTGCGCTGATGGTCGGTGGGGTACACGACCACCTGGGTCTTCCCCGCGAGTCGCCGGAACGCCGTGGAGTGCACGATACGGTCGCGGTCGCGTTCGAAGCAGGTGCGCTCCGCGTCCGGCTCCTCGGCCATCGCCCGGTTCCCGGCCCCGGACGCCAGCGTGGCGCCCTCCCGGAGCGTCAGTCGCTCCAGTTCCTCGCGCTCGGCACGTCCCACCGCGGCGCTCAGCCCGACCCGCGAGGTGCCGTGCGCGTGCGCACGGACGACACCCGGCGCGGTCGACACATGGCCCGCCATGGTCTCGGCCCAGGCGACGGCCCTCGGGTTCACCACGTCGTTCATGGCGCCTATCATGACCGAAGACGCGGCGCGCCCACCTTCGGCCCGCTCACCCGCGAACGAGGATCCATGACAGATCAGTCCGGCAGCACCCCGCAACCCGGCAGCCCCACGTCGGGCTCCGGAGACGCCCCCGCGCAGCCGTACGCGGCGGCGTCCGGCTATCAGGTGCCGAACCCGTACGGCGCCCCCGCCCAGCCGCCCTACGGCACGCAGAACCAGCCGCCCTACGGCACGCAGAACCAGCCGCCCTACGGCGCCCCCGCCCAGCCGCCCTACGGCACGCAGAACCAGCCGCCCTACGGCGCCCCGAACCAGCCGCCCTACGGCACGCACAGCCCGTACGCGCAGAGCCCGGTCCCGGCCGGGTACGGCGCGCCTGGCCCCGCGCAGGCCGCCTACGGCTACGCCCCCGCCCAATACCCGCCCGGGTACGGACGGCCTCCGGAGCGCTCCGGCGTCCTCGGCACGGTCGGCCTGGCCATGGTCACGATCGCCGGCGTGGCGGCCTGCGCCATGGGCTACCTGTTCGGGACGATCGCCGCCGAGTTCGTCGACCTCGCCCTGTCGCTCGGCGGCAGTTCCGCCGTCAACCCCAGCGACCCCCGCATGCGGCAATTCGTCGACCAGCACCCCTGGATGTCTCTGGGGACGCCCGTCTTCCTGCTAGGGCTGGCCGGCTTCATCGTCTGCGTCGTGGCCTTCGCCAGCCGCAGGGGACGCAAGCCGGCCCTCTGGGGGATGATCCTCGGCGTCGTCCTGCCGATCGTGGCGTTCGCCCTGCTGGTCATGGCGATCACGCCCTACGTGCGGTAGGAACCTCCGACCTCAGCCGCCCGAGGCGTCGTCCTCGGCGGCGGACAGGTCGGCGTCCCCGAGCGTCTGTGAGTCCAGCCAGCCGTAGGGGCAGGTGACCCGCTCGCGCGGCGTCCCCTGGCGCCCGCGGGGCGCCCCCAACTCCGCGACCGGGAACGGCACCTCCGGATCGAGCCGGACCAACTGCGCGTCCAGGTCGGCCAGGCTCGACACCAGCCCCAGGGCCGAGCGGATGTCGCCCCCGACCGGGAAGCCTTTGAAGTACCAGGCCATGTGCTTGCGCAGGTCGGTGAGCCCCCAGCGCTCGCCGTGCAGGTCGGCCAGCAATTCCGCGTGCCGGCGCACCATCGCGGCGACCTCGCCGAGCGTCGGCAGCGCGCGACCGGGGCGTCCGGCGAAGGCGTCCGCGAGATCGCGGAACAGCCATGGTCGGCCGAGGCAGCCGCGTCCGATGACGACGCCCGCGCAGCCGGTCTGCTCGACCATCCGCAAGGCGTCGGACGCCTCCCAGATGTCGCCGTTGCCCAACACCGGAATGCCGACGGCCTGGACGAGCGTGCCGATGGCGTCCCAGTCGGCCTGTCCCGCGTACGCCTGCTGCACCGTGCGCCCGTGGAGGGCGATGGCCGCGACTCCCGCGTCCTCGGCGATGCGGCCGGCGTCCAGGTAGGTCAGGTGCTCGGCGTCGATGCCCAGCCGCGTCTTGATCGTGACCGGGACGCCGAAGGCGTCGGCCGCCCGGACGGTCGCCCGCAGGATCGCCTCCAGCCGGTCGCGCTTCCACGGCAGGACGCCACCGCCGCCGCGGCGCGTCACCTTCGGCACGGGGCAGCCGAAGTTCAGGTCGATGTGGCCCACGCCGAAGTCC
>Ga0075152_10002641_pt1 | contig 12694 bp, 19 predicted proteins | sample JI61114C2DNA_FD_70964 | JGI IMG/M metagenome (GOLD analysis project Ga0075152, IMG submission 70964) | Wastewater effluent complex algal communities from Wisconsin, to seasonally profile nutrient transformation and Carbon sequestration -... | ecosystem: Engineered > WWTP > Effluent > Algae...
CGCAGCAGCCATTAAACCATCTGTCCTTTTACCATATCGGATGGGAGAGTCCTCCTCAGTAGCGCTAAGTTCCACCGCATCAAACCGAACTCTGGTTATGCTAAACAAGTTCAAATTGGTTGTTTCACGCAACATCACTGGTCACTCCTCGCTTTCGTGGCTGGCTTCCTGGCTCTCAGCATCGTTGTGCTTCCAGACTCTGGAGTACCTTCCCCAGCTTGGATAATAGGTATTGTAGAGGGGCCTCCTGACGATGGTCCTGCGAATAATGCGAGATTGAGGCCAGAAGGAGCCGTAGTAGTAGTCGTGGTTGGGATCCACAGTCTTGGACATGAGGCAGACGATCAGGAACAGGACGATGAACAATGCTTTCATGGGAAGAAATTCTTAATAAAATATTGCTGGGATACGGAGGTTTTAAAGGGGGCGCCAGGCCGTTATGCGTGAAGGGTGGTAGTAGGGGGCGATATGATGAGGGATGGGACTGAGGGGCAAGAGCTTTAGCCAGATGCATGGATGTCAGTGAAACTCGCGTTTCGCTAATGTTTAACCTGTGGGGGAGGTTTATTGCTACAACATACACACTATCAGGGTTTGTAAAGCTTGGGAGCTGCGAGCCCGACGTATTTGCTCACCCTCGCTACCTCGTCCATCTGGTCCTTCTTCTGCCCAATGTTAAAGAACTTAAGGTAGTCATCATGCACTTTCATTGCTGCCATTGACACTGCTATTGCATTGGCCTCACTTTGGCTGTACATGTTTTGATCGAGCGACGTCCAAAGAGCCCTGAACGAGTGTCTTTGCTCTTTTGGCAGCGCCTTGTAGAGTGTACGATAGACCAGAATATTTGGGTTCATAATAAAGCAGTCGACGATGAATCGTTGTTTGCTAACTTCGATTATGTCAGGACTCCGCCTCAGGAGAAAACTCCTTCTATTTTCAGCAATTTACCTCTTCGCCCTTGATGGAAAAGGCTCACCACATTTCTTCCGACAATCTACTCTCCAATATCGAAGTAAGCAAACGATCGCAACTGATATTGAAGATTAAAGTCAACCAACCAATAACGATCTACAGACTCAACGCGAACAGCCATCACTCTTGACTCCAACCTACCATCTTTCTGTTTCGTTACTCCTTGAAGAATGCATTCCTTCCGTTGCTCTCCACTGAGAAACCTTGTAGTTGAGCGCCGGAATTCATCCAGCAGTATATTTCGAAGTCGCCGATGGAACCAACGTTCCGGAAATGCGATTCGATTCTATCCTTCCGATAGACGGGGTTGCCTTCAAGTGAGAGGTAGTAAAGAAGGTTACCCGAACCCACGGCGATCAGGAAATACTCGGTATCGACAGCTGTTGGATCCTGCAAATGATGAACTGCGGTCTTGGTTAGCAGTTTCAGGAAAGTACCACGAAATTTATTGAAAAGATCCTACATCATGAAATATTGTACTCGGTATGAGTAATCTCCAAGATGGTCGAAGAACCATTAGATCTTTTTGGTAGCCTCAGCGTATCGATCAGGACGAATTCCAGCGGTGGAGCTTGGATGTTCATCTATTTTAATACGCAGTGTACTAGCGAGACGATAGATGGGGTTCTCATCTGACCAGAAATTACCCTTCGGTCGTCGTAAAGATGAATTGGTGAGAACATTTTAGTAGGTGGGTGCCATGTAAATCGGTAGCTGGATAATTTATCTTGAAGTCGAAAGAACCTTGAGCTGGCTTGGCGTTTTCCTGAAGACGAAAATTTCCTTGGGAATGAGGTAGGAAAATTTCGGATGCTTTTGCAAAAAGTGCTGGACGATTTCATACTGATTCGAACGGTCAATGAAGCCTTCAGGGAATACCCAATGGAGGTCAGAGTAGAATTTGAGTGCGATCGACTAATCCTTCCTCAGGCATTGATGGTGCGAGTAAACGATTCCTTCCTCACTAAAGACCATCTCCTATTGAAAGATCCTACCGTTTAGGCTCTCGAACTCGTAGCGGAGCAGGCAGGTCGGGTTGGCCAGGTCAATTTTGTTTACATCCATGCAGCACGCTAGTGCTTCTTTCATGGCGTAGTACAAGCCGACCCAATGATCCTGGGTTGGGACTACGTATTGCTGCCGAATGTGCTTGGTGATAGATTCCACTTCCAGCAGCTTCCAGGACAGGCTCCCAGCTTTTTCCATTTGACGGCAATTAATTGAATATATACATCCCGGTTAACCGACCTCTTTTATACTGTGGGGTCGTTAATTTATTGGGGTGCTTCAATGAAGTTCTTCAGAGAAAGGTCGATCTCATCTGGGAAGTTCTCAAAACCGACTGGTTAATAACGAAAATGGGAAATTCAAATGCCGCTCAATTTGCCACCATCGAACACCCAGAATAATGGAACAGTAGAGGCTTTCAAGACAATTATGAGTTGTTGGAGAACTCGGTAACAGGAGAACAAGTATAACAGTCCTATGTCTTTACCGGTTTTGCAAGAAGCTATGAAGAAGAAATGTAGGAGTATCTTTATCGGCAAATGCAACCCACTAACATTGTTAGGGTGGTGTTTGTAGAGCGCGTCGCCTCTCAAAACCTCTGCACGGGAAGCGACAAATACCGAGTGTGGACAGAACGCATTCCCGTTAGGCTTATACATCTCGGTGGTCTACCTCTTTAGCGAGCATTGGCGATCCTAAAAGAAGCACTAATTGGCTATCAAGCCCTCTACGAGTTTGGTAAAAGAGCATCTGTAACAGACGAGATGATCGGCTTTACTCCAGAAGGTAGGGTGAAGGTTTGGGTCAACACAAGCTTTGGGGACAATAGACCCCAGTCCTATGGAGCAGAAATTCGAAACAGGCCGGTAGTGCTAAACGAATTTGACATTGTTGCCCAGATAATCGAAGCAGTCAAGGAGCATTGCGTCTAAGAAAGATTTTCGCCAAAGTTAGAAGAGCGCCTAAGCAAAGATCTCACCTTCAGCGAGGCCATTCGGACAATCTGTTGGTACTGTAGGGAAGAAAAAATTGAACTGGATGAATCTATACCAACCCACTAATTTCTGATATCGAAACCTAACACGTCCGTGACTTTCCGAGCATCTCCAAAGGAGACTATGAACAGCGGAATCGTACTGTCAAGCAGGCCGGATACACCCCGTAGCAACCAAGCACATTAGCCGAAAACGGTCTAAAATATTAATGTTGCTCCGCCTCAACAAAAGGTCATCCGAAAGACTGAGAACTCGGTTGTAAACCTTCAATCTCGAGCCTTGCAGTTAAAGCAGCAATGCTCCGAAGCTGGAAAAGTAAAACCTGAGCCACGATTGCAAACACCGAGGATTGTAGAGCCGCAATCAACCATTCGTCAGATTCGATTATTGTCTCCTCCTCGCCAAGATCATATTCTACTTCAAAATTTGAGTGCTTCGACAAACAAGCGATATTACTCTGAAGATCCCAAGCATCCACACAGCCGTATAAAGCAGGTCTCTCCGAGCAGGCATCTCCTTGCTCACAAAGACCAACCAAACTTAGAAGCTTCAAGGACAAAGCGCGAGATAGCTAATGTTGCGAATGACCAAGCAAGGATAGCCAGGCCCTTGCCTATCCGACCAAACAATCCTCAACCAACAACCAGACCACTTTCTACTGGTTATCGAATATTACGAAATTAGTCTACACATCGAGTTCAGCCAACCTCAGAGTTGAATTTACAACGAAAGAATCAAGGGAATTTCAATAACAATCAAATTCAACCATAATTCTCATTCGATCCCAAGTACCAAACACACCTAAACTTCGTCCAGTCGATATCTCCAATCGATTCCCTTTCGAGCTCGAGCAAAAGAGCTTTTTATGTATGTCACCAAAGATAAAGGACTATTCAACCTCATACAGCATTAAATGAACAGTCGGTTAACAGCCTGAGGCAGCAACTTCAGACTCCTGTTTACATTACACATCCGACACGAGCTATTGGAAAGCCCACTGAGCACAGCATGTTTGTCCCACCAACAGTACAGAACGTTCCCATGACCAAAACAATTGAGGGACCTCCAATAAGAGATTAAGATCTCGAGCAAAGCATGCTACCGGATGAGGCTAAGTTCCTATAAGACAAGATAAAGGAGATCGAACAGCAACTCAAGCACATTACATACTTGGATAGCCAAAACAATACTCCGAAACAAAACCAAGAGATTGCAGTTGGGTTTGACCTCTACAATTCAAATAACTGTAGTAGCGTGGAAGACACAGTGTTGACATCCAAGGAAGGTCCTTTCAGGAACTTGACCTCCTGGCTGTGATGTTTTGATTAAAGCTGTTTAATGTGGAATAATTCGGGATTGTTTAAACTTGACACCTAATGTCGCATGAGCCTCAACTGTAATCTCCTTCCATTTCCAAACTGAGAGAACTAGCGAGGAGGTTAGATAGTGCCAATCAACATCACCCTTCTGCAAGCAATAGCCCAAAAACATGCTCATATCAACGCATCCTTGAGGATAGGATGGGCAGTCTTTAAACAAGGGTTGCTCGATATTTCCAAAGCACTGAACAGGCTGTGACTGTACAATATAGCTGACTGTAGGCTGTTAAATAAGGTCTGAACGACGCAAAGTCGTTGGTGGATGAGCTTGGATAGTCTCGACGATTGGCCTAACGTAGCTATTTGGAGCTGCACAGGGAAAAAGAGGAAGAAGTCGAAGGTATTGGAAAAGTAAAGAAACTTGAAGCAATGGGAACCAACGAAGAACTTCAAATGGAAATGAATACAAAACGATCGGAGATTTCAGATAAGATGGAAGAAGATCAACGAACATTTGAGAGAAACAGAGCAATTTATCAAAAGAAGGCACAAAAGATGTTGGTAGGGTTGCTCGCAGAACTCACAAACGAAAGAAAGCAGAGAACCCGCAGCATTAACGAATTAAATCGAAGGCTCTAAGGGAAAATTGAGCAGACAGCAGAGATGATACAAGCTTAAGCCAAAGTTCGTGGCGAGACCTATCGAAAATTGGAGTCTATGCAAGGAGACCTCAGCGAACGACTGAAAAACGACTTGGATAGGCTTACGAGAGAGCGAAGATAAGGAAGCGATTCTTTGTTGAGAATGCTGGAAGAAGCCTGTGACACTCTCCTCTATTGATTTAAGTTGGATGAACTCGGATGAGATCCATCAGAATTTTTTCAGTTCAAGATGTATAATGAATTCAGGCGCAAATCCCTAATCCTCTCCATCCGGACTTTGAGACTTTACAGCTCAGGGAAGAGTCACCATGAAACTTTGGGACTACCAAACGACGCTACTTCTCAAGAGATCAAGGAAAGATATCTGTTTCTAGCAAAACAACTTCATCCTGACACTGCTGTAAAGGATGGCAGTAAAACACTCCGAGAGTTGACAGAGGAATTCACGCGTGTTAAAGAGGCTTATGAGAGCTTGAAAAGCGAAGAGCAACGCGCCAAACAATAAGATGAGATGGACAAACAACGTCGCTCATATCAAAAGCAAACTGAAGGGTTCAACTTCAAGTACTATTCTGAAGAGCAGGATCAAAGAAGGAACTAAAGGATGGAAAGGGAAAAGTCCGCCAATTCTTTCAGGAGTGACTTTGTAAGCAGGGTATTTTTCCTCTTGGTATGTTTACCGCTTACCTGGTATTACTTCAAGAATCGTAAGCCACCTACTGAGCACGAGATTCGAAGGGACAATCTAATACTTGCTAACGAAAACATCAACAGCTCTCCTTCGGTTATCCAGAAACGATATGATGATTACGAGAAGGAGAGAATACAGAAGCAATTTCGGATTGTCGTAGTAGAGAAGAAGCTGAATCGGCACGGTAATGCCTTCCTAAGCGAGTCAGACCTGAAGGACCCAAAGAAGCGAGGCAAGACGATGTCTACAATCGAGAAGCCTAATTTAAACGAAATAGAGCAGATCGCAGGCGTTCGAAAGTTTAACCCACAGGGTGTGGTGGAACCGCGCAGCGACTCATACATCTGATTGAATTAGAGTTAGTTCATTAAGCATCACTGGAGACCGCCGACCAACCTGTCCATCTTTGTCCGTAATACTCGGTATGAGTTTTAGTCGTAGTTTTCCTTCTTCAAAGAGAGGAACTGTTCGATGTTGCACTTTTTCATGAAGCCTGCGTAGTCCTGCTGCTGTAAACTCCTATCGAGGACTTGATTCGTCTCGTACATAAACATGAGGAAGTGAGCTGCCACGATAATCTCTTTTCTCTCCGGCAGACTGCCATTATCTCGTGAGACAGTCTCATCGAACAGCTTTAACAGGTTGACAATTGTCTGCTGCACCCCAGCAAGGGTGGTATCGTACGGAGTCGTAATCTTGAGCTCCTTAAAGTACTTTTTGTGGTATTCGTTGATAACTTCCTGCAGCTTGCGTTCGCGAAGTTGGGCCTTCTCACCCTCAAACTTAATCTGAGTAGGAATCTTGGATTCCACTTCCTGGAAGGAGTGGAACAACCAGTTGATGAAGTATTCTTTCGTCGGCGTACCGATAAACTTCTCAAGTTTTGCGAGGATACTAGCCACCTTGTACGACAGCCGACAGTAATGGAGGAGATTTACACATTCGTGGAAGGTTAGGATGGTCGAGCGTCCGACGATCTTAAAACTGTGCTGATTCATGATTGGGGATTCGGAGGGCTTGGATGGCTTGGTGGGATCCATCCTCATTGAACTAGGATCACGGGATGAGGTTGTTGTGTTTGAGTTGTGCGGCTTTAAACTGCCAAAGTTGTTCATACGCTCAACACTGAGACCTCGCTTCGAGTTGTTTGATGTTTGGTTGACGTTTTGAAAGGAGAGGTTCTTGCGACGCGTTTCTTCGTCAAGAGGTCCATTGATCCCAACACGGGGACTGCTTCCAATTTTATTGTCAGGTGAAAGCAAATTGTTGAATTGCTGCATTCCTCGTTGCATAGGAGGCATCAATAGATTTGCGTGTGCGTTGAACGGGGAATCCTGCAGGCTGGCTAGACGCTTGACGTCCATCGGAACTCCTAATTTTTGCCCAGATTTTGTATGGGCAGCCATTTAAAGTGGATGGAGCATTGCCATCTCCATCGAAATGCGCTTCATAAAGGGAGTTTGCTCGATTTCATGAATGCTAATGCGCTTTTGCTCGTTTACTTCCAGGCACCGACGAATCAAATCCCTCAGATCCATCGAAATGCTTGGATGGAAAGCTTCAGGCCTAATGGGGTTCATAATGTGCATACGCAGATCGGTCTCGTTTTGGCAGAAGGCAAGAGGTGTATCGCCGTGAATCAATTCGTAGATGAAAACTCCGAACGCCCAAACATCAGTCTTGGGACCATACACATTTTCCAATAGCCCTTCAGGTGACATGTAAATTGGGCTGCCGATGTTGATGTCCTTAAAGCGATCCCTAAATATTCGGTAGACTTTACTTTGTACGTTTCGCAAAACCAAAATCTGCAATCTTCGCAACTCCCTTATTGAAGAGTATGTTGGCGACTTTGAAGTCCCGGTGCACGATAGACTGCTATGAGAGGTATTTCAAGCCTTGAAACGTCTCGTAGATGGTCTTGGAGGCCTCCCGCTCTGGGACAGGCCCCCTCGTTCGGATACGAGTTTCCAAGTCGCCATCAGTGCACATCTAGGTGATAATATAGCAGTTGTTTGCGCTGGTGAAAACTTCATAACAGCGTAGGATGTTCGGGTGGTTGAGTGTCTTGAGGATTTCAATCTCGGAATATAGAAGGTCGACAAGAGCTGGAGTTTTGATGCTGGATAGTTCAACGACCTTGATAGCCACTTGCTCGTCTGAATGAGCTCATCCTTACTGTTGAGCTCGTTATGGCCCTTGTAGACGGTGCTGAAATTGCCTTTTCCTAGCACCTCGTTCAATTTGAACACGTAGTTGTGCACCTTTTTGGTGGCTCCGCTGGTGGCTTGTGTCCCAGCCGCCGGGTAGCCCATGAATGCCAACTGTTGCAGCTCGTAGACGTTCATTTCAATTAATCGCTTGGAAATTGGTTGTTAAAACTATACGACTGGAGCAGGCGAGCGTATTATAACGCTGCCATATTCCCACTTCCGAGTTAAAGCAGTGGGGATGGGAAACAATCGCGCACGATAGAGGACTATCGTCCGACATCCTGCATAAGAAAAATAACTGCCAGTTGGTGAGCTGTTTCTTCCATAAAAAGATAATAAACAGCCCTTTTGCAACGTACGAAGCTTTTGCCCCAAGATAAAGGTGGGTGTCCCAAAAATTCGAGACCACCTTAAAGAGGCCTCTTACCTTTGAGCAGTCCAACCATACCCCCTCCTAACTACACAGCTACCTTTCGAGAGAAGAACTACGAAGAATATCGTTGGGTGACTCATCAACAAAACTATCATTCCAATAATTTTTCAATTCTTCCATTCCATTCTTCGGACAAAAAATCACGTGTACAGTTAAAAATGACAGTTCAGCACTGAGTCGACCGTATTTGATAATCGGCATCGGTTGGTCGTTTGAATTCCATTTTTTACCTTTCAGCAGCCACCTCTCCGCTCATGCTCAGCAACGACCACGTAATTATTTCTACATATTTCATTGGGTGGTGATTCATCATTATAAACATTTGTTTTCGAAATGCCAGTCACAGTCAGGCTTATGCAAGCTAGCCTCAACCACGACACCGACTTTTTCCCTCTTGATCGCATGGTAACTCTCCTTATTCATTCAGGATCCTTACGTCTATGTGTCAATCGGTGGAGAACGTCAAAGAAGCTCCACCTGTCAACAAGGTGGTCGCAACCCATGCTGGGGTGATACGTTCACATTCCAGAACATGTCAAACGACATGATGCTCAGGATTGAGATCTGGGATAAGGACACGTTTAGTCCTGACGATTTAATTGGAGACGGATGTTTGAACATTGCTCCTTTCATGAACGGAATGCCTGCCAATCGTAACAATAAGCGTTATGTAGAGTACGTTAATCTCACTTACAAGGGTCGAAGTGCTGGATCAATCCTCGTCGGTATTCAGTGTACGCCTGGAATGGGAATGGGCATGGGGATGGGAATGGGATACGGAGGTATGCCAATGAACGGTATGGGAATGGGCGGCATGCCAATGGGAGGCATGGGATATGGAGGAATGCCTATGAACGGTATGGGAGGCATGGGCTATGGGGGAATGGGAATGGGAGGAATGGGAGGCATGGGAATGGGAGGCATGGGAGGCTATGGAGGAGGATGGAATCCCGGCTTTGGTGGAGGATATTGACCGATTCTTCTGTTGTATGTTTGGCACTCATGAATGACCTTTAATGGGAGTGAATAGATGCGGAAAACGAAATAATAAACTAGTCCTTAGCAATGTGGCCATGGAGAATAAGTTGCTCGAGGAAGAGCAATGTTCTCATGAGATAGGATTCAAGCATGAGCATAGAATCTGTTGATCGTCCGCTCAGGAAACAGCAACTTCTGCCAAATATCAGATAAATATTTCTGGGCTTATAATTGACATGTCAAACGAGTTCGATACCAAGCTGGATACCCTGATCTCTCTGTTCGGCCGCTTTGTCTAATCAAACAACGGAAGCAATGATCTGGGAGATGTGCATGTCCGAACAGAATGGTCCAATCTCAGAAACCTACTCAACAATCGACCCGTTAACCTTTCCTCTCTGTACTCGTTCCTGGGAAAGGTGTAAGAGAAACCAACACAAGAACCTTCATCCCCAGGTCTCAAGGTGAAAAGATTGGGAAGTGGGTCGAGCCCACTGAATGCATCGAGGGATATGCCTGACATCAACAAAAAGAGGCTTCTGGACGACGTGAAGCAACTCTTAAGCACCTTCAAATCGAACACTTCCAAGATTTTCAAACCTTGAGAAGGCAAGCTCCTGCTGAATTCACGTTTAATATTTGCAGCTGGTCAGAGCATTTGGAAGTCTTAAATTGTGTTTTAATTCTGCTCCCAATGCTCCCATGGGCGGATAGGAATTTCACTGTACTGCTTTCTTTGCTTCGTTCGAATTCGACTCTTGCCTGTCAAATTTCGGAGCTGCTTGCGTGATTGTGGGTGTGATTGCTCTATCAATGTTACCTTTTGAGTCACTAGCCACTCCGGATTCACCCTTAGATTACTCTTCCTGCTGAAGTGATGCAGGTTAGCTGACTATTTCTGATTTTTTGGAGTGTATCGAGCCTCTTCCAATTTATGCATAGGAAGGTCCAAACGCTTTTCGCAGAGTTTGATCTGTTCGAGTGGCCTAGTCGAGGTAGTTGTCTTGGCTTGTCGGTACTTTCTCTCTCGAATGTAGTTGGTATTCGTGCTTCGATTCTGCCTCTCTTGAAGATCGATGTTTACGTCTTCGAGAACTGATAGTACTCCATCAGTGTCCAAGTCTATATGGTGTGTATGCTGCCTCTCATCCAGGTTCTCGGGTGGTTAGTGAAACTGGAATGATGTTGTAAGAGGTTTGCTAATTGCTTGACGTTGCTCACCGAGTGTCGAGAACTGGTTGCGATTCCGGTTTCGACGTGAAAGCAAATCGCTTCGCTCTCGTGACTTTCTAGGAAGCCTCTTCAACCAATTTAAAGACTCTGGAACGTGGTTCACGGGTTTATCTTGGTTGGGCTTTGGTTGAATAAAGAAGTTGGGGAGTTGCTAGGGATGTGCGTTATGAGCTATCAACCGAAGCAACAAGTCTTCGCGCTTTTGTTTCATATTATATTCCCAACGGATCATTGCTGATTAACTGTCAAGTTGCTGCCAAACTGTGAAGTGAGTTGATTGTTGTTGAGTTCACAAAATGAACCGAAAGGGCTGAAGGGCTTTTGGATGGGCTATAGGCGAATCTACAGCAGTTTTATTATATTTTTGAATTTTCAAAGCCCCGGCTGGCATGTCAGGAGCAAAGAAGGTATTTGAGTTTGGCCCCGATGTAAACGGGTATAGCCCCGTTGTCTTCCAGTGGAGCAGCGATTCGAACTATGTCGCTGTTGCAACCGAAAACCGCTTGCTCTATCTTCTGGACAGAAGGGGCAAGAAGATCCACGAGGCTTTGCTCCCTAACAAAGGCAAGGTACTGATGCTCGACTGGGACCGTTAAAACGAGTATGTTGCAGTGCTGCAGGAAGACTCCAGTATGGTGTACCTCTGGGCAGCCCTGACCACAAATCAGCTGGAACCGATTGAAGACACGCCCAAGACAAAGGCAACATGGCTGAAGTGGTCACACACTCACCCCATCTTGGCTTTCGGCACTGACAAGGGAGGAGTGATTTTCTACAACAAGAAAAACAAGAAGAAAGTCCCAACCATGGGAAAGCACAGTAAGAAGGTGATCACGGGAGACTGGAACAACGAAGGTATGCTTATTACTGGAAGTGAGGACAAGATCATCACCGTGTCCGATTACACAAGCGAGACACGCTTCGAATCTTTTGCAGTCAAAAGCGAACCTAGGAACATCCGATGGACCAATCCCAAGACTGACGACCGAGACGTCAAACAGCGTACGATCGCAACTATCTTGAACCAGAAGACTTTACTGTTCCACGAGGTTGGCCAGACAGCAAAACAACCATTGGAAATTGCACTCGAAAACAAATACGGAAAAATCACGGACTACTGCCTTTTCGGAGATGGTTACATCGTCATAGGGTTCACTGAGGGATACTATGCTCAAATCTCAACACATCACAAAGAAATGAGGGACGAAATCAAAAGCGAGCGTATTTTTAATGCTCCTCTTGAAGCGATGTGCACCAACAATAACATATACAAGCTTGCAGTGGCCGGTGAGAACCGCATCAAGATCATCAGCATGGCTGACTGGAAAGAGTCCAAATCTGAGGGGATAGAACTCCCGAAGAACAGCGGAAAGGTCAGCAGAATTTCTTGGAGCGAAAATGGACAGACACTGTTGATCGCAACTGAGAAAGGACAGCTGTACGGATACATGACTTCATCGATGAGCCTTACTTCCTGCTACAACGAGCTTATTGCGATCCTGAACTCCTTTACAGATATCACCATTCTATCAACAAGCAGCCGAAACAAAGGAAAGGTCATTTCAGCCATTACACTTCCCTCCGAGCCGCAAAGTATTCATTTGGGACCATGTCACTTAGCGATGCGTGTTGGCAACACCGTCCGTTACTTCCAATGGTTGCGTGATCGATCACTGATTCAAGGGGGTGAGGAAATTGCAGAGCGTGACTATGAATTCGGTATTAAGAAGATCATGCTGAACGACTCGTATGTTGCACTACTTGCAGATACTGGAAAGGTGATACTCCATCAAATCGACGGAAAGGAGGAGAAGGATAGGCGATTTCCAATTGAGAACGATAGGTCGATCACACAGTTCACCCTCACCAAGAACTTCCTGATAATGCTCGACAACGCAAGCCGTCTTAAGTACTACCACATCGAAGATCAGAATATGATTCTGGAGCATAAATCAGACAACCCAATAGTTCGTATCTTCCCGAACAAGACTGGCACGAAGATCGTGTTGCAACATCAAAATGGAGAACTGAACTTGCTAACGTCTGCAACGGAAACCCTTAACGTGATCAAACTGGTTACCGATCGCGTGGACAATGTCATTTGGGACCATTAAAGTGCGAATGAGTTTGTCATCATCAACGGATAACGCGCATTCTCCTACATCGTCTGCAAGAACAACATATTCG
>Ga0075152_10002645_pt1 | contig 12689 bp, 11 predicted proteins | sample JI61114C2DNA_FD_70964 | JGI IMG/M metagenome (GOLD analysis project Ga0075152, IMG submission 70964) | Wastewater effluent complex algal communities from Wisconsin, to seasonally profile nutrient transformation and Carbon sequestration -... | ecosystem: Engineered > WWTP > Effluent > Algae...
AGGCGGTCGCGGTGGTGTAGCGCTGCAGGAAAATGGAAAGTGCCTTCTTGGTGAAGACGCCTGGCGCCCGTTCATGAATGTCGGACTGGATGCGAAGCTTGATCGGCTTTATCACGCCCGCACCGAAGAGCGCCGGGAAGTGCTGGGCCAGCAGGCGCGCGGTGTCAGCCGCGCCGGGTTCGGGCCGTGACGCCGCCGCGAGGCCGGCTGGCGCTGCCTCGGTCGGCGTGAGCAGCGTCTCATTGGGCGCAAGGGCCGGAGCAGTCTCGGGAATCTCAGGGATGTCAGGCATCGGAAGGACTCAGGTCGGTCACCGGAGCTGTGTCGTCGGGCCACGTATTCTCGGGCCATGTCCCGTCTCCCTTCACGCGTCGCCGAATCCGGCTGTCGGCAACAGACTGGGTGCGGCCGGTGCGTCGACCCGCGAGTGACTCCTTCCGACTCTGGCGCCGCCAACTTCCAGCCTCACTCAACGTGCGCTGCGCGGAGTCGCAACGCGTTCATGATCACGCTGACGGATGAGAGCGCCATGGCAGCGGCCGCAACCACCGGCGACAGGAGCAGGCCAAAGACCGGGTAGAGCACACCGGCTGCCAATGGAATGCCAGCCACGTTGTACGCGAAGCTCAGGAAGAGGTTCTGGCGGATGTTGCGCATCGTCGCACGAGACAGCGTGCGGGCCCGGGCGATGCCCATCAGGTCACCCTTCAGCAACGTGATGCCTGCACTCTCCATGGCGACGTCAGTGCCGGTGCCCATCGCTATGCCGACATCGGCACTCGAAAGTCCCGGGGCGTCGTTGACCCCGTCGCCTCCCATGGCGACCACCCGGCCCTCGTCACGAAGCCGCCTGACTACGGCCGCCTTGTCTTCAGGGAAGACCTCGGCAACGACTTCGTCGATGCCCAGTTGCCGCCCGACCGCCTCGGCCGTGGTCTTGCCGTCGCCGGTGAGCATCACGATGCGGATACCCGCTGCCTTCAAGGCCGCCAGCGCCTGCGGCGTCGTCGCCTTGATGGGGTCGGCAATCGCGACGTAGCCCGCGAGCTTGCCTCCGACACCCACGAAGATGACCGTGGCTGCCTTCAGACGCTGCGCCTCCGCCGACTGCGCCATGCCATGGGAGTCGATGCCGTGCTCGGCCAGGAACTTGGCGCTGCCCGACACCACGACCTGAGCACCGACTGTGCCGATTACGCCCTTGCCGACGGGCGAGTCGAAATCCGAGACCGGCGAGAGCGCCAGATTGTTCTCCTGGGCATCCATCACGATAGCCATCGCCAACGGGTGCTCGCTGGCCCGCTCCACGCTGGCCAGCTTCTGCAGCACTTCGTCCGCGCTGAAGCCGTTGCTGGGTTCCACGTGCACGACCTTGGGTCGACCCTCCGTCAACGTGCCGGTCTTGTCCAGCACCAGCGTGTCGACCTTCTCCATCCGCTCGAGCGCCTGGGCATCGCGGATGAGCACACCGTGCTGGGCTCCCTTTCCGACGCCCACCATGATGGACATCGGCGTGGCCAGCCCCAGCGCACAAGGACAGGCGATGATGAGCACGGCAACGGAGGTGATCAGCGCATAGCTGAACGCCGGCGTCGGACCCCACACCAGCCAGGCGACGAAGGTCAGCGCGGCGACCACGATGACCACCGGCACGAACCAGCCTGCCACCTGGTCGGCCATGCGCTGAATCGGCGCGCGGCTGCGCTGGGCCGCGGCGACCATGTGGACGATTTGCGAGAGCAGGGTGTCGGCACCGACCTTCTCGGCACGCATCACGAAGCCGCCGGTCTGGTTCAGTGTGCCGGCCGTGACCTTCGAGCCGACCGCCTTGGCCACCGGCATGGGCTCGCCGGTCACCATCGACTCGTCGACGTTGCCTTTGCCTTCCGTGAGTTCGCCGTCGACAGGCACCTTTTCGCCGGGCCGCACGCGCAGCAGGTCGCCGACCTGGATGGCGTCGACCTGAACCGTCTCGTCGCTGCCATCGGCGTGTACCTTCACCGCCGTCTTGGGTGCCAGTCCCAGCAAGCCCTTGATGGCACCCGATGTCTTCTCGCGAGCTCGCAGCTCCAGAACCTGGCCCAGCAGCACGAGCACGGTGATGACCGCCGCCGCCTCGAAGTAGATGGCGACCGAGCCATCGTGACCGCGCAATGCCTGCGGAAAGAGCTCGGGAGCCAGCGTCCCGACCACGCTGTACAGCCAAGCCGCACCAGTGCCCAGGGCGATGAGCGTGAACATGTTCAGGCTGCGGTTCTTCACCGAGGCGACCGCACGGGTGAAGAACGGCCAACCTGCCCACAACACGACCGGCGTTCCGAGCAGAAGTTGAATCCAGTTGGATGTCTGCTGCGCGACGAGGCTGTGGATGTCGAATAGGTGCCCGCCCATCTCGAGAGCGAACACGGGCACCGTCAGCGCCGTGCCAATCCAGAACCGGCGCGTCATGTCCCGCAGCTCAGGGCTCTCGCCTTGCTCGGCCGTGGCTACCAGCGGCTCCAGCGCCATGCCACAGATGGGGCAGTTGCCCGGCCCCAACTGGCGCACCTGCGGGTGCATCGGGCAGGTGTACTCCACTTGGCTCTGGTCACCATTGGGCAATGCCTCGGGTGCCGCCGCGTGACCGTGATGGTCATGCTGCGCGTGCGCCGAATGGTCGTGGGGCTGGGAGGTGGTCGGCATCGCGCTCTCCTGTTCTTGTCGTGTACTTTCGACCCTCCCACCATTGGAAGGTCAAGCGCCTGCTGGCGCTACTTGGCGGCAAGGAAGCCGACAGCCAGCCAGACGCCCAGCGCTGCCAGGCACAACCAGCATAGCCAGAACAGAACCCGCTCCCACCACAGGAGCGGACCGTCTCGCTGCTCGAGGCGGTACTTCAGCGTCATGCCGACGCCATGGACGAGCGCCCCTCCCACCAACAGCGGTAGGGCGTAGTTGCGCAGCCACCCCGGCAGCACCAGTGCCAGGCCAGCACCAAGCACGAGGGCGCCGAGCCCGGATGCGAGCTCAGCGCCTTTGGCTCGGCCGCGGCGCATGGTCTCTCAGGCCTTGGGAGGTACGCCCCTGGAGCTGTCCGGGTCGGGGCTGCCGTGGTGGTGCCCATGCCCGTGGAACAAGTGCATCACCGGGCAGGCGAGTAGGGATGGTCGTCCATGGAGCGCCCTACGGTCACTTCGCAGGAGCGGCCGGCGGCTTCATCGCCTCGCGGTCCATCATCATCTGCATCATCATTTCCATCATGTCCATGCGCCGGCCCAACATCTCCGGGCTCATGGCCATGCCCCCGCGGCCCATTCCCATGCCGCCCATGCCGCCACCGTGCCCCATGCCACCGCGCATTCGGCCCATCATGCCCATGCCGTCCTGCATGAGCTTCATGTGCTCCTGCATCAGCTTGGCGCGCTCGTCGGGCGTCTTGGCGGCCATCATCTTGTCGTGCATGTCCTGCATCGACTTCATCATTGAGTCCATCTGACCCGGTGATGGCGTGCCGGAGGCGGCTGCAGCGGCCGCGGGCGGGTGGTGCGCAGCGTGGTCCTCATCCTTCGGGCCGGTGGCACAGCCTGCCAACGTGAGCGATGCGCCGAGTGCAAGAAGAGCGAGTTTCATGAGGAGCCTCCGGGATATGCAGTAGTCAGCCTAGGAGCCCACGGACAACAGGGAATTGATATGCCGCAAGTGCCGCCCCGGCACGATCAGCCGCAGCACCCGCAGCAACCGCTGCGCGTGGCGGGCTCAGCAACGACTGTCCGCGCCTCCACCGGCACCGGCGTGTAGCCCGCCTCGGTGATGGCGTCGCTCAGCTCCTGGGTGTCCGCCTCGGTCGGCTCGACCATCACCAGGTGCTGCCCGAGGTCGATGGTCACCCGGGCGTTCCGGTCGGCCTCCTTCAGGGCCTTGGTGATGGTGCTGGCGCAGTGGCCGCAGGTCATGTCGTCAACGCGGAAAGCTTGCATGGCGTGCTCCGTTCAGTGGTCGATACCAGCAGTCTTGACCTTCCCACGATGTCAGGGTCAATACTTCGCTCGGTCAACCTGCACCTGGTACTTGCCGTTGAACAAACCGGCTTTCTAGACAGATGCGTGCAACGGCCACGTGCTACGCTGAGACCTGTGAAAACGCTCCGCTTGTTCGTGCTCGTCCTGCTGGCGATGCTGCTGCCCCTGCGAGGGGTGTCGGCGGCTGCGCTGCTGTGCGAACAACTACCGGCGTCGCACACCGAGATGGTCGCCGTTGATGCGCATGATCACGACACGGCCTCGGTGCTTGGTCATGACCACACCAGCCCCGACCACAGCCACAGTGGGTTCGACAAGGGCCGCCACTGCCTATCGTCCTGTTCTGCTCCGCCGCTGATGGCGGTCGTACCGACCGTTCTGGCGCCGACGCTTGTCGGCACCACCGTGTTCCCGCACTTCGCCGCTCCCGCCCCGACGTTCCAGTCGGACGGTCAGGACCGGCCACCCCGAAGCATCTGACCCCGCGCGGCCTCCGCTGAGAGGCCAACCGTCGCTCGCCCACGCGAGCCTCCGCGGACAACCGTCCGCCTGTCAGATGCATCGAATCCATGAACGCTGTCCACTTTGGCCTTGCGCTTGCGCTGGCCTCCCTCGCCGCCGTCGCACATGCGCACGGTGACGAAACGCATCCCGCGAAGAAGCACGCCTTTGACGCCTCCAAGGTCGAGGAGCGCGCCTTCGGCCGGGAGGGCGACCCCAGGAAGGTCAGCCGGACCATCAAGGTCGACATGAGTGACGCCTTCCGGTTCACGCCGTCAGACGTGGTGCTCAAGCGCGGCGAGACCGTGAAGTTCGTCGTCAGCAACAGCGGCAAGCAGCTCCACGAGATGGTCCTGGGCACGCCCCAGGAACTCCAGGAGCACGCCGAGCTGATGAAGAAGTTCCCGAACATGGAGCACGCCGACGCCAACATGGCCCATGTGAAGCCCGGCGCCAAAGGCGAAATCGTCTGGCAGTTCACCAAGGCGGGCGAGTACCAGTTCGCCTGCCTGATACCCGGTCACTTCGAGGCCGGGATGATTGGAAAGGTCGTCGTCAAATGAACCGACGCAATGCACTCTCAATGGCACTGGGCGCGATGGCGCTCGCGGCTGTCCCTGCCTCCGCCGCCGACGCGCTGCCGCCGGTGGAGGTCTTCAAGAACCCGTCCTGCGGCTGCTGTGGCGCCTGGGTCGACCACCTCAAGGCGGCCGGCTTCGGCGTGAAGGTCACCCTGGTGGACGACACCTCGGTGGCTCGCAAGAAGTACGGCCTGCCCGACAAGTTCGGAAGCTGCCACACCGCGGTGGTCGCCGGCTACGTCGTCGAAGGCCACGTGCCGGCCGCCGACGTCAAGAAGCTGCTGGCCATGAAGCCGGTGGCCGTCGGCCTCACCGTGCCCGGCATGCCTGCGGGCTCACCCGGCATGGAGATGGGCTCTCGCAAGGACCCGTACCAGGTTCTGCTCATCGACAAGCAAGGTCGCGAGCGCGTCTTCTCTTCCTACTCTTGAACCCTGGAGCTCAACATGAAGTTGTCTTCTCTCATTGCCACCGTCGCTCTGGTCGCCACCGGCGCCACCTTCGCCCAAACGACCGACCACTCGGCCCACCATGCCCCGGCCGCTTCGACGGCAGCCGCTCCGGCGACCGACGGCGAGGTCCGCAAGGTCGACAAGGAGCAGGGCAAGATCACGCTCAAGCACGGCCCCATCGCCAATCTCGACATGCCCGGCATGACGATGGTCTTCAAGGTCGCCGACCCGAAGATGATCGATGCCATCAAGCAGGGCGACAAGGTCAAGTTCGCCGCGGACAACGTCAATGGCGCGCTGACCGTGACCGCCATCGAAGTCGCCAAGTAGGCGCTGACGTGATCTTTATCAACCCCGCCGTGTCGAGCAGTGCCACACGCTGAACGGCGGTCGATACACTCTGCGTGCCCATGCTGCGCTTACGCATCCACCGCCTGACCACCACGTTCTTCGTGGTTCTGTCGCTGCTGTTCTCGCAGCTGGCGCTGGCGCAGTACGTCTGCCCGCAAGAGGCGGACGTGGGGATGATGGCCGCGATGATGGAGTCGGGCACGCCGTGCGAGGGCATGGACCAGCAGCAGCCGGTCCTGTGCCATCAGCACTCGGCTGACCCGGCCAAAACGTTCGAGGCCGCCAAGCTGCCGGTGGTCACCCAACCGGCCGTCGTCCAGGTGCTCGAGCTGCCGCTGGTGCTCGAAGCCCAGGAGACCCGGGCTATCCCCCCGGCCGCAACGTCCGAGGCCCAGCCGCCTCCGGACCCGCTCTTCCTGTCCACGCTCCGGCTGCGAGTCTGACCCGCTCCGTCGACTGACCGGTGCTGCTGCGGTGCGTCCGCACGCCAGCCACCTTCTCGTTTGTCTTCGGAGCTTTCAATGTCAAAGCACATCCTGCGCGCAGTCGCCTTGGCTGCCGCCTTGCTGCCAGCCACCTGGGCTGTCGCGGCGCCTCTTTCTCTCGACCAGGCGCTTGACCTGGCTGTTCAACGTTCGCAGATGACCCGCTCGGCGCGAGCCGGGGCGACGAGTGCCGCCGAGATGGCGCGTGCCGCCGGTCAGCAGCCCGACCCGATGCTGACGTTCGGCATCGACAACCTCCCGGCCACCGGCGGCAGCCGCTTCAGCACCAACGCCGAGGACATGACGATGAAGCGCATCGGCATCTCCCAGGAGTGGGTCTCGGCCGACAAGCGCGCCGCCCGTGAGGGCCTGGCGAGCTCGATGCATCGTCGGGAAGCGGTCATGGAACACATCGTCGCCGCAGACGCCCGCATGCAGACGGCGATGGCGTACGTCGAGGCGTACTACGCCAGCGAGGCTCTAAAGCTCACCACGCTCAACGAGAAGCACGCCAAGGAAGAGCTCGAGGCTAGCAAGGGCCGATTGGGGACGGTGTCGGGCAACAGCGCCGAAGTGCTGGCCTTGACCGGCGCCATGGGTTCGGCCGAGGACGAGTCCGCCGAGATGCGGCAGCAGCAAGCTGCCGCCGCCACAACTCTCCAGCGGTGGATTGGCGCATCGACGGACGAGCTGGTCGCGCCGCGGCTGGCCGTCATGCCGAGTCAGGACGACTTCGTCGCCACGCACCCACTGGCCATCGCAAAGCAGCGCGACATCGAGGTGGCACGGCAAGACGCGGATGCCACGCGCCTGAACCGCAAGCCGAACTGGAGCTACGAAGTCTCATACGGCCAGCGCGTTGGCCGGCCCGACCTCGTGTCCTTCGGGGTGAGCATTCCACTGCCGGTGGCGCCTGCGGCTCGGCAGGACCGAGAGACCGCCGCCAAGCTGGCCATGGTCGACAAGGCTGACGCCGACCTAGCGGAAGCGCAGCGTGCCGCAGCCGGGGAGTACGCAGCGCTAACCAGTGACGCCCGCAGGCTCCAGGAGCGCATCGACCGCTACCAACTGGCGGTGCTCACACCGCTGAAGCAGCGCACCGAGGCAACGCTCGCCGCCTACCGCTCTAACCAAGCCAGCCTGGTGATGGTCTTCGAGGCCCGGCATGCCGAGGTCGAAGCACAACGCAAGTTGCTGAACCTACAGCGCGATCTGGCCAAGGCGCAGGCGCAGCTCGTCTTCAAACCCGTTTCTCAAGGAGCTGCGCAATGAACCGCCTCCAACTCTCCCTCGTGACTGTCGCAGCTGCCGTCGTCATTGGTGGTGGTGCCTTCTATCTTGGCCGGAGCACTGCCGGCCATACCGCAGTGGCCATTGCCGCTGCGCCGGCGTCCGCGCCCGGCGAGCGCAAGGTCCTGTACTGGCAGGACCCGATGGTCCCGAGTCAGCGCTTTGACAAGCCCGGCAAGTCGCCCTTCATGGACATGCAGTTGCAGCCGGTCTATGCCGACGAGGCGAGCGACACCGGCGTGAAGGTCAGCGCGCAGGTCCAGCAGAACCTCGGCATCCGCACCGCGGTCGTGAAGAAGATGGAAGTGAGCTCCTCGTTCGATGCGGTCGGCACGGTGCAGTTCGACGAGCGACTCAACGTCGCCGTACAGACCCGGACTGCCGGCTACCTGGAGCGGCTCAACGTCAGAGCCCCGATGGAGCGCGTGGCCAAGGGTCAGACGCTGGGCACCGTGTTCGCGCCTGAGTGGTTGGGACCGCTCAATGAAATCGTGGCCCTGAAGCGCGCCGGCGCCTCGGTCGAAATCATCTCGGCCGCGAGGGAGCGCACGCGCGCGATGTCCATCCCGACGGAGTTGGTTCGCCAGGCCGAAGACGGCGGGACACCTAACGCGCGCTATGCCCTCATCTCACCGGCGAGTGGCGTCATTGCCGAGCTAGGTGTGCGGGAAGGCGTTGCGGTGTCTCCCGGCATGACGCTCTTCCGCATCGCGGGTCTCGAGCGGGTGTGGGCGGTGGCCGAGGTGCCGGAAACCCAGGCGGTGCGCCTGGCCCGTGGTCAGAAGGTGACCGCAGCTCTGCAGGCCGACCCGAGCCAGACCTTCACCGGAACGATGCAGGAAATCCTGCCGCAAGTGAACGCGGCCACGCGCACGCTGCAAGCGCGCTTCGAGGTCGACAACAAGGGTGGCAAGCTCGTCCCGGGCATGCTGCTGCGCCTGCAGGTAGCCGGCGCCACCGCATCGCGGCTGGTGGTCCCGGCTGAGGCGGTCATCCGCACCGGCACGCGTGCGGTCGCCATCGTCCGCAAGGACAACGGCTCCTTCGAGCCACGCGAGGTGAAGCTTGGCGCTGACCTTGGAGACCAACTCGAGGTCGTCGCGGGCCTGGCAGAAGGCGACCAGGTCGTGGCGAGCGGCCAGTTCCTGGTCGACTCCGAGGCACGACTGCGCTCGGTGCTGGGGAGCCTCTCGGCAGCGCAGCCGGCGTCAGCACCGGCCGCCGCCCCCGCTGCTGCGAGCTACTCGGGCCAGGGCAAGGTCGACGGCGTCGATGCGGACAGCATGACCATCTCCCACGGGGCGATTACGGAGCTCAAGTGGCCGGCGATGACGATGCCGTTCAACAAGCCCACCCCCACGGCCTTCGCCGACGTGAAGGTCGGCGACTCGGTGCACTTCGAATTCAAGAAGAAGGGTGACGAGTACGAGCTGGTCTCGGTGCATCGGATGGGAGGTGCCAAGTGATTGCCGCACTCATCCGCTGGTCGGTCGCCAACCGGTTTCTGGTCCTCATCGCGACGGCGTTCCTCGTGGCCGCCGCTGCGTTCTCGGTGGCCAACACGCCTGTGGACGCGCTGCCGGATTTGTCGGACACCCAGGTCATCGTTAGGACCACTTACGCAGGAAAGCCTCCCCAGGTCGTCGAGGACCTCGTCACCTACCCGCTGACAACCACCATGCTCAGCGTGCCGGGCGCGAAGACCGTACGCGGCTACTCGTTCTTCGGCGACTCGTTCGTCTACATCCTGTTCGACGACAAGACCGACCCGTACTGGGCCCGCTCCCGTGTTGTCGAGTACCTGAACCAAGTGCAGAGCAAGCTGCCTGCCGGTGCGACCGCGGCCCTTGGGCCTGACGCCACCGGCGTGGGCTGGGTCTACGAGTACGCGCTCGTCGACCGGACCGGCAAGACCGACATCGGCCAGCTGCGCGCCCTCAACGACTGGTTCCTGAAGTTTGAGCTGAAGACGGTGCAGGACGTCGCGGAAGTGGCCAGCATCGGCGGCATGGTGCGCCAGTACCAGGTGGTGCTGGACCCGGACCGCATGCGGCAGCTAGGCATCACGCAAGGCATGGTGATGGAGGCGCTGCAGAAGGCCAACCAGTCCTCGGGCGGGTCGGTCGTCGAACTGGCCGAGACCGAGTACATGGTTCGCTCGCGCGGCTTCCTGAACTCGCTGGACGACTTCCGCGGCATTCCCCTCGCACTGACGGGGGCGACACCAGTCCTCCTGCGCGACGTCGCATTCGTGCAGGTCGGTCCGGAGATGCGCCGTGGTATCGCGGAACTGGATGGGCAAGGCGAGGTCGCCGGCGGCGTGGTCGTCATGCGCTCGGGCAAGAACGCTCGCGCGACCATCGAAGGCGTCAAAGCCAAGTTCGAGCAGCTCAAGCCTAGCTTGCCGCCAGGCGTCGAGGTGGTGGACACCTACGACCGCTCCAAGCTCATCGACCGTTCCATCGACAACCTCAAGCTCAAGCTCACCGAGGAGTTCATCGCGGTCGCGCTGGTCTGCGCAATCTTCCTGTTCCACCTGCGCTCGGCGCTGGTGGCAGTCATCTCGTTGCCCATCGCGGTCGGCGTCGCGTTCATCGTGATGCGGTGGCAGGGCCTGAACGCCAACATCCTCAGCCTCGCCGGCATTGCGTTGGCCTGCGGCGCAGCACTCGACGGCGTGGTGGTGTTGCTGGAGGCAGCGCACAAGCACATCGAGGGGTTCGAGCATCAACACGGTCGGCTGCCGAACGTCCCCGAACGATGGAAGCTGGTGACGGACGCGTCCGTGGAAGTGGGGCCGGCGCTGTTCTTCTCGCTGCTTGTCATCACGCTGTCGTTCCTGCCGGTGTTCACGCTCGAGGCGCAGGAAGGCCGGCTGTTCTCGCCGCTGGCCTTCACGAAGACCTACACGATGGCCGCCGCCGCTGCCCTGTCAGTGACGCTGGTGCCGGTGCTGATGGGCCTGCTGGTGCGCGGGCGCATTCCGCACGAGACGTCGAATCCGCTCAACCGGTTCCTGACGCGCATCTACCGGCCAGCGCTGGAGGCGGTGCTGCGCTTCCCCAAGGCGACGCTTGCCATTGCAAGCGTGGTGCTCGCGCTGACGGCTGTCCCTCTGACCCGCGTTGGGGGCGAGTTCATGCCGCCGCTGGACGAAGGCGACCTGCTCTACATGCCGTCAGCGCTGCCCGGTCTCTCGGTCTCCAAGGCCACAGAGCTGCTGCAGCAGACGGACCGTCTCATCAAGACGGTGCCCGAGGTGGAGCGGGTCTTCGGCAAGGCCGGCCGTGCCGACAGCGCCACAGACCCCGCGCCGCTCGAGATGTTCGAGACAACCATCCAGTTCAAGCCCCGCGAGCAGTGGCGCTCAGGCATGACGCCCGACAAGCTGGTCGAAGAGCTGGACCGCGCCGTGAAGGTGCCGGGGCTGTCCAACATCTGGGTGCCGCCCATCCGAAACCGCATCGACATGCTGGCCACGGGTATCAAGAGTCCCGTTGGCATCAAGGTGGCCGGTTCCGACCTGGCAACCATCGACCGGCTCGCGACGCAGATTGAATCGGTGGTCAAGAACGTGCCCGGTGTGTCGTCGTCGCTGGCCGAGCGGCTGATCGGAGGCCGGTACATCGACGTGGACGTCGACCGGGCAGCAGCGGCTCGCTACGGGATGTCGGTGACCGATGTGCAGGCCATCGTGGCGACCGCCATCGGCGGCGAGAACATCGGCGAAGTGATCAGCGGGCGCGAGCGCTTCCCCATCAATGTCCGCTACCCGCGGGAGATCCGCGACTCGCTGGAGCGGCTGCGGACGCTGCCTTTCGTCACCGAGAAGGGCGCCCAGCTCCTGCTGAAGGACGTGGCACAGGTCCGCCTTGAGGAAGGCCCGCCCATGCTGCGCAGCGAGAACGCGCGGCTCTCGGGCTGGGTCTACGTGGACGTTCGGGGCCGGGACCTGCGGTCTGTGGTGCATGACATGCAGGCGGCGGTGGCCAAGGATGTGGCGATGCCCGCCGGCTACGCGCTCTCCTGGTCGGGGCAGTTCGAGTATCTGGAGCGAGCGACCGAGCGGATGAAGGTGGTCGTGCCGGCGACGCTGGCGGTCATCTTCGTGCTGCTGTACCTGCTCTTCCGCAACGCGACGGACGCGGTGCTCGTGATGGCCGCGGTGCCGTTCTCGCTGGTCGGCGGCTTCTGGCTGGTCTGGCTGCTCGGCCACTCTGTGTCAGTCGCGACGGCGGTTGGCTTCATCGCGCTGGCGGGTGTCGCGGCCGAGTTCGGCGTCGTGATGCTGATCTACCTCGAGAACGCGTTGAAACGGCGCCTGGCGGCCGGCGAGCCCGACAACGAGGAGACCTTGCTGGCCGCCATCCGCGAAGGGGCAGTGCTGCGTGTACGGCCGAAGGCGATGACTGTGGCCATCGTCCTGGCTGGCCTCATCCCGATGATGTGGGGGCATGGAGCGGGTTCTGAAATCATGGCTCGCATCGCTGCGCCAATGGTGGGCGGCATGGTCACGGCGCCGCTGCTGTCGATGCTGGTCGTGCCGGCGGCGTGGTACCTCCTGCGTCGCAACGGGTTCACTGCCAGCCTCTCTGCAGGAACGATGGCGCAAGCGACATCGGCGGCCAAGTAGGCGGCGATGGAGGTCCTCAGGGGCAGCCCACCTCAGTCGCTCTTGTGTTGGAGCCATTGCCACCGTCAGACGCCTGACCATTGTTGTGCTGGAGCGGTCGGCATGAGCCCGGCGACAAGGCTCGAATGGCCACCATCGAAGATGGCTGAACGGTAACGAGCCGCTGTGCCGGATGTCGGCAAATGGCCGGCATCGGCCGAACTCGATTCCGAAACCGAACTCGCGGCGCGCGGAGGCAGGCCCTGCAACGGCCCCCAGGAACAAGGCCGCGCATCCGCGCCGGATGTATCCTCGGCCCCTCAACTCAAAAGGATCGAGATGGCACTGTCAAAGAAGAAGCGCGTAGGCAAGAAAACCATTTCCGCCAAACAAGTCAGAAAGACGGCAAGCGGCAGAAA
>Ga0075152_10002647_pt1 | contig 12684 bp, 11 predicted proteins | sample JI61114C2DNA_FD_70964 | JGI IMG/M metagenome (GOLD analysis project Ga0075152, IMG submission 70964) | Wastewater effluent complex algal communities from Wisconsin, to seasonally profile nutrient transformation and Carbon sequestration -... | ecosystem: Engineered > WWTP > Effluent > Algae...
CGTGGCGGTCGTGGCGGTCGTGGCGGCGGCGGCGGCGGTGGCGGTCGTGACCGTTACTAGTCCGCGGATCTGACTCCGCGAGTAAGGACCCGGGCCTGGTGCCCGGGTCGTTTCGTTTAAGCGGGGTGATTCAGGCGGGGCCGCAGATCTGGGTGGCGCCGTCGTAGATCTGGGCGCTGCAGGTCGCGGTCGAGGCGCAGCCGCAGGCGCCGTCGTAGCAGGTGTCGACGTTGGTGCCGCCGGTGCAGTCCATGTCGGAGTTGCAGCCGCAGCGGCCGGCGATGCAGACGATGAGGCCGGGCTCCATGGTGTCCTGGCAGTCGCGGTCCTCGGTGCAGATGCACTCGCCGGTGGCCTGCTCGCAGGTGGGGTGGCCGACCTCGGCCGGGCAGGCGGCGTCGCTGGTGCAGGGGGCGCGGCAGGTGCCGTCCTCCTGGCAGGTGGCCGTGGTGACGCCGCAGACGGTGACCATCGCGTCGCCCTCGATCGTCGGCAGCGTGCGCTCGTCGAGGCCGAGGTCGATGCATTGCAGGAACATGCTCGGGGTGGTGGCGCAGCGGCCCGCACCGCCGACGTCGATGCAAGCCTGGCCGTCGGCGCAGGCGGCCTGGTCGGCGCAGGGGTCGGTCCAGCCGCTTTCGGTCAGGATGCAGGCCGCGTCGTCGGTGCACAGGGGCGGACGACAGACGCCGCCGACGCAGCGAAAGCCGATGTCCTGGCCGCCGTTGACGGTGCAGTCGGTGTCGGCGGTGCAGTTCGGCTGGCAGCGCATGAGCGCGTCCGCGGGTTCGCCGGTGGTGGGCGCGCTGGTTGTCTCGCTGGATGTCGTCGAGCTCGGAGCGCTCGAGGCGCTCGAGGTGTCCTGGGTCGCGGTGCTCGAGGTTGTGTTCGTGTCCCCTCCATCGTTGCAGGCGAGGGGGAGCGCGAAGCCGAGCGTGATGACCAGGGTCGTGGAGGCGCGGCGCACGACTCCAACGTTCGCCGGTCGGTGGGTCGATGTCCACCGCACGCGATCGTCAGTTGGTGCCGCAGTAGCGGCCGTGGCAGCCCCAGCTGACGTTCTTCAGGTAGTACACGAAGAAGTCGCCGCAGTTGCGGACCTTCGCGGGCTCGCTCCAGTTGCACTGGTTGCCGCTCCAGTTGAAGCAGATCTGGCGGTCGACGGCGCCCTCCTGGACGGTCGGCTGGGCGCCGTTCAACCAGCCGGTCGCGTGCGTGCCACAGGCGCTGGACGGCGGCGGGGTGGTCGGCATGCGGACCCCGGCGGCGCCGGTGAAGCGGTACCACCCGTCGTCGCACTCCTCGACGCCGTCGACGAGCACGCCGTCGCCGCAGCCGGCGAGGCCGCAGGCGTTGGTGCACTCGTCGCCGTCGATGTCGTTGCCGTCGTTGCAGGCCTCGACGCCGTCCTGGACGACGGAGTCGCCGCAGGTGGCGGTGACGCAGGTGTTGAGGCGCGTTCAGGCGAGCGCGCGCAGGTCCGGGTCTTGCGAGGCGACGGCCGTGTGGTCGATCCACAGGCCGTGGAAGCCGGTGGGCACGCGGGTGGGGATCGCGAGGCGAGCGAGCGGGCCGTGCTCGATCCGGTCGGCGGCGAAGATCCAGCCCTCGGCGCGGCCGCTGTGCTCCTCGCAGACGAAGGCGATGAGGTAGCCGTCATCCTCGGCAGAAGATGCGCCGATGCGGGGGGCGAAGCAGACCTCGCTGCCGTACCAGCCGGCGGGGTAGCGGTAGTCGGTCCGGCCGGCGCGCTCGTGGTCGTAGCGGATGATGCCGTCGAAGCGCAGGGTCGGCTGCTCGGCGAGGCGCTGGTGGTAGCTGATCTGCGAGGGGGCGCCGAGGCGGCGCGGGTCGACGCGCGGGAACTCGGTGATCTCGTCGTCGAGCAGCGCCTCGGAGACGGCGCCGGTGCGCAGGTTCAGGCGCCAGCGGCACAGGCGGGCGCCGAGCAGCTGGGCGGCGATCGCCGGGACGACGCGCGTCGTCGGGGCGTTGCCGGGGTCGCCGACCATCGGGTCGGCGATGCGGCAGGCGAGCACGACGATCTCGTCGCCGTCCTCCCAGGCGTTGACGGTGTGATAGATGTAGCAGGGCGAGACCTCGAACCAGCGCACGCTGCTGCCCGCGCCGTGGCGTGGGAGCACGCCGAAGCGGCTCGGCTGGTCGCGGAAGAACTTGACCCGGACCTTGCCCTGACGCAGCAGCGCGGGGTCCTCGTGCATGGCCATGTCGAGGATGATCGTGTGATGCTCGGTGATCGCCATGTCGTGGTGCAGGCGCGGGCCGGGCAGCTCGATGGCGGTGGTGTGGAGCAGGTTTCCGCCGGCGTCGAGGACCCCGCAGGAGAGGTAGGGCGGGCCGGGCTCGGGGCGCAGGAACACCAGCTCGCCGCTGCGCGGGTCGACCTTGGCGTGCGCGGTCATGCTGCGGTCGGGGGCGTCGGCGCCGCAGCTGGCGAGGTCGGGCAGGCGCAGCACGTAGGCGTCGCCGCAGACCCACCAGGTCGCGAGCAGGCGGCCGTGGTGATACACGAGGTCGGTGTTGGCGGTGTTCTTGTAGGGGCCGCGGGGGTTGTCGCGCTCGATGGGCTCGAGCAGACCGCCCCAGAGCGGCGCGTCGGCGGCCTGCTCGGCGAGGAAGCCGGCGGTGCGGACCCAGCGGTTGCGGTAGTGGACCTGGCCGTCGGCGAGCTCGAGGGCGTGGACCATGCCGTCGCCGTCGAACCAGTGGTGGCGGCCGCGCGGGGGTCTGGTCGGGTTGGCGCCGTTGCGCGCGAAGACGCCGGCGAGGTCGCGCGGCACCTGTCCGAAGGTGCAGGTCAGTGCGCGGTGCTCGTGCTCCTCGGCGACCGGGGCGTAGTTGTCACGGAGGTAAGGGGCGTCGGACGCGGGGCTCGGCATCGTCGGCGATGCTACGCGGATCGGCGCGATTATTCGAGGGCGTGTACGCAGGCGGCGAAGACATCGCCGCGCTCGCCATAGTTCTTGAACCAGTCGTAGCTGGCGCAGGCGGGCGAGAGCACGACGGCGTCGCCGGGGCGGGCGAGTCGACGAGCGCAGGCGACGGCCTCGGCCATGCTGGTGGCGCGCGCGGCCGGGACCACGCCGTCGGCGAGGGCGAAGAACTGCTCGCTGGACTCGCCGATGGCGACGAGGGCGCGGCCCTGGCGGGCGAGCAGGTCGCGCAGCGGGGCGAGGTCGTCGCCCTTGGCCCGCCCGCCGGCGATCAGCACGAAGCTGCGGGCGAAGCCGTCGAGGCTGGCGAGCACGCTGGCGACGTTGGTCGCCTTGGAGTCGTCGTAGTAGGCGACGGCGTCGAGCTCGCGGACGTGGACCATGCGGTGGGGGAGGCCGACGAAGCGCTCGAGGCCGGCGAGGCAGGCCTCCGGGTCGGCGCCGAGCTGGCGGGCGGCGGCGAGGGCGAAGAGGGCGTTCTTGCTGTTGTGGCGGCCGGCGACGTGGAGGGAGGCGCGCGGGTAGGACTCGCCGCCCGGTAGGACGAGGGTGTCGCCGGGACCGGGGCCGTGGATGGTGGCGCCGTCGGGGTCGGTGGCGTCGACGAGCACGACGCGGGCGCGGTGGACGTGGGCGCAGTAGGAGGGCGTCCAGGGGTCGCCGGCGTCGAAGAGCGCGAGGTCGTCGGGGCCGAGGCCGGTGAGGACGCGGGCCTTGGTGGCGGCGTAGTCGTCGATGGTGGGGTAGCGGTCGAGGTGATCGGGGGTGAGGTTCAGGATCATGGCCACGTCGACGCGGCGGGCCTGCTCGGGGTCGTCGGTGAAGGTCTCGAGCTGGAAGCTCGAGCACTCGAGGACGAGGCAGTCGGGGGTGGCGGCCGGGTCGTCGCGGGCGGCGAGCACGGCGGCCGCGAGCGGCACGCCGAGGTTGCCGCCGACGAAGGGACGTCGGCCTGCGGCGGTCAGCAGGGCGCCGGTCAGCGCGGTGACGGTGCTCTTGCCGTTGGTGCCGGTGATCAGCGCGGTCGGGAGGCGGCCCCACAGGTGGTCGGCGACGGCGAGGGAGAGCGACATCTCGCCGTGCACGGCGGCGGTGGGGGCGAGGCGCTCGCGGGCGGCGAGGAACGGGCCAGGGGGCACGCCGGGGCTCAGGACCATGAGGTCGATGCCGCGCACGGCGGCGTCGGGGATGTTGTGCTCGCCGAGGAAGGGGACGACGCCGGGCGGGAGCTCGACCTGGGGGCGGCGGTCGTAGAGGCGGAGCTCGGCGGCGAGCGGGCGCAGCAGGGCGGCCGCAGCGAGGCCGCTCGCGCCGGCGCCGACGACGAGCACGGTGCCTTGCCAGGGATGTGAGGGCAGCGAGGTCGGCGAGGTCATGGGGTCAGCACTGGCAGCGAGGTCTGCGAGGTCGGCGAGGTCATGGGCTCAGCGCAGCTTGAGCGTGGCGAGGCCGATGAGGGCGAGCATGATGCTGATGATCCAGAAGCGGACGACGACCTTGGGCTCGCTCCAGCCCTTGAGCTCGAAGTGGTGGTGGATCGGGGCCATCTTGAAGACGCGCTTGCCGGTCAGCTTGAAGCTGACGACCTGGACGATCACGCTGACGGCCTCGAGCACGAACAGGCCGCCGACGATCACCAGGGTGAATTCGTTCTTGGAGGCGACGGCGAGGAAGCCGATGCCGGCGCCGAGCGGCAGGGAGCCGACGTCGCCCATGAAGACGCTGGCCGGGAAGGTGTTGTACCAGAGGAAGCCGATGCCGGCGCCGACCATGGCGCCGCAGTAGACCGCGAGCTCGCCGACCCCGGGGATGTGCGGGATGTTGAGATAGCGGGCGATGTCGAAGCCGGCGATCAGGGTGCCGGCGGCGTAGGTCAGGATCAGGAAGGTGCCGGCGGTGATCGCCACCGGCCCGATGGCGAGGCCGTCGAGGCCGTCGGTGAGGTTGACCGCGTTGGAGAAGCCGACGATCACGAAGGTGGCGAAGACCAGGTACAGCCACGGCGGCAGCACGAACAGGTGCTCGTAGAAGTCGGTCAGCGGCAGGGCCAGGCGGTAACGGATGGCCTCGGGCATCAGCCCGGAGTAGTCGAAGAGGTACCAGACGGCCGCGCCGGCGACGAGGAACTGCAAGAGCAGCTTCATGCGCCCGGGCAGGCCGCCGGAGCTCTTGCGGCGGATCTTGAGGGCGTCGTCGATGAAGCCGATCACGCCGCAGCCGGCGGTCACGGCGGTGGCCAGCAGCACGAAGCCGTTGCTCATGTCCGACCACAGCACGGTCGGGATGATCAGCGTGAAGAGGATCAGGCTGCCGCCCATGGTCGGGGTGCCGCGCTTGGAGAAGTGCGACTTGGGGCCGTCGTCGCGCACGACCTGGCCGAGCTGGATCTTCTGCAGGGTGCGGATGAACCAGGGGTACAGGACCAGCGACAGGACCAGGGCCGTCAGCGTGGCCGCGAGGATCCGGGTCGAGGTGTAGCGCAGGACATTGAGCCAGCGCAGCCAGCTCACGTCGTCGTGGAGCGCGAAGAGCAGTTGGTACAGCAAACCATCGCCCAGTTGCCACGGGGTCCAGGGGCCCGCAACTATTCGGAGAAAGGTCGGCGCGGGGCGACCCCGGGATCGGCGAGGACGGTCGGCGGCGGGGGCCAGCGGCGCGGTCGGCCGGGGCCAGCGGCGCGGTCGGCCGGGGCCAGCGGCGCGGTCGGCCGGGGCGGGCGCGAGGCGGCCAGGAGGGCTTGCCGAATGCGGCCGGCGCCTCGGGCGCGCGAGCGGGCGTCACGAGGTCGGGCGGGCGAGCGTCACGAGGTCGCGAAGATCCAGGCGCGCCAGAGCTCGGGGACGTCGTGCTCGGGCAGGCGCTGGGTGACCGTCAGCGGCGACCACTGCGGGCGCCGCGGATGCGTGCGCAGGTGCAGGCCGGCCTGCTCGGGGGTCCGCCCGCCCTTGCGGCGGTTGCAGCTGCCGCAGGCGGCGACGACGTTGGTCCACGAGGTCTTGCCGCCGGAGACGCGGGGTACGACGTGGTCGAGGGTCAGCTCGGCGTCGCTGAAGCTGTCGCCGCAATACTGGCAGCGGTGGTTGTCGCGCAGGTAGACGTTGCGGCGCGAGAAGCGGACCAGCTGGGGCCTGGCGCGGACGACCCCGAGGAGGCGGACGACGGCGGGGGCGCGGAAGATGTGGGTGATGGTCCGCACCTCGCGCTCGTAGCTGGCGAGGACCTCGACTTTCTCGATGAGGCTCATGCACAGGGCGCGGCGCCAGGTGATGACCTTGACCGGGATAAAGCCTGGATCGAGGACCAGAGTCTTCATGGCGACCTCCTTCCCGCTCACAACGCCCAGTAGGCTAGCACGGGCTGGCGATCAGCCAGGGGCCGGGCGGAGGGGTCGGAGCAGGCTCGCGCGCGCGCACCGGGCGATCACTGGCGCGCGCGCCCGGGAGTTGGTATCCGGGGGCGTGCACTGGAGCCCCGAGAGCCTCGCCGCCGCCGCTGGTGGCACCCTGCTGCGGCGCAGCGAGCGAGCGATCGCCGGCGCCTTCATCGACAGCCGGACGCCGCTGGTCGGTGGGCTGTTCGTGCCGCTCGTCGCCGCCCGCGACGGCCACGACTTCATCCCCGCGGCGCTGGCCGGCGGGGCGTCGGCGGTGCTGCTGGGGCCCGGGCGCGCGGCGCCCGAGGGGGACTGCACGGTGGTGGCGGTGGCGGACCCGCTGGTGGCACTACAGGCGCTGGCCCGGGCCGCGCGCGCGGGCTGGAGCGCGCCGGTGGTGGCGGTGACGGGCAGCAACGGGAAGACGACGACGCGCTCGATGATCGACGCGGTGCTGCGGACGCGCTTCGAGCGGGTGCTGGCGACCCGGGGCAACTTTAACAATCACATCGGCGTGCCGCTGTCGCTGCTCGGCGGGCCGGAGCGGCCGGACGCGGCGGTGCTCGAGCTGGGGATGAGCGCGCCCGGGGAGAACGCGCTGCTGGGGTCGATCGTGCGCCCGGATGTCGCGGTGATCACCAGCGTCGCGCTCGAGCACCTCGAGTTCATGGGCAGCCTGGAGGCGATCGCGGCGGCGGAGGCCGAGGTCGTGCCGTACCTGCGGCCGGGCGGGGTGGTGGTGCTGCCCGCCGACGAGCCGCTGCTGGCCCCGCACGTGCCGGCGGGGCTCCGGGCGCTGCGCTTCGGCGCGGGGCCGGGCACGGCGGTGCAGATCCTCGGGGTCGAGCAGGACGAGCGCACGCACGTGACGCTGCGCCTGCACCACCGCGCCGGCGGGGAGGAGGTCCGGCTCGGGCTGGCGGTGTTCGGCCAGCACAACGCGCGCAACGCCGCGGCCGCGCTGGCGGTCGGGCTCGAGCTCGGCTGCGCGGTGCCGGCGATGATCGAGGCGCTCGAGCAGGTCTTGCCGGTCGGCGACCGCGGCCGCGTGCTGCGCTTCGATCATCACCTGCTGATCGCCGACTGCTACAACGCCAACCCGGGCTCGGTCGCGGCGGCGCTGCAGAGCCTCGCGGGGCTGCGCGGGCGCCGGCCCGGTCCGCTGGTGGCTGTCCTGGGGGACATGTTGGAGCTCGGGCCGACCGCGCCGCAATTGCACGCGGAGGCCGGGCGCCTGGCGGCGGAGCTGGGCATCGACGCGCTGTTCGGCTTCGGCACGCTGGCGCAGCACGCCACCGAGGCGGCGCGCGCGGCGGGGCTGGCCGCGTGGCACGCGGGGGAGAGCATCGAGGATCTGGCGGCGGCGATCCGGGCCCGCTTCGGCGCGCTGTCGGGGGCGCTGCTGGTCAAGGGCAGCCGGGGGATGCGGCTCGAGCGGGTGGTCGCGGCGCTCGGGGCGGCCTGAAGACCGGGCTCGTCCGGGCGCGATGTCACGCACGGGTCCGCTCCGCGGCGGTGAACGGCGAGCGTCGGCGCGGCCGGGCGGGACGTGTAGACTGCGGGGCGTGTCGCCCCGCGTCGCCCTCCTGACGGTGTGTCTAACGCTGCCGGCCCCCGCGTGGGCGACCCCGACGGAGCCGCCGCCGGTGCAGCGGCCCTCGGTCGTGACAGCGCCGGTGTCGCCGCCGCCGGGTGAGCCGACGCCGCCGCCGGGTGAGCCGACGCTGGTATCGCCGACAGCTTCGGAGGCAGGGTCACCGGCGCCGGCGGTGTCGCCAGCGCCGGCGGTGTCGGGTGCAGCGGTGTCGCTGTCCCCGCGGACGGCGCGGGGGGTGAGCCGCGCGGTTGGGCCCGCGGAGGGGGTTTACGAGGCGCAGGCGGGAGCGGTGGTGCCGGCTGGCGATGGGGTGTCGCGGTATTTTCGGGCGCCCTTCGCGGACTCGCTGTGGCCTGGTCTGGTGGGTCACGAGGTGTTGATGGTGCTGGGGAGCGGTGCGCGGGAGTGCGTGACGCTGACGAAGAAGACCCCGGACGCGCTGTTCTTCAGGCATCGCAAGAACGGGAACCAGCAGGCGCCGCTGTCGGCGGTGACCTCGATCCACGAGCACTCGTGGGAGTGCAAGTCGCACGACGCGACGCCGTCGGAGTGGGCGCGCAGCGGCGCGGCGGCGGGTCTGGCGTTGTCGGGGATCGGCGCGCTGATGGGCACGCTGTACGACGTCTCGCATCCCGACCCGCGCTGCGAGCTGGGGGTCGACAATGACGGGTGCGCGAAGGGCCCGATCCCGGTCCCGCACTTCCTGTACTCGGTGCTCGGGATCACGACGGTGACGCTGGGGACCCCGGTGGTGGCGATCGGCGGCGCGAGCACGAGCCGCGACCTGCGGGTGCAGGGCAAGATCTGGGCGCGGGCGAGCGGCTGGACCCTGTACTCGGCGGCGACTGTGCTCAATGTGCTGTGGCTGGCCGGCTTCTACGGCAAGGTCGAGGCGCTGCAGCTGCGCGGGCTGACGACCGGCGCCGGTCTGCTGGGCCTCGGGGGCTCGGGCTTCATGGCCGTGGACGCGCTGCTGGCCCGTCAGGAGCTGATCGCGCTGCGTCGCCAGGACGCGCAGGTGCGGCCGAGCGCGGGCCGCGGGCTGCGCTTCGGGGCGACGCCGATCGGGCAGGGGGGTCAGCTCTCGGGCCTGAGCTTCGGGATCGGCGGACGGTTTTGATCGGCGGGGCCTACGCGCGGGACGGCTTCGTCGCGGTGCCGGACTTCCTGTCCTCGGGGACATGTGCGGCGCTGATCGAGCGGGCCGAGCGGATCGCCGGGGAGCAGGCGCCGTCGGGGCCGCGCTCGGTGTTCTCGACCGCGGAGCAGGCGCGGCGCAGCGATGCGTGGTTCCTCGAGTCGGGCGATCGGGTGCGCTGCTTCTTCGAGGAGGAGGCGCTGGCGGAGGACGGGTCGCTGACGGTCGAGCCGGGGCGGGCGATCAACAAGATCGGGCACGCGCTGCACGACCTCGACCCGGTGTTCGCGGCGGTGTCTTACGACCCGCGGATGCTGGCGATCGCGGCGGCGGTCGGCATGCAGGAGCCGCTGGCGCTGCAGAGCATGGCGATCTTCAAGCAGCCGGGGATCGGCGGCGAGGTCGGCTGTCATCAGGACGCCTGCTTCCTGTACACCGAGCCGCCGAGCGTCACGGGGTTTTGGGTCGCGCTCGAGGATGCGACCCGCGAGAACGGCTGCCTGTGGGTCGCGCCGGGCGGGCACCGGGAGCCGCTGCGTCGGCGCTTTCGTCGGAAGGTCGGGGGCGGCACCGAGTTCGAGCTGCTCGACGCCAGGCCGCTGCCGCGGCCGGCCGAGCTGGTCGCGTTGCCGGTGGCCGCCGGGACCCTGGTGGTGCTGCATGGCCTGCTGCCGCACTACAGCGGGGCCAACCGCTCGCCGCGGCGGCGCCTCGCTTATGCGTTGCACTGCATCGAGGCCGCGGCCGAGTATCCGGCGTCGAACTGGCTGCGGCGCGGGTCGGCGATGCCGCTGCGGCGCCTCGCCGACGGCCCGCCGGCGCTGTGAGCCTGGCGTGCGGTGCGGACCTCGTGTAGCGTCGCGGCCATGTCGTCGCGCCTCGTCCTCGTGTCGCTCCTCGTTGTGTCGTTCACGCCGTTGATGCCGTTCGCTTGCGGGGAGCCGGCCAAGGTTGCGCCGAAGCAGGTCGAGGCGAAGGCGGAGGTGAAGGCTGAGGTGAAGGCTGCGCCGGCGGAGGTGGTCGAGCCGGGGGCGTACGGGTGGGTGTTGCCGCGCGGGATGAAGGCGCCGTCGGTGCCGTCGGACAACGCGATGAGCGCGGAGAAGGTGGAGCTGGGGCACCAGCTGTTCTTCGACAAGCGTCTGAGCGTCGACGGCACGCGCAGCTGTTACAGCTGCCACCAGAACGAGCTCGGCAACGCGGACGGCCGCGAGAGGGCGCTGGGGCCGGGCGACAAGCTGCTGGCTCGCAACACGCCGACGATCTGGAACGTCGCGTATCACGCCGAGCTGTACTGGGACGGGCGGGCGGGCAGCCTCGAGAAGCAGATGATCGGGGCGTGGAAGGGCGGCAACATGGCGGTCGGCGAGGCGGGGCTCGCGGCCAAGGCGGCGGAGATCGGCGCGTTGCCCGAGTATCGCGGGCAATTTCGCAAGGTCTTCGGGATCGGCGAGGCGGAGGCGGTCACGCCCGAGCTGGTGGCGAAGGCGGTGTCCGCGTATGAGCGCACGCTGCTGTGTGGCGACACCGCGTGGGACAGCAACACGCTCGAGCCGGCGGCGCAGCGGGGCTGGGAGCTGTTCCGCGGCAAGGCGGCGTGCGGGACTTGCCACAGCGGCGAGAACTTCGCGGACGGCCTCTATCACCGGGTCGGGGTCGGCGTGCCGGAGAGCGGCGAGGGCGGCGACGCGGGCCGCTTCGACGCAAGCAAGGCCGAGGCCGACCGGTACAAGTTTCGCACGCCGACGATGCGCAACATCGGCAAGACGGCGCCGTACTTCCACGACGGCAGCGTCGCCGACCTGCGGGAGGCGGTGAAGTTGATGGCGACGGGCGGCGACCGGAGGGTCAAGGACATCGACACGAACCTCGCCGACCGCGGCCTGAGCGACGCGGAGATCGACGACCTGGTGGCGTTCTTGCGGGCGCTGGATTGCCCGGGCAGCCTGGCGGTGATCGGCGATCAGGCGGTGGCGGGGATCTCCGACCGGGGCGCTGCCGCGAAGCCCGCGGGTCATTCTGGGTAGGGTAGCGGGGCGCGCGGCGCGAGGGTACGGTGGGGCATGCAGATCGAGATCACGTACTGCGTGCGTTGAAACTACCTCCCGCAAGCTACCGGTCTGGTAGCAGAACTCGCAAAACGCTTCGGGGACGCGGCGAGTTGCGCATTGATCAAGGGCGACCGCGGGGTCTTCGAGGTCAAGGTCGACGGCCACCTGGTGTTCAGTAAGTCGCGGATCGGTCGCTTCCCCATGCTCGGTGAAGTGGCGGACGAGATCGCGGCGTTGTTACCCTGAGCAGGCCCGCGCGCGGCCGGAGGCGCGTCTGCCTCCGGCATTTTTTTGTCGCCGTTCCGGCGACCGCCGCTACGCTGTTGAGGGTGACTCTGCCGCTCTGTTTCGGGGTGCTCGGCGATCCGGTCGCGCACTCGCGCTCGCCGGCGATGCACGCGGCGGCCTTCGCCGTGCTCGGGCTGCCGCACCGCTATCTCGCGTTCCACGTGCCCTCGGCGCGGCTGGCCCCGGCGCTGGCGGGCGCGCGGGCCCTCGGCTTCGGCGGGCTCAACCTGACGCTGCCGCACAAGCAGGCCGCGCTCCCGGCGATGGACGGGCTGGGCGCGGCGGCGCGGCGGATCGGCGCGGTCAACACGGTGTGCTTCACGGCGGCGGGGATGGTCGGTCACAACACCGATGGTCAGGGCTTCGCGGCCGCGGCGCGCGAGCTCGACGCGACGCCGCTGCGTTCGGCGCTGGTGCTGGGGGCCGGCGGGGCTGCGCTGGCGGTGGTCGACGCGCTGCTCTACGAGCTCCTGGTCGGGCGGGTGCGCTGGGTGAGCCGCGACCCGGCGGCGCTGGCCCAGGTGCTGGCGGGGCGGCCGGAGCTGCGCGGGCGGGTGGTGCTGGGCAGCTACGCCGAGCTGACGACGGCGCCGCTGGCGGTCGACCTGCTGGTCAATTGCACGAGCGTCGGGATGGTGAGCGGGCCGTCGAGCTTCCCGGTGCCGCTGGCTCTGGAGACGCTGGCGCCGCGGGCCCGGGTGATCGACGTGGTGTATCCGCGGCGGCCGGGCGGCCTGCTCGACCAGGCGGCGGGGCTGGGGCTGCGGGTCCAGGACGGGTTGCCGATGTTGTTGTGGCAGGGGGTGCGGGCGCTCGAGCTGTGGCTCGGCGAGCCGATGCCGCTCGACGTGGTGGCGGCGATGCGGGCGGCGCTGAGCTAGGCGGCTCCGAGGATCCGGCCAAAAACTGGACAGGGCCGGGGGGCCGCGGTAGGCCGGAGGACGTCCGGCTCGCCCGGACGATCAGGCTGGCCGCGCGGGTCCGCGGAAGGACTGAAGATCTGATCACTCTTTATGTCCGATCGGACAGGTGGTGGATCATGTGGTGATCACGGGGGTCGTGTCCGATCTCCCTGAATTCCGATCTGCCACGATTCGACGAGGATCGCGGGCCGCGGTAACCACGCCGCGCTGGACGTCGCGGTGATCCTTCGGCGGTCACTCCGATCGATAAATCGTAGTGAACCTGTCCTTGAGGGCAGGTGTTCGGGCTGGCCCCAGATCGCGAGATCCGGCGTTCAGAGCGCCCAGGGGCCGATTGCGGCGCTCCCTGGTGGCGATGAG
>Ga0075152_10002653_pt1 | contig 12673 bp, 8 predicted proteins | sample JI61114C2DNA_FD_70964 | JGI IMG/M metagenome (GOLD analysis project Ga0075152, IMG submission 70964) | Wastewater effluent complex algal communities from Wisconsin, to seasonally profile nutrient transformation and Carbon sequestration -... | ecosystem: Engineered > WWTP > Effluent > Algae...
GCCGGCTGCGAGCAGGTGATCGTCGACGAGATCCACGCGCTCGTCGGCAACCGCCGCGGCGCCCACCTCGCGCTCTCGCTCGAGCGCCTCGACACTTTGTGCGGACGTCGCCTGCAACGCATCGGTCTATCGGCGACCGTCGAGCCGCCCGCCGAGGCCGCCCGCTTCCTCGTCGGTCACGACGCCGACGGCGCGCCCCGCCCCTGCCATCTCGTCGACGCCGGCCGCAATCAGCCGCTCGACATCCGCATCGAGGTCCCGCAAGAGACGCTCTCCGCGGTCGCCTCGCGCACCGCCTGGGCCGACGTCTATACAAAGATCGAGGACCACCTCGCGCACCACAAGACCACCCTGATCTTCGTGCCGAGCCGGCGCCTCGCCGAGCGGGTCGCCCACGACCTCGAGCAGCGCCTCGGCGAGGGCGTGGTCGCGGCCCACCACGGCGCGCTCAGCAAGCGCACCCGCCAGAGCGTCGAGGCCCGGCTGCAGACCGGCGCGCTCAGGGCCGTCGTCGCCACCGCCTCGCTCGAGCTCGGCATCGACGTCGGCGAGGTCGAGCTCGTCATCCAGATCGGCTCGCCGCGCGCGATCGCGGTGCTGCGCCAGCGCATCGGCCGCGCCTGTCACAACGTCGGCGGGACCCCGAAGGGCCGCCTGATCGCCATGACCCGCGACGACCTGATCGAGTGCGCCGCCGCGGTCCGGGCGATGCAGGCCGGCCGCATCGACCGCCCCGTCCAGCGCGACTGCCCGCTCGACATCCTCGCCCAGCAGCTGGTCGCCACCTGCGCCGCCGAGGACCACGACATCGAGGCCCTGTGGGCCCTGGCCCGCCGTGCTGCGCCCTTCTCCGGGCTCCAGCGCCCCGCCTTCGAGCAGGTCCTCACCATGCTCGGCGACGGCACCACCACCCGCCGCGGCCGCTCCGGCGCGCTGCTGCACCTCGACCGCATCGAACACCGCGCCCGCGGCCGCCGCGGCGCCCGGATCGCGGCCCTCACCTCCGGCGGCGCGATCCCGGACAAGGCCGACTACACCGTCGTCGAGGACAGCAGCGAGCAGGTCGTCGGCACCGTCGACGAGGACTTCGCGATCGACAGCATGGCCGGCGACATCTTCCAGCTCGGCTCGCACGCGTGGCGGATCCGCCGGGTCGAGCAGGGCCGCGTCCGCGTCGAGGACGCGCGCGGCCAGTCGCCCAACATCCCGTTCTGGAACGGCGAGGGCCTGGCCCGCAGCGCCGAGCTCTCCGCCGAGGTCGCCGGCCTGCGCAGCGAACTGTGGACATTGCTGCGAGCGGGCGCCGACGCGGCCGCCCACACATTGCTCGCGGATCGCTGCGGCCTGGGCCCGGACGGCGTCGCCCAGGCGCTCGGGTACATCCGCGAGGGCGGCGAGGCGCTCGGCGGGGTCCCGACCCAGGACTGCCTGATCGCCGAGCGCTTCTTCGACGAGGCCGGCGGCATGCAGCTGGTGATCCACGCCCCCTTCGGCGCGCGCATCAACCGGGCCTTCGGTCACGGCCTGCGCAAGAAGTTCTGCCGCAGCTTCGACTTCGAGCTGCAGGCCGCCGCCACCGACGACGCGATCCTGCTCTCGCTCGGCCCGCAACACTCCTTCCCGCTCGCCGCGATCTTCGAGTTCTTGCACGAGCACGCGGTCGACGAGGCCCTCGTCATGGCCGCGTTGCAGTCGCCGATGTGGGAGACCCGCTGGCGCTGGAACGCCACCCGCGCGCTGGCCGTGCTGCGCCACTCCGGCGGCCGCCGCACCCCGCCGCCGATCCTCCGCATGCGCGCCGCCGACCTGCTCGCCGCCGTGTTCCCGGCCCAGGCCGGCTGTCAGGACAACCACGGCGGCCAGCCGATCGAGCTGCCCGATCACCCGCTCGTCAACGAGACCACCCGCGACTGCCTCGAGGAGTTCATGGACGCCCCGGGCCTCAAGGCCCTGCTCCGGCGCCTGCACGGCGGCGACCTGCGCACGCTGTCCCGCGACACCGTCGCCCCCTCGCCGTTCTCCCACGCGATCCTGAACGCCAACCCCTTCGCCTTCCTCGACGACGCGCCGCTCGAGGAGCGCTGGGCCCGGCAGGTCCGCACCGCCCGCCCCGGCGAGCTCTCGCTGCGCGGCGGCGACCTCCTGCGCCTCGACCCGCGCGCGATCGAGATCGTCGTCGCGGAGATCCGCGTCGGCGCCGAGGCTCCGCGCGACGCCGACGAGCTCCACGACCTGCTCTGCGCCCCGCTCCTGCTGGCCCCGCGGCCCGAGTGGGCCGACATCATGCACGCATTGATCGCCCGCGGCCGCGCCACCACGGCCTGGCTCGACCACCGCGGGGCCGGACCCGCGGGCGCCGATCGTGCCGGCGATGCTCACCCGACGCGATGCGAGCCGCGCTGGGTCGCCGCCGAGCAGCTGCCGCTCATCCGCGCGCTGTGGCCCGGCGCCCGCCTCGACCCGCCGCTGACGCTCCCGCCCGCGCTCGACCTCGACATCGACCCCGACGACGCCGCCCACCGCATCGTCCGCGCCTTCATGCACAGCGCCGGCCCCATCACCGTCGCCGCCCTCGCCCAGGCGCTGCTGCTGCCGCCCCTGCAGATCGAGGCCGCCCTCGCGCACCTCGAGCTCGACGGCATCGTCATGCAGGGCCACTTCACGCCCGACGAATCTCCACACCCCGGCGAATCTCCACACTTCGAATCCCCCCAGCACCACGGCGAATCGACTCACTCCGAGCGCTCCGCGCGCTCGGGCGAATCCCCCGCGTCCCGCCCGATCGAGTGGTGCGAGCGCCGCATCCTGCACCGCATCCATCGCCTCACGCTCGGCCGCCTGCGCGAGGACATCCGGCCGGTCGCGCCCGCCGAGCTGGTCCGCTTCCTGCTGCGCTGGCAGCACGTCCAGCCCGGCACCCAGCTGCAAGGACCCGAGGGCCTGCTGCGGGTCATCGAGCAGCTCGAGGGCCTCGAGCTGCCCGCCCAGGCCTGGGAGCGCGAGGTCCTGCCAAGGCGCGTCGCCGACTACGACCCCGCCTGGCTCGACGAGCTGTGCCTCTCCGGCGAGGTCGCCTGGGGCCGCCTCACGCCGCTGCCCGCCGAGGGCCTCGAGCCCGGCGAGCTGCCGCGCGGCGCCGGCAAGGTCGCATTGTTGTTGCGTGAGCACGCCGCCTTCCTGGTCGCCCCGTGCACCACGCCCGCGCACCAATGGCCGCACCTCTCGGCGCTGGCCCGCGACATCGCCGGCCAGCTCGAGCGCGGCGCCGCCTTCGCGGCCGACCTGCGCGCCGCCACGACCTCGACCCTCGACCTCGAGGAGGCGCTATGGGAGCTGGCCCGCGCCGGCGCGATCACCAGCGACGGCTTCGCGGGCCTGCGCGGCCTGTGCGAGACCGGCGGCCGGGGCCCCCGCCGGCTGCTGCGCGGCCGCTGGTCGCTGATCGCCCGCGAGCTCGGCGGCAGCCCGGCCCCCGACCCCTTCGCCGACGGCAGCCCGGTCGACCGCGCCCGCCTGTACCTGCGCCGCTACGGCATCGTCGCCCGCGCCCTGCTCGGCCGCGAGGCCGACGCGCCGCCCTGGCGCGTGCTCCTCGACATCTACCGCCGCCTCGAGGCCCGCGGGGAGATCCGCGGCGGCCGCTTCGTCAACAGCCTGCAGGGCGAACAGTTCGCCCTCCCGGAGGCCGTGGAGGCCCTGCGCGCCCTCCAGCGCGCGCCGCACGGCGCCCCCGAGGACATCGAGGTCGCCACCACCGACCCCCTCAACCTCGTCGGCATCATCACGCCCGGCCCCCGCGTCCCCGCCGTCCGCGGCCACGTCCTGCGCTACCGCGACGGGGTTCCGCTCGAGCTCAGCCGCCCCCTCGCCTCCTGACGTCACCAGCGAGCGCGAGCGCTGGGACCAGCGCCGCGATTCCGCCTGACAGGTGTTCCGGCGTGAGCCCACGCCGCGGTGTTGAAATGTCACTGCCCTGAGATCGCCCCCGGTATGCCGCCGGAGATCGTCAATTTGCGCACGCCTGCGTTGAAGCGCTCCAGCAGCGGGTCACCCTCCAGCCGGCAGCGCAGGATGTACCGGTGCGTCAGGCCGTCGTGTGAGTCCGGCGCCTCGGCGACCTCGCTGAGCACCAACACGCCCGTGCTCTCACCATCATCGACAGCGAATCTTTCACCGCGTCCGAGTTGCGCCAACACCATGTGTACTTCGGGGCTCACGCGCCCGACCGCTGGATCTTCCATCAATTCGCGGATCAGGTCCGCGGCCAACGTCATCTCCAGCAAGGCCGCGTGCTCGTACAGCGCCAGCTCTGGCTGGTCGGGCTGGCTTCGAATGAGGTCGACCCCATGCGCGCGGTCTTCAAAGAAGCACAGCTCGCCGACGCCCGCGGCTGTCGGCCTCAGCGCCGGAGACTTCGTCGCGCGGATCCGGGGCAGCGACGCGATGCTCGCCGTGAAGTGGTAGGTCGATCCCTTGAGCACAGCGAACACTAACTGAGCCAAGCCCCGGCTATCAATGGAGCGGGGCCTGCCGCCCGCCTGCGCCCCTCGAGTCAGGCGAGCACAGCGAGGGCGATGCCGGCGCGGCCGCGCCACCGCGCGAGGGACGTCGCGCGGGAGCGGGCATCATCGCCGCGGCTTGACCGCCCGGCGGAGCGCCCCGTCGAGGTGACCGTCGCCGACGCGCAGGTTAACCTCCTCCCCATGCCGTCGCCGCACTTTCACACCACGACCGCTGCTTTGCGCGCCCTGTGGCCCGGTGTCTCGCCCTACGAGCTACAGGAGGTGCTGCACGCATGGTGGGAGCAGGAGCCGGGCGTCGTGGACGGGCTGATCGCCGAGGTCCTCGCGCTCAGTGGGCCCGCTGCGGCGTCGCGGCTGACGGCGCCGCTGCTGGCTCGGCTGCAGTCCACGGCGGCGCGGCAGCGGTCCACCATCTACGGCGCGCTCGAGATCGTCGTGCGTGCGGGCGGCGACGCCACGCACGGCTTTGCCGCGGCCGCGGCGGCCGTCGGCGACCGCTACACCGCGAGCGCCGCCGGACGCTTCCTCCGGGTCGCGGCGCTCGCGGGCGGCTCGCTCGTCCCGGTCCTCGACGCACTCGAGGCGGCCGGGGCGGGGACTCACGAGCGGGAGGTCCTGCGCGCCCTGAGCCTTGGCCGCCTACAGCGCGCCGGTGAGGCGGACGCCATCCGGACCCTGGCGCAGGTCCACGACGCGCACCCGGTCGCCAATTTCGTCGAGGCCATCGGCCTGATGGAGGCGCAGCTTCTGGCGCAGGCCCCGGCGGCCGAGGCAGAAGCGCGCGCCGCCCTCGCGGGGCTTGGTTCGGCCGGGGCAGACCTTTTTCGTGCATGGCAGCACCTCACGCCTTTGCTCGTCCGCACGATGGCGGAGGGCGACGAGGATCAGCGCACAGAGGCCGTGAGGTCGCTCGGCCAGGTGCGCTATACCCCGCCCTACGCGAGCGACGAGACCAGGGCGCGCGCCGAGCTACCCGGCCTGCTCGAGCCGTTGATGCTGCCGCTGGCCGCCGCGCTCGCCGATCCTAACGCCGTCGTCGCCGCCGCCGCCGCCACGACGCTCGACCTCTTCGTCGAACTGGGCGCCTCGGCCCACGCCGTGCGTGCCGCGCTCGCGGCGGCGCTGGGCCACGACCTCGTCGTCGTCCGCCAGCACGCCTCGCATTGCCTCTCGAGCTGGTTGCGCGCCGCGGGAGAGGAAGCGAAGCTGCCCAGCGGCCACAGCCATCGGCGGCGCTACGCGGCGTCGGATGCTCCGCTCGAGGGCGGGCGCCGCGACACCTGTGGCCTCTGCGGTGCGCCGGAAGTCCGGACCATCTGGAAGGCCGAGGACGTCAGCCAGACACATGCCCACATCACGATCGAGACCCTGTGCGGCGCGTGTGGCATATACGGCGAGCAGCACGGCGGCTACGGCTGAGGGCGCCGCCGGCAAGCACGTGGTCTCGGCGACCAACGCCGCGGCCTGCCCGACCCGCCCGCTCGCCCAGCACGGACACGAGCACCAACGCCGTCCTCGAGACCGACGCACACTAAACTACGACGACCCGTGTCGCAGAGGCGTTGACAAGTACCGATGGAATGAATCGCCATGAACGCGGCATAGCCCCGCGGCGGCAGTGGACCGCTCGCGGCGTCTGGTGTATCGAGGTCGAAATGGACGCGAACCTCGACCGGGCCAGGACAAGCCGCTCGTGGTGCGCCCGGACGGCCAGGTCGGATTGGAGACGCGATGACAAAGCATGAGGACATCCGAATGACCTTGAGCATCTTGCAGATGGGACGCATGCCGACGCGCATCACGCCGAAGGCGAAGAAGCACGCGCCATTCATCTGCAAGGTCAAGAACTTCGTCTACGGCGGTGAGGGGGGCACCAAGGCGATCCTGACGCGCATCGACGGCACCGTGTTTCCGGGTGAGAACCCAGACGCGCGGCTCGACGAGTATGTGATATTGTTGAAAGACATCAAAGAGGTCGACAAACATGTGCAAGAGTAGGCGCCGTCCACGCGTATCAACTGATGTTGTTCATCGTCGCCAACACGCAGGATGCAGCGCTCGCGCACCAACTCGCCGCGCGCATCGTGACCGAGGACAGCGACGATGACTGCCTCTACACACTGCTGATCGGTCTGTGGGAGTCGCGCGTCCGCTTGAGTGCGCACCTCGATCAGGTGTTGTCGAACGTCGACGATCCGCGCGAGATGGTCCGTTGCGCCGCGATCCGCCTGGTGCGCAGCTACGACGACGGCCACGATGTGGCCGAGAAGGCGCTCGTCGAGGTCGTCAAGTCCGCCTATGATCAATGGGATTTACGCTATGCCGCCGAGACGCTCGGCATGATCGGGAGCAAAGCCTCGGTGGCCGCGCTCAAAGCAGCCGGCGAAGAGGCCGACGATGACGAGGCCCGAGAGGCGATTCACCTGGCGATCCGGCAGATCCGCGCCAGATCACCCCGCTCGGCCAGCTCCAAGGCCAAATAACCGCCTCGCACTTGCAGGTCTCGATGCTCCCCTGACCGCGCACCCCTGGGCGACGGGCCTGAGGGGAGACCTTTAGCCCGACCGCGCGCCGTCCTCGATGACCCGATCGATCACCCGACCGCGACGAAACGCCGCCTCCCACGAGTACTTCATCATGTGGCTCTGAAACATCAGGTAACGCGTCTCACTGCCGACGCGCAGCGGGACCCCGGTCGGGCCCGCGTCCTGATAGCTCTCCGACGCGGCGGTGACGGAGAGCACCGGCAACTTGCTGAGGGCCAGCCGCTCGCTGGCGTCAGCGACCTGCGGCGCGAAGAGGTCGGGGCGATTGAGGCGAGCGACGCGCTTGCCGGCGGTTCGCCGGGCTTCGAGGTCGCTCTCGAGCTCGGCGCGGGTCAGCAACGGCCGGTGTGGCACGGCGAAGTGCGTCCCGAGATCATTTAAGAAAGCACTACCGAACACGACGACCCCCGTTTCGCGGCCGACGACGCCGCGTAGCGGCCCCTTCTCAAGGTCGGGGTTCGTCAACCACGCCGCCTGTTCGGCCGGCGGCAGCCCGAGCACCAACTCACCGAGGTGATCTCGGGTCAACGGACGGAACGGATGCTCGAGGCGCGAGAACTTGCTGTCGACGCGGACGAGCTCGCAGGTGTGCTTGACTGGCCAGTCATCCTTGCGCCGCGTGACGCGGATCTCGCCGCGGATCAGGTCGAGGTGCGCGTACGACTCCGTTGTCATCAGCTCGCACTCGAGATACGCCGGCTCCGTGGGGCTGCGTCGCAGAGCCCGCAGGCGCGGTTCGATCGGTGCGCGCAGCACGAGCAGTTCGTCGCCCAGCAACTCCGTCGCGGCCGTCTGCGGTGCCGGGAGAGTCGGCGCGGACGCGGGCTCCATCTTGGGCGTCGGCATCGCGCTCGTCACTGGCGGCTCCTTCGCAGCGACCGGCGGCAGGGCGACCGGACCGGGCGCCGGCTGTGGGGTGGCCGACCTTTCGGTCGAGCAGGCGACGAACGACACCATGAGCGCGAGCGCGGGACGCATATGGCTGACGATACGCGCTCGCAGCTCGCAGTAGGCGAGTTTCGGTTCCCGCGTCCGCTGGCGCCAGCCTGCGAGCAGCCCGCGCGGCCGTACGTCGAGGTCGCGTGCGACGGCGCTGGGGTCAGCCTCAGAACGAGCGGAAGAACTTCATCGACGCCGCCGGGAAGTAGTCCGGCCGCTGGTGCCCGAACTGCCCGCCATACAGGCAGTATCGGGTCGGCCGCGTGCAGCCCGTATATTCGACGCACTCCATGGCCGCCCCGAGGCCGAGGTCCACGGCCTGGTCGAGACCCGAGCAGCCGGCCTCCGCGAGCCAGAAGTCTCGACATTCATCGCCGTACTGGCCCGAATAGCCCTGGCCGGTGAAGTGGTCGTCCGCGGCGCCGAACATGGTCCATACCGCGGTGTTGCCGGCGCAGCGCGTCAGGCCGCCGCCGTCCTCCTCGAACCAGTAGGGGCGATTGGCGGCGACGGGCACGGACGCGCGCAGGCGGTCGCCGAGGAAGCAGCTCGCCACCATGGCCATATCGCCGCCCCAGCTGTGGCCGGTGGCGAACACCCGGGCCGGATCGACGCAGTACGTGTCCGCCATATAATCGAGGATCGCGCCGGTGAAGACGAGGTCCTGATCACCGTCGGCGGGGTAGGCGTTGGGGCCAAGCACCCACCCGCCGAGCTCCCCCCAGCCCGGGAAATCGCGCCAGAGCGGGTCCGGATAGACGAAGATCTCGTCGCCCCGGGCCCCGTCCTCCAGGTCCAGATACGGCTGGATCTGCTCGCCGACCCAGTTCGTGCCGGGATATCCGAGGATCAGCCGGTGCGCCCGGTTCGGATCGTAGTTCGCGGGCAGGCTCAGGAAGAAGCCGCGCATTCCATCCCCGGCCGGCCCCGCGTCGATCTCCACCTGAACCCCGCCGGCCGCGTGCAGCGGCGGCTTGCCGCAGCCAGGCGACGCGGCCGGCTCGCCGCCGGTGCTCGAGGTCGGGACGCCCGTGCTCTCCGCGCTCGACGTCGAGGGGTCCTCGCCGGCGCTGGAGGTCGCGCTGCCCATATCCTCGCCGGTCGCGCCCGACGTCGCGCGGCTCGAGCCCCCATCAGAATCCACCGAGCAGGCCGCCGATCCGCAGGTGGTCTCATCACCGCCGCCGTCACCACCGCATCCGGCGATCACGACGAGCATTGCGAGCAGCGCGGGGGTGGAGCGAACGGAGCGGACCATCGCCTGCTCTTAGCCCAAGTTCAATCGCAGCGCGAGGGCCGCACGCGTCGCTACCGCAATCGCGGAGGACCGCCGCCCCGCCCCGCCCTTGTGCGCCGCAGCATGGATCTGCTACGCCCTCGGCATGGAGGTCAAGAAGTACGGCAATCGTCGGCTCTACGACACCGGCGGCAGCCGCTACGTCACCCTCGAGGAGGTCGCAGAGCGCGTGCGCCTCGGCGAGGACCTGCGGGTCGTCGACGCGAAGACCGGCCTCGACCTGACCCAGGTCACCCTCGCCCAGCTGATCCTCGAGAGCCGCGGCGCCGCCCGCCTGCTCCCCGTGCCCCTGCTCAAGCAGCTGCTGCGCATGCGCGACGACGCCCTCGCCGAGTTCTTCGGCCGCTACGTCACCTGGGCCCTCGAGGTCTATCTCCGGCTCAAGCAGGGCGCCCGCAGCGTGTGGAACCCCTTCGCCGGCCTCGGCCTCGGCGCCCCCGACCTGCTCACCCGCCTGCTGCGCGGCAACCACGGCGAGGAGCTCCAGGCCCCGCCGCCGCCCTTCCCCGACGAGCCCCCGGCCAGCAGCGCCCACGACGAGCTCGCCGAGCTGCGCCGCGAGATGGACGAGCTCAAGCGCGCGATGCACGACGCCCGTCCCCCGGCGGAGCCCGCCCCGGAGAGAAAGCCCGCCCCGAAGCCGAAGGCGAAGCCCCGACCCCGCGCCCGCTGATCGTCTTGTGCACCGCACGATCCTTCGGCGTCGACGCCCTCCACCGCGTGCTCAGGGCGCGTCGACGAGGGCGAGCCGTTCGCGGCCCTGTTCGCCGAGGGCGAGCAGCTCGGCGCCCGCCTCGCTGAGCAATTGGCGGCCGCGGGCGAGGTCGCGGCCGCCGTCGATGAGGGCGCGGCCGAGCCAGGCGCGCAGCTCGGCACGCAGCGCCTCGCCCCGCTGGACCTCCGCGGCCAGCGGCAGGGCGCGCTCGCAGTCGGCGACCGCCTCGCCGGCGCGGCCGAGGCGGACGCGGGCGCGGCACAGGCCGCACAGGGCGACCGCGGCGGACTCGTCGTCGTGATGCTGCTCGGCGAGCGCGAGGGCGTCGCGATGGTGAGATTCGGCGGCCGCGAACTCTCCGAGGCGCGCGAGCACGTCGCCGAGCTCGTTGTCGGCGCGCAGGACGTCGGGGTGGTCGGGGGCGCGGGTCTCGACCGCGAAGCGACGCTGCTGCTCGAAGTGCCGGCGGGCGAGCACGAGGTCGCCGCGGGCCAGCGCGAGGCGGCCGCGCACATAGTGAAGGACGACGAGCTCGGAGGAGACCTCCCCCTTGGCGGGCACGTAGATCCGCTCGAGCTCGGCGAGCTCGCGCTCGGCGCGATCCCAGGCCCGCTGCTCGAGCGCCGTGAGGGCGAGGTTGACGCGGATGAGGCCGACGTTGAGGTGGTCACGGCCGACGCTGGCCTCGGCGATCACGAGGCCCTCCTCCCAGCGCGCGTTCGCGGCGTCGAGGTCGCCGCTCAGGAACTCGACGGCGGCCCGGCTGTTGGCGACGCGCACGAGGTCCGGGTGGTCCGGGCCGAGCAGGTCCCGCTCGAGCCCCCAGACCCGCTCGAGCAGCGGCCGCGCCTCGACCGGACGACGGGCGAGCAGGTGGTTGTTGGCGAGGCCCAGCAGCACGCCCGCGGTCGTCAGCGACACCGCCCCGTCGAGGCTCTCGGCCAGCCGCAGCCCCCGCTCGCAGTGCGGCCGGGCAGCGTCGAGCTGGCCGCGGTCGTTCAGGACGTTGCACGAGGCCCGCGCGAGGTCGACGTGCTCGCGGCCCGCAACCAGACGCGCGGCCAGGCCCTCGGCGACCTGCAACCAGCCCTCGCCCTCGTCGTAGTGAGACAGCACGATGCCGACGACGCTCGCCAGGCGGGTGGCCGCGGCGAGGGCGAGCCGGTCGTCGCCGGCCTGCAGGGCCAGGCGGGTGGCCGCGTGCAGGGCCACGCGGGCCGGCTGCGGCTGGCCAGCGTCGTCGAGGGCGCCGCCGAGGGCGAGCTGCAGCTCGGCCTCGGTGGCGGGGTGGTCGAGCGCGACCTGCTGCTGCTGCGCCCGAGCGAGGGCGAGGGCGGCGTCGTACTTGCCGGCGGCCGCGAGGGCGCGCACGCGGGCGAGGGCGGCGCGCACGGGCGCCGCGGCGGGCGGCAGGTCGGCGTCGCCGCGGGTGCCGGCGTCCTCGCAGTTCTCGGGCCTGGGGAGGGCGCTGGCGGACTGGACCGCGCGGCGCACGACCTCGGCGTCGGCGTCGGCCCACAGCTCCGCGCGCGCGCCGAGCTCGCGGGTCTGGCGGTCGAGGCAAGCGAGACGGAGGTCGAGGGCGGGCAGCGACTGACGATGATGCTCGTGGGTGTCGGCGCAGGCGCGGGCCCGGGCGGCGAACCAGCGAGTCTGCCAGTCGCCGGTGATGCGCAGGACCTGGGCCCAGCTCGTGGAGCGGTCGAGGCGGGCGAAGGCGGCCGCCCCGGCGCTGCGCAGCGCCCCGTCCCAGGCGCCCGCGTGCAGGTCGAGGTCGCCGGTGCACGCGGCGACCGGGTCGTCGACGTCGCGGATCGTGTACGTCGCCACCCCGCCGACGAGCGCGAGACCAGCGATGGCGAGGATCCATCGGCGCGGCCGCGGGGTCACGGGAGCCAGCGCGGCGAGCAGCGCGGGCATGTCCGGGAAGCGCTGCTCCGGGTCGACCGCCAGCCCGCGGCGCAACGCAGCCTGGACGCGCTCGGGCACCCGCGCGTCGCGGGGCGGCGCGCGCAGCTTGCCCTGGACGACGTTGGCGGCGAGATCGGCCAGCGCCTCCCCAGCGAAGGGACGCTGGCCGTACAGGGCCTCCCACAGGGCGACGCAGAAGCTGAACTGGTCGGTGCGCGGGTCGACCCGGGCCGCCATGAACTGCTCCGGGGCCATGTACGCGGGCGTGCCGAGCAGCATGCCGGGGACCGTGATGTCGATCGGCGGAGCACCGCGGGCGGTGTCGGCGAGCACCGCGGTCTCGTCGGCCCCGGTGAGCTCCTCGTCGGCGGCCGCGCGGGCGATGCCGAAGTCGAGGACGCGAGCGCGCGAGACCCCGGCCTCGAGGGCGACGAGCACGTTGTCGGGCTTGAAGTCGCGGATGGCGCCAATTCTGGCGTCTGGGCTACTTCCGGCGGGGCTTTGCCTGGTTTGCCAAGCGTTTGCCACGGGGCTTGTCGGCGGCGGTATCAAGGAGGTCAGCGGCTTCGCGCGAGACCGTACACTGCTGGAGGTGCAGGTACGCCTGGGTCGTCTGGAGCCGCGCGTGGCGGGCCATCGACTGCACGATGTAGGGGTTGGCGCCGAGCCGGGCGAGCCGGGTCAGGCCAGTGTGTCGGAGCAGGTGCGGGCCGCTGCGGGCGACCTGGCCGCGCTCCTGGGT
>Ga0075152_10002659_pt1 | contig 12656 bp, 16 predicted proteins | sample JI61114C2DNA_FD_70964 | JGI IMG/M metagenome (GOLD analysis project Ga0075152, IMG submission 70964) | Wastewater effluent complex algal communities from Wisconsin, to seasonally profile nutrient transformation and Carbon sequestration -... | ecosystem: Engineered > WWTP > Effluent > Algae...
GACGACGCCGATCAGCAGTCCCCGGAAGGTCTTGTCGGCGGCCAGCAGCCGGAGGATGAAGGCGTCCCGGAGCGCGTCACCGCGCAGGATGACGGGCGCGTGGTCGGCCGGCCCCGAGCCCTTCGGCGCGCCCAGCACGTAGTCGCCGCAGCGCAGGCAGCGCCAGGCGTCGCCCCACGGGGTGGCGATCCGGAGCCGGGCGGCGAGGTCGTCCTCGGTCGGCGCGTAGGTGGCGTGGCCGTGCAGGCCACAGCTCCGCACCTCGAGGCTGAAGTTGGCGAACACGGCGTCAGCGTACAAGCAGGGATCTGAGCCAAGATGGAGCCATGACCGACGATCGCACGCTGTACCGAACCGTCATCGACGCCCTCGTTGTCCAGTGCCGGGACGGGCAGGGCCAGGTGTCCGCGCACCGCATCCGGGCGGGCGTCTGGAACGAGAACGCCGAGGTGGTCGAGAACGTCGTTCCCGAGCAGCACGAGATGAACGTCCTGCTGGGTGCACTGACGCCGGAGCAGCGGCAGGCGCTGGCAGCCCTGTTCGCCGAGGAGTTCGCCTCCGGCGTCTACAACGCCCTCCAGGTGCTGGAACTGGCGAGCATCGCGCCCTTCGCGCCGATGTGGGGCGGCGCGGCGTCCGACCACTTCCTCGACCGGATGGATGACATCGCGTGGCCCGCGGACTGATGCTTTCGCTTGTCAGGCCCCTGGCCGGGTACCCTGAGCCCTCGTGAACGCGAACGCGAGCCTGCCTGGAGTGGTCGGTGCAGTCGGCCTGTCCAACCACCTGCTGCGCGGCCACCTGCTGACGATCGACGGCCGCACCGCCAAGCGCGACGGACGCGACTACATGCTGCCGGGTGCCGACGGCACGATGGTGCGGGCTCGTCTGGCCGGCCGGTTCTTCTCGGAGCACCCGGTCATCACGGTCGGCGGCCACGAGTACACGACCGGCGACGCCACGGCGCCGTTCCTCCGCATCGTCTCGTTCCTCCCTGTCCTGTTCCTGTTCAGCGGCAGCCCCGTGGGGGCGCTGATGACGGTCCTCGGCATCCTGTTCAACCTCTGGATCCTGCGCGCCCCCCGCGGCGAGGCCTGGAAGGCCGGCGTGATCCTGGGCACGTTCGTGGTGCTGGTCACGTTCATGACGTTCTGGGCGTTCTTCTCCAGCTGGTTGATCAGCCTCTTCCGGCGTTAGGACGCCGCCGCCTCAGTAGCCGCCGATCACCGGCCACGCCAGCTCGACGCCGCGGGCGACGAGCAGACGCTGGAAGTCGGCCAGCCTCGACGCGTCCCCTCCGACCTGGTGCGGGGTGACGCCGCCGGCGACGCAGTACGCGGCCAGCGCGCCGGCGGCCTCGCCGATGTTCCACTCGATCGGGTGCAGCCGGTAGCAGCCGTTGGTGATGTGGGTCGTCCCGATGTTCTTGGCCGCCGGCAGCACGTTGCGGACGCGGACGGGCAGCAGCGCCGACAGGGGGATCTGGAACGGCGTCGAGGCGACGTCGATGTACGGGTCGCCGCCGGTGGAGGGGTGCAGGTCGATGCGGTACATGCCGATGCCGACCGAGTCGGTGTACGTGGTGGCGCCCCAGTCGCCGCGGATCTCCAGCGAGACGTCGTTCTCGGTGACGGTCGTGACGGCACGGATGCGGCGCGACTCGCGGACGTAGAGGTCCTGGGCGAGCCCGTCGTGGGTGCCGACGATGTCGCCGCGGAGCCTCAACCCCGGGTAGCCCGTGCCGCCGTCGGGACGGGGGACCTCGGTCTGGAGCCAGTAGAGGGCCGACAGCGACAGCTGCCGGGCGGCCTCGCGGTTCGCGGCGGCGTCCGCCTCGGTGACGCCCAGCGACTCGTCGGCGAACGTCAGCCCCTCGAAGTAGTCGATCTGCGGCCAGTTCACGAGCGTGATGTCGGAGGCGTAGAAGCCGTCGGTGAAGTTGCGCCGGGCCGCGATGCGGCGGAAGCGCCACAGGTCGAGGCCGCCGGGCTCGCGGTCGAGGGCCATCTCGAACGCGTGCGGGTCGCCGTCCGGGTTGATGTCGAGCCAGCCCGCCGCGGGGTTGCCGCTGCGCGGGTCGGGGGCCGTGAGACTGAGCAGCGGGCCCGTCCAGTTCGCGGGCTGGGCCTGCTCGGGCGCGCTGGGCTCGCCGGTGTCGCGGCGCGACTCGAAGCCCGTCACGTACTCGACGCCGGCCGCGGGCAGCAGGTCGCCGGTCTCGGTGGCGTCCAGGATGTAGGCGGCCTCGATGGTCAGCGACTCACCGTCGGTCTCGCGCGCGATGATGACGGCGCGGACGCCGTCGCCGTCGGTCTCCGCGCTGACCAGGCGGTACGGCTGCAGGACGCTGAGGCGTCCGGACGCCCGCCAGGGCGCCAGCATCGCCTCGATGACGGCGACGCCGACCCGCGGCTCGTGGCACAGCGGACTCACGAACCCGGCGCCGGGGTTGAGGTGCCGGTGCGCCCGCGCGGCGGGCGTCAGGGGATAGTGGGCGTGGTAGTAGTCCCGGACGCCGTCACGCAGCCGCCGGTAGCTCGCCGTGATGCCGAAGCTCTCGCTCCACATGTGCTCGTCGGACGGCACGGCCTGCGCGGTGAGCTGTCCGCCGAGCCAGCGGTCGCCCTCGACCAGGACCACCCGGGCCCCGCCCTCCACCGCCGCGAGGGCCGCGGCGACGCCGCCCAGTCCCCCGCCGAGGATCAGAACGTCGGTCGCGATCGCGTCCATGGCTGCCTCCGAAGTGCGTCTTCGCGGCGAGCCTAGCGAAGCGGGGCTAGCCTCGGATCATGGAGGCGGGAGGCGGGAGGCGGGCCGACGCCGGCGCACGCCGGACGCACGGGGCGGCCTCCGGGCAAGCCGGACACCCGGGCGCACATCCTGCAGGTGGCCGGCGAGGTGTTCCGCCGCGACGGGTTCGCGGCGGCGTCCGTGCGGGGGATCGCCCGCGAGGCGGGCGTCGACCAGGCGCTCGTGCACCGCTACTTCGGCACCAAGCGCGACCTGCTGCTGGCCGTCGTCCGGATCGACTTCGACCCGACCACGCTGCCCGCGCTCATCGTGAGCGGCGGACGGGAGGGTGTCGGCGTCCGGGTGATGAGCACGGTGACCGCGCTGTGGGAGTCGCCGATGGGGGCCTCGCTGCTGGCGTCGATCCGGAGGAGCCGGGGCTCATGGTGGTCATGGCCCAGTTCATCAACGCCGCGATCGTCGAGGCGGCCATGAATGGCTTCGGGTACGGACGCCGCGAGGCCGAGCTGCGCGCCGGGCTGATCGAGGCGCAGATGCTGGGGCTGGTCCAGGCGCGGCACTACATCCCGCTCGACGCGGTGGCATCCATGAGTCGCGAGGAGGTGGTCCGGGTGTACGCGCCGCTCGTGCAGCATTTCATCGCGGACGACCTCGGCGTCCGCGGCGCCCGCCGGAAGTCATCACCCGACGCGTCCAGGGTGCCGTGATGCGCAATCAACGGAATCCCGTAGCGCCTCTGAGGTGTGGGTGGAGACCCCTTGGAAGTCATCATGCTTTGACGGATCGCGCCGCGCCGCGGAGGCTGGGGCCATGTCGGTGAGCAGAGGCGTGGCCAGGGGTGCGGCCGGCGCGCTGGCCGGCGTCCTGGCTCTCGGGCCCCTCGCCGGCTGCACCGCGCAGGCCGGGCTGACGGCGTCCGGACGCGTCGACGACGACACGATCGTCGTCCAGGTGCCGGCCCTGCCGACGCCCGCGATCGACCTGAACGCCGGGTTCGCGGGCACGACCCCCACCCCGCGGACGCCGTCGCTCGCCCCCGTCGGACGCGTCGCGGCGGTCGCCGTCGCCGAGGGCCAGCGCGTCGCCGCCGGGCAGGTCCTCGTCACCCTCGACGACTCCAGGCTCGCCGCCGCCGAGACCCAGGCCATGGCGGACGCCGCCGTCGCGGCGGCCCAGCCGGCGGTCCTCGACGCCGCGCTCGCGGACGCCGACGAGACGCGGGCCGACCTCGTGAGCAAGCGGCACGACCTGCGGGCCACCATCGACGACCTCGTGGCCAAGCGCGAGACCGTCACGGACGGCATCGCGACCATCGAGGCGAAGATCGACGAGGTGGACGCCGCCATCCCGCAGCTCGTGGCCCAGCGCCCGACGGTCGAGGCCGCCATCGACGGCCTCGTCGCCAACCGCGAGACCGCGGACGCCGCCGTGACCCAGCTCACCGCCCAGCGCGACGCCCTGGCGGCCGCCTTGCCCGGCCTGACCGGGGACGCGGCGGTCGCCGCGGCCGCGCAGCTCGCCCAACTGGAGGCGGCCCTCGCGCAGGCCGTCGCGGGACGCGACCAGTTGGACGCGGCGCTGGTCCAGGCCCGCGCCGGGCTGGCCCAGCTGGACGACGGACTCGCCCAGGCCCGCGACGGCCGGGCGCAATTGACCACCGCCCTCGCAGCCGCCCAGGACGGGCTCACCCAGCTGGACGACGGCCTCGCCCAGGCGCGCGACGGACTCGTCACCCTGAACGACGGCATCGCGACCCTCGACGACGGACGCCGCACGCTCAAGAACGCCCGCGCGCTGGCGGCACTCGGCGCCTCGGCCGCCACGCTGGCCGTGCGCCAGGCCGAGACCGCCCACGGGCGCGCCGTGCTGAGGGCTCCCGAGGCGGGGATCGTCGTGTCGCTGCCCCGCGTGGGCGACGTGCTCGCGCCGGGGGCGTCCCTGGTGGCGCTGCGCCCCGACCGCGCGGTGACGGTGACGACCTGGCTCTCGGCGGCCCAGGCGGCGCGCGCGTGCGTCGGCGCGTCCGCCCAGGTCGACGCCGACTGGGGCGCCGCCTACCCCGGACGCGTCACGCGCCTCGGAGATGAGGCCGACTACCCGCCGACGTCGCTGGCCACGAACGAGGTGCACCTCACCCGCGCCGTCGCGGTCACGATCACCCTGGACGCCGCCGCCGCCTCACCGCCACCCGGCGTCGGCGTCGACGTCCACATCACACCTTGTCAGAACCAGTCAGGAGCTTGAGATGGCCACCACAAAGCGCCCGCCGATCCCGGTGATCGTCGTCCTCGTGCTCGCCCTGGCCGGCGGCGGCGCCTGGTGGTGGTGGACGTCCACCCACCCAGCCGCCACGGCGTCCCAGGGGGCGTCCGGGGTGGTCGAGGCCCGGCAGTACCAGGTGGCCTCGGTGCTCGCCGGACGCGTCACCGAGGTGAAGGTCGCCGAGGGCGACACCGTCACTGCGGGCCAGGTGCTCGTCACCCTGGACGCCGCCGCCCTCGACCTCCAGCTCGCCCAGGCCAACGCAGGCCTGGACGCGGCGAAGGCCACCCTGCAGCAGGCCACCGACGACGAGGAGTCGGACGCCGTGATCGCTGCCGACACCGCACGCGTGACGCAGGCCGAGGCGTCCGTGGGCCTGGCGAAGGTGCAGCAGGGCTACGCGACGATCACCGCCCCGCACGCCGGACGCGTCGTCACCCTCACCACCAACGCCGGGCAGAACGCGTCCCCGGGCAAGACGTTGCTGACCATCACCGACCCGGCCGACCAGTTCGTCCGGGTGTTCGTCCCCGAGCCGCAGTTGGGCGGCGTGAAGGTCGGCCAGGCCGCGCACGTCACGGCCGACGGCGGCCACGCGTTCGACGGCACCGTGAGCTTCGTCGCCTCGAACGCCGAGTTCACGCCGAACAACGTCGAGACCGCCGACCAGCGCGCCAAGCTCGTCTACGAGGTCCGCGTCACGCTGCCCGACACCGGCGGCGTCCTCAAGCCGGGCCTGCCCACGTCGGTGACGTTCGCATGAGGGACGCCGGCGGCGTCCGGGCGTCGGGGCTGACCAGGCGCTTCGGCGACCTGGTCGCCGTGGACGACGTCTCCCTGGACATCGCCGAGGGCGCCCTCTTCGGCCTCCTCGGGCCGGACGGCGCGGGCAAGTCGACGCTGATCCGCCTGCTGGCCACCGTCCTGACCCCGGACGCCGGCGAGGCGTTCGTCGGGGGCGCGTCCGTCACGGCCGACCCGGGCGCCGTGACGCCCCAGATCGGCTACATGTCGCAGCAGTTCTGCCTCTACCCCGACCTGAGCGTCGCCGAGAACCTCGACTTCTTCGCGCTCGTCCGCGGGGTCCCGAGGGCGGCGCGGTGCGAGCGGGCGGCGTCACTGACCGAGGCGATGGGGCTGGCCGAGTTCACCCGCCGCCAGGCCGGACGCCTCTCCGGCGGCATGAAGCAGAAGCTGATGCTGGCGTCCGTGCTGATGCACCAGCCGCGGATCCTGCTGCTGGACGAGCCCACGACCGGCGTCGACCCCGTCTCGCGGCGCGAGTTCTGGCGCATCCTCGGCGACCTGAACGCGGCGGGCACGACCGTCCTCGTCGCGACCCCCTACATGGACGAGGCCGAGCGCTGCACCGACATCGCCTTCATGGACGCCGGCCGCATCGGCACCCGCGGGACGCCGGCGTCCGTCAAGGCGCTGCTGCCCGGGACGCTGCTTGAGATCGAGTCCGGACGCCCGCGCGACGCCCTCGCCGCCGTCGCCGGATGCCCCGAGGTCGCCTCGGCGCACCTGCTCGGCCAGGCCGTCCGGGTGCTGTGGACGGGGCCGGACGCCGCGGCGTCCGTCGCCTCGCTGGTCGCGCCCGCTGTGCCGGACGCGGTCGTCCACGGGGTCGTCCCCGACATGGAGGCGGTCTTCGCCTACCTCGCCGACCCCGACCGGGACGCGGCATGAACGCCCTCGTGCGCATCGGCGCGGTCGCCCGCAAGGAGTTCCGCCACCTGCTGCGCGACTGGCGCGTCCTGGGTGCCGTGCTGCTGCTGCCGGTAATCGAGCTGCTGCTGTTCAGCTACGCGATCAGCTTCGACGTCCGCGACGTGCCGACGGTGATCGTGGACGCCGACCGGACGCCGGCGTCCCGGGCGTACGTGCAGGCCTACGAGACCTCGACGTTCTTCAAGGTGCTGGGGGAGGCATCCGACGTCACGGCCGTCGACCGGCTGTTCGACGCCAACACCGCCCGGGTCGTGGTGGTCGTCCAGCCGGGGTTCGCGCGCGCGATCGACGCCGGGCAGCGGGCGGAGGTCGGCGTCCTCATCGACGGCTCGGAGCCCAACGCCGCCCGGGTCGGTGAGGCGTACTCCCTCGCCCTGAACCAGTTCTACTCGCAACGGATCGCCGCGCAGTGGGCGGACCGGCAGGGCCTCGACCTGAGCGCCGCCGGACGCCTCGAGCCCCGCCTGCGTACCTGGTACAACCCGGAGCGGTCGAGCTCGATCTTCCTGATCCCGGGGCTGATGGTGGTCATCATCATGATCGTCACCGTGCAGCAGACGGCGGTGTCGCTGGTGCGCGAGCGCGACCTGCACACCCAGGAGCAGCTGCTGGTCAGCCCGCTGCGGCAGGTCGAGCTGATGGTCGGCAAGCTGCTGCCCTGGACGCTGCTGGCCTTCGCCGACATGATCGCCATCGCCGTTCTCGGGCTGACGGTGTTCGGCGTGCCGCTGCGGGGGAGCGTGCCCGTGCTGGCGGGGGCGTCCGTGCTGTTCGTCTTCTGTTCGCTCGGGCTGGGGCTGCTGGTGTCGGCGGTGGCGCCGTCGCTGGAGACCGCCAACGTGGTCGGGCTGCTGCTGTCGTTCCTGCCCGCGTTCCTGCTGTCGGGGTTCGCGTTCCCGCTGGAGTCGGTGCCGGTCGCGCTGCAGGTGCTCTCGTGCGCGTTCCCGGCCCGGTTCATGGTGTCGGTCTCGCGGGCGGTGTTCCTCAAGGGTGCCGGGCTCGCCGAGGTGTGGCCGGACGTGGCGGCGCTGGGCGCCTACGCGGTGGTCGTGCTGGCGGCGTCCACGGCGCTGTACGCGAGGAGGTCGCGCCGATGAACCTCCGCCGCGTCAGGCTGCTCGTCTGGAAGGAGTTCCTCCAACTGCGCCGCGACCCGCTGCTGCTGCGGGCCCTGATGCTCATGCCGATCATGCAGCTCGTCATGTTCGGCTACGTGGTCGCGGCGGACGTCCGCAACCTCTCGACGGCCGTCGTCGACCTCGACCGGACGCCGGTCAGCCGCCGCATCGAGGCGTCCTTCGTCGCCTCGGGCTACTTCACGATCACGTCGCACCCGGCGTCCGAGGCCGAGTTGCAGCCGCTGATGGACGCCGGCCGTATCAAGGTGGCCGTCGTCATCCCCGAAGGCACGCAGGCCGCTCTGGACCGCGGCGAGTCGGCCGGGCTGGGCGTGATCGTGGACGGCTCCGACTCATCCGTGGCGTCGGTGGCCTCCGGGTACGCCGCCGCGCTGGTGGCCCAGTTCAACACCGAGCGCCTGGCGGCGTCCGGGATGACGGTGGCGGCGCCCGGCGTGGACGCGCGCGTCCGGGTGGTGTTCAACCCCTCGCTGGACGCCGTCAACACGATGATCCCCGGCCTGATCGCGGCCATCCTGATGATCTCGATCTCGGTGATCATGTCGCAGGCCGTCGTCCGCGAGCGCGAGCGCGGCACGCTGGAGCAGATGTTCGTGACCCCCATCACGCCGGGGGAGTACCTGCTCGGCAAGGTCGTGCCGTACGCGCTGCTGGCCTGCGTGCAGGCGTCCGTCGTGGCGGCGGTCGGGGCGTTCTGGTTCAAGGTGCCGTTCAACGGCTCGGTGAGCGTCGTGGTCGTGGGGCTCGCCCTGTTCCTGCTGACCTGCATCGGCCTGGGGCTGCTGGTGTCGCTGATCAGCCACACCCGGCATCAGGCTCAGCAGACGGTGATGCTGATGATGATCCCGATGATGATCCTGTCGGGCTTCATCTTCCCCGTGGAGTCGATGCCGCCGGGGCTGCAGCCGGTCGCCTACGCGATCCCGCTGACGTGGGCGCTGCGGATCCTGCGTGGCGCCTTCGTGAAGGGCTCCGGCTTCGAGGCGTTGGCCGTGCCCCTGCTGGTGCTCGCGGCGTTCGCGGTGGTCATCTTCGGTGCCGCCGTCTGGGCGACGCGCCGCCGGCTGGCCGAGTAGGAGGGGCGATGTTCGGACGTGCAACCCCCGGCCGGGCCCCCGTGGACGCGACGGGCCCGGCCGTCTCGGTCCGGGGCCTGACCAAGACGTTCGGCGCGTTCACGGCCGTGGACGATCTCACCTTCGACGTGGCCCGCGGCGAGGTGTTCGGTTTCCTGGGGCCCAACGGGTCCGGGAAGACCACCACCATCCGGATGCTCACCGGGACGCTGCTGCCCACGGCCGGGACGATCGACGTGCTGGGGACGGACGTGGCGAAGGCGGCGGCGTCCATTCAGCGGAGGATCGGCTACCTGTCACAGAGGTTCTCCCTGTTCGAGGACATGACCGTCGACGAGAACCTCCGGTTCTACGGCGGCGTCTACGGCCTGGACGCCGCCACGTTCGCCGAGCGGCGCGCCTACGTGCTCGAGATGGCCGGGCTGACCGGACGCGAGGGCGAGCTGACCGCCAACCTGTCGACCGGGTGGAAGCAGCGGCTGGCGCTCGGGACGGCCACCATCCACTCGCCGGAGTTGCTGTTCCTGGACGAGCCCACGTCCGGCGTCGACCCGGTGGCGCGGCGCCGGTTCTGGGATCTGCTCTACGACCTCGCCGGGCGCGGCGTCACCCTGTTCGTCACGACGCACTACATGGACGAGGCCACGAACTGCTCGCGGCTGGCCCTGATGTACCGCGGCCGCATCGTCGCCGACGGGACGCCGCGCGAGGTCCGCATGTCGGCCGCCACGGCGTCCATGCCGGATCCGACGCTCGAGGACGCCTTCGTCGCCCTGATCGGGGGGTCGAGTCCCCCGCAATAGCGCCTGGATTGTTGTCAGAGCTGGAGATGCAGGCGGAGTGCGTCGTCGAGTTGAGTCATGAGGTGGGTTGGAAGGCGGCCTACAACGGGACCGAGCCGCTCCACCGAAACCGAGCGAACTTGTTCGGCCTGGGCTTTCGAATCCAGGTGGATGCCTGTTTCGGCAGCCGGGAGGAGGACCTGGAAAGGGAAGACGCGTGCGGTGTTGCTCGTCACGGGGACTACGGTGACGACCCCGCGGCCCTGTCGGGCTGCGGTGGCGTTGGCGTTGTCATTGCTCACGATGACCGCTGGCCGACGCTTGTTCGCCTCTCCTGCCCGGGCGGGTTCCAAGTCGACCAATCGGATCTCACCGCGGAGCATCGGCGAGCCCATCCGCGGTGGCGGACTCCCACGCGTCGGCGTCGCCCGTGGCCTCCCACTCCTGCCAGGCCGCCTCGTAGGCGGACTGGAGTTCTTGATCGCCGAGGAGCCTGATCGCCTGCTGGATGGCTGCGGAACGTGACTTCAGGCCGGCGGCGTGGGCGTACTTGTCGAGCGCCGCGACCTCGCCCTCGGAGAGGCTGACACTCAACTTCACCTGACTCATGCGACTAGAATACTACCTATCTTCCTACCGGAGTAGCCTTCCGGCTCTGCCGCGACCGGCTCGTTGTCAGGCGACCTTGTTCGCGTAACGCTGACGGGCGGCCTCGCCGCTGGTACCGACGAACGTGCCGATCGCGGACCAGGGCATGCCGGCTTGGCGGGCCGTGCGGATGGCATCGATGAGGTGGCGTTCGGCCTGGGATCGCTCCGCCACCGCTGCTCGAAGCAGTGCTACGGCGTCGGCGTCGAGTTCTTCGGCCGGATTGGGTTCGTAGGACTCGAAGCGCGCCGCGAGTTCGTCGGCGTGCTGCAGGATTTCATCAACGGTGCGTGGCATCGGACTCACCTCAGGAACTTCTCGCGGGCTTTCATGGCATGGACGATGACGTGGGCTTGCTCGCCATCGACGTATCCGACCTCCAGGAAGATGGCGGACTGGTTGGGTCCCACGATCATGGTGAACCCGTCGCCGAGGTCCCGATCCGGACCGGGTTGCGGTACGCGTGAAGGATCTCGGCCTCGTCGAGTCCGTGCCTGAATGCCGACGCAGCCAAGTCCTTTCATCCCTTAAAATGCCAAGGTAACTTGTGCTGCGGGGTAGGTCAAGGAGGCTGCCGACTCATCGACCACTCGCAAGTCAAGGCGTCTCCGGTTCTTGGGCTGGTTGGTCGCTGGGCTCTGAGTCTCCTTCGTCTTGAGAGGCATTCTCGACTCGCCTGGATTGGAAGAGGGAACTGAGAACGCTAGCCGCTCTTGCTGCTGCACCCTTGATTTCCGAGCCTGCATCCTCCACTGCAGCGAGGACTCGGGTCTTGTCTGGGATGGGTTCATCATCCAGGTCGACCAGGTTCTCACTGGCGTCAGGCACGTCCTCAGCGTGTGGGCCGAGTCCCTCGACAGTCAGAAATGACAGCGCGCGGTCGAGGGCCTCCAGTTTGCGCTTCAGCTCCCTCAGGGTTGGTGCCGAGTCGTCGGAGCAGGCTTCAAGGCGAGCCCGTTGCCGTCGGAGTTCAATCCCCGTCTCCACGAGGGTGATCCACGTTCCGGAGTCCTGCATGAGGCCTTGGTGCTTCCGGAGGAGAGCGGCTGTCAACTGGGCGGCGATGATGGCCTCGACAGTGGCAGCGGTGGTGGTAGGACTGGCAATCCCAATCGCAATGCCACCGCCACCCGCGCTGACCAGGGCCCCCGCCGTGAGAAGGCCTCCGATCATTCCGCCCGGCCCGAAGGCGGCCAGAGCGCTGGTGATGGCGGCGGCGCCCGCCACGCCTGGAGCGGCGGCCAAAGCGAGACCGCCCGTGGCCAGCACGATGGCAGCCGCACCAACGCTGAGGGCGGCCCACTTGATCCAGTTGGTTCCGTCGCCGGACAGCGCCCTTCGAGCGTCCCGGGACGCCGTGGACACATCTTTCGCGATCTGTCGGCCCAGCCCCATTTCGATTGTCAAGTCTTCGAGTGCCTCTTGACGTGACTCCTTCGGGACGTTGATCTCAAAGGGCCGGATGACATTCGAAGCTGCCAGGCTGACCAAGGCAACGACCGCATCTTCCTTCGTCAGGTGATTGACCCGACTCGGCTCAGGTGCGGCAGACTGCGGATCTGACAGGTCGACGGCGAGACCGGCAATCGAAGCAGGGAGCAGCCGACTCGCCCGATGGTTCCGCTCTTTGATGCGATCGACGACATCCGCCTGCACCTGGCGGAGGGCGTTGGCGAAGCGTTCCTTCCGCTCACCATTGAGTTTCGTCGTGATGAGGTATCCGTAACGGAGTGCCATGAGCGCGACGGTCTCAGCGAAGTCCAGCGGGATGTCGATACTCTTGTCGATGACCGCGAGTTCCTTTGACTGGGAACCGAACAGCGCGAAGCCGACGGTGGCGGCCACAGCCTGGTTCGCCAAGTATGTCCCCGCGTCGTGAACGTCAGGACGAACGATCGTGCGAATGCGGTGGTCGACCATCCAAGGAAAGATGGACGACAAGCCCTGGTGCATCGCCACGGGGTCGGCTGGGTTCCAGAAATTCACCCACCAGGCCAAGTTCGTGGGAGGGTCGGACAGCGTCTCGCGGAGGCGTTCCACCTGGAAACTAGAGTTGGCCAGCGGGCTTCCGATGGTCACCATGCCCACAACGTCGAGGCCTTTCGGTAGCCGTCGCACCAGGTCGGCGGCGATGACCGATCCGAGACTCAGATCTCCGGAAGTAGGGCTGGGTTGGCTGTTGAGGTTCGGGCGGGTTTGAGGTGGTAGGTGATGGGGCGGGGGTCGCCGGGTAGCCGTGGTGGGGTGTTGTTGAGTTCGTGGGT
>Ga0075152_10002660_pt1 | contig 12655 bp, 5 predicted proteins | sample JI61114C2DNA_FD_70964 | JGI IMG/M metagenome (GOLD analysis project Ga0075152, IMG submission 70964) | Wastewater effluent complex algal communities from Wisconsin, to seasonally profile nutrient transformation and Carbon sequestration -... | ecosystem: Engineered > WWTP > Effluent > Algae...
GCATCCGTGGTCGTCGTCACCGGAGCACCACCAGGCAGGACCGCCGGGTTCCCGGCAGCATCCAGCAGGTTCACCGTGACGCCAGCCACGACCGGCTCGTCCGCGACAGCGCCTTGCAGGCCATCCCGGTTGCGGTCGTACCAGACGTAGTTACCAATCGAGACGAGCTCAACAAAGCCCGCATCGATGGTCGGGTTGTCCGTCGCAGTCGCACCAGGAGCATTGGCGCCCGTGGACTCGGCCACAAAAGTGACCTTGCCATCAGCCACCGGAGCATCAGAGTCCAGCCCGCCGTCCTTGTTCGCCGTCGGGTCAGCATTGACGACCGGTGTATACGTGTAGCCCGCAGGCTTCACGAACTCGATCGTGTACGTCGCCCCGGCCAACAGATCCGTGAACCAGTAGTACCCCGTGGCGTCCGTGACCTTGGTCCCCACCAAGGCCCCACTGGCGTCGTACAGCTTCACAGTCACCCCGGCCAACGGGGACTCCCCCGCATCCTGGATGCCATCCCGGTTGACGTCCAACCAGGTGTAGTCACCGACCGACACCAGCTCGACAAGACCAGCATCGAGCGTCGGGTTGTCCGTGACGAGCGCGCCGGTGAGGTTGGTGCCGGACGCGGGCGCGGTGAACGACACCGTCCCATCCGCCGGCAGCACATCCGAGTCAGCCCCGGCGTCCGTGTCAGCCGTGTCACCCGAGACGTCCTGAGTCGTCCACGTGTAACCGCTGGGCTTGGTGAACGTCAGGGTGTAGGCCGCCCCAGGTGTGAGGTCGTCGAACCAGTAGTAACCGGACGCATCCGTCGTCGTCGTGCGCGGAGTGCCCGAGGCGTCGGTCAACGTCACAAGCACATCCTTGATACCGGACTCACCCGATGTCTGCAGACCGTCACGGTTCGTGTCGATCCACACGTAGTCACCAATCGACACCTTCGAAGCCACCGTCACCAACGCCTCGGCGTCGTTGTCCGTGTCGGTGTCGGCGGTGTCCTTAGCCAGCTCGGGGACGATGAGAGGAATCGTCTCAGTGCCATCCTCGGGCGCCTTGTCGACATAAGCGACGTTCTTCAGCGACCCCGTGACGTCGGCGCCAATCGTCGCCTTCACCGTGATGACATTCCCCGACTTCCCCGCAGCCAACGGCGTCTTGGTGCTCACGCACGTCCCGGGCGTCGTGGTGCAGTCATAGCCGTCCCCGACCATGGAGACCAAGGTCAGCCCCTCGGGAAGGACGTCCGTCACCGACCAACGGGCCATTGCGTCAACCGGACCCGCATTGCTCGGGGTCAAGGTGTACGTCACGGTCGAGCCCTCGTAGAACGGGCCAGTCGCCGTCAACGCCTTCGCCAACAACAGGTTGTAGCGGACAACACCAGCATCAATACCAGGGTTGTCGGCCCGCGCACCCGCCGACGTGCTAGCCAAGTTCGACCCAGTCGCCGTCGTCGTGAAACGCACCGTCCCGTCCGTGGCAGCGTCGGAGTCGGTCAAGTCACCAGTCGCGCTGTTGGTGGTCACACCATCCTTGTCGATGGTCGTGAACGCCTCATCGGCCTGCTTGAGGAACTTGATGACGTACTCCGTGCTCGGGTCCAGGTCCGTGAACGAGTAATACCCGGCAGCATCGGTCGTCGTGTTGCGAATGAACGTGCCGTCCGCGGCATACAGCTCCACGGTCATGCCGGCGTAGACCAGCTCACCCGAGGTCTGCAGGCCGTCACGGTTCACGTCGTACCAAACGAAGTCACCGACGGAGACGTACGGGACCAGGTCCAGCTTCGCTTCGTCGTCGTTGTCGGTTGTAGACCGTGCCGTGTCGGTGGTCGTCGTCGGGACCGTCCCCAGCGGGACCGTCTCGTCGACATCATCAGGAGCCTTGTCGACATAGGCGACGTTCGTCAGGCTGCCTGTCGCCGTGGCCGAGATGGTTGCCGTCACCGTGATGACGTCACCAGGCACACCGGGCACCAACCGAACCGAGCTGGTACAGGTAGCGGTACTGGTGGTGCTTGAACACGAGTAGTTGTCGCCGCCATCGACGCTCGTGACAGTCAAGCCGTCCGGGAGCAGGTCGGTAACCGACCATCCTTCCAGCGCCGTCGCGGGACCGGCGTTCGTCGGCGTCAGCGTGTAGGTCACGGTCTGACCCGGTCGGTACGGAGCGACCGTCGTCAGAACCTTGTCCAGTAGGAGGTTGTACTTGACGATGCCGGCGTCAATCGTCGGCTCGTCGGCCCAAACGCCGGCGCCGTCAGTCGCCTCATTGGCCCCAGAAAGCGGCGCCACAACGGTGACGCGCCCCGTCGTCGGGTCGGCGTCGGAGTCCTTGGCGTCGTCCGGGTTGACCGTCACGTCCTGCGTCGTGAACGACTCGTCGGCCGCCTTGACGAACTCGACGATGTAGGTCTGACCGGCGTTGAGGTTGAGGAAGGAGTAGTAGCCGTTGGCGTCCGTCGTCGTGGTGACGGGGTTGCCGTCGACCAGGACCGGGTCGCCGTTCGAGTCGAGCAGGTTGACGGTCATGCCAACGTATGCCGGCTCGCCCGAGGTCTGCAGACCGTCACGGTTGTTGTCGTACCAGACGTAGTCACCGATCGAGACCCCGGTCGGTTTCTTCACCAGACCGGCGTCCAGGCCCGGGTTGTCGGTGCCTGCGTCAGCCTCCGTCGGGCCACCCGGATTGTTGGTCCCAACGGGGCCGGAGTTGAAGGCGATCTCCCCCGTAACCGGGTCGGCGTCGGAGTCGGTGAGGTCGTCGGTGCGGCTGTTGTCCGTGACGCCGCCCACGTTTTGAAGCGTGAACTGGTAGGCGGGGTCGGGGTTGACGAACTTGATGATGTAGTTCGTGTCAGGCACGAGGTTGACGAACGAGTAGTACCCGTTCGTGTTCGTCGTCGTCGTGCCCAGCACGTTGCGGCCGGCATCGAGCAACTGAACCGTGGCCCCCTTGACGGGAGTGTCCCCGTCGTCCTGGACGCCATTGCCGTTGGTGTCGTACCAGAAATAGTCACCCACCGAGACAGCCGGCGGAACGGTGAAGGGGACCACGATGCCGACCTTGCGAGGTTCAGACGGGGGCAGCCACTTCGGGTCGGACTGGGCCATGATGCGGTAGCCGCGGTAGGCGACCGAGTTCCATGCCGTCGACAGGTCCAGCGGTGAGAAGGTCGACTGGGGCGCGTTGAGCGGCGCCTTCATCGGCACCACGAAGACCAGCCCTTGACCCGCGTTCCAGGCGGGGTAGCTCCCGTCGACGGGCTGGAACAACTTGATCCGGTAGGACTTGACCGTGTTCCAGTCGGTGATCTGACTTTCGGAGTACCAGGTGTCGTTGCAGGTCGTCTGCCAGGGAGCGTCAGGAGTGGTGGAGTTCTGGTTCAACTCCGGCCTGCACGGGTTGCTCGTGAGGTTGTACTCCACGACGTAGTTGCTGTTGGTCGCCGTCGAGAGGGCGGCGTCCAGCACGACGGGGCCTGTGAGCACGGGCGACCATTCGGTGGCCCGCTGACCGCCGCTGAGCAACTGCCCAACGCCGGTGTCACCGATCACAGGAAGCACGTCGTAGAGGACGTAGTTCGTCATCGGCACGTTGCCGGTGTTGGTCATCTCTACGCGGTAGCTGAACGACCCGCCCGGGAGGGTCTGAGCAACACAGGGAAAACGGGTGTAGCCGTCCCAGTTGGGGCACACGGTCTCAAGGGATCCGGCAGGGGGCGTCGTCGTGCCCGTCTCCTGGAAGATGTTACCCAGGTCGGTGTTACCAATATCCCACTTGCGTACCTGCACGGTCTCGGCCTCGATGACCTTGACGACCGCCTTGTTCGTGCAGATCGCTTCGGCCGTGTTGCCGTCACCGTCCATGTCGGTCGTGTCGGTGGTCGCAACCACTCCGTACTGCGGGTCGCACACCGTGATCTGGTTGTTGGTCCAGACCTTGACCGTGTTGGTGTAGTCGGCAACAGAGGTGCCCGGCTTGACTCGCACCTGCACGTGGAGGCCATACCCCGTGTACCTCTGGTCGTTGAAGGTCTCGGGCGGGAGGGGCATGTCCTCGAAGAGGACGAGCGTTCCTGACCCATCCGCCAAGACTTCCGTTGTGTATGCCGGCACGGGGTACTTCGGACAGGCTCCGGCCCTCACCGCATCGAGATCGCCGCTGCCTGTACCCGCAGAGGTGAAGCAAGTGACCCCGATAACCTCGAACTGCGGGGGGATGACGTCAGACAACGTCATCGTGGTGACCGGAACCGAGGACCGCGCAACGAATCCGATGACCCAGTCGAATACCTCCAACGGAGTGACGGAGGTCGGGGCGTTGGGGCCGGTGATACTGACGGCCTTGATGGGCGTCAGTACCGCCTCCGCGGGGTCGACCGTCGTCGTGACGCAACGGTCAGCGGGTGCAACAAAACCAGCGGAAGACGACGACATCGCTGCGCAGTTGACGATGGTCGCATCCAGCGAGGTGTTCAGAGGCACGTTGGCGCGTACACCGATGTCGAGGGATTGCCCGGGAAGCAGGTTCGCGGTGCTCATGCGCCAGTGGGTGCTGTTCGGCGGCGCCGGAAAGACAAGCGGGGTCGTCAGAGCGGCGTCGACGGTGGACGATGACCCCCAGGTCGATCCACCATCTGTCGAGAACTCTATGGTGACAATCCCGTTCGCCGGTTGCAACGGCTGGTAACCCGTGTATTGACGATAGAGCTCGATATCGGTGAGGCCAGTGGGCAACGTGTCGGTCAACGTGGCGTTGGCCAGGCTGGTGTTGCCGGTGTTCATGCTGGAGACACGCCACACGATTTGGCCGCCCGGAGCGACCTTGGCCGGGCCAGTCTTGCCCACGGCCGAGTTGACAACGGGCGCAGCTGTCGTGAGGGTGCCGGTGGCAGCGACGTCAGCAGTCGTGTGGTCCGCGTAGGTCAGCACAGCACTCGCCGTGTTCTCGTACACGGTGCTTGCCGACGGCGTCGTCCCCGTCTTCGAGTTCGGCGGCACCTTGACAGTCACGTACAACACTGTGTACGCGTAGCAGTTCAGCCCTTGGGGGTCGCAGTTCATGCTCGCACCGGCCGGAATCGCGTTGAGGTTCCAGGTGACGGTGTGGGTAGTCGGGTCATAAGACGATGTCGCCCCAGCGGCGGCATATTGAGTCGAGCTCGACACGTACTCAAGCTCGGCGGGCAGAGGGTCGGTGACCACCGCGGACGTCACGTCCACGCCACCCAACTTCGTGGGGCGAGTGAAGGAGAGCTTGAACGTGGCATTCTCCCCGGGCGCGACGCCCGTGACCGAGGACTTTGCCAACCCGAAGTCCTTGTCCGGCTCCTGGACGTTGATCGGCACGACGGCCGAGTTGAGCGAGCTTCCCTCCGTGACGGCGAGCGTCGCCTGGTTGTTGATCACCCCCACCGGAGCCACCAGCGGATAACCCTTGACGGTTGCGGTCACATACACCGCAGAGGAGGGACCGTCCGGCCAGGGGGTGGTCGCGTTGCCCAGCTTCAGGGTGAGGGTGTTGAATCCCCCCGGCGTGTCCGGAGACTTCGAACCTTGGGAAGGTTGGAGTCATGCCAGGAGACACACGCAGGCGGTACCCCGCGGAGTTGAAAGAGCGGGCGGTGCGGATGGTCGGCGAGATCGCCGAGGAGCAGGGCTCGGAGTGGGCGGCGATGACCCGGGTGGCTGAGCTGCTCGGGGTCGGCACGCCGGAGACGGTGCGTAAGTGGGTCCGACAGGCGCAGGTCGATGCCGGCGCCCGACCCGGTACGACGACCGAGGAGTCGGCTGAGGTCCGTCGGTTGAAACGTGAGAACGCCGAGTTGAAGCGCGCCAACGCCATCTTGAAAGCAGCGTCGGCTTTCTTCGCGGCCGAGCTCGACCGGCCCTCCCGCTGATCGTGGACTTCATCCACGAGCACGCCGACCACCGGGAGCCCGGTGGACTGCGGTGGGGTGTCGAGCCCATCTGCGCCGTGCTCACCGAGCACGGGATCAAGGTGGCCCCGTCGACGTACTACGACCACGTCGGTAGGACGCCGACCGCGCGTGAGCAGCGCGACACGCACCTGCTGACGGAGATCCGTCGGGTCCACGCCGCCAACTACGCCGTCTACGGGGCACGGAAGGTCTGGCTCCAACTGAACCGCGAGGGCATCCCGGTGGCCCGCTGCACGGTGGAACGGCTGATGCGCACGGACGGGCTGGCTGGAGCGGTCCGTGGGAAGGTCAAGCGCACGACGATCGCCGACCCCGACGCGCAGCGGGCGAGGGATCTGGTCGGCCGCAACTTCGCCCCGACGGCTCCGGACCGGCTCTGGGTCATGGACATCACCTATGTCTCTACGTGGAGCGGGTGGGTGTACGTCGCGTTCGTCACCGACGCCTACGCCCGCCGGATCCTGGGCTGGCGGTGCGGCTCCTCGATGGCCACCCAGCTGGTCCTGGACGCTCTCGAGCAGGCGATCTGGACCCGGCAACGGACCGGCGCAGCTGTGGACTCGGTCGTGGCACACAGCGACCGCGGGTCCCAGTACGTGTCCATCCGGCACACCGAACGCCTCGCCGAGGCCGGCATCGCTGCCTCTGTCGGGACCGTCGGTGACAGCTTCGATAACGCCCTCGCCGAGACGATCAACGGCCTGTACAAGACCGAACTGATCAAACCCCGCGGCCCCTGGCGCACCCTGGACGCCGTCGAGTACGCCACCGCTGAATGGGTCGACTGGTTCAACCACCACCGCCTCTACGAGTACTGCGGCGACATCCCACCCGTCGAAGCCGAGAACCACCACTACGCTCACCAACAGGCCCAGCAGGAGCTGGAGCCCTCAAACCAGTAAGCCTCCGGACACGCCGGGGGGATTCAACCCAACGAGACGGGTCCGACCTTGCCCAGGTGCTCAACGAGCTGTTCGCGTTCCTGGACACAGCCAAGCCCGACGAGGTGCCGACCGGCTTCGACGGGTTCAAGTACGTCAACGGCGGCATCTTCGAAGAGAAGATCAAGTTGCCGCCACTGGGCAAGGACTTCCGGATAGCCATCCTCGACGCGTGCGCGGTCGACTGGTCCAGTATCAGCCCCGCCATCTTCGGCTCGATGTTCCAGTCAGTCCGCGACGCGGAGACCCGCCGCGCCCTCGGGGAGCACTACACCTCGGAAGAGAACATCCTCAAGACGCTCAACCCTCTCTTCCTGGACGAGCTCAGGGGCGAGCTGACTGCGGCCCTTGCCCGCGACACCCCACAGAAACAGGTCAACGCCCTCAACAGGCTCTGGGACCGACTCGGCGACATCCGGTTCATTGACCCCGCGTGCGGATGCGGCAACTTCATCATCGTGGCTTACCGCGAGCTACGTGAGATCGAGCTCCAGGTCATGGAGGCGCTGTACGACCTCCGCGACAAGCACCAGCTCTCGCTCGACGCGAAGTCCGACCTCAAGGTCACGCTCGATCACTTCTACGGCATCGAGATCGACGAGTGGCCCGTGCGAATCGCCGAGACCGCGATGTTCATGATGGACCGTCAGTGTGACCTCAAGCTCCAGGAGCGTTTTGGGCAAGCGCCAGAGCGCCTTCCCATCCAGCGCGAGGCGAAAATCGTTGTCGGTAACGCGTTGCGCACTCAGTGGGAGATGCTCCTGCCTCCCACCCAGAACGTTGTCGTCGCGGGAAATCCGCCGTTCCTGGGCATCTCAGGAAGGTCTGCCGAGCAGACGGCAGACCTTCAGTGGGTGTGGGGGTCCGGCTACCACGGCAGTCTCGACTACGTCACCGGATGGTACGCCCGCGCGCTTAAGTACTTCGGGGAAGCGCCCGGCCGATTCGCCTACGTCTCCACTAACTCGATCACACAGGGGGAGCCTGTCGGGCCACTGTTCCGGCCGATTCTCGGGGCAGACTGGCGGATCAGGTTCGCACACCGAACGTTCCCATGGACATCGGACGCCTCGGGCAAGGCGGCTGTTCACTGCACGATCATCGGTTTCGACCGAGGCGGGCCACCCGCGCGTCTCTTCGACTACCCCAGTTCCAAGGCGGGTCCCACCGAGTTGCCGACGAACGGGTCGATCACTCCATACCTGACCTTCGGGCCCCCCGTTATTGTCGACCCGTCCGGACATCCACTTAACCCTCAGGTTGGGAAGGTGGCCTACGGGAACAAGCCGACCGATGGAGGTTGGCTGATTGTCGAGGGCGATGAACGAACTGGCGTCGAGTCGGACCCCATCGCGCGAAAATACCTGCGACCCTACGTCGGGGCACGAGAGCTCCTGCACGGCGGCGACCGCTACTGCCTTTGGCTCGTTGGTGCGCCAGCGACCGATATCCAGGGGAGCCCGGTCCTGCGCGAGCGTGTTGAGGGCGTGCGTACATTCCGCCTGGACAGCGACGCTGCGAGCACGCGTCAGGCTGCCAGCACGGCGCACCTCTTCCGACAAATCGCACAGCCGGACACGTCGTACCTCTGCATCCCCGCCCATGTTTCCGAAGAGCGGCCCTACTTCCTCGCTGGCCACTTTGGCCCAGAGGTCATCGCAAGCAATGCCAACTTCGTCGCACCTGATCCCGACGGCCTGGTTTTCGCCCTTATATCGTCGTCGATGTTCGTGGCATGGCAGCGAGCGGTCGGTGGGCGGATCAAGTCCGACCTCCGCTTCAACAAGCTCCTTACTTGGAACACGTTCCCCGTTCCGACACTCCAGTCTGCTCAGCGCTCGGCCATCGCCGGAGCAGGAGAAGCAGTGCTACTCGCCAGATCTCGTCACAGCGAGGGCTCACTGGCAGCCATGTACGCGCCGGGCGCAATGGGCGAAGTGTTGGCCAGCGCGCATGCGGCCCTCGATCACGAGGTGAACGCCGCCTTCAACATTCGAGATGACGCAACAGAGCTCCAGCGACAGTCGCACCTGTTTGGCCTGTACGCCACCGCAACCTCGGGCTTGCTCGCTGGCCTGGCCTCGAAGGGTCGTGTCGGTGCCAGACGCTAGGGACCAGTTGCCGGTGGTCTTCGACCTGTTCTTCTCCAACCCCGACTTCCACGTCTCCCTCGTCCGATACCTCTCCTGCACCTAAGACGAGTTTCGCCAAGAATGGATCGGATGAAGCGGAGGCTCAAGACATGACTGTGTATTCCGACATCACCTCGTGGGCGGCGACGAGGCCCTGGTGGCAGCAACAGGCTTTGGTGACCCTGGCGTCCACCGGAGACGATGCCGCCTTCGACTACGAAGCCCTCGTCCACTCAATGTTGTCGACACCACCAGCCACGCCACCCGGTGGGTGGCTGGCGGGCATTCAACAGCCCCTAGAACAGCCCGCCTCGGCGGTCTCGCTCGTCTCAATCCACGGAGTGGATAATGTAAACCGGCTGGTGGCCGGACAAACGCTCACGTTCGCGCCCAGCGGTGTGACTGTCATCTATGGCAACAACGGCAGCGGGAAGTCCGGCTACGCGCGCCTGGTGAAGAGCCTGGTAAGGACCAGAGACGCGGCGGAGGTGCTGCCTGACATCTTCAGGTCCACCAGCGGCTCTGTGACTGCGGCCCTATCGTTCTTCGAGGGGGGCACGGTCGCGACGGTGCGTCTCGGAGATGAGGCCCCTCCTTCGCTACAACAAATCACCTTCTACGACGAACGCTGTGGCGACCTGTACGTCAGCAAAGAGGGAGAAGCCTCCTATCGTCCTTCCGCGCTTGCCCTCTTTGATGGCCTCATTCGTGTATGCGACACGGTTCGGGCGGCTATTGACTCACGCCTCGCGGACCTGTCACGGAACCGCGTCGCTCTGCCTGAGCTGGATGCGGCCACCCCCGCAGCGCAGTTTCTAAGCAGCCTAAACGCTGATACTACCGACGATGAGATTGCCAGCGCTTGCACGGTCTCCCGAGATGCCGAGGCGGAGATCGAGAGGGCTCGGTCCGAAGAGGCCCGACTGAGGGCGACCGACCCCACGACGGAGCGCACGCGCATCGAGGAACTGAGCGGCTCATACTTGCGGGCGGCGCAGCTTCTGGCCGAAGCCCGCACGAGCCTCGACGCCGTCGCGGAGCGTCAGCTGCGCACCCTGCAGTCGGAGGCAGCCGAGGCTCGCCAAGTTGCCCGCGCGATGGCGGCTGAGCGGACCATCTCAGATCCATTGGACGGGGTCGGTTCAGCTCTCTGGCGCACCCTCTGGCTCGCTGCGGAACGGTACTCCGCCACCGAGGTCTATCCCGAGCATGAGTTTCCCAACACAGATGAGGGGGCTGCCTGTCCGCTGTGTCAGCAGCACCTCGACTCAGCAGCCCGCGATCGACTCACCCGATTTCAGCGCCTGATGACGGACACAAGCGAGAGCATTGCTCGCCGACTTGAGGAACGACTGGACACAGAGATGTCCGAGTGGCTCGCCGCCGGCCGTGACGGCGACTCGCTGGCTCTGACGCTGCGGGATCTCGACGAACCCCTAGCAGCGGCCGCTGCGGCGCAATACCGAGTCTGGGGGGAGCGCCGAGATGCTGTGGAAGTGGGGCGCGACGCCCTGCCTGATGAGCCAAACGATGAGCTTGAGCAGAGCCTGCGAGCCAAGTCCGCCCAGTACGCGGCCGACGCCATACTGATAGACACCGACACGTTCAACCAGAGAGTTCACGGATTGGTGACGGCGCAACGCGAGCTTGCCGCCGCGATCGCGTTGGCCGGAGCAAAACGGCTGATCATGGGCGAGCGAGATCGCGTCCGGCAGGAGACAGCGCTGCGGGAGGCTCGCCGGGACACGGACACTCGGGGAATCTCCCGCACCCTCGGTGACCTAACTGCCAAGCACGTCACCGTGGTCGTCCAAGATCGATTCTCACGGGAGTCCCAAGACTTGCAGGTCGATTCGGTGACACTCCGAGGACAAGGTGTGAGGCACGGATCCGTGTTGCACAAACCCGAGTTCGTGGGTGCTCACCTTGAGGCCGACCTTCCGCGCGTTCTATCCGAGGGCGAACAAACAGCACTTGGGCTTGCCGGCTACTTCGTGGAGGCTCATCTCGACGCCTCTATGTCATCTTTGGTCCTCGATGACCCAGTAACCAGTCTCGACCACCTACGTCGCGAGCGAGTGGCCCGACGCCTGATCGAGTTCGCGAAGAGCCGGCAAGTCATCGTGTTCACCCACGACGCCGTATTCGCGGGGGACCTCCGACGTGCAGCCAGCGAGGAGGGTGTCGAGTACACAGCGCGCTCCGTCGAACGTCGAGGCCTGGAAAATGCTCCGGGCTACTGCCACGACGACCACCCATGGAAGGCCAAGGATGCGGCGTCTCGGCTTCACTCACTGCGGGAGGATCTGGCTCGAATGCGGCGCGAGTCGACAGGATGGGACGACGACACCCGCGAGCGAGCGATAGGTTCCTGGTCAGGGAGGCTGTCCGAGACGTGGGAACGCATCGTCAGCCAGGAGATCGCGGGACAACTGTTCGACAGATGCACCGAAGAGGTCCGTCCCACGATGCTCAAGGTGCTCGTCAAGTTCAACGAGGAAGACGACAAAGCGTTCCAAGAGGCCTACAAACGGGTGTCAAGGTGGGCCACCCGTCACGACAAGTCCACCGCGTTGAACTACGTCCCACCGAGCTTTGACGAACTGTCGAAGGAACTGGACATTGCCAAGGCTTGGTTCGAACGCGTTAGGAAGTTCAAGTAGCCACTACCAAGGGCACCTGTCGAGGGCGGGGTCAACACATAACACCAACTATCGGACACGCCTGAGGTGCATAACGTCGGCTAATTCTTAGAATCAAGGGCCGTTCTTACAAGATTCAGTGCATCTCGACACATCTCGACAGCTGTCGAGATGCGGTCGAGATTGCGCGTCGTCGTGCGGGGTATCTTGCACGACTTGGCCCGTCGCGCAAGGTCCTGCAAGTTGCGGTGCACCGGCACCTCAGCCGCCCCGAACTGCGAGGACCACTGGTCGACGACCAGCGGCTGGCCAGGGCCCCAGAACGGCTGTTTCCCCTGGTCGGCGCGACTCGTCATAGCTTCTCGGGCGGATGGGTCGCAGGCTGGGGAGCGCTGGGGAGCTGTGACGAGTCGCGGTGGGGGCTCCCTCCCTCGTCGCGGTCGCGTTGCGCCGCGGCGTTGCGCCGGGCTCGTCGATACTCGGTGTGCGCGGTCCGGCAGTCGTCGCATCGGCAACCTCGTCCGTACGACGCGACGGTTCCGCATGGGAAGAAGTTGGGGCGTTTCGCTTCGTAGAGCCGATCGAGGGTTGCCTGCTGCTGCTCGGGTGTTTTCGCATCCCAGGTGCGGGACTGTCCGATGAACGGTGTTTCTGGCGTTCATCTTGTTAGAGGTTCTCGGCAGCCGGCATGCGGTCGGCGAAGGTGACGGCAAACGCGTTCAGCGCGGGCTTCCACCTCATGGTCCATCGTGCCTGCCCGGTGCCCTTGGGGTCCATGCCGCGGGTGACCAGGTACAGGCACTTCAGTGCGGCTTGCTCGGTGGGGAAGTGCCCACGCACGGTCACGGCCCGCCGGTAGCGCGAGTTCAACGACTCGTTGGTTATCTTGAGCCACTGGCCGGGCTGGTGCCTTGACCTGCGGTTTTTCGTGCTGGACGTGTCCGGGACGAGGGTGTTCGGGGGCGTGTCCGGGCTCGTCGTCAGGGGCGGTTTTCGAGT
>Ga0075152_10002665_pt1 | contig 12644 bp, 14 predicted proteins | sample JI61114C2DNA_FD_70964 | JGI IMG/M metagenome (GOLD analysis project Ga0075152, IMG submission 70964) | Wastewater effluent complex algal communities from Wisconsin, to seasonally profile nutrient transformation and Carbon sequestration -... | ecosystem: Engineered > WWTP > Effluent > Algae...
AGGGAACCGGCCTCGGCCTGGCGGTGGTCTACGGCACAGCGCGGGCGCACGGCTCCTCGGTCACGGTCGACAGTGAGCCGGACAAGGGCACGTGCTTTCACTGGTACCTGCCGCTGTCCGCGCTGGCCGTTCCGGCGCCGGAGGTGGACGTGCCCGCCGCGGTGACCGGCAAGGGACTGGTCCTGCTCGTCGAGGACGAGCCGCTCGTGCAGCGCGTCGGCCGACGGCTGTTCGCGTCTCTCGGCTTCGAGGTGCTCTGCGCCGACGACGGCCCGCAGGGACTGGCGCTGTTCAGGGAGCATCGCGAACGGCTGACGCTGGTCCTGTGCGACGTGATCATGCCCGGCATGTCCGGCCCCGAGACCGTGCGTCGCATGCGCGAGCTCGATCGTCTCGTGCCGATCGCGCTCTGCAGCGGCTACGCGTCAGAGCCACTCAACATGCGGGCTGACGAACTCGCGCCAGTCATCATGAAGCCCTACCGAAGAGCCGAGGTCGAGGCGCTCCTCGCCCAGGCCACCGCCCGGACAGGCCGCCCCTCCTAGCCCCACGCGTGCAGGCCGTGCGCCGCGGTGTCCGCGACACCGTGCCCGGGCCGACCGCTCAGCGCCAGCGACGCTGTCTGAGACCTCATGTGCCGACCGGCACGGATCAGATGAGCTGGATGGCTACAGATGAGCTACGTAGCGCGTGTGACGATTTGTTCGTATCCATACGACCCTGCTGTTCTAGGATTGCACCGGACTGCACGGACGGGTCGTTCGAAACCCAACAATCCCGCAGCGCCGAAGGCAGGAGGGAACGGTGTCATGCGGCCCTGGCCGGTGTTTCTGCGGCGACTCAACGAGCGGGCGGTGCGGTTCCAGACCCGCTTCGTGGCGTCGACGCGAGCGCTCGGTCAACCGTTCCAGCTTTCGCTTCAGGGACGTCGCGCCTGCACCCTCGGTTGTCCGGACTGCCCGGCCGAGGACGACGCCGCGCCCTCTCCCCTGACGCTCGCGTCCGCTCGCGTGCTCATCGACCGTCATCCCGCACTCCTGACGCTGAGCCTCTCGCTGACGGGTGAGCCGTTTCTCGACGGAGAGGTCTTCGAGATCATCCGGTACGCGCGAGCCAGGCAGGTCGACGTCATCGTCTGCTGCGATCTCAGTCACAGACACTTCGACGAGGCTGTCGCGCAGCGGATCCTCGATGCGGATCTGGCGCAGCTTCGGGTGTTGCTCGGATGGCCGGTGAAGGGCGTGCCCGGCGGCGGGACGCGAGCGGTTGATGTCGATCTGACGACGCGAAACCTGGAGGTGCTCTGTCGGCTCAGGGCCGGGACGCGTCGGAGGACGCCACACATCACCTGGGAGGTCGTGGCTCGCGAGGGGCAGGACTTCGCTGCCGCCACGGCCCGCGCCGCGCAGCTCGGCGTCGACGTCCTGAGGCTGACGGTCAGGGTTGTGAACGACGTTCGCCGCGAGTGGAAGCCGGCACCGTGGGCGCTGGCACGGGCGGCGCAGCGTGAGCAGGCATCCATCGACCAGCCGACGCACTCGTCCTGAGCCCGGCAGACCGATCGGTGTCCGTGTGGGAGGCGCATGCCGATGCGCCGGGTGTGCGGGGTCGTGCTCGATGCGGATGCGCGCCAGACGATACCTGCTTCTGCATCGCCTGACGCGCCACTACCGTGAGAGTTCAGCGGCTGCCGATGCCGCGTCCTTTCGACGAGCCTATTCGAGATGGTTCTTCATCATCTCCGGCATGCCGTTCTTGATGAAGCCGTCCACTGTCGCGGCGTGCTTGTGGAGGAGGGCCGCCACCGCAGGGTCGGTCGACGTCTCGATGACGCGCAATCCCTTGTCGGTGTAGGTGATGTTCGCGTCGATCTGATCCGCGTGCTCGAAGAGCTCGACGAACAGCGGGTCGCGCTGGTGAATCGGCCGGCCATCCTTCAGGCGCGCGTACATCGCCGAGACGTGTGCCTTGATCTTGGTGGCAATCTCGGGCTTGTCGGACTCGGTGAGCGTGTCGATGCCGTTCGGCAGGAGCGTGACCGTGCGGCGAACGTCCGCGCGGTTCTCGAGCAGGAAGTGGAACACCTGCATGTCGCTCATCCTGGCGGGGTCGCCCATGGCCATCGGCTTCCCGTCGGCCGCCGCCGCGCCGTGGTTCATGCCGGCGCAGCAGCCACCAGCCGCCGCGTGGTCCGCCGGTGCGGCTTCGGCCTTCGCTGCCGGCCCGTGCTCCATCTTCATGTCGGCGCAGCAGCCACCGGCTGCGGCGTGTTCCATGGGCTTGGCTTCAGCCTTGGCGGCCACCCCGCCGGTCTTGGCCTCGCCAGCGCAGCAGGCCATCCCGGCCCCGTGCTCCATCGGCTTCGCGGCAGCCTGGGCGGCCTGGTGGGCGCTGTGGTCCTCGGCCGCCGCAGCGCCGGCAGTCGCGTGATTCATCGCGGTTCCGCTGGAATTTCCGCAGCAGGCGCAGGCGTGTGCCGCCGCCGCCTCGGCAGCAGGCGCGGGTGCCTGCTGGGCACGCGCGGTCGGCGACGCGAGTACAAGAGCCGTAATTGCAACAAATAGGGGAAGAGTTGAAATGAAGAGGCGACGCATGATCCCTCCGTAACGACGCATGAAACAGGTGCGTTGCCAGAAGTGGATGCATCGGAAAGGCCAAGTCGGGGAGGACCTGGCCCTGGGCAAGCCCGGCCGTCAGGGCCGGCGCCGTTCAGTGGACCGTGTAGGGTTCGTGCAGGGCGAATGGGGCGATCTCGACGTCGAAGTGCTCGCCGTTCTCGCTGACCATGGAGTAGGTGCCCCGCATCACGCCGCTCGAGGTCTTGAGCGGGCATCCGGAGGTGTAACCAAACGACTCGCCCGGCGCCAGGACCGGCTGCTCACCGACGACGCCTGGTCCCTTCACCTCGTCCGTGTGTCCGCTGGCGTCGGTGATGACCCAGTGCCGGCTGAGGAGCTGCACGGTCTCGTCACCCTCGTTGGTGATCTTCACCGTGTAGTGGAAGAACCAGTGATTCTGGAACGGCTGCGAGTGGTCGGGCGCGTACTGCGACTCCACCTCGACACGCACGTTGTTCGTGACGGCTTCCGACGACGACGTGTGCTTGGTGAGCTTGTTGGAGTGTGACATTTCGTACCGCACGGCAGTGGCCCATCATACCAGCGTCACCGCGTGGCCAGGCACCTCAAGGTGCCGGCGGCGCTCGGCGGAGGAACTTCGGGAATCACGGTCGCGTCTGATAGTGTCAGCCGCCTGACCACCATGTCTCTTCCTGTGCGCGTCCGCGTGCCGCTCCGCCTCCTGCCTGCGCTCGTCGGGGCCGCCTTCGTGGTGCTCGGCAGCGGAGCCCTCCCGCGTGCGCAGACCGACCTCGATGCGTTCATGCAGCAGGTGCTCGCGCGCCGCGACACGAACTGGACGAAGCTCCAGCAGTACGTGCTGGACGAGCGCGAGCAGTTCGACATGCGCGGACCGGCGAACGCGCCCCTCTGGGGTGAGCGCCGCGACTACACCTGGTACGTGCGCGACGGCTTCTTCGTCCGTAGTCCGCTGAGGGTCAATGGCGCGACTGTCAAGGAGGCCGACCGGCTCGCGTACGAGCAGACCTTCCTCGAGCGCGAACGTCGCAGGGACGCGCGCGCGCAGGCGTCAGGGACGCCAGCGCCGGACCCGGCGCCCGTGGCCACGCCAGGCGATGCGCCACGCGACGTCGATGGCCTGGTTCGCCAGTCCCGCCAGCCGCAGTTCATTTCCTCGGCCTACTTCCTCCGGTTCAAGTTCGATGCGGGCCGCTATGCCCTGGTCGGCCGGGAGCCACTCGACGGCCGGGACGTGCTGCGCATCGAGTACTACCCGGAGAAGCTCTTCACCGAGGAGCGCCGGCAGGAGGTGCGCGACGAACTCGAAGGGGATCGCCGCCGTCCGCCGCCGCGCGAGACGGACAAGGAGCGCAGCTTCGACGCCGAACTCCGCCGGCTGATGAACAAGTCGTCGAAGGTGACGCTCTGGATCGAGCCGGGGTCGCACCAGATCGTGAAGTACACGTTCGACGACCTGGGGTGGAACTTCTTCCCGGCCCAGTGGCTTGCCCAGATGCGCGGGGTCACGGCGTCGATGACGATGGGGCAGCCGTTCCCCGATGTGTGGCTGCCCAGGGGCATCGACATGAACATCGACATGCTGATGGCGTTCGGCAGCGTCGAGATGCGCTACACCCTGCAGTACGACAACTACAGGCAGGCGGACGTGCAATCGAAGATCCTCATGCCCGACAGGCCCTGACGCGTGCTCGCCGCCCTTCTCGCGCTCACACTCCTCGGACAGCCTCAGGTCGAACGCGTGGCGGCCATCCGCGTGCAGGGCAACACCCTCACGGCGGACGCCGAGATCATCCGGCTGACCGGCGTCTCCGAAGGCACCGAGGTGACGCCGGCCCTCCTCAGCGACATTGCGGCCCGCGTCAAGGCGGGTGGCCGGTTCGAGCGGGTCGAGGTGCTGAAGCGCTTTGCCTCCATCTCCGACCTGACCCAGGTCCTCCTCGTCATCGTCGTCGACGAGGGGCGGGTCGTCATCAAGCCCATGAAGGACGGAGAGCCGGCTCGGGCGGTGCGCCAGCGCGGACCGGCCCTGATGTTCCTGCCGCTCCTCGGGTCGGATGGTGGCTACGGGTTCACCTACGGGGCGCTGGTGTCGCTTCCGGATGTGGCGGGTCCGCGCACGCGCCTGTCGATGCCGCTGACCTGGGGCGGCGAGCGCCAGGCCGGTATCCAGCTGGAGAAACGTCTGGCCACGGCCCGCTTCACGCGGGTTCGCGCTGGCGCGACAATCCTGCGGCGCGAGAACCGCGCGCTGGCGGCGACCGACCGGCGCGAGCAGCTCTGGCTGCGGGGTGAGCGGGAAGTGGTGCGCGCGCTCCGGGTCGGGGTCTGGAGCGGATTCGACCACGTCTCGTTCAGGGGTGAAGAGAGCCGCATCGTTCGAACGGGCGCCGACGTGGCCCTGGACACGCGCGTGGAGCCGATGCTCTCCCGGAATGCGGTCTATGTGCGCGCGGCGGTGGAGCGGCTCGACCTCCGCGACGCCGGCGCACCCGTGCGGACCCTGCTCGACGCCAACGTGTACCTGCCAGGGATCGGTCCCAGCACGATCGCGCTTCGTGTCTACCGTGATGGGGCGAACCAGCCTGTGCCGGGCTATCTGCAGGTGCTGCGAGGGCGCGACTCCACCCTGCGCGGCTTCCGGGCTGGCGAGGTCGCGGGCGACTCCACCGCGGCTGGCAGCGTGGAACTGCGCATTCCCCTCACCAATCCGCTCAGCGTTGGCAAGCTCGGCGTGCGCGCGTTCGTCGACGCCGCGACGGTATACGATGCGGGGGCGCACCTCCGGGATCAGCACTTCGAGCGTGGAGTCGGCGGCGGGCTGTGGTTCACGGCGACCGTCATCCGGCTCGCCGTCGATGTTGCGCGCGGGACGGGCGGTGCGACGCGCGTGCAGGTCAGCTCGGGATTGCTGTTCTGACCTCGGGCCGCTGCCAGTCGTCCCGTCGATCGCTGACCGTCACCGAGGAGCGTGCCCGTGTCCGAGTCCCAGCGCAAGGTTGCCGCCTCGATCGGCGTCGACGTTGCCGCCCGCCACATCTTCCTGTGCTGTGACCAGACGACGCCCAAGTGCTGCGACAAGGCGCGGAGTCTGGAAGCGTGGGACTACCTGAAATCCCGCCTGAAGGCGCTCGGGCTGTCCGAGCGCGGCGGGATCCTGCGGACGAAGGCGAACTGCCTGCGGGTGTGTGAGGGCGGTCCGATCGCGGTCGTCTATCCCGAAGGGGCGTGGTATGGGCAGTGTGACCCGCCAGTCCTCGAACGGATCATCCAGGAGCACCTCGTCCAGGGGCGGATCGTCGAGGAGCACCTGATCACGACCCACCCGCTCGAACCCCACCCGTGACGACGCCGACGAGCGCCGTCCAGTCCGTGACCACCACGGTCGCCGCGCCCGGCTCCGGCCGCTCCTGACCCCGCGCGTACCAGACGCTGGTCAGGCCCGCGCTGTGCGCACCCGCCACATCCGTGTCGAGCCTGTCGCCCACGAACCAGGTACTCGCGGCTGGCTGCCCCAGGCGGGCAACCGCGACGTCGAACACCAGCGCATTCGGCTTGCGGACGGCGTAGTCGGCCGTCACCAGAACGACGTCGAAGAATGCGTCGAGCTGGTGCTTCGAGAGTTCATGCCTGATTACGTGTGCGCCGAACGAGGAGTTGCTGAGGACGCCCATCCGGAGGCCTGCCTCGCGAAACGCCTGCAGCGCGGCGTGGACCCCGGGCGTCGGCTCGGTACGCACCGCCGCATTCCAGAAGCGCAGCTCCAGGTCGCTCCAGCTGTCGATGAACGTCGTGCCGAAGACGTCGTGTACCAGGCGGGCCATCGACGGCCACGGTGTCTCGACGTGGTGCTCATCGCGCCGGTCCGCCACCTCGCGCGCCACCCGCGCCGCCCTGTCGACGATCGCGTCCAGCACTGCCGGCGCCGGTGCGCGCTCCGCCCGTGCGAGTACGGCCATGAGGCCTGCGTGCGGGTCGTAGTGCACCTCGTCCACCAGGGTGCCGCCGTAGTCGAAGAGCAGTGCCCGAGGCGCCGTCAGGCCCGGCACTGAGGGCGAATGCAGGGGAGCCATGGGTCGATTCTACGGGCGTCGCGTGGTGTCAGTGCGCCTGGGCGATGCGGTACCCTGTCGCGGTGAACGTCGAACGCACCATCCAGGTCGCCACCCATGGCCGCTATCTCGCCGACCTCGCCGAGGGAGGCTCACGCCGGCCGCTGCTCGTCGGCTTCCACGGGTACGCCGAGCAGGCGCCGCTGCACCTCGAGCGGCTCCTCGCCGTGCGCGGTGACCTCGCCCTCGATGTGGCTGCGATTCAGGGGCTGCACCGCTTCTATCGCAGTGGGGGTGAGGCGCTCGCGGCGAGCTGGATGACGCGCGAGGACCGCGAGCTGATGATTGCCGACAACGTCGGGTATGTGGACGCCGTCCTCGATGCGCTGACGCACGAGTTCGGTGAACCCGCGGCGGTGTTCTTCAACGGATTCTCACAGGGCGCGAGCATGGCGTATCGCGCGGCTGCCCTCGGCCGCGGCCGGACAGCCGGCGTGATCGCACTCGGCGGCGACGTGCCGCCCGAGCTGTCAGACGCGCAGCTGTCGCGGATCCCGCGTGCGCTCATCGGGTGGGGCACACGGGACGGCTTCTACGACGAAGAGGCCCGTCACGCCGACGAACAGCGACTCCGCGCCGCAGGCGTGGAGGTGGCCGTCGTCGAACTCGACGCGGGGCACAAGTGGACCGACGCCTTCACGGCCGCGGTGTCGGAGTGGCTCCGCCCGTTCGCATGACGGACGACATCCACGTTGCGGCAGCCTGTCGCACGTCCGCGTCCGCGGCGGCCTGGCGCGCGGCGACCCGGCTGACCACGAGCGAGTGATCGCCGCCATCGACCACGTGCAGGGTGACCGGTGGCGACAGCGGTTCGATGACCGGTCGCAGCTCGTCGGGGGTCCCGAACGTATCGCGGCTGCCCTGGATGACCAGCATCGGCCGTTTCACTGACGGCAGGTGCGCATCGCGGCGTTTCAGCGGATTGCCTGGCGGGTGCAGCGGATAGCCCAGGAGCACCAGACCGGCGATCGGGAGCTGCGGCTCGGCCGCGGCGAGCTGCGTCGCCATGCGGCCGCCCATCGACTTCCCACCGATGAACAGCCACTCACGGGCCGACGCCAGCCGTGTCCTCGTGTCGTGAATGACGGCGGCGTAGCAGGCCTCCAGCACCGGCGCGCGGTCCGGCAGCTTCCGCTGCTGCTCCATGTACGGGAAGTTGAAGGTGACGACGTCGACGCCGAATCCTGCGAGCGCCCGAGCGAAGGACACCATGAACGGGTGCCGCTGTCCCGCACCGGCGCCGTGCGCGAGGATCAGGGCTCCACCCGTGGCTGGCCCGTCGGCGGCGTAGTGCATGGCCGTCACCGACTGGCCACCCTCGAGTGACACCATCACGTGTTCAGGACTGTTCGAGCTGGTCACGCGCCTCCGCCACCGTCAGGAGCTTGTTGGTTACCGAGAAGACACCGTGCTGGTTGACGAGCGCCCGGGCCAGCATCCGCTCCACCTCGCTCTGGACCACGCCCGTCAGCGTCACACGCCCTCGCTCCACGACGATGTGGATCGGCGGATTGGCCGAGGCCGCGTAGTTCCAGAAGTGCGCGTTGCCGTAGATGGCGCGCGCGATACGGTACCGCAGCTGATCGTCCCACGTCGAGACCGGCAGGACCCCGAGCTTGTTCACCACCCGGCTGACGCCGTCCACCTTCGCGATGCGCTTCTCGATGTCGCTGCTCTTGTAGGGCATGGTGACCCTGCCCTCGAGCGTGACGACACCATCCTTCACCTGTGCCGTGACGTCGTCGAAGATCGTGAAGAACGCGTAGCGGTTCACCGTGCGCGCGATGTCGTTGAACACCTGGAGGTCCTTGCGTGTGTCGGGCTGCGCCGCGAATACACCCTGCGCACAGAGAACAAGACCCGCGACGAACAGACCGATGTGCTTCCTCATGATCCGCCTCCTTCCGGCGACGTGTGGCCGCCGAGCTGCCACGGTCTGAATCAAAGGAAGTGCCACGTCACGCTGCGCGGAACTCGTGCGAAAACGCGCGGCTTTCACGGGCACGCGCCCGCGTGTCCGCAGGCGAGGACGCCTGTGCCCTGTGGGTGGGCACGCGGGAGGCACGCCGCCGGGGCGGGCTCGTCGGGCAGGTGGTGGCTGCTGGAAGCAGGGGCCGCAGCGGCCTAGTGCCGTGCGAACTGTTCGAGGACGACGACCGTGCCGATGCCCGCCGCGATGAGGAGCACCTGCCGGAGCGAGTTCCGGTCCACGGACCCGCGGTGCAGATCCGGAATGAGGTCCGACATCGCGATGTAGAGCATGCTCGCGGAGGAGAACGCGAGCACGAAGGGGCGTATGTGCGGCAACACGCTGACCATGCTGTAGCCCACGAGAGCGCCCGCGATTCCGGCTGCGCCGGACGCGATGTTCAGGATGAGCGCCCGACGCCGCGAATAGCCCGAATGCAGCAGGATGGCGATGTCGCCCACTTCCTGCGGGATCTCGTGCGCCGCGATCGCGATGGCGGCGTTCACGCCGAGTGGCACAGAGGTCAGGACGGCTGCGGCGATGATCGCGCCATCGATGAAATTGTGGAAGGCGTCGCCGAAGATGACCATCTGTGCGGCCGCGCCGTGCACATGGCAGTCGTCCGTGTGGCAATGCCGGAGGAGCACCAGCTTCTCCAGGATGAAGAAGACGACGATGCCTGCGAGGAGTGAGCCGAAGACCTGGCGCGGCGGCAGCTCGGCCAGCGCCTCGGGCAGCAGCGCCAGCAGCGCGGCGCCGAGCAGCGTGCCGACAGCGTAGCTGATGAGCCACGGGACGAGCCGGGCACGGACCGATTCCTTGAAGAGCAGCAGCGTCGAGGCGACGATCAGGCCGCCGAACGAGCCGAGAATACTCAGCCCGACTGCGGCCGCAAGCAGTGGCACTGCGCCATTCTAGCTTGCGACGTATCCCCGGCGCGCGCGCACACGATACGAGCGGTTGCGCAGTTCGACCCGGATGTCGTGCCATCGACCGTCGCGCTCGAGCGACGAGGCGTAGCCGAGGGTGTACTGCTTGCTCAGTTCGTCAGCGATGCTGGCAGTGGCCGGATTCAGGTCGCGCGAGGACCGCACGAGCTCGGTACGGCCGCCGCTGTCATCCGTGATCTCGCGCAAGGCGGTGTCGTTCACCCGTTCGTCGTTCACCGTGCCCGGAAACGAGCGGCCTCCGCCAGGGCCGAAGATCTGGGGAAACACCGGGAAGCGTCCTCCCGGGCGTCCAGGCATGCGCGGCGGAAATGGCGAGGGCGGACGACCCGGGATGCCGGGCATGCGCGGATTCTGGGGCCCCCGGCGCAGGCGGTCTTCGACGTTCTCGCCGTCGATGCCGACGGCATAGACCAGCACTTCGCTGTCGCGCACGGCCGCGCGGACGTCGCGAAGCGTCGACAGGCTCGACGTGTCGTTGCCGTCGGAGATGATGACGAGCGCCTTTTTCTGGTGATGGCCCCGTCGCGCCAGCGGCAGCGCCTCGAGCACGGCGTCGTAGAGCGCCGTGCCGCCGTTCGGCGCGATGCGCGACATGGCCCGTGACAGACGCGTCCGGTCGGTCGTCCAGTCCTGCACCAGGACGGGGTGGTCGCTGAAGCGGTACAGGAAGACTTCGTCGCGCTCGTCGAGCAGGTCGAGCACGAAGCGGTCGAGCGCGGCCCTCGCGTCGTCCATCTTCTCGCCGGCCATGCTGCCGCTCGTGTCCAGCACGATGCCGAGGCTGACCGGCACGCGTTCGGCGCTGAAGTAGGTCAGCTCCTGCCGGACGCTGTTCTCGAAGACCGAGAAGTCGTCCTGGCGCAGGCCGGGCACGAAACGGCCATCCGCATCGAAGACGGTGGCCGTGACGTTGATCAGGTCGACGCCGCTCTTGAAGCGGAACCCGTCACGGCTGTCGTCTCCGCGGGGCGTCTGTTGCTGCGCGTTGACCGACGCGAGCGCAGAGACGAGGGCAAGGATGACGGCGATGGCTCGGGCAGGTGTGGATCTCACGGCTCGTCCCTGCGATCGGTGTGAGGAATGATGTGGTCGTCCATCCTGAAGCTGACCCGGTAGCGGCCGACATGGGCGGCGTGCGGCACCCTGATACGGAACGTGGCATCGCTTCCGCTGGAGATCCCTCGCGCCTCGAGCGGCGCGCGGCTGCTCGTCACGAAGGCGCCCTGTTCGTCGAAGAGTAGCGCCACGGCCGTGACGTCACGTAGTGTCGCGCCGTTCGGCGGGTTGCGTACCGCTCCGCGCAGTTCGAGTTCGCCGCCGGGACCACGGTCGTCGATCAGCGAGACCAGCTCGAGCGGTGCGGTGGTCACGTCGGCCGCGAGGGTCGGCGTCGCAGGCGACCCCGGTGCGGTCGACCGTGCCCAGCTGACCCCGCCGATGGCGAGCAGTGCCGCCAGTACGGCGAGACCGGGCACGAGGAGTCTCGTGCTGTCGTCCGGTGCGGCCGGTTCGAGCAGGTGCGGCATCGCCACGGGCAGGTCGTCCGGGAGTTCCTGGGCCTGGACCGCATCGGCAAGACCCGCGATGCGTGCCTCGGAGCGGGAGCGAGCCTCGCTGACGACTCGCCAGGCGAGCAGCGAGGCCGCTGTGGCGACCAGCATCGAAGCGAGCGTCAGCATGAACTGGATATCCACCATCGTCATCACCGGACAGAGAAGGCGACCGACACTTCGACCAGCACATCGACTGGCTGCCCGTGCCGCAACGCCGGCGTAAAGCGCCACTGGCGAACAGCGTCGGTGGCGCGCTGGTCCAGGCCTGAGCCGAGCCCTCGGACCAGACGGACCTGGCCGACGGTTCCGGCGCTCGTGACCACGACCTCCAGCAGGACCTCACCGGTGACGCCGGCTCGCAGCGCGGCCTCGGTGTAGGCCGGTTTCACTTCGCGGAGCAGGCGCGGCGGCGTGATGCCTGAGCCGGGGCGGAACGGACCACCGCCTGTGCCTCCGCCCTGTCCGTCGCCCAGCCCGCTCCCATCGCCCGCCCCGGCCCCGGTTCCGGCGCCGCTTCCAGCCCCGGTGGGTGCGCCCGGTCCGGCGCTCTCCACGGTGTCCGGCCCATCGGGCGTGCCGGCCTGCTCCCGCGGATCGGCGGGCAAGGGCACGACCGGTGCGACGACCTCGGATGCCGGCGGCACGGACGACGCCGGGACCACGGTGTCCGGCGGCTCGACCGCTGCGGCGCGGCGCCGCTCGGGCACCGCGCTCGGAATGGACGACTGGCCGGCTCGCATCGCGCGACTGGCCGGCGTCGGCCTGCGCTGGCCGCCTCCGCCACCGCCGCCGCCGGGACCCGGAAGACTGAGGAACACCAGCCGCGCCTCGGGCGATGGTTCCGGCGGTGGAACCGACGAGGCGGGTGCGGCCTGTGTGGCGAACACGGCGAGGGCGAGCACGATCGCGTGGAGCGAACCGGAGACGACCAGCGGCAAGTGGACAGGTGCGGCGTGGCGCGTCGCCGCGCCGCCGAGCAGTGGTGACGCGGCCGGTGCGCAGGCCGACCGGGCCCGACGCCGTAGCGCCAGCGAGACCGCGACAGCCTCGGCGTGCCCGACGTATCGGGACACGCCGCCGAGCGCCGTCAGGACGTCCGCGACATCCACGCCAGCGGCGGCGGCGACTTCTCCCGGCAGGTAGGTCTGCGACTCGATCGATGCGTGCACAGCGTGTCCCCGGCTCTCCGGGGTGAGCCTGAGGCAAAAGGTCTGCCGCCGTCCGCGCGTGCCGGCGCCTCGCGATTTGTTGGGAAACCAGGGCGTGGGCGTGCCCCGGTGTCCGGACGGGCTGTGCTCCAGCGAGGACTCGGTGTCTCCTCGGCGGTCGGGCTACACTAGGCGCCCTATGGCCACGTTCACCGGAAAGTCAGTCATCGTCACGGGTGCGACCAGCGGAATCGGCCGGGCGGCAGCGCTCGGGTTCGCGGCGCGCGGAGCGCGTGTGCTGCTGGTTGGCCGAAG
>Ga0075152_10002666_pt1 | contig 12639 bp, 10 predicted proteins | sample JI61114C2DNA_FD_70964 | JGI IMG/M metagenome (GOLD analysis project Ga0075152, IMG submission 70964) | Wastewater effluent complex algal communities from Wisconsin, to seasonally profile nutrient transformation and Carbon sequestration -... | ecosystem: Engineered > WWTP > Effluent > Algae...
CCGCCGGTTGCTCAAGCCGCTAATTACGGTTTTATTCTTTTTCGCAGCGCTGAGCTGTCACATCATGTTCAACGAGCATCTGGTCATTGATGCCAGCCTGATTAACCGCACATTGAACAAAAACCCGCTTTCTGTCTCGTCGTTCATGGGCTGGCAGTTTTGGGCAACCCTGTTTATTTTGGCTATCGTGCCATCTGTCCTGTTGTGGCGCACGCCAGTGCGACGCCTCGCGCCAGTGCAATATTTGCTTCAGAACGGCGGGGCAGCTGCAGCGTCAGTGGTGGTAATTCTGGTGATGCTGGTATTGAGTTCGCCAGATTTGTCGGCGCTGGTTCGCGCCCAGCCCCAGTTGCGTCAAATGACTAATCCATTTGGTATTTTGCAGGCCCTAACCGAAGTAGCCAAGGCTCGCCTCGTCTTGTAAAACCCGGCTTGGCATCCGCTCTCTAGAAAAGGCTGGATTGCCCCGTTATCAAAGATGAGTTGAACAGACTGGTGTCCAGATCGACTCTGTCCGTATTCAGACCCAGCCTGTCACAAGCTTTGTGAAACCGCTGGCGAATCAATTCCGCCCAGACACCGCTACCCTTCATACGCGTCGCAAAATTGCTGTCGTAGTCCCGACCACCGCGCATGTCGCGGATGCGCGCCATCACACGGGCCGCACGGTCCGGGTATTGCAGCGCCAGCCACTCCTGAAACAGCGGGTTCAACTCCCACGGCAAGCGCAGCACCGTGTAGAACGCACTGCGTGCGCCGGCCTCCGATGCGGCTTCCAGAACCTGCTCCATGTCATCATTGATGAACGGTATTTGCGGAGCCACGCTGACACCCACTGGCACACCGGCTTCGGTTAGTGCGCGGATGGTTCGCAACCGGCGATGCGGAGCTGCGGCGCGCGGTTCCAGTTTGCGGGCCAGCGCACTATCCAGCGTGGTAATGGTCACGTACACCGCAGCCAGCTTTCTGACTGCCATGGGTGCCAGCAGATCCAGATCACGTTCCACACCGCTGCCTTTGGTCACGATGGCCAATGGATGGTGACACTGGTTCAACAGCTCCAGCACGCTGCGTGTGATCCGCCAATGGCGTTCCTGCGGTTGGTAGGCGTCAGTCGCGGAGCCTATGACGATTTGGCGTACCGCATAAGTTGGTGAAGACAACTCTTTCGCGAGCACTTCAGCCAAGTTAGGTTTGGCAATGATTTTTGTTTCAAAGTCGAGACCCGGCGACAAATTGAGATAGCTGTGGGTGGGCCGCGCATAGCAATACACACACCCATGCTCGCAACCCCGATAGGGGTTCAGACCATAGTCAAAATGGATGTCAGGCGAGTCGTTTCGGCTGATAGCGCTCTTCGCACTCTCAGGCCGAACCGTCGTTGCTACGGCAACACCCTGATTGAGCGAAGTTTCATCCAGCGTTGACCAGCCATCATCAAACGCACTGCGCCCGTCGAGCTCAAACCGGTGGGCAATTTGCGACGCGGCCCCACGGCCCTTGATTGAATGAATCGGGATGGTGATGTTCATACTTTGGCCAATCATTGACTGTATATAACTACAGTATATTTACATTGTCATCAGATGGCAACCAGATACCCCGGCGAATTGGAGCGAAAATCCTGACTCTATGAGCACCTTTCTTACCGCCGCGTTTTACAAATTTGTGGATCTGCCCGACTATGTTGAGTTGCAGGCGCCTCTACTTGCCTTTTGTGAGAATCAAAGCGTCAAGGGCACCATCCTGCTGGCGCGAGAAGGCATCAACAGCACCATTGCCGGACCGTTGGAGGGCGTCCATGCGGTGTTGGCCTACCTGCGTAACGACCCCCGCCTGGCTGACCTGATACACAAGGAAGCTTTCGCCACATCGCCCCCCTTTTACCGGATGAAGGTCCGACTCAAACGCGAGATCGTCACCATGGGTGTGCCCGAAGTCAATCCGGGCTTGATGGCAGGTATCTATGTCAAACCGGAGCAATGGAACGCATTGATTGAAGACCCCGATGTGGTTGTGATCGATACGCGCAATGACTATGAGGTGTCGATTGGCACATTTGCTGGCGCCGTGAATCCCCACATCAAACGCTTCGCGGACTTGCCGGAATGGATTCGACAAAACGGTGAACTCAATGCCAAGTCTGGCAAAAAACCCAAAGTCGCGATGTTCTGCACCGGAGGCATCCGCTGCGAGAAATCAACAGCGCTGATGCGGACCGAAGGCTTTCACGAGGTGTACCACCTGGAGGGCGGCATCCTGAAATACCTGGAGACGGTACCGGAACAAAAAAGCTTGTGGCAAGGTGAATGTTTTGTATTCGACGAACGCGTTTCTGTGGGCCATGGCCTGACTCCCGGGCACCATGACTTGTGCCGCTCATGCCGTGAACCTGTGAGCGCGCAAGATAAAAACTCGCCGCTTTATGAGCTGGGCGTCAGCTGCCCGAAATGTCATGACACCAAAACAGAGTCGCAAAAGCAGGGTGCACGTGAACGCCAGCGCCAGGTCGAACTGGCAGCGCGGCGACAACAGGCACACATCGGCGCCAAGCTGGCGACCAAGCGCAACCGTGAAGATAACGAAGAGATATCCGAACCGGAACTCAGACCGCTAGCGGGCTGAGCAAGCGCGTGCGTGCGGCCTCGTACTGGCGCTTGAGCTGGGCCACAAAGTTGGCCGTGCTTTGCACCTGGTTGACGGAACCGATGCCCTGACCACAGCCCCAGATATCTTTCCAGGCCTTGGATTTGTCGCCCCCGAAATTCATCTTGCTGGGGTCGCTCTCAGGAAGATTTTCCGGGTCCATGCCGGCATTGCGGATGCTCGGAGCCAGGTAGTTGCCATGGACGCCGGTAAACAGGTTGCTGTAGACAATATCGTCCGAGTTGCTGTCTACGATGGCCTGCTTGTAGGCGTCTGAAGCGCGCGCCTCTTCGGTCGCGATGAACGCAGAGCCGATGTAGGCAAAGTCGGCGCCCATCGCTTGAGCAGCCAGCACGGCATCGCCCGTTGAGATGGCGCCAGACAGCGCAATGGGACCGTCAAACCACTGGCGGATTTCCTGAATCAGCGCAAACGGACTCTTCACGCCAGCATGACCACCGGCACCGGCAGCAACCGCGATCAGCCCATCAGCGCCCTTCTCGATGGCCTTACGGGCATGCTTGTTGTTGATGATGTCATGCAGCACCACGCCACCATATGAGTGGGCCGCGGCATTGATGTCTTCACGTGCACCTAAAGAAGTGATGATGATGGGCACCTTGTATTTCACACACATCGCCATATCGTGCTCCAGCCGGTCATTGCTCTTGTGCACGATCTGGTTGATAGCAAACGGCGCCGCAGGCTTATCCGGGTGAGTCTTGTTGTATGCAGCCAGCGCCTCGGTGATTTCGATCAGCCACTCTTCCAGTTGCTCCGCGGGCCGGGCGTTGAGCGCAGGCATAGAGCCCACGACGCCAGCAATGCACTGCGCGATCACCATGTTGGGGTTGCTGATGATGAAGAGCGGAGACCCAATGATGGGGAGCGGCAGGTTATTCAATGGCGCGGGCAGTTTGGACATGGTGTCTTTCCTGAAAATCAACTGAAATGGTGTACTTATATCAATGGAATTGGGCCTTAGCCCTCGTCGATATTGCGTGAGTTGCTACTAATTCAATAGCTTCTAATTTATGGCAAGACTGAATCAAAATGCATCCAGTGCCAAGGCCGTCACGCTGTCGGCGCCGTCCACAATGCTGTCGCGTATGCCAGGAGCCTTACTGAGCAGATGGTCTGCGTAAAAGCGTGCCGTGATGATCTTGGCCTTCATGAAATCGGCATCTTCACCAGCCTTCAGCTCGTCTTGCGCTACTAGCAGCGCACGCGCGAGTTGCCAGCCCGCCATCAGGTTACCGGCCAGCATGAGGTAGGGCACGCTGCCTGCGAACACGGCGTTGGGAGATGCCTTGGTATTGCCGGCCACAAAGTTCACCACGTCCACAAAGGCCTCGCGCGCGGCCTTCAGGCGTTTGGCAACGGCCACTGCATCGGCACTGCCATTTTTGAGCAGTTCGGCTTCGGTGGCTTCAATTTGCACGGCAATGGCCTTGGGGGTCTGGCCACCATCGCGGGCGGTCTTGCGGCCCACCAGGTCGTTGGCCTGGATGGCGGTGGTGCCTTCGTAAATCGTCAAAATCTTGGCATCGCGGTAGTACTGGGCGGCACCGGTTTCTTCGATAAACCCCATGCCGCCATGCACCTGCACGCCCAGTGAGGTGACCTCAAGGCTCATCTCGGTGCTGTAGCCCTTGACCAGCGGTACCATGTATTCGTAGAAGGCCGCGTTCTGCTTGCGAACTTCCGGCTCTGGGTGATGATGGGCCGCGTCATAGGCGGCGGCGGCCACGGACGACATGGCGCGGCAGCCTTCTGTGTAGGCGCGCATGGTCATGAGCATGCGGCGCACGTCGGGGTGGTGAATGATGGGCGCACTGACCGATATGGAGCCATCCACCGGGCGGCTTTGTACGCGGTCACGCGCAAACTGTGTGGCCTTCTGGTAAGCGCGCTCGGCGATGGCAATCCCCTGCATGCCCACGGCGTAGCGGGCGGCGTTCATCATGATGAACATGTATTCAAGCCCCCGGTTTTCATGCCCCACAAGGTAACCTACTGCGCCGCCGTGGTCACCATACTGCAGCACGGCCGTGGGTGATGCCTTGATGCCCATCTTGTGTTCGATGCTCACACAATACACGTCATTGCGCGCTCCCAGGGAACCATCTTTGTTCACCAGGAATTTGGGGCACACAAACAGGCTGATACCTTTCACGCCCTCAGGGGCGCCCACCACGCGGGCCAGCACCAGATGGACAATATTCTCGGCCATGTCGTGTTCGCCATAGGTAATGAAAATCTTGGTGCCAAACACCTTGTAGGTGCCATCGGGCTGGGGTTCAGCTCGGCTACGCACCATGGCCAAGTCAGAGCCCGCTTGTGGCTCGGTCAGGTTCATGGTGCCGGTCCATTTGCCGCTGACCAGGTTTTCAAGATAGGTGGCTTTTAGATCGTCAGAGCCCGCGGTGAGTAAGGCTTCAATCGCGCCATCAGACAGCAGCGGGCACAGCGCAAAACTCATGTTGGCGCTGTTGACCATTTCGATGCAGGCTGCCCCGATGGTCTTAGGCAGGCCCTGGCCACCAAAGTCGGCCGGGTGTTGCAGGCCTTGCCAGCCGCCTTCTGCAAACTGTTTAAAGGCGTCCTTGAAACCGGGCGTGGTCGTCACCTTGCCATCGTGAAACGACGATGGGTACTTGTCACCTTCCCAATTGAGTGGGCTCAACACGCCCTCATTGAATTTGGCGGCTTCTTCAAGAACCGCTTGTGCCGTTTCAAAGCCCGCTTCCTCAAAGCCAGGCATTTGCGCGATCGTGTCAATCCGCGCCAGATGGCGGATGTTGAAAAGCATGTCTTTAACGGGGGCAACGTAACTCATTTGTGTCTCCAGATACAAAAATGCCGCTCACCCTGAACCATGTCAAAGGGGAACGGCATGGACTCGGGCCAGGCTCAGTTTGAACGGCGTGGCATCAAAGCGCGGCGACCAGCTCCGGAACCGCCGTGAACAAGTCGGCTTCCAGCCCGTAATCGGCCACACTGAAGATCGGCGCTTCGGGGTCTTTGTTAATCGCCACGATCACCTTGGAATCCTTCATGCCAGCCAGGTGTTGAATGGCACCACTGATGCCGCAAGCAACATACAGCTGCGGTGCGACGATCTTGCCGGTCTGACCCACCTGCCAGTCGTTGGGCGCATAACCGGCGTCCACCGCGGCACGGGACGCACCCATGGCCGCACCGAGCTTGTCAGCCAGAGGGGTCATCACTTCGGTAAATTTTTCGCTGGACCCCAAGGCACGCCCACCACTGACGATGATCTTGGCTGCGGTCAGCTCTGGACGGTCGTTCTTGGCAATTTCGCTGCCCATAAACGTTGCTTTCGGGCTGGCTACAACCGCGCTTACCGTTTCTACCGACGCGGCACCGCCATTGGCTGTTGCTGGATCAAATCCGGTCGTGCGAACGGTCAACACCTTGGTGGCATCTAGGCTTTGCACGGTGGCAATGGCGTTACCCGCGTAAATCGGACGCTCAAAGGTGTCTGGACTGTCCACTTTTGTGATGTCGGATATCTGGCCAACGTCGAGTTTGGCAGCGACACGAGGCGCGATGTTCTTGCCGGATGCAGTGGCTGCAAACAGGATGTGGGTATAGCCTGAAGCAATGGCCAGAACTTGTGCAGCCATGTTTTCAGCCAAGCCATGCGCAAAGCCTGCATCTTCGGCGTGCAGTACCTTGGCGACGCCCGCGATATGCGCCGCAGCCGCTGCAGCGGCACCCGCGTTGGACCCGGCGACCAGCACATGTACAGCATCATCGCACTGGGTAGCAGCGGTCACTACGTTGAGCGTGGCAGGTTTGATGGATGAATTGTCGTGTTCAGCAATAACGAGTGCAGTCATGGTGTCGTCCTAGATTACTTTGGCTTCGTTCTTCAGTTTGGCAACAAGCGTGGCCACGTCAGGCACCTTGATGCCGGCGCTGCGCTGTGGCGGCTCTTTCACGCTCAGGGTCTTGATATGCGGCGTCACGTCTACGCCGAGATCAGCAGGCTTGACAATGTCCATCTGCTTCTTCTTGGCCTTCATGATGTTGGGCAACGTCACATAACGCGGCTCGTTCAGGCGCAAGTCCGTGGTGACCACGGCCGGCAGCGTGAGAGCAATGATTTCCGAGCCCCCGTCAACTTCACGCGTGACGTTGGCCTTGCCTTCCACCACTTCAATCTTGCTGGCGAACGTTGCTTGCGGCATGTCGCACAACGCAGCCAACATCTGACCGGTCTGGTTGCAGTCGTCATCAATCGCCTGCTTGCCCAGAATGATCAGGCCCGGCTGCTCTTTTTCAACCAGCGCCTTGAGCAGTTTGGCAACGGCCAGCGGCTGCAATTCTTCGGTGGTTTCCACCAGAATGGCGCGATCAGCGCCGATGGCCATAGCGGTGCGCAGTGTTTCCTGGCACTGTGTGACGCCGCAGGATATGGCGATGACCTCGGTAGCCACACCCTTCTCCTTGAGGCGAACGGCTTCTTCAATGGCAATCTCGTCAAACGGGTTCATGCTCATCTTGACGTTGGCGATGTCCACGCCGCTGCCGTCAGACTTGACGCGCACCTTGACGTTGTAATCCACCACGCGTTTAACGGGTACCAAGACCTTCATTGTTGAGGCTCCATTGAATGGTTAATCTGTTGCAAAGCTGAATCAAACAATTTTATGTGGCATCACCCGGGGCAAAGTTCGCTTTAGCGACAATGCAACGAGTTAAAACGACATCACCATTCATAAAATAGAACGGTCGTGCTTTTTCATTATACAAGCGCATTTGCAACTACTGGCATCACCTTTGTCGGCTGGACAACAATTAGCCGACCATAAGGTTGGTTAATTCGGGTAAACATGGACAAAGGTGCAGCAAATTACCTATTAGCATCAACAGGGTAAGCGCACGCGCTGAATCAACCCTGGAGTCCATTGCATGAAACGAATCGCCTTTCCCGCCATCGCAGCTGTTGCCGCATTTTTTGCAAGCGTTTGCAACGCGCAAACCGTCTTGACAGTGTCCAGCTGGGTACCCCCCTCCCACTCATTGAGCATGGCCCAAAAGGAGTGGTGTGACCTGCTGGAAAAGAACACGTCTGGAAAGATGAAGTGCAACATCCTCCCCCGCAGTGTCTCGGCTCCTCCAGGCACCCTTGACGCCGTCAAAAACGGGCTGGCGGACATATCGTTTACCGTACATGGCTATACACCCGGCAGGTTCGTCTACACGCAGATGGCTGAGTTCCCGTTTTTGGGCGAATCATCTGAACCCATCTCTGTCGCCTTCAACCGGGTAGCCTCCAAATACCCCCAGTTTGGTGCTGAGCATCAGGGTGTGAAAGTCATCAGCTATTTCACCCACGGGCCCGGCATTGTGTTCAATACCAAGCGCCCAATCACCAAGGTTGAAGACCTGTCCGGACTCAAGTTCCGTGTGGGCGGTGGCATGGTCAACGAAATTTCAAAATCGCTGGGCATGAATGTCACGCTCAAGCCTGCTACCGACTCCTATGAGTTGCTATCAGGTGGCGTGATGGACGGCACGCTGTTCCCCGCCGAGTCAACAGAGTCATTCAAGATTGACAAGATCATCAAACATGCCACATTCTTCCCGGGCGGCCTGTACAACACCAGCTTCGTCTTCATGATGAACCAGGCGAAATATGACAAGCTCACGGCGGAAGAAAAGAAGGCTGTGGACACGATCTCGGGCGAAGTCGCAGCGCGTATCTATGGCCGTGGATGGGACAAGGTGGACCGCCGGGGCATTGCCCTGATGCAGGCCAACAATGTGCAAATCGTCAAAGCCGATGCCAAATTTGTGTCTGATGTAAAGACCAGGATATCGTCGCTTGAGCAAAACTGGGTCAAAGATGCCGAAGCCAAAGGCCTGAAGGACGCCGCTAAGGTGTTGACTGAGTTCCGCTCAGAAATAGCCAAAGCATCCAAATAAGCAGCCGTCAACCAGACTGCATCTTGCGGGAACGCGGTCTCATGCACAATGAGACCGCGTTTTTGCTTAGCGCGAGGCGTTTGATATTGGCGCCACTGGAACGACTTCCTTGAAAAAATTGCTTGAAACACTTTGCGGGTTGCTGTCTGGTGCAGCCTTGTTTGCCATCATGGCGCTGACTTTTTTCGATGTGGCGGGCCGAAAGCTGCTGTCCAACTCGATTCCTGGCTCGCTGGAATTGACAGAATTGCTGATGGTGGTAGTGATCTTCGGTGCACTCCCATTGGTGTCGCAGCGAGGCGAGCATGTGGTTTTTGACTCCATGGATAACTACTTGCCAGCAATTGTTCGCCGCCTGCAGACCATCGTGGTCAGTGCTCTGTGTGGAGTCGCTTTGCTGGCGCTAGCCCGTTTGATGTGGCAAACGGGCAACCATTTTCTGGAAAGTGGTGAAACAACTGCCCAATTGAAGATTCTCAAAGCCCCGTTTCTCTATGGCATGGCGGTGTTGTGCGGTGTGACCGGGCTGGTGCATCTTGCCCAGATTGCTCAACCACCCCAAGCGCAGGAGGAAGGCGAAGGCGCTGCGTTATGACCGAAGCGATTTTAGGATTTGCGTGTATTTTTGGGCTGGCGCTGTTGCGCGTGCCATTGGCCTTTGCCATGGGCATAGTAGGTATAGCCGGTATTGGTCTTACACGTGGCTGGCAGCCAGCTATGGCCAGTGCGGCGCAGGTTGTGTACGAAACCGGCTTCGCCTATACCCTTTCAGTCATTCCCCTGTTCATTCTGATGGGCAACTTTGTCGCACGTGGTGGCTTGGCGCACGAGTTGTTTCAGGCTGCGTATGCTTTCATCGGTCATCTGCGGGGCGGGTTGGCTCACGCCACGGTAGCTGCATGCGCCGGATTTGGTGCCATCTGTGGCTCATCCATCGCGACGGCCGCCACCATGAGCAAGGTGGCTTACCCCTCAATGAAGAGACTGGGGTATAGCGATTCTCTTTCCACGGGTGTCATGGCGGCAGGCGGCACGCTGGGCATCATGATTCCTCCCAGCACCATCATGGTGATTTACGGCATCGTGACCGAAACCAACATCGGCAAACTGTTTGCTGCCGGCGTAATTCCTGGTTTGATTTCGGCCGCCATGCTGATGCTGACGATCTGGATCATCACCGGGCGTGACCCGGAGCACGCCCCCCCCGGCGAGCGCACGTCATGGCCCGATCGCTGGCGTGCCTTACGTGGCATCTGGGGTGTTGCGCTACTGGTAGTGGTTGTGCTGGGCGGCATTTACGGGGGCATCTTCACTGCCACCGAAGGTGCCGGCTTTGGTGCGGCTGGCGCCTTTCTTTTTGCGCTGGCACGACGGCGCCTTACCTGGGCTATCCTTTTTCAGGTATTAGTGGAATCGGCTCGCACCACGGCCATGTTGTTTACCCTGCTGATTGCAGCGACGATCTTCGCCAACTTTGTGAACTTCACATCCATGCCAGGCGACCTCAAGGAATGGATTACGCATCTGGGCCTGTCGCCTATCATGATCATCGCAGCGATGATGGCGATCTACGTGCTGCTGGGCACCGTTATGGAAGAGTTGACGATGGTATTGCTGACTATTCCACTGTTCTTCCCTATTGTCACGGCGCTGGGGTTCGATCCCGTCTGGTTCGGTGTACTGATCGTGATGATTGTGCAGATAGGGCTGATTTCACCGCCCGTTGGCATGAATCTGTTTGTACTGAATTCGCTGCTGCCAAATGTTGGGCTGGGCAGCATCTTCCGTGGTTGCTGGCCATTCGTGTTGTCCATGGTCATAACACTGGGACTGCTGATCGCCTTCCCCGGTCTCAGCTTGTGGCTGCCGTCCCTGATGCAATAACCGCAGGCTTGTCAATTCGTTGCTGAGATCATCGGTTGTGCGGGTCGCTGGGGCGGTGGGATACGGATGCCATGACTACGCAGCGCTTTGAGGATGGAGTGATTCACGAGCGAGCGCAGGTTGAGCTGCCCATTTTCCGGATCTGTTATCCAGTAGCCTAGGGTGAACTCCAGGCCATCCGTACCGAAAGCGGAGAACGCCGCGTTGGGTGCTGGTTCACGCAACACACGGTCATGCTCCAGCGCCGCTGATTCGAGTAAACGGGTGACCAGTTCAACGTCGCTGTCATAGGACACAACAACAACGGAAGACTGCCACAGCTGCCGGTCCATCAAAGACAGGTTCTCAACCCGCTGCGTGATGAACATCTCGTTCGGCACGATGGATTCGCGACCCGTGAGTGAGCGGATCACGGTGTAGCGGGCATTTATGTCGGTGATCTGGCCCTCAAAATTGTCCACTTTCACATTGTCACCAATGCGAACGCTGCGCTCGGCCAGAATCACAAAACCACTGACGTAGTTGGCGGCCAGTTTTTGCAGGCCAAAACCGATGCCCACACCAATAGCTCCCCCCAACACAGACAGCGCAGTCAGATCGATTCCAACTGCCGAAAGGGCCAGTAGCAGGCCAACGAACATCAGCAAGGCACGTGTAGCGTTGCTAACCGCCTTGCGAAGCGACAGTTGTCCACCGGTTGCCGTTCGCAACAGCCGCGACTCGATGCCCGCAGAAATCCATAGTGTGATGATCAGTACGGCACCCGCCGTCAGGGCTCCTTCGATGATATTGCGCACGGAGAGAATTGAACCGCCTACCTTCCACTGGATTTGATCCAGTTCCTCCAGCAGGATTGGCAGCAAGCCACTGACCCACAACACCATAGCCAGCCACGCTACCCAGGAAATGGTGCGCTCCAGAACCCGCACGACCGGAGCCTCACGGAACGCGACCTGAAGCACTTTGACACCCACACGGATCACCACCAGTGACACCAATACCGGGATAGCTATCTTGAAAACTACCAGCGGCACCCAACGCACCAGAGCAGCCCTCGCCCCATAAGCCAGACACAGCAACAACAGGGGAAACATCACGCCATCAATGATCTTACGGCCAAACCAGATGGATGTTGGATTGGAAGAGTTGAGGGCTCGACGAGTAATCCAGACCCCGCACCAGGCCATCCCCACACATGCCAACAGAACAGCCAGCTCAGTCAAGGTGCTTGGGCGGCCCAGGGCTGTCAACCACTCGCCAAAATCTTCGATGGGAGGCACGGTCATGCGATCAACCCGTCGTTAAACATCAGCCAGAACCCGAACATGCGCCTCCACGCTTCGCCCGAGCGCGCTCAGGTTGTATCCGCCTTCGAGGCAAGAAACGATGCGCTTCTTTGAGTGGCGAGCGGCTACGTCTTTCAGACGTTGAGTGATCCAAGCGTAATCCTGCTCCACCAAGCCCATCTGGCCCAGGTCATCCTCACGATGCGCGTCAAAACCCGCGCTGATAAAGATCATCTCCGGCCGGTGCGCTTCCAGTCGTGGCAACCAATGGGTATTGATCAATTCGCGCACGGTCTCGCCCTTTGTATAGGCTGGAACAGGCAAATTAACCAGATTATTGGCGTCTGAGCGGGAGCCGCCGGACGGGTAAAACGGGTGTTGGTAGAAGCTTACCATCAGGATGCGCTCGTCACCCGCCACAATGTCTTCCGTGCCGTTACCGTGGTGCACGTCAAAATCAACAATGGCGACGCGCTGGAGACCATGGCGTTCGAGCGCATATTTGGCGGCAATGGCTACATTATTGAAAATGCAGAAGCCCATTGCATGGTCGCGGCAGGCGTGATGTCCAGGTGGGCGCACCGCGCAAAATGCATTTTCAAGTTCCCCCGCTATTACCGCATCGGTGGCAGCCAAAGCGGCTCCGGAAGAACGCAGCAATGCGTTCCAGCTGCTGGCGTTCAATGCGGTATCCGGGTCCACATAAACATGGCTCGGGCCTCCGGCCTGCATATCTTCCTGCAGGCTGTCACTCATGCCGCGAATCGCATAGACATGATTACGGGTATGCGCCAGTTCAATGTCCGTCAGGGATGCCAAAGGTGCCTCCCTACGGTCCAGCACATCGCCAACACCACTTATCAGC
>Ga0075152_10002669_pt1 | contig 12629 bp, 7 predicted proteins | sample JI61114C2DNA_FD_70964 | JGI IMG/M metagenome (GOLD analysis project Ga0075152, IMG submission 70964) | Wastewater effluent complex algal communities from Wisconsin, to seasonally profile nutrient transformation and Carbon sequestration -... | ecosystem: Engineered > WWTP > Effluent > Algae...
CAGGAACTCGTGCGCGAGGCGGGCTGTCCGGCGCAGAAGCACCTGGACGTCGGGGGCGGCGCCCAGCTGGGCCGCGGTGACCGGTTGATCGAAGTCGTCGGCCATTCGATGGTGCTCCACAAATGTGCGAAATTCACGCCAATGAAGCGGGCTGTTGTCCGAGATCTGCGCGCGCAACTCGTTCCAGCGCAGCGTCGGCACCGCAGGCGTCAACGGCCGCTTGCACAGCATCATCACCACAGGCTTCGGCGCGGTGTGCCATTGCGCCGCGGCCTTGCAATAGGTGTCGATCTGCGCGCCGGACAGCCCCGCATGCGCCTTCACCTCGATCCAGAGGCTCCGTATCTCGCCGTCGACGAGCACCTCCACGACCAGATCGATGATCCCGCCGTCGACCTGCACCTGCGTACGTACGTGCAGCACCTCGGCGGCCTCGATCGGCGACGCCGAGGCGACCGCGGTAGGCAGCGCGCGCAGCAGAGGCCGCGGATCGACCTGAATCGCCGCGGCCAGCGCCTCCGTCGTAAAATTCTCAAGCGCACGCGACTCGTCCGAGCGAGCGAATGTGTAGAGACGATCCAGGCGACCCGGCACTTCGCCGGTCTACCACGCCCCTGCCCACGCAGTCACGCACGGACGCTCAGCTCCCAAACCGATCCACCGTGGCAAACGCGATGCGCGCTTGGCGCCGAGTCGGTCGCAGTAGATGGCTTCGCAGGGCCCGGCGCGAGGCCGATGAGTCGTCGCCGTGAGGATGGGGCCGGAATGGCGCTCTGGCCCCGTTGAGGACGCGCCTCGACTACGGAGCCGGGCGCCAGGTCGACCTTGGCACCAGCGGCACAAGCATCGTTAGCTTGGCTCGCTGGGGTATCGGTCCGACACACATCGAGACGCGCGGTTATTTGGGTACGGATGTCGGTGCAGGTAGCTTCTCGGAGTAGGCCACAAAATGGAACCCCCCGTAGAATGTCATCCTCATGAGGCAGACCTCATCTCGCTCCAAAAATTGATACGCGAATGCGTCAGGGTGAGGGCCCTTTAGCTCGAATTCCTTGTGCCCTGCGCGGTACATCCCAGTGAACGCAGTCAGCATGTAGTCCACGACATGAGATCGAGGACCCGCGGAAAGATCCGACATTACGAAATGAGGACTGTCTACTACGCAGGCGTCCGGCCAACGTCGTCGATAGTCGTGCTCATGGTAATATAAAGCACGCGCGGTCAGCTCGAGTGTTCTCCGAATGGTGTTGACCTCCGGCTTGACAGCGATCATCTCACCATAAGGTGTGGAGACGATGTCAGCGTCCTCGATAAGCACTCTGCGCAACCTTGGCCCATTCTGGACCCGTCTGATCGCCTTGAGGGCGAACGGGTGCGGCTCTATCTGATCGAAGTGGTTGCCGTAGATGGCCGCAAAGACGATTATGGCAGCCTGCACAAAATTGTCATCACCAGACTTCGCTGTGTTATGGTCATCACAAGATGGAACCGTGATGAGGCCTCGTCTATAATCTTTTTCTTTGGGTACCCCGTAGACTTCCTGTCGTCGTGGATAGAACCCCTTGGGAGGGGCGTGCTCCCATGAGACGGCGAGCTGACTGCAGGCGTAACACTCTAAGTTCTTCGGTGCTTTGTTGTGCTTGCTCACGGTACTTCTTGCTCCGCTTGGCTCATCTCACCCGGCGCTACGGAACCCACCATGACCCAGCCCCGAGCGTCGAGTTGCCAGCCCTCGTCGAAGTGTCGGGCTAGATCCGCCTCGGAGCTGTGCTCAGGACCAGGGGCGAGCACGCTCGTCTGGATGGCCGGCGACTGGGGCGCCGTGAAGAACGCGTAGACGGCGAACAGTGCCAGGCTGGCGGCCAAGATCAGCAGGCCCAGGGCAAGGGCCCGCTCCCAGGGTGATCGCGGTGTGAGCGCCCAATACCGCGGGCCCGATGGTGTCACGCTTTTGCGGTCGGCGTAGGGGACGACCTTGAGCGGGCGCACCGGTTCGGGCGGTCGCGTCGGCTGTGACTGTGACGCCGCCGCGATGGTGACCGCCTCCGGTCGCGGCGGGTCCGCTGGGAGCCGCGAGAGTCCGGTCCTCATGCTACGCCCCTCGTCGGGTACTCGCCACCAGCGCAGGCGCGCCCATTGCGAGAGCAAGGCGTCGTGCAAGAGGTGCACCCCTGAAGACGACAGGGCGACCAACTGTCCGACACCATCCTGCTCGGTGAGCCGCGCGAGCATTCGCTCCGCAAAGTCCTGCTGCACGCGCGGGGTGTAGCCCGCGAACGCTGGCATCATGACATGAACGGCTTCCGCTGGGGACAGGACGTTTCGGATCTCTCGCCCCTTCGTATCCGTGCCGATGAGCTTGGGGATCAGCAGGCGCACCGAGGTCTCGCTCCAATCGCCCACTGCGCGCTCGAGCGACGCTTCAGCGGCCGAGTTGATGGCGCCTTCGATCCCTCCCGCGGCCTCGTACGCCTCGATGGACAGCTCACGCAGCGTGCTCCGTCGAAACGTCTCGGCCAAAGCCGCGTTGAACATGGCCAGGCCGAAACCTGGCGATGGCGGCTTCGCGCCGGCCATGAGCCGCTCATAGTCCGTGATGAGCCGGGTTACGAGGCGCTCCGGGACCGAGACGCCGGCGCGGGCTGCCGGCCGTAAGATGACCTGGCACAGCTGCTCAATGCCGAGCGGGCCGAGCCCGTAATAGACCGGAGGATCCAAGCCAAGGGTGCGCTCGTGGAGTTGTGGCAGCCGCTGGAGCTCGACTAGGCGCTCGCTCCGATGCGTGGTGATCAGCAGGAAGGGCACGCGGACATGCGCGAGCGCGTAGGCCAGGGCGGCCGAGAACGCCTCCAGCTCCGCGCGCTCTGTGTCCTCCAGGCCGAAGTCGAGGGAGTCGATCACGAGGACGAATCCTCGCGGCGACAGGTGCTCGATCAGGTCGCTCAGCGCGTGCGGGGTCGCCTTCAAATGGTCGAAGAGGGTCTCCTCGCTCCAACCGCGGAAGCTGTGACGGGACCGGTAGAGCAGGCACAGACCGTCGACGAGCGAGCGCAGGGGTCGAAGCCCGGAGCCGCCGACCATGGCCTCCCAACCGCCGCTGTCCCGTGTCACCGAGTCACGCAAGATCCGGGGGAGCAAGCCCGCGGCGACAAACGAAGATTTGCCGATTCCATGCTCCCCGTGGACGATCAGCCAGCGACTCGACGGGCGCGCGCGCACCTGATCGAGCGCGCGCTCCACGTCGCGCTCGCGGCCGCAGAAGAGGAACCGCGATCGGCCGCCCTCGTACGGCCGAAGCCCGGGGTACGGCGGCTCAGGGATGCCGTAGCGGGCCGCGAACTCGTCGAGGTCGTCGAGGTCCGACCGCAAGCGGTGTTGGGTCGCGTCCTGGTACGCCGTCGCGAGCCCGTGGAGCCACTGCGCGGCGCCAATGTCATAATCGCCGACGATCGGTACCAGCTCGATCCCATGATCGTCGAAGAGGGCGCGGGTACCCGGTGTCACGCTGTCAGCGGGGACGAGGGCCAGGTTGCCGGGCGCCGCGGTGGGCCAGGTCGCACTCATACGCCCACGCAGCGGTAGCACGAGCCGGCGTAGCAGTTCATCGTCAGCGCGATATCCGACGAGCACGAGCACGTGGGAGCGGAGCATGCAGCCGACCTGCGGCAGCTCCGCGGGTCGGTCCGCGAGGCGCCGCTCCGTCAAGATCCACGAAGACACCTGATCCACGCTCCCGCACAGCTTCATGATGCTGCGAGGCCGAGCCTTCAGGTCAGGGCGCTCTCGGTCGAACGCCGTCCACTTGAACTCGAGGGCCCGCTCGAGCAGTGAATCGAGGTTGGTGGTGCACAGATAACATAGCTGCGGCGAGAGGCGGGCGATGGCCCGGACGACGAGGGGCAAGCGGAGGTCGCGCTGCTCGAGCGCGGCCCGCAGCAAACCCACGAAGCACGGGCCCGTCAGCAGTTCCTCCGCCCGCGAGAGGGCGTGGGCGACCTCGCCAGCGGCGAGGAGCGGGTACCAAATTCCGCGGGCCGGGTGCGTGTCGTCCAACGCTTGGATGGCGCGCAGGGCGAGCGTGTGCGGGCCTGCGAGGCCCGCCGCCTCGGCGACGAGCGGGCCGACACACAGGAGCAGGTTGCGCTCGACGAGCGCGTTGAGGGTCGGATGCAGCATGCTGCGTGCGGGCGCATCTTCGCACGTTGTCCTCTCTATGGGACAGGCCCGTGTCGAATCACGCCGGGTCGTTCGAGTTTGCGCCAGACGCGCCGCCCCGCATGAACGTGGGTGATGAACGGCGTTGGCTGCCGCCGAAGACGGCGCCGCCGAGGTCGTCGGCAAAGCTCAACCTTTAAGCGAAGGTCGCGGCTGTGCCGACGCTGGGGGCGACGAGCCGCCGTCGGGCGACTTGTCTCGAAGCACGGCACGCAACGGAGAATAAGATCCCGTTTTGAGTCGATTAACGGCGTGCTAAACCAGCTGTTGCTCCCTCGCCCGACGCGTCCTCTGGTACTCTGAAGCGGGGTCCCACATGCACGACGACGAGTTCGAGGACGCTGACGGCGGAGATGAGGATCTGGAGGGCGACCCCTTCGACGATGACGATCCGGACGCGCCAAACCTGGTGCCGGAGGTCGGGCCGTCGCCGCGGGTGCTACCCGGGGGCATCGAGCTGCGCGAGCTCCTTGGCGAGGGCGGCATGGGGCTTGTCTTCCTCGGTTTTCACCTCTCTCTTGGTGTCGACCTGGCGGTCAAGGTCCTCCACCCTGAGCTCGGCCTGCGAGTCGATAGCCAGGAGCGTCTGCTGCGCGAAGGCCTCGTGCTCGCGAACATCCAGCACGAGAACATCGTCAAGGTCCATCACTGCGACAGGACAACCGACGGCCGGCTGTTCATCGTCATGGAAGTGCTGCGCGGCGAGACCCTGCGCCAGCTCCGCGCCAGGCTCGGGGCGCTGGACGCCCTCGAGGTCGTCAAGATCGGGCTGCAGATCTGCCGGGCCCTCGAGGTCGCCCACGGGTACGGCGTCATCCACCGCGACATCACCCCCTCGAACGTGATGGTGCTGCACGAGCCCGAGGGGCTGGTCAAGGTGATTGACTTCGGGATCTGCCGGATGCTCGACACTTTCCACGCCCGGCACTCGCAGCGCTTCGCCGCGCCGCCGGGGTCGAGGATGGCGACCCCCGCCGGCGTTCAGCTCGGCAACCCGGAGTACATGGCCCCCGAGCTGTTCGTGCGCGAGCCCTTCGTGCCGCCCAACATCCGCACCGACGTCTTCTCCGTCGCCGTGGTGCTGTTCGAGCTGCTGACGGACACGCACCCCTTCCGCCACGGTGACCGCAAGCAGGCGCGCACCGTCCGCGAGCTCATGCCGGACTTCGAGTACGTCGAGCTCGAGGAGGCGCTGGCGAAAGCCCTGCGCAGCGACCCTGAGTGCCGCACGCAGACCATGGCCGCCCTGCGAGACGACCTTGAGCTGGCCCACGACTGCATCGTCGCTCAGCGGGGCGACGAGCTCGACGAGCCGCAGCGCCAGAAGTCGGCGAGGTTATTCCACCTCGACCAGTACCGCTCGCCCACGCATGAGCCGGACGAGGCGCTTGACGAACCCCGTGGCAGGTTCTTGGAGGTCGTCCGCGGAGCGTCAGCTGGGGACGAGGACGCGGAGGTCCCGCCCGTCGTGCCTGTGGCGCCCCTGGTGGTTCTGCGGGCCGCGCCTCCCGAGACTCCCGCCGAGCCCCCCACCGAGCCCCCTGCCGCCACGCCAGGCGACGCAACGCGTGAACAGGTGTCGGGTCGACCCGTCCAGGCTGCGGCGTGTTTGCTGCCGCTTCCCGAGTTCGTACCCGCTGCCTCGCCGAAGACCGCATCGGGCTGGTTCATGACCCACATGAGCGGCCTGCTGGTGGGGACAGGGCTGGTGGTCGGCGTCGGCGCGACCCTGGCCTCGCAGCGGATCGGCGAGTCCATGTTCACCGCGCCGGCGAGGCTCGCGGAGGTCGAGGCCGCCGCAGGAGTCTGCGAGCAGGCCCTGGCGGAGACCCGCGCTTCGCTCGTCCAAGTCGAGCAGGACCTGATCGTCGCCCGGCAGGCTGCCAGCCCCACGAGCTTCGAGACGCCCAGCACTTCATCGACCATCGACACACCGCCCCAGCCCGAGCTGGTCCTCGCCAGCACGCCCACGTTGAGCCCGATCGCAAGGCCGACCTCCTCGGATTCGGCGACCTTCTCGCAGTCGCGTCATCGGTCGGTGCGGCGCTCCCTCGACAAAGTAGCGAGCGGCGTGCGCGACTGCTTCGACGAGGATGGTGGCGGCCGGCTCACGCGAGCGAATGTCCGCGTCCGAATCGAAGCCGATGGCCAGGCGTCCGCCGTCGATCTGCCCGGCGGAAACGGCTCATCGCTTGCCCTGTGTGTGACGGCCGCGATCCGCACCCGCCGGTACGCGGCGGGCGACGAGGCGGAGTGGATCCGCCACGCCTTTGTCCTCGACGCGAAGGCGGAGACACCATGACTTGTGCATCACGCGGCCTCGCCGCAGCGCTGGCGCTGGGGTTTGCGTGGCCGCTCCACGCAGATGCGGCCCCGCCGTCGTCGATCGCCAAGCCGGTCGATCTGAACGACATCCGGCTGCCACCCGAGGCCAAGCGGCTGAACGAGCTCGGCATGGATGCCTACCGGGCCGGCGACTTCGAGGCGGCCTACCGCGAGCTCAAGCGATCCTACGAGAGCATGGATCCACGCGCGGACATCGACGCCCGCGACATGGTCCTCGCCTCGCTGCGCAGCGCGCTTGTGAAGCTGTACGAGAAGACAGGCGAGCTACGACACCTGTGTCTCGCGCGCACGGAGCTGCTGCTGCACCTCGAGACACTCCTGGTCACGTTCGGCGAGGACACGGATCTGCCCGACATCCCCGGGATCCGGTGGCGGCTACGGCAGATCAACGAGAAGATCGCCCGTCACGCGCCGCGCCTTGGTGAGCCCGCCTGCGGCGGACGCTCCATGCAGGTCGTTCGCACCACACCGCCGCCGCGTCCGAAGCCCATCATCCTGTCTCCCCCACCGAGGAACGATCGCGGTCGGCCGGCGCTGATCGTGGGCGCGACCAGCCTCGGCGTCGGCGGCGTCCTCCTCGGCGCGATGACCTACGCGCTGTTCATGCGCCGGGCCAGCGACGAGGGGATCAAAGCCCTCGGCGCGGCGGTGATGATGCAGCCGGACACCCTCCCCACGCGCGAGCAGCGGGCGCTCGCGGACTCGCTGGCTGAGGTGGGCCGCTACCACCGCACGACGGCGCTAGCGACCGGCATCGCGGGCGGCGCTCTTGTGCTTTCGGGCATCACCGCGTTGGTCGTCCGCCGCGTGCTTCGCGGCAAGGTCTCGAAGGTCGCCCTCTACCCGGCACCGACGCTGACCGGCGGCTCTCTCCAGCTCACAACCCGCTTCTAAGAACCGGAGTCCCCATGCAGCACCGCAGCCTGAGCTTCCTCCTCTCTCCTGGTCTCGTGGTCCTCGCGGGCTGCCCGGTCGAGCAGACCTACGCCGACTTCATCGACAAGTATGGCGGCACCTACTCGAGTGAGAGCGCCAGCCACTCGGGCAGCGGAAGCGCCGTGAGCGACGGCAGCAGCGGCGACCCGAGCACGCCCACCTCGACCACCGTCAATTCCGGCGCGAGCGCGGAGGCGGGCGAGTCGAGCGAGTCCGGCCTCACGACCGAGGCCGGGCTGAGCACCGGCCTGGCGAGCTCGGGCACCACCGATCCGTGGGTCGATGAGGTGCCGGTGCTCGGCGCGTTCACGATCTCGCCGAACCCAGTGCTCGCCGCCGGCTTCGTCGAGCTGAGCGCGGACTGTAGCGACGACGTCGGGGTGATCGAGCTGCGCTTCCTGGTGGACGAGGAGGTGATCGCGGCCGTGACCGAGGCGCCGTTCTCGGCGAAATGGCTGGTCAAGTCACAGGTCCAGGCCGGCGACCACACCCTCGCGGTCGAGTGCGAGGACACGGCCGGCCACGTCGTGTCGACGGCCAAGCCGGTCTCCGTCACCCTCCCGGCGACCGGCTCGGTCGCGTGGTCGCAGGTCCACGCGGCCTTCAAGGGCAATGCGGAGGCCGCAGACGCATCGGCCGCGCCCGACGGCTCCTGGTGGGTCTGCGGACTCGCAGACAACGTGGGCGGCGGCACCGGGATCTGGGTCGCCCATTACAGCGCAGCGGGGGAAAAATTGTTTAACCGCGTGATCTCCCGCGGGAAAGACCAGAACGGCCGCTGCGGCGGCATCGCGGTCGCTTCGGAGGACGGCCATCGCGCCGTACTCACCGGCAACTTCGGACCCGCGGGCCTGCTGTTGCCGAGCCTATGGGTTGGCCTGATCGATGAGATCGAGGTAAACCCAGTCCTCGCCGAGTCCAACGACGCGCTCAGTGGCTACTCAGGCAACGGCATCCTCATCAACAAGTACGGCCAGTTCGAGATCGCCGGCCAGCGCTTCGTCGGTGGGAAAGATTGGGACATGTTCCACCGGGTCTACAACCATATGCCGGGGAAGAAGGAGCTCACGTCCTCGGTCGGCCTGACCTACGGCGACCCCGATGTCATCGACATCGCCTCCGCGATCGTCGAGAACCTGGACGGCACCGTGACGCTCATCGGCACACGGACGCGCGAGAACCAACTGCGCGCGGCGGCGGTCAAGCTCGACGCGCAGCACCAGGTCGATCTTTCGGGCTCCTGGCCATTTGTGTCTCCCCTGGTCGGCAAGGACGGCGGTGCTGGCGCGTTCGATGGATCGGTCGACAGCGCTGGCAATCTCCTGCTCGCCGGCTGGCGCCGTCAGGACCCGAAGACGCCCAGCCAGATCATGACCCTGAAGCTCGATCCGCAGGGAAGCCCCCTCGGGGGAGCGGCGCTCGAATCGGACAAGAACTGGCCGGACGACAACGTTGGTCTCGGAGTGGCCCACCTCAGCGATGGGACCTTCGTCGTGACCGCGTCGGTGACAGCCGGATGGGATGACCACGACATCTGGCTGCGCCGCTACCCCGCGCAAGACGCCAAGTTCGTGTTCCAGGGCCCCTACGGCCTGCTGGACGAGCCGCGTCGTGTGCGGACCAATGTGTTCGACCAGGTTCTGGTGGTCGGCTTCGAGACCGTGGTCGTGATGCAGGACGGCAAACTCGCCAAGGCGAGTCGTGCCTGGCTCGGCGCTTTCAACTGATCACCCGGGGGGCGTGAAGTTCTCGCAGGCAGTCTGGATGACCCCGAGCGCCTCGGAGAGGAAGGCGCCCATGTCTGGGGCGCAGTAGGAGCCGAGCACATGGTGCGGAGTGCCCTCCACGAACTGGCGCGACTTGTCGTACAGGGCATCCCCGCAATACTCCTGGCCGGGATACCCAACGGACGACAGCACACCGACGACAACGACGCCATCGGCGTACCCGGCCTTGGCGGCCACCAGCGAGGCAGCCAGCCCCTCCGGGGTTCCAGGGCTGAGATCGTCCATGGTGTCCGCGATGATGACCACGACGAGCATCGCGTCGGGGCGAACGAAGCCCGCGTTACAGCCGCCCTCGGCGTTGAGCGTCGGCCCGACCGCCTTGACCATGGCCGCGAGGTACCGCTGCACGCCGCCTGTCCGCCCGACGTTGATGATGCAGTCGAAGGTCGTAGCGAAGTCGTCCTGCGCCGCCGTGATGTAGCGATGCCCGCCGGCCAGCTCGCAGTCTCGGTTGCTCGCCATGAAACCCGCTGGATAGCGCACACCCGCGCCGAGCGTGCTATCGCACGCGGTATATGAATCTGGCATAGGGCCACAGGGATAGGGACCGAGCTCGTCGCAGGGCTTGGCGTCAACGCAACAATCCGAGGAGTTGGTGCCACCCCACAAGCGGTCCCCCTTCACGACCATGACCTGCAGATCGTAGTCGGCGACCTGGTCCTGCATGGCGGCGATGAAGCTGTTGGTGCTCTCGCGTACGTCCTGCGCATCCTGCGCAGACTCTATCTTGCTCTGAGGCTCAAGGATGCCCCCCCCATCGTCGATCACAAACAGGATGTCGATCTTCCCGCAGCCCTTCGCCGGGCCGAGGGTCTCGAACTCGGGCAAGTCCGGGGGCGCTGAACTCGTGGATGAGCCCATCGCGGCGCCGGTCGAGTTGTCGGCACTCCCGGTCGAGCTCGATGAACTGGTCGAGCTCGACGAACTGGTCGAACTCGACCCCAGGGACGCCGTCGTGATCCCGGTCGTCGTGAAACCGCTGCCGCTGGCAGGCTCGCTACACCCGGCCGCCAGGAGGACAACGGCGAGAGCTGAGCGAGGAAGGGTCACGGGTCAGCAGGCTACCAGGGCATGGCTTCTGTGCCAAGACCCAGAGGGCTGATAGACCGCGTCCCCTTGGATGTAGGCAGGCTCCCCGCGTAGCAGAAAATTCCTTGCTTACCTCGCATCTTGCCGTATGATGGACGGTAATGCCCTCATCCAGATCGCGTCTACTCTCTGCGTTCTCTATCCTATCAACGGCATGTAACACGACGGGCGACATCGCAAACGGCCAGACTGATGTCAGCACCGGCTCAGCCGCACCGACATCATCCACGAGCGACGCATCTGCAGCCGAGACAGCAACGTCGGCCCACCCGACCTCGGGTGGCGACCTATCTTCATCATCGTCGACAGTGAGCGGTGAGCCGACCGCCGAAGCATCCACAACATCCATGGGCGGCGGTGAGACCACGGGCGCAACTACGGGCGGGACCACCACAGGCGCCGAAGAACCGTCGCCATGCGATCCCACTTGCTTGGCGGGAGAGTGTTCAGATGTGATCAACGTCAAAACTCTAGGCGCCGTTGGCGACGGGAAGACCGACGATTATGAAGCGATGCTCAGCGTGGCGAGCTATGCGAGCGCCCATCCCGGAGTCACGCTCGTGTTTCCGCAGGGCACCTATCGTATCGATCGCTACGCCATCGGGGGCCCAAACAGCAATGGCGTGAGCCATATCCAGTTTTCCAACTTGGAGAACGTGAGCATCATAGGGTGCGACGCAAAAATCGACATCAAAGGGGATTTTCATCGCCCCGCAGACTATGAGGCCGCAGGTCATAAATACAGCTACTCCTCGTCCGTGATCCCCTTCAAGTTCTTCAGCAGCGTTGGTTTCGTGCTGAAGGGGTTTGAGATCAATGGCAATGTGCAATTTACTACGAAGGACCCCGGAGTCGTCGAAGGTGCCTCTTACGGGATCTTCACGGCTGCATCGAGTAGCTATAACCTCAGCGATCTATCCGTGCATCACATGGGCACAGACGGAATCCTTTTAGGCGGCGTAAACGCCACAAAAACGGCAGATAAAAATGTCACCGTGAACAGTGTGATGTGCAGCAACAATGCGCGGCAAGGCATGTCGGTGATTCAGGTCCAAGGTTTGACCGTGAGCGACAGCCAGTTCCTCGACACGGGCCGTACCGAAGGCATGTACGGCAACCATGCACCCTCTGCTGGCGTTGATGTCGAGCCAGACCTCGCGCCCCCTGACGTGGATGTCCGAACTGGCGGGATCGTTTTTGATAATTGTAATTTCAGCGGCAATTTGGGGAGCCAATTTGTAGCCGCGTACGCCAACAGCACAGACGATGTCCTCATCAAGGGTTCTGAATTCGTCGCATCCGCCGACTCATTTAAGCTCGCAATCATCCTCGCGGTTACTAATGGCGAAATCAGGGACAGCATGATCGATACGGCATCAGGCTCCGTGTTCCCGAGTTGGAACGGGGCGCCTGGGACCATGACGATTCTGGATGGCTGCACAATCTACAGTTCTGGGATGGGCGTTACGGCCGAAGGGAAGTTGCCCATCATCATTCGCAACTCTCGACTTGAGGGGACACACACTTCTCTGTATGAGGGTTACATGCCATACATAAAGAACACTCAGTGCGAGTTTACGAATAATGAAGTTTTCATCCCCGCAGCGGCGCACGACGGGGCCGGTTTTCATGTGATATCGTTGCTCCAGAATATTGCCCTGTCCTCAGAGAATCATTTCTCTACAGATCTTATACCAATCGAAGGAAAATACTTTGGCGTGAGTTACAACCAGTCATCTGTGGTCAATGACCACTACGACAGCGGACTCGCCATTCGCCCCTACGGAGTAGGCGCGTTCGATCCAGATGTACCGTACTCCCAAAACTGACGGCGCCGCGATTGGCGCTCCCGCCAAGTCAAAGGGGGCGATCCCGGTCGTAGTGAAGCTTCTGCCCCCGGCAGATGACTACGCGCGACCGCCAGGAGACCGCGGACCCACGTCGGCAAGTTACGAGCGCCCTGCGGCACTTTCAAGGGTGACAGCCCCCAACGTAGAAGCGGCCGCATGAGCGGCACTGAAAGATTACAAGTCCTTCAACGACGCCGTCCTCGCGCAGCGCTTTTAGGAGGTCGGCGTATCCGCGGCTCATCGCGTCGACGAGATGAGCCTCGGTCTTACAATTCCAGTTACTCCTCAAATCTTGGATGAGAAACGCGCGGTCGAGCGGACCCGCCTCAGCCTCGATGGCGTCAAGCAGGACCCCGTCCCCTTGGTGATTGATGAGCGTCGCAAGACGGTCGCAACACATGGGCCA
>Ga0075152_10002670_pt1 | contig 12625 bp, 11 predicted proteins | sample JI61114C2DNA_FD_70964 | JGI IMG/M metagenome (GOLD analysis project Ga0075152, IMG submission 70964) | Wastewater effluent complex algal communities from Wisconsin, to seasonally profile nutrient transformation and Carbon sequestration -... | ecosystem: Engineered > WWTP > Effluent > Algae...
ATTGAAAAAAATGATATTTCAGTTAATAAAATTAACGATCAAAAAGATTTATTAAAAAGCAAATTGCCAGAAAAATCAGTAGTTATAGAAAAGCCAAAACAGATAGCGACAAAACCTGTTTTGGAAAAACCAATTGTAAAATCAGTAGAAAAATCTATTGAAAAACCAGCTTTGAAAAATGATATTTCTATGTCATCAAAATCAAATTTTGATACAACTAAAAACATCAAAGAATTCTCGTTTGAAACTACACCAATTGTAAATGGCAATGCAACGTATAATAAGCCAAACCCAATAAAACCTTTATCTGCGAACGAGATTATTGACAAAACTCCTGTCAACAAAACAATAATTTCTAAAGGAAATGAAAAAGAAGATGTGTTGGCAAAAGCTAATTATTCTGAATTTTCTAAAGAGGCAGAAACCATTAGAAGAAACAACGATAAAAAATTAGACAGCGTTTTAAAAACAATGCAATTAAATATTCCAGTGCAATTCAATCCGAATGAATATGTTGATATTTATGTAAACGGTGGAACGGTTTTGAATGATGATAATTCAAAAATGTATGATAGAATTTCTATTTTAAATGCAGGTCGAATTCATCGTGAATACAAAACTAAAAAAGAAGGTGACCAACGCATTGAAAAAAATATTTCACGTGAGCAATTGGTGAAACTGGCACAATACATTATAGATTTAGGGTTTTTTGATTTCAAATCTTCTTACGATTGTACTGAAAATGATGCTGCTTGCAATGAACGTTTGACCACAAATCCGGTTGCATTGCCGTTGCAATTAACCATTACAGTTGGTGAACGAAAAAGCAAAGTATATGTTGCGGTTTACAGTGCTAAATCAGAAAAAAATTGGGTAAATTATCCAAGTAATTTAGATAAAATTATGGCTGCTATTTATTCCGTGGTTGAGAAATAAATTCTTTTTATTTTCTACAACTTTCTTTCAATAAAATCTTTTGGATGATTAAAGATGCGATTTGCTTTTGTTACAATATAATCTTGTCCTTTTAGAAGATAAGTTTCAACTTCTGTTTCTGTAAATTTTATTGTGATATCAAACTGCGCAGAAGTGCCACACAACACACTTAAGTAATAATCATTTTCTTGTTTATAGAATTGATAAAAATAATGCTCTTCAAAAATGATTTCTTGCATGATTATAAATTATTTAAATTAGAATCTGCGCCTTTTTCTATGCTACGCTAAACACCAACAAAAGCAAAAACGAAATACTATTTTAAGCGATAAGTTTTTATTGCGATATCTAAAGTGTCATCTGTTAGAAAGCCCTTAGGTAGGTCAGCTAATTTGTCAGTTTCTGTATTGTTATACTTTTGAAGAAGCTTTTTAAATTCTTCGATTGTCTTTTGTGCAGAAGAAGTTTTTTTACAATTCAACTTTTCTTCTAGTTTAAATTCTTTTGTCAAATAAACCTTTTCATTTTCTATTTTAATTAATTTGATTGTTAAAAGTTTTTGAAATGAACTTTCTAGTTCTCCATATGAAAATATTGTACGGTCAAATGCATCTCCAGTAAAGATAATATCTGTAAGAGTAGTACCTTTTTTGAATTTTCCTTGTCCAATTGATATTGCGAAAAGAATTAAAGAATCTGTAGAATTGAATACTAATGTCATATACGTTGTACCTTAACCATTGTAGTTCTAATTAATGAACTTTTGCCAAGTAGTTTATTTACAAAACCTACTTCTTCGTAAAACCATCTTTCAAGCCAACCGTTTTATTAAAGATGATTTTTTCAGCAGTGGAATCTTTATCTAAATAAAAATAACCTTTGCGCAAAAACTGGAAATGGTCGTTTAGTGTAGCATTTGCTAATTCAGGTTCTGCATACGCTGTTGGTATAATATCTAAACTATGTTCATTTATATACTCTTTAAAATCGCCTTCTTCTGCATCTGGATTTTCAACTTTAAATAATCTATCATATTCGCGTACTTCAATGTTTATAGCATGTTTGGCACTTACCCAATGCAGTGTGCCTTGTACTTTTATACCAGAAGTATCTTGTCCGCTTTTGCTGTCTGCATGATACGTGCAATGTATTTCCGTAACGTTTCCATTAGCATCTTTTATCGCGTTATCGCAAGTCACAATAAACGCACCTTTTAAACGAATGGTTTTTCCAACTTCCATTTTAAACACTTTTTTTTGTGGTTCTTCTACAAAATCTTCGCGCTCAATAAAAATTTCTTTAGTAAAAGCAACTTGTCGTGTGCCGCTGTTCTCGTCTTCAGGATTGTTTTCAATCTCTAATAAAATTTCATCTTCTTCTAAGTTCGTAATCACCACTTTTACAGGATTAAAAACTGCCATTCGTCGCAATGAAATTTTATTCAAATCTTCGCGAACGCAAAACTCTAACAAAGAAATATCATTCACTTTTTCTCGCTTCGCAATACCAGCTCTGTCACAAAATTCACGAATGGCATTGGCAGTGTAACCACGTCTGCGCATACCTGAAATCGTTGGCATTCTAGGATCGTTCCAACCAGCAACATGTTTTTCTTCAACTAGTTGTTTCAGCTTGCGTTTGCTCATCACTGTGTAGTTAATATTTACACGCGCAAACTCATATTGTTTAGATGGATAAATACCTAATTTTTCAATGCACCAATCATACACTTCACGATGCGGTACAAATTCTAACGTACAAATAGAATGCGTAATTTTTTCTATTGAATCGCTTTGTCCATGTGCAAAATCATACATTGGATAGATGCACCATTTGTCGCCAGTGCGATGATGATGTGCAAATTTAATTCTGTACAAAAGTGGATCTCGCATCAACATGTTATTAGAAGTCATGTCAATTTTTGCACGCAAGGTTTTTTCACCTTCTTTGTATTTTCCAGCTTTCATATCTGCAAATAATTGCAAATTTTCTTCAACGGTTCTATCTCTAAAAGGTGAGTTGGTTCCTACTTCGGTTGGTGTGCCTTTTTGCGCAGCAATTTCTTCAGCAGTTAAATCACAAACATACGCATCGCCTTGTTTTATTAGCTGTACAGCAAATGCATACAACTGATCAAAATAATCACTTGCATAAAAAATATTTGCCCAATCAAAACCTAACCATTTTACATCTTCTTGTATGCTATCAACATATTCGGTATCTTCTGTAACAGGATTCGTATCATCGAAACGTAAATTGGTTTTGCCACCAAATTTTTGTGCTACACCAAAATTTAAACAAATTGCAGTTGCATGACCAAGGTGCAAATAACCATTTGGTTCTGGTGGAAATCGCGTTAAGATGGAATCGTGTTTTCCTTCTTTCAGATCGTTATCTATAATTTCTTCAATGAAATTGAGTTGCTTATTCTCTTCTATGTGTGATGTTTCCATTTTTTTTTATTTTTTTATTTTTAACCGCAAAGGATTCAAAGTATTACGCAAAGTAAATGAAGTCTAAATCTCTGCGAACTCTGCGTAAAACTTAGCGAACTTTGCGGTTAAACTTACAATTGACTAAAACAATTTTTTACTCGTTTACTAGTTTCTTCACTGCCAAATAATTGAATGAGTTCAGGTATAGTTGGTCCTGATAATTCACCAACTAAACTAACACGCAAAAACTTCATCATGTCGCCAACTTTAATAGTATTGTTGGTTGCAAATTCTTTTAATGATGTTTCGATAGCGATTAAATCAGTATTAGTTTGTTGTAGTAAAAAATCAGCAAATGCATCAACATTAAAATTTTCTTTGATGTTATTTATTTTAGATAAAATAGTTGTGTCGTATTTTTCAGTTGCTTGAAATAAATAACCAAATAATTCAATATCATTTAAAAATACAAAACGCTCTTTTACCAAACCAACTACTTTTGCTAAATAAGTATCATCTTGATTTCCGAATTTAGAGCTAACCATTTCTTTTACTAAAGATGCTAATGCTTCGTCTGATAATTTTTTGATGTATTCTGCATTGAACCATTTTGCTTTTTCAAAATCAAATTTTGCACCAGCTTTATGTATATGTTCTATGCTAAATGCTTCAATTAATTCTTCTTTTGAAAAAATTTCTTGCTCCGTTCCAGGATTCCAACCTAAAAAAGCCAGCATATTTAAAACTGATTCTGGCAAATAACCTTTTTGTTTGTAACCACTGCTAATTTCATTGGTTTTCGGATCAATAAATTCTAATGGAAAAATTGGGAATCCTAAACGATCGCCATCGCGTTTAGATAATTTTCCGTTGCCATCTGGTTTTAAAACTACCGGTAAGTGTGCAAACTTCGGCATTGAGCTTTCCCAACCTAAATAACGATATAACAATACATGCAATGGTGCGCTTGGCAACCATTCTTCACCACGTATCACATGCGAAATCTGCATGATGTAATCATCACATACATTGGCTAAGTGATAGGTTGGCATGCCATCGCTTTTCAGCAAAACTTTATCATCCATTTGCGAAGTGTTCACGGTTACATGACCGCGAATTTCATCATGAAATTTCACATCTTCATCTAATGGTAATTTTATACGAATCACATAATGTTCGTTATTTGCTAAACGTTGTGTAACTTCTTCTTTAGAAAGTGTCAATGAATTTTTTCCTTGTGTACGAGTGGTTGCATCGTATTTAAAATTTGGATACGCTGTTTTCAATTGTTCTAAATCACTTTCCGTATCAAACGCGTAATATGCAAAATCAGCATTTAGTAATTGTTCTGCATATTGTCGGTAAGAATCTTTTCTGTCGCTTTGTCTATATGGTGCAAATTGTCCATCGCCAAAACCAACACCTTCATTTGGCTCGATGCCAACCCATTTCAGCGAGTCAATAATATATTGTTCTGCACCTTGCACCAAACGATTTTGGTCGGTATCTTCAATACGCAAAATAAAATCGCCACCATATTTTTTGGCGAACAAATAATTATACAAGGCAGTGCGCACGCCACCAATGTGCAACGGACCTGTTGGACTTGGTGCAAATCGAACTCTAACTATTTTACTCATACTTTATTTAATTTAAAAATTAGCAGTTGCCAATTTGAAATTTGTAAATTTGGACTGCTAAAATAAGCATTTAGCTTTGTAAAATGTATTTTGTTCATACACCATATATTATTAAAAAACTATTTTCTCAGTTCGTTTGGGATTTTACGAACGCTGAGAATAAGATTTATCTGACGTTTGACGACGGTCCGCATCCAGAAATTACACCTTGGATTTTAGAACAATTGAAGGAATACGATGCAAAAGCAACATTCTTTTGTTTAGGTGAGAATGCAAAAAAGTATCCGGAAATTGTAAAAAGAATGAAAGCAAATGGTCATGCTATAGGAAGTCATGGTGATGCACATTTAGATGGTTGGAAGATTTCTAAAAATGAATATGAACAGAATGTTTTAAAAGGAAAAGATACGTTGGAAAATATCACCAATGCAAAAATTGATTTATATAGACCGCCATATGGAAAATTCAAACACCAAGTAATTTCAGAACAAACTACTATCATGTGGTCGATAATGCCTGGTGATTTTGACCAGAATATTTCATCAGAAAAATGTTATTCAAATTTACAAAAAGTAAAAAATGGTGATATAATTGTATTGCACGATAATGAAAAATCATGGAAACATTTGGAACATTGTTTGCCAAAGTTTTTAGAATATTGTAAAGAAAAAAAGGTTATTCTTGACAAAATAAATCTATAAAAAAAAATATTACTTTTTACTTATGACTCACGACTTACGACTTACGACTCTTATAGATACACATACACATTTGTACGAAGAACAATTTGATGCAGACAGAACAGAAATGATTGAACGTGCAATAAATACTGGCGTTTCCAAGATGATTATTCCAAATGTAGATTCTACTACAATTAAAAGAATGATGGATTTGGTTCAGCAATTTCCTGAAAGTATTTTTCCGATGATAGGTTTACATCCTTGTTATGTAAAACCTGAAACGTATAAACAAGAATTAGAAATTATTAAGCAATATTTATTTAATTACATTGAAGAAATCTCAAATCTCAAATCTCAAATCTCAAATCAATTTGTTGCCGTTGGTGAAATTGGTATTGATATGCATTGGGACAAATCTACTCTAGAAATACAAAAAGAAGCATTTGAAATACAATGTGATTGGGCAATCGAAAAAAACTTGCCAGTTGCCATTCACGCAAGAGAATCAACGCATATATTAATCGAAATTTTAAAAAAACGAAAACAAAATCCACATGGTGTTTTCCATTGTTTTACTGGCAGTTTAGAAGAAGCAAATGAAATAATAAAACTTGGGTTTTATTTAGGAATTGGTGGTGTGGTTACTTATAAAAACACCAATTTACGAGATACCTTAAAACATATTCCAATTGATAAAATTATTTTAGAAACTGATTCACCTTATTTACCACCAGTACCTTATCGTGGTAAAAGAAATGAAAGTAGTTATACTAAATTGGTTGCAGAAACGTTATGTACAGTATATGAAAAAGGATTAGATGAAATTGCTACGATTACTACGCAAAATGCACAAGATTTGTTTTTTTAAGAATTAAATAAGTTACATTTGAATGGTAAAATCAAATAGATGAAAAAATACGGACTCTTAATATTTGCTAGTATTCTATTGGTTTTTGCTTGTAAAAAGAGCAAAGATGAATTTAATATTTTAACTCAAATTCCACATGTTAAACAAACTATTACAAAGCAAGGTGCGACTACTTTTAAAAGAAATTATTACTACAATTCAGAAGGAAATGTAATTAAAGATTCTCTTTTTAAAAATGGAATTTACCAAGGAGGTGTTTTTTATACTTACAAAGGTGATTCTGTTTTTAGAAATACAACATTGTTAAGTATTGGAAGCTATCCTATTGGATATTTAATAGATAAAAATAATAAATTAGCTACAAAAGCGTTTTACTCTAATCAACCAAATACGTTAACAGAAGATACACTCATATACCAAAATGGATTTTTAATTACAGAAACACATTCTTACCAAGTATTTAGTCCTTTTTCAGTGTTATACAAAAACACAGATTACACATATCAAAATGAAAATCTAAGAACAATAATTGAGTCAAATTCTACTAGTTCAGATTCTAAACGATGGAATTACACACATGTTTCAGATACAGTTTCAACAATAGAAAATTTAAATTTCGGACTTTCTTGGTTAGGTAAACAAAATACAACTGGAATTAGAAGCGAATGCTATAGTATATCAACAAATCCACTTTCTATTTCCTGCACAAATTATAAATATATTTACGATGATAAAAAAAGAATTATTTCTAAAATAACACTTGGTTCAGATACCACAAATTATATTTATTATTAACATTGAAATTTTCATTTTTAGTTAACTTTACAAAAAAATAGCACATGAAAAAAATATTCTTTTTAATAACCATCATCGGATTATTTTCAATTGCATGCGACCCTAAAAAAACAAATCCTGAGCCAACCGGACCAAGATTAATTTTCAAATTTAAATTTGATTCAACTCAAACACGCTTAGATAATCTAGCACGTCCATCAAGTATACCTGTAGGAAATTCTGCACAATCACCAGTTTTTCATAAAATGAGTGCACATTATATTGAATTAGCTACAGATTCATTATCGCCATTTGGATTAAATATACTTTACAAAAATTCAGAAGTTTCAACAGGTGGTTCAAATGCCATAGATTTTTCAAAGTCTATTATAAAAGGTGAAGGCGAAGAATTTTATTCTGTTCCGTTAAAAAATTTGACAAAACAAACGTATAAATGGTTGAGAATTTCATTAGCATATCAAGATTATGATGTAAAAATGGCTTACAGAACGCCAACTTATAATAGCGGTGCATTGTTTACATTTAATGGTGAAGTTGCTTCTTTCTTAGGTTTTAATACTTATGTTACTTCTTATTCTTTAAAAAATGAAATAATAAATGTGAATGGTAATTTGCCACAAGGTTCTGGTGCAGTAAAACCTTTTAATGTGCCATTTGTTGGAACACAACCTGCAACCAAATGGACAGCTGGCACAAGCACAAGAACTACTGTTGTAAATCCTTTCGAAACAGCACTTGGAATTCCAGCAAATTCTTGCATTGTTGTTGGTAAATTTACATCACCAATTACTATTACAGGTAATGAAACAAATGATATAATTGTAACAGTTTCTTTATCAACCAATAAAAGTTTTGAATGGCTAGATAGAAATAGTGATGGTTTATATGAACCAATTGATGGATTAAATTCAAATGCACCATTAGATTCAGTAGTAGACATGGGAATTCGTGGTATGATTCCGATTGTTACTCAATAAAAATAGTTTATCAAAAATTTGAAGCGTCTGTAAATAGCTATTTACAGACGCTTTTTTAGTTAAGATTTCTTTCGTACATAAACCACTTTTTCAACATCAGCAATTACTTCGCCTTTTTCATTTAGTATAGTGGTGAAGAATGTGTAATCATTTTTTCCGATGCTATCAACTTCTGCTTTAATTTCAGCAATGCGTTCTTTAGTAATTTCAAATGTAGACGTTACCGTTGTTAAACCAGGTTTTTTGAATCTAATAGTTGCAGCTTTGTCCCAAACGATATAACCTTTTCCTAAGTTTTCCATCAAAATAAACATATAAAATGGATCACACATACTATATAGCGAACCACCAAAATGTGTTCCTACTAAATTTCGATTGTACCAACGCATTTTCATTTGTGCTTCAATCTTAGTAAAATCATCATTTGCTGATTTCACGGAAATGGCAGCACCAAGATATGGCGCATAAAATTTTATTTTTCTAATATTCTTTTTAAGTGATATCATATCATTTTCTGATTTCTATTTCTAATTAATGTCGAAAAGAGCATAGATTATTTGCCAAAAATAGAAATAATAAATAAGCGAATTCCATCTGCTCAATAATAACAATAAAATTTACAGATGAAAAATAGCTTTTGCTTATAACTTTTTCCTATTTATCTACATTATTCTATTTTAAACATTTATTTTAGCGTTCTGTTTATCCGATGAAGAAAATACTATTTATTCCAATCCTGTTTTTTTGCTTAAGCGCAATTGCACAACAACTCAATTTTCCGTTGAATTATGAAATGCAAAATCGATTAGAAAGATATATTTCTACATCATCACATTTTATTACTGCTTCAAAGCCATATAACATGGCAGAAATTGTCGCTGCTGTTCCAGATTCTGCTTTGCAGGAATTAGGATTTGATACAGATTCTTCTAAAAATGGGTTTAAGTTTGGTTTGTTGAAAGGCGATATGTTAGCCATGTCAGCAAAAAATAAAAAATTCTATATTGCTGTCAATCCAATTATCGACGTACAGTTTGGTTATGATATCAATGATAAAAAACTGAAATATTCTGCTGGTTACGGCGCACGCATCGAAGCAAATCTTGGAAGAAAATTTTCGTTATCATTTACATATCAAGGTGTTTATGAAAATATGTATAATCAAGTGTCAGATTATGCACAACAATATGGTGTTTTAACTGGTTACAGACGAGCGAATTTCAACCGAAATGCCATCACATCACAATTATTTTCTGGCTATATTTCGGTTTCGCCAAATAAACATTTTAACCTTCAGTTAGGAAATGATAAGCAATTTTGGGGCGAAGGTTATCGTTCTATGTTTTTAAGTGACAATGCTTCTAATTCACCATATTTAAAAATGACAATGAATTTTTGGCGCATCAAATATCAATATTTATTCAACGTAATGAAATACGGTGATATTGCTGGCTTTAATGTAGATAATAATCCATCTAATTTTAAAATAAAATATGGTTGCTATCATTTAGTTTCTGTTGATGTTGCCAAATGGATGCAGTTCACCTTTTTTGAAGGTGTAACCTGGTATCACGGCGATAATAACCGTACACGCGGTGTTGAATTTAGCTACTTAATTCCAGTTGCGTTTATTCGTCCAGTAGAATTTGCATTGGGCTCGCCAGATAACGTTGTATTAGGTTTGGCATTTAAATTTAAACCAGCGCAAAAACAAAGTATTTATGCACAAATCATGTTAGATGATATGGATGTGGCTGCTGCTCGAAAAGGCAAAGGTTTTTACAGAACAAAAGTAGCAGCGCAATTTGGCTATAAAATTTTCGATATTTTTAAAGTAAAACATTTAGATATACAAGCTGAATTAAATATCGTTAGACCATATGTTTTCGCGCACAAAGCACCTCAACAAAGTTATACCAACTTCAATCAGGCATTGGCGCATCCATTAGGTGCTAATTTTATTGAGAGTTTAGTTTTTATCAATTATTGGCACAAACACTGGACAGCAAGCGCTAAATTGCAATATGCAAAACAAGGTTTAGATGCACTTTACAAACATGATGGCAGCAATATTTTTGTTTCAGATTATTTAATTGGACCAAATTTAAATTTGGCTTACGGCAATAAATTCTTACAAGGTATTAAAACAGATCTAATCAATTTTGAAGCACGTGGTGGTTATTTAATTAATCCAAAAATTAATTTGTCAGCAGAAGTGGTGATGAATTACAGATACCAAAAGAATGAATTTTTTAAAACCAACAATTTCCTATTTGGCTTGAGTTTGCGCACCAATCTATTCAATCGTTATACAGACTTTTAATATTTTTCAGTTGTGTAAAAATATTTTTTCAAAAATTTATGGAATTTGACGTTTTCATGTATCTAAATAGATAGACATGGAAAATGAACTATTTTATGGAATTGCTTTGAGTTTGCTAAAAGGCATCGGCGACGCAAATGCAAAAACGATGATTAGCTATGCTGGTAGCTCAGAAAAATTATTTAAAACACCTATTTCTAAATTACAGAAAATAAATGGAATTGGTCCAAAAACAGCAGAATTATTTAAAGATACTTATGATGCATTAAAACGTGCAGAAAAGGAACTGAAATTTATCGAAAAAAATAAAATAGAAGTGTTGTTTTATTACGATAAACGCTATCCAAAACGCTTAAACAATTGCAGCGATTCGCCTTTGTTTCTATGTTGTAAAGGTGATTTTGATTTTAATAAAGAACGATTTGTAAATATTATTGGCACACGCAACGCGACAGAAAATGGCAAAGCAATTACCGAGAAATTAATCGAAGATTTTGCAGCTTACGATGTTAATATTGTAAGCGGTTTGGCCTATGGAATTGATATTTGCGCACATAAAGCAGCCTTAAATTTTGATATTCAAAACATAGCGGTTTTGGCGCATGGTTTAGATATGATTTATCCAAACGTACATAAAAATTACGCAGAAAAATTGCAAAAAAATGGCGCAATTGTTACCGATTTTTTAAGCGAAACAAATCCGGATCGACAAAATTTTCCTAGTAGAAATCGAATTGTAGCAGGTATGACCGACGCAACAGTTGTGATTGAATCTGCAGCAAAAGGTGGTGCACTCATCACCGCAGAAATTGCCAATTCGTATAATCGTGATGTATTCGCATTTCCTGGCAGAATTAACGATGAATATTCTATTGGTTGTTTAAATTTGGTGAAGAAAAATAAAGCAAATTTAGTTACAAGTGCGAAAGATATTATTGAATGCATGAATTGGGATTTGGATAGAAAATCAATTACATCACAAAAAAAACAAGCACAATTATTTATAGAATTAAATGAAAAAGAACAATTAATTTATGATGTTTTGAAACAAACCGAAAAAATGCATATTGATGATGTTTGCCTAAATGTACCATTTACACAAAGTGCCATTTCTTCTATTTTACTACAATTGGAAATGAATGGAATTATAATATCGCTTCCAGGAAAAATGTATAGACTGAATTAATTTTTTTTTTAACCATTAGCAACTACACATAAATCGGTATTTTGTGTATTTCTACTTTAAATAGATAGCTTGTACAAATAAATTAATCTCTAAAAAGGTGCGACATCAATATTCCACTTTAAATTTGCAATTCATTCTATTTTATGCAAAAGAGAAATTATAAAAGAGTTGAAAAAAATGCAGAAGGTAATTTTTCGTACAAAACCTTAGATATTGATTCGTATGATATTTTTGAAGATGAATTAGAAATCATCGTAACTGATATCAATAATATGAATGAAATGGGTAAGATACTAGACTTGCTCGATTTTGTGCCTGACACCGACTATTTTTTCCATCAATGTAAAGATGTAATTTCTGTTCCTGAGAAACACATTAACGACAAAGGACAAGGCAAATTTACGTTCCAAACCTACTTTCATAATTTTCCGCAATCAGCGTTGTCTATCAATAACAATGCGTTAGTAGTGGCAGTTTTGCATCCGCAAACATTAAATAAAGATGGTAAACGCGAGTTTAATGTCGTTGGTTATATTCACGTAAATCGTTTTGATGTGTATCATGATAATGAACGATTTGATGGTTATTATTACAACATGTTGCGTATTTCTGAACGCATCGAAAACAATAAAAAAATCTATCGCAGAAAAAAAATATTTACCTTGATGTTCAGCATTATGCACAGCATTGTTGGCGTGGAAGAAAATATTGCGTTTACTTATGGCGCCATGGGAAAAGAAAACCAAGCCATTAACGAAGCGTTAGAATTGAATACAAAATTGTAT
>Ga0075152_10002671_pt1 | contig 12624 bp, 7 predicted proteins | sample JI61114C2DNA_FD_70964 | JGI IMG/M metagenome (GOLD analysis project Ga0075152, IMG submission 70964) | Wastewater effluent complex algal communities from Wisconsin, to seasonally profile nutrient transformation and Carbon sequestration -... | ecosystem: Engineered > WWTP > Effluent > Algae...
CATATAGGAGCAGCTGATTTCAGTGCAGTTTCTTACGGATTTTCTGAAAAAAAGATGAATATTGATAAAATATACCTCGATGCATTTCAGCAACAATCCGGAACTGGAGGAAATACCTATCCTGCGGTTAATGAAGCCATCAACAGAAAATTATTTACAGGCACATTGTTCTTTAATTATGCAGGTCACGGGAGTGCGCTGGGTTTGGCGAAAGAAAGAATTTTAACAACAGATGACATAAATCAATGGGAAAATTCTACCAAATTGCCTTTGTTTATTACCGGTACCTGTGAGTTTGGACCTTATGATAAAGTGGATGAGTTTACGGCAGGAGAACGGGTATTGTTCAAAATAAACGGTGGAGGAATTGCTTTGGTAACCACTACCCGTGTCGTTTATGCCTCTACAAATAAAACCATGAATGATAATTTCATGGTACAAATGGTAAATGCCTATTCGGATGAGCAAATGTATTTAGGGGACATCGTTCGTGAAGCAAAGAAATTCACCAACACATCCGATGGAAACCGTAAATTTTCGCTTTTAGGTGATCCTGCTTTGCGTTTGGCTTTCCCAAAATACAATGTAGTGGCAACACAAATAAACAATGTTCCGTTTTCAGCACCGCATGATACACTTAAGGCATTATCCAAGATTATCATTGACGGGGAAGTGCGTAATAACGGAAATTCACTGATGACCACATTTAACGGAATTGCATCTATAAATATTTATGATAAGATGAAAACCATTAATACCCTGGTGAATGATCCGGTGACTCCCCAGAATTCGGATGGTAGTTTGCCTTTTGATTTCACCTTGCAAAAAAATATTATTTATAAAGGCAAAGTAAAAGTAACGGATGGTAAGTTTAAATGTACTTTTTTAGTACCCAAAGATATTGATTACAATTACGGATTTGGAAAAATCAGTATGTATGCAAATTCTGATATTACTGATGCAGCCGGCTATACAACGGATGTTGTTATTGGCGGAGCCAGTGATACTATTCTGACAGATAACAAAGGGCCGGATGTAGATGTTTTTTTAAATGACGATAAATTTGTTTTTGGTGGTATTACAGATGAAAGTCCAAGGTTGTTTTCCAGGTTATTTGATGAAAATGGTATCAACACCTCCGGTAATGGTGTTGGACACGATATTACCGCCATCATAGATAACGATACCAAAAAAATATATAACCTGAATGATTTTTATGAAACCGAAGTTGATGATATTTCCCGTGGTGTGGTCAATTATCCGTTTTCAAAACTATCGAAAGGAAGACATACCTTAGAAGTAAAGGCATGGGATGTATTGAACAACTCCGGAGTAGGATATACAGAGTTTCTCGTGGAGGAAAAGGCAAACCTTGCACTTTCGCATGTTTTGAATTATCCAAATCCGTTTACAACCAATACCCGTTTTATGTTTGAGCATAATAAACCCGGGGCTCCGCTGGATTTAAGGATTGAGATTTTTACCGTTTCCGGAAAAGTTATCAAAACAATTACAAAAAATATCAACACGGAAGGATACAGAGTGGATGATATTACCTGGGATGGATTGGATGATTATGGCGATAAAATCGGTAAAGGTGTGTATATTTACAGAGTTTCACTAAAAGACGATAGCGGAAAAAAAGTTAGCCAATACCAAAAATTAGTGATACTAAATTAGAATTTTTAAAATAAATTTACCATTTTAACGTTTTGAAATTCTAACTATTTATCTGCGAGAACAAAAATAAAAGGACAATAATCACCAAATTATGGAGTAAATTTACACTAATCTAATTTTAATAATTTTTGCATGAGATATATTTTGAGACCCAACGCTCTGTTTACTGTATTGCTTATAACGTGTTTTTTTACCGATATTAAAGCTCAAGGTACCAGTACCATTAATAGTGCATTAACGAGAGTTGTAAATACCGCGGTTCCTTTTTTACGTATTGTTCCGGATGCCCGTGGCGGTGGCATGGGAGACGTGGGGATTGCCACATCGGTAGATCCTAATACAACCTTTTACAATGCCTCTAAATTAGCCTTTGCGAAAAAAAAACTGGGTCTTTCATTATCGTACGCTCCCTGGCTGCGTGCTTTGGGTATTACAGATATTTATATGGCTCATTTTACCGGATATTACAAGATATCTAAAAATGATGTGGTACACACTTCACTCAAATTTTTCAGTTTAGGAAATATAGAATTTACAGATGCTGGTGGAAATTCACTTGGCAGCGGCAATCCCAGGGAATTGGCATTTGATGCAGGTTATTCAAGAAAATTGAGCAAACATTTTGCATTGGGTGTGGCATTCCGCTATATTTACTCAAATCTGGCTTCCGGACAAAATCTTGGCAGTGAGCCCATCAGAGCGGGAAATGCTTTCGGCGCCGATTTGTCGGCAACATACAATCTGGATATGACAGTGGGTAAAAAGAAAATGAAAGCAAACTTTATGGCGGGGGTAGCCATTACCAATATGGGTACTAAAATTGCTTATACTTCAAATGCCCGCGAAAAAGATTTTATACCAACAAATTTCGGATTAGGTGTTGGTTTCCGTTTACAACCTAATAAATACCACGAATGGGGAATTTATGCGGACTTCAATAAATTATTGGTACCAACGCCAAAAGTTGGAGATAAAGACAGTAATAATATTCCTGATTTTAAAGAACAGTCTTCATTTAAAGGAATCTTTACTTCTATCGGTGATGCACCGGGAGGTTTTAAAGAAGAAATGCGCGAATGGACGATGGGCATCGGTACAGAATATTGGTATGATCATATTTTTGCTGCACGTTTGGGATATTTCCTCGAGGCAAAAGATAAAGGAAACAGAAGATTTGTATCTGCCGGTGTGGGTGTGAAATATAGTGTATTCGGGTTGGATTTTTCTTATCTGATTCCTACAGGTGCTGCCAGAAATCCGCTGGATAATACTTTCAGATTTACTTTGAAATTTGACTTCGCTAAATTGGGTGGAAATAAAACAAATGACGAAGGTGATGATATTAATGACAAAACGGATAAAGTAGATAAAGCTACCCGTAAGAAATTAAAAGCTAAGTAGAAGTCAACTTATTTCAGGACGGGACAATATAAAATAAGAAAAGCATAGGATTTCCTGTGCTTTTTTATTTTTAACGAAACTTCTTATAGTTCAAATACAATTTGATAAAATGCTCTTTGTGCAGTGAATTTTTCTGCGAATTTGTCCGCTACATCTTTTTGTAAAGCAGGTGCTGCTTTTTGTGTGTATTCATTAAATTTTGCTACTGATTCAGTCAGATACTCAATGTTATACGTTGTAGTGTTTTCATCGTTGTTGTGTAATACTTTTCGCATACTTGCTTTAGTAAAATAGCCGCTGTTTAATACATCCGCAATATGTTTATCCTGCATGAAATCCAGCCATTCCTGTTCCGCAGTTTTATCTATATTAATGGTTACGCTATAGAGATACATAATATGATAGTTTATGTTAAAAAAGGATTGGTTCTGCTCTCTGCACCGATAGTGGTGCTTGAACCATGGCCGTTAAAAATTTCAGTAGCATCATCTAGCACCAGCAATTGTGTTCGTATAGATTTTATAAGCGTATCATAATCACCGCCGGGCAAATCAGTACGGCCAATGCTTCCCTGAAATAACACATCACCTACAACGGCATATAGTTCTTCCTTATTGGAGAAGCAAATACTTCCAGGAGAATGTCCAGGTGTGAACAGTACATCAAAAAGAACATCATCCAGTTGCAGTTGCTCGCCTTCTTTGATAAAATAACCCGCTTCACATTTGTCAGGAATTTTGGCACCAAACATACGTGCCGCTAAATCAGCACGTTGAAGAATAGGCAATTCTTTCTCATGGATGCCTAATTCCAGATTATATTCCTCAGAAATAAACTTATTGCCATAAATATGGTCTAAATGACAATGTGTATTGAGCAGTTTTACTGGTTTTAACCCGTTTTTTTCGATATAAGCTGTTAAAGCCTTCTGATCCTGTAAAGTATAACAGCCCGGATCTATTATCCAGCAGTCTTTGTTTGTATGAGCTATAACATAAGTATTTTCCTGAAACGGGTTGAAACAAAATGCAGCAATATCTGTCTTTATTTTAGCGTTATCCATAAGATTTTATGTGTTAATTTAGTATTTTTATTTAAATGGCACATGGAATATCCATTAATCACTTTTCTAATAATGTAGGAAACTAAGTGGATATTTCTTTACTTTGTAAAAGTAGTAAAATAGCGGTTAGTAATATAGTAATAAGTATTGTGAATAATATGAAGAAAATAGACTTCTGTTTTTATAAAAATTGGTACAATAAATTTCAGCGTTTCCTGAAAACACTAACTTTTTTCTCATTACTCACCACTCAGTACTCTTTACTTTTTTCCCAAACCACACAGGTTCAGTTCGGGCAAAATCGCGTACAATACCATGCATTTGACTGGCAATATTACAACTCAGATAATTTCACCATTTATTTTTATCCCGGCGGACAGGAAATTGGAAAGTTTGTTTGGACGACTGCTGAAATGAAACTGAAAGAACTGGATAAGCAAATGGATTTTCATTATCGTTCCAGAGTAGATATTTTGGTTTACAATGATATTACCGATCTGGCGCAAACAAATATCGGGTTGGGACAAGAGGATTATAATATTGGAGGTACAGCCGTATTGCGCGATAACAAATTGTTTTTACATTATGATGGCAATCACCGCCACCTGCAGCGCGATTTAATGAAAGGTCTGTCTGATCTTTACATACGCCAGATGATGGCAGGAAGCAGTTTCGGGCAAAAAATTCAAAATGCCATTTTTTTAGTTTTACCCGATTGGTATAGAAATGGTTTGTCGGCATACATGGGCGAACCCTGGAATACCGAACTGGATGCGAAACTGAAAATGTATTTGCAAACAGCTAAGAAACCGGATTTTAACAGACTCGTAGGCATCAATCCTGAATTTGCAGGACAATCGTTCTGGTACATGATTAACGAAATGTACGGCCGTGAAGCCATTCCGAATATTTTATATGTTACGCGTGTCAATCACAACATCAATAAAGGTTTTGTTTATTCAGTGAATATGACAGTGGAGGATTTGATGCGCGACTGGAAAGAGTTTTATCAAAGCCGTTACCAAATAGATAACAAAGACAGAGATAGTACGAATGGTTTTACGAAAACAAAAATTAAAAAGAGAAACAATAACGAGATTGGGGATTTAAAAATTTCAACCGATGGGAAATATGCCGCTTATGCTGCATTTGATGGTGGGTTTTACAAAATATTTCTACAGGATTTACAAACGAAAAAAACAAAGCAAGTTGGTAAAGGCGGCTTCCGTTCCGATCAATATCCGTTTGATAAATCATATCCCATTTTAACATGGACAAAGACAGGCCATAAATTAGCCGTGATTTCTGAGAAAAAAGATATCATCCGCCTGAAACAAATAGATGTGGATAAGAACACGAAGACAAAAAACAACATCATTAAATTTCAGAAAATTTACGGAGCTGATTTTACCAATAATCCAAATATGCTAATTGTCTCCGGACAAAATAAAGGACAAACGGATTTGTATTTATACAACACCGGAAACTCCACGACTACACAACTGAATAACGATAATTTTGATGATTTAAATCCGGTGTATGTAAACTGGAATGGAAATGACGGTGTATTGTTTTCATCTAACAGAGTGGATGATAAATTGTACCTCGAAAATGCAGATACTATACTGCCTACTCAAACACTTGATTTATTTTATTACGATTTAAATAAACGCGGCACTGATTTGGCACGGGTAACGGAAACGCCCTTTGCTAACGAAAAAGCTATTGGAAATTACAACGAAACCTACTACACTTTTTTAAGCGATGAAAATGGTATTAGCAATCAGTATGTTGGCACATTAGATAGTTTTTTTGTGGGGAAAGATTCTGTTGAAACTGTTATAAACGAAGAAACGGATTCGGCACAAACCATTAAACAGGAAGTGGATGTATATAAACTAAAAGGCGTTACATTTCCGGTTACTGATTTTTCAAAAGGAATAGAGCGAGCTGGTGTTTCCCGACAAAATAGTTATTTCTTTTTTGGTGCCAACAAGCGCAAAACATTTTTGTATGCCAAGCAAAATATACAGGATGAAGAATTGCTGAATATGAAATCATTTGGTCTTCGTGTTACATCTTTCCGTAAGTTTTATAAAGAAACGGCATTAACTGCATCTAATTATAAAAAACCGGTTGTTACTAACAAGAATAATTTATCTCCGGAGAAAAACACTGATACAGAAATTACATTAGATAGTTTCTACAGTCAACCTTCAAAATACACGTTTGAATCAGACTATAATTCAACTATTCTGGCATCAAACATTCAACCGCAAACCAAAATTGATTCCACAAAAGTTATTGAAATAAATGATACCGTTAAAACTGTTGCGGTTGAGGATGAGCCGCCGCCGTTTTTACAAAACACTCCGGTACCTGTCGTTTCGAACGAAAATGTAGAACGCACCACGGGAAAAAAAATCAGAATATTGCCTTACCATGCTCGTTTTACTTCTGATTATGTGGTGACACAATTGGACAACAGTATTATGACACAAAATTATCAAAGCTATAAACAAAATGGTGGACAATATAATTTTCCTGCATTAGGAGCTATGATAAATTTTGGTGTAAGCGATTTAATGGAAGATCATAAAATAATTGGCGGATTTCGAGTGCCTTTTGATTTTAAAGGATTTGAAACCTACATAAAATATATCAATCTCAAAAAACGCATTGATAAATCTGTATTATACTACCGAAGATCAGATAAATTAAATTTTAGTGTAACAGACCAGAATGGTAATACACGTCCGTTTATATATACCGGAAAAACACGTACCAATTATTTTGAAACAGCTTTCAGTTATCCGTTTGATATTACGAAAAGTCTGCGATGGTCAGTATCTTACAGAAATGAAAGTCTGGATATTTCTTATACAGATCAGATCAGTTTAGCACTGAAAGATGTAAAAGAAAACTGGTTTTCCGGTCGCGTAGAATTTGTACATGATAATTCAAAAGAAATTCAGTTTAATATCTACAATGGTTTCCGTTATAAAGTTTATGCGGAATATTTTTACAATGCGAATGAAAAAAAATCCAATCTGTTTAATATTGGTTTTGATGTTCGTCATTATCAGAAAGTATACAGAAATATTATCTGGGCAAACCGATTTGCCGGTGCGTCTTCCTTTGGACAACAAAAAATATTATATTTCTTAGGAGGTGTAGATACTTGGATAGCACCAAAATATGATTATAATATTCCGGTAGCAGAGAATCAGAATTACGGTTTGCAGGCACCTGTTACAAATATGCGCGGATTGCCACAGAATACCAGAAACGGAAATAATTACTTGTTATGGAATTCTGAATTACGTATTCCTTTATTTTCTTTCTTTGCTAAGAAACCGTTGAAATCCGCTTTTCTGAGAGACTTTCAGCTGGTTGGTTTCTTTGATGCAGGTATCGCGTATAATTTCGCCAATCCGTTTGATAAGAATAATGCGAAAAGTACCGAAGTAGTTACACCGCAGCCAAATAATAATCCTATAGTTGTAACTGTCGACTACTATCGTAATCCGTTTGTATTTGGTACAGGTGGCGGTTTCAGAACAAATATACTGGGCTACTTTATCCGATTAGACACGGGCTTTGGATACGATGGTTTACAGTTTAATAAAAAACCGGTATGGCATTTCTCATTAAGCAAAGACTTTTAGTACATAGCTCACAACTATTTAACCATAAACTATAGATTACCATGTTATATTCCATGACCGGCTACGGAAAGTCCAGCATTAAGCTCGGCGACAAATCCTACATTATAGAAATCAAATCACTGAACAGTAAATCACTGGATTTGAATTTTAAAGCAGTGGCAGAGTTACGCGGCAAAGAAATAGATATTCGTAAATTAATTTCCTCTCAGTTGATTCGCGGGAAAGTAGATTTGTTCTTTCAGGAAGAGAAATCAAACGGTATGACCGGCGGACTGAATTTTAATCTGATAGAAAATTATTACCAGCAGCTGAAGAAATTTTCAGAAGAAAAAAATATTCCCTTAGGCGATGTTGTTCCGGCAATTTTGCGCTTTCAGGATATCAGTAAAGCCGAATTGGCAGAGTTAAACGACGACGATATTGTTGCCTTGTATAAAGGCGTGGAAGAAGCACTGAAGAATATTATACAATTCAGAAAAGATGAAGGAACGCAGCTGGAAAAAGATCTGATAGAAAGAATTAAGGCGATACAGCAATTGAAAAGTGAGCTGCAGCCACACGAAGAAAGCAGAATCGAAAAGCTGAGAGAAAAACTAAAACAGGATGTGGCAAATCACGTAACGGAAGGTGCCATAGATAATAACCGGTTTGAAGAAGAATTAATTTATTACCTGGAAAAAATGGATATCAATGAAGAAAAAGTGCGTTTGGACACACATTGCCTTTATTTTACAGAAACCTTGCAGGAAGATGTGATGGAAAAAGGTAAAAAATTAGGCTTTATCGGTCAGGAAATCGGCCGCGAAATCAATACCATCGGCTCCAAAGCCAATGATGCCAATATGCAGAAGATAGTAGTGCAAATGAAGGACGAACTCGAAAAAATAAAAGAGCAGGTGTTGAATATATTGTAAGAGTAAGTTGGAAGAATAAGTACAAAATCAGTCAAAAAAAATCTTACTACTTACTACTTACTACTTATTACTTTTTATATCTTCGCACATGCAAAAAGTCATTATACTTTCCGGTCCGTCAGGCGTAGGCAAAAATACACTGGGTGACTTCTTGCTGCAGCAATTTCCTGAACTTTCTTACTCTGTTTCCGCTACCTCTCGTTCCCTCCGTAAAGGCGAACAGCACGGTGTGGATTATCACTTTATGAATAATGAGGATTTTGAAGCGAAAATAAGAGAAGATGAATTGCTGGAATGGCAGGAAGTCTATGAAGGAATGTATTACGGTACGATGAAGTCGGAACTCGACAGGATTAATGAATTGAATAAATTCCCACTGTTGGTAGTGGATGTTTTTGGTGCGATAAATGTGATGAAAAATCTGAAATTCAAGCCACTTTCTATTTTTATACAGGCTCCCAGCCTGGAAACTTTGGAGCAGCGTTTAAGAACAAGAGGTACGGATTCCGCTGAGAAAATTACCAAACGATTGGAAAAGGCATCTGTGGAGATGAACGAAGCCAGTCAGTTTGATTTAACCATCATTAATGATGATTTGCCGATGGCACAAAAACAACTCGAAGAAGTCGTCAACTACTTCCTTAAATTCGGGCATTAATTGTCATTTCGAACGCAGCGAGAATAAACCGCCGTCATTCTGAACTTGTTTCAGCATCTAATTAAAAACTTTAACGAAACTATTTTTTACCTTTTATTGTTATATTTACTTGTAATAAGAAGTATATGGTAACAGCCATCACACATAAAGTAAAAGTAAGCGTAGAAACGTTTTTTCAATCGGATTATTCCTATCCGATGAGTCAGCATTTTATGTTTGCTTACAGAATCACTATTGAAAATAATGGTAACGATACGATACAGTTGCTGCGCAGGCACTGGTACATTGTAGATGCCCTCGGGCAGCGCCGCGAAGTGGAAGGCGAAGGCGTGGTGGGTGAGCAGCCGGTGATAAAACCCGGCGGGAAATACGAATACGTTTCCGGTTGTGATTTAAAAACCGATATGGGAAAAATGTACGGTACTTTCTTGATGGAAAAATGCCACGACGGAAAACTCTTTCACGTCATCATTCCCGAATTCTACATGACTGCTCCGATAAAGCTAAATTAACATCATTGCGGTCCCGATAGTTATAAGGAGAAGCAATCTCTCCAACTCAGCGTCATTTCGAACGCAGTGAGAAATCTGTTTATAAAAAAACAATATTGTTTTCTAATGTTTTTCCTATCTTTGATATATATAAACAAACCTGATTGAAATTTTATTTTAAGATACTTACACTTTTACTGTTCCTATTGCTGGCGAATAGAATTGCGAAAGCAGGGAATTGTATTCCATCTGGAACAACAGTTACATTAACACGTCAATCAGAAGTCGATTCTTTTCCGATTAATTATCCTGGATGTGATGTGATTGAAGGAGGTTTGATTATTTCAGGAAATGACATTACTAATTTAGATAGTTTAATTGGGTTGAATAGAATTAGGTATAATCTTGAAATACGAGATAATCCAAACTTAATAAGTTTAAGAGGGCTTGATTCAATAGATTTCGTAAGTAATTTTGATATTATAAACAACCCTTCTTTATTGAGTTTAACAGGTTTGAATAATTTAGACTCTGTTTATAGTTTTGATTTTATTGGTAATAATTCAATTATAAATCTGGTTGGATTAGATAACTTGAAATATGCATACTATTTTTACATAACAGGCAATAATTCTTTGGTGAATTTTTCTGGTCTTAGTAATTTAGAAAAAGTAGGATCTACATTTTTAATATCAAATAATAACTCATTAATTAACTTCAGAGGATTAAACAAATTAAATTTTATATGGAGCCTTGATGTCTTAAATAATTCTTCACTTATAAATTTTACTGGAGTTGAGAGTTTAAGTTATCTAGATAATTTTCACATTGAGAATAATGCTGCTCTTATAAATTTTGTTGGTATGGAAAATGTTACAACACTCTATCAACATTGTTATGTAAATAATAATTCTTCATTGGAAAATTTTATTGGATTACAGAATGTCACTAAGTTTTATTCAACATTAAGAGTTACTGGAAATTCAAAAATTCTAAATTTTAATGGATTAAATAATGTTCAATATATTGGTAGCTTTCACGCAACATATAATATGTCTCTATTTAATTTTTACGGTTTAAATAAACTTGATACTACATCATTTATATTTGAAGTTACAAATAATAATAGTTTAAAAAATTTTGATGGATTACAAAATTTAAAAAGGGTAGGATACGCATTATTTTTTATAGACAATAACAACTCACTTTGTAGTATAAACGAATTAAATAGAAATTTAATATTAGAAGATCCTAATTTTTCAATTAGAAATAATCCAAAATTAAACTGCTGTAAGATAATTGATACTATATTAAGAAATAACCCTAGCCTTAGGTCTGTGGATATTTCAAATAACGCAACAGGCTGCAACGATACCACAGAAATAAGAACAATTACCACACAAAATTGCTGCACCACAAAATATACCTATTTAAAAGATACAATATGTCAAGGTGATAATGTTGCATTTAATCATCAACTTCTTACAAGTACTGGAACGTATTATGACACTCTTACTGCTGCGAATGGTATGGATAGCATCATTATTTTACAATTAAAAGTTTACAATAAATCCTACCAAATCCAAAATAAAAACCTATGCATCGGTCAGTCTTTTACTTTAAGTAATGGCAGAGTCATAACAACAAGTGGCACATATAAAGACACCATTCCCAATATTTGCGATAGCATTATTGAATACAGACTTAATTTTTTGAATAACATTACCGTTAATCAAAACGCATCTGTTTGCCGTGGAAAAACATACACTTTACCTAAAGGTTCGGTTGTTACTACATCAGGCATATACAGAGATACTTTACGGGCTTCATTTGGTTGTGATAGTATTATTGTAACTAATCTTACTGTAACTAATCCTGTTCCATTTACAAATAATGTCACTATTTGCCGTGGTAAAACATTTACACGACCTAACGGAAATATTGTTAGCACTACAGGTATTTATTACGATACCATAAAAGCACCAAATAATTGTGATAGCATAGTGATTACAAATCTTATAGTTGCTCCTTATTTGCAATCCTATCAAACTGTTTCAACTTGTTTGGGTAAATCTTTTGTGTTGCCGGGTGGCAGAAGTGTAAATCAAAGCGGTACTTACAGAGATACGATTAGAAATGGCAACGGCTGCGATAGTATCATCACCACCAATCTTACCATCACCAATCCTGTACCGTTTACGAATCCTGTTTCAATTTGTGAAGGACAATTTTACACACTTCCCAATGGCAATAAAGTAAATACCTCCGGTATCTATAAAGATACTATCAGAAAACCAAATACCTGCGACAGTATTGTGATCACCAACCTAAATGTATTTCCAAATAATTTTACGGTTTCACTAAATGCAATTGATACCATCGAATCGGGTAGTACGATAACATTGTTGCCAATTTATACAAGTGGAACCGCAGCAAACTGGAACTGGACACCTGCAACCAATTTAAGCTGCAGCACCTGCGAAAGCCCAGTTGCAAGTCCGATACAAACCACACTTTATGTTGTCAATGTAAAGGCTTCGGATGGATGCGAAGACACGGCGCAAACAAAGATATTTGTTCGCCAAACAAATGTTTATGTACCGCAGGCTTTTTCTCCCAATAACGATGGTGTTAATGATTTTGCAGTGGTATTTGCCAATAACCCCAAATCATTCAGCATGAAAATATACAACCGCTGGGGTGAACTGGTTTTTGAAAGTAATGATGTCAACAACCCATGGAATGGTAC
>Ga0075152_10002673_pt1 | contig 12618 bp, 13 predicted proteins | sample JI61114C2DNA_FD_70964 | JGI IMG/M metagenome (GOLD analysis project Ga0075152, IMG submission 70964) | Wastewater effluent complex algal communities from Wisconsin, to seasonally profile nutrient transformation and Carbon sequestration -... | ecosystem: Engineered > WWTP > Effluent > Algae...
TTTGGATGATTTTCTATGCTATCAAGCTATACCAACTCCGAACAACAAAAGCAGCAAGAACATTAATGTTAGTGAGTGTTTCCTATATCAGTTTATTACAAATAATATATATAGTAGATAAATTTTTAAGATAGTTACTATGACAATGACAGCAGAAGAACACAAAGCAAGAACAGGAAGATCATACAAATTGATTTTGCTATTTGCTATGTTAAGTATGACAATGATGTTTGCAGGACTTACTAGTGCATTTGTAGTCAGCAAATCACGTGGAGATTGGATGGAAAATTTCCAATTGCCAACTGCGTTTTATTTCAGTACAGTAGCAATAATTTTATGTAGTATTACATTTCATTTAGCAAAAAAAGCAATCCAAAAAGACAACCGAACCGCTACAACAGGGTTTTTAATAACAACATTAGCACTCGGAATACTTTTTGTTTTACTTCAATTCAAAGGATTTGGAGAAATAGTACAACAAGGATATTTCTTCACAGGACCAGAGAGTAATATAACAACAACATTCCTTTATGTTGTGACAGTAATGCATATGGCACACCTTGCAGGAGGAATTATTTCGCTTTTAATCATAATTTATAATCATTTTAAACAAAAATACAATTCAAGTCAAATACTTGGAATTGAGCTTGGTGCAATGTATTGGCACTTTCTTGATTTCTTATGGATTTATTTGTTTTTGTTTTTATATTTCTTTAAATAAGAAAAAAAATCTAAATTTGGGAACTTTTTAACGAATAACTTTTATGGGAGCTACAGTTACTACTGCAAATAAGACTGAAAACACTTGGGGTGGCGGAAACGAACCAATGGGAGCAAGTTATGGTAAATTAATGATGTGGTTTTTTATCGTATCAGATGCTTTAACATTCTCAGGATTCCTTGCTGCGTATGGTTTTTCTAGATTTAAATTTATAGACAATTGGCCAATCGCCGACGAAGTGTTTACTCACTTCCCGTTTCTGCATGGTGTTGAAGCACCAATGTACTACGTGGCATTGATGACATTCATTCTTATCTTTTCATCTGTTACAATGGTATTAGCGGTTGATGCTGGTCACCAAATGAAACAACGAAAAGTAGCTTTCTATATGCTTTTAACAATCATCGGAGGTTTAATTTTCGTTGGTTCACAAGCTTGGGAGTGGAAAAACTTTATCACTGGCGAGCACGGTGCAGTAGAAACCAAAGGAGGAAGCATACTTCAATTTGTAAATAAAGAAGGCGAAAGAGTAAAATTAGCTGATTTTGCAGCAACGCTTCACGAAGATAGAACACAACATAAAAGCAGTAACGGAGTTTGGTTTGACGAAGAGTCGGCTTTACCAACTTATTCAGTTGCTGAAGTACAAGCTGGTTTCAAAGCACATCCTGATTTATTAATCAGAACCGAAAAAATATACAGAGATACTGAAGAAGACAGAGCTAATACAGGTCTTGAAAAAGGACTAAACGTAAACAAAAAGAGAGAAATCTTAAACAGAGCCGAATCAGAAAGAATGCTTGCCAATGCTACATTAGTAGTAGAAGGAGCAAACCTAACACGTAACGAGTATGGAAGCAAACTATTCGCTGACTTCTTTTTCTTCATCACTGGTTTCCACGGTTTCCACGTATTCTCAGGAGTAATAATCAACATAATTATTTTCTTCAATGTATTGTTAGGAACTTATGAAAAAAGAAGAAGCTACGAAATGGTTGAAAAAGTTGGACTATATTGGCACTTTGTTGACTTAGTTTGGGTATTCGTATTTACATTCTTCTACTTAGTTTAATTTTTGAAATAACATATTATTATGTCACAAGATAATCACACACACGAATCGCATACTAAAAAAATCTGGATTGTTTTTGGTATATTATCTATCGTAACGATAGTAGAAGTTTATTTAGGTATCATCAGACCAGACTTTTTGGTAATGAATGATTTCGTCTCAATGAACCTTCTAAACTGGGTTTTCATTATTCTAACGTTGTATAAAGCTTATAAAATTACATGGGCATTTATGCACATGGATGGCGAAAAAGCAAGTTTACGATGGGCAGTTGTTGCAACGGTTATTTTCTTAGTTTTATATTTACTATTTATACTTTTGGTTGAAGGAAATTACATTTATGAGATTTTTAAAAACTCTACCATTAAATGGAATTTTTAACACTATATTAATTCAAAAAAAGTCCCAATCTTATTGGGACTTTTTTTATTTTTGTACGACAATTTTTTTGAAGTCATTCCATGAAAAAAAATGCTGTTCTAATTACGCTCTTTATCCTTCCGCTAGTCGTTTATTTGTTTTTTGCAACAGGAGTTAACAGTTTCATGAAACTTCCTGTGCTAACAACTAATATTCCAAACATCAATCCATCTTGGACAACTCATAATGGTGAAAAAGTATCACTAGATAATAAAATAACTATACTAGGTTTTTCGGGTGAAGAAATTTTAAAGAACAGAGGAAACTATTTTCTCTTCAATCAAAAAATCTACAATAGAAACAGTCCTTTCAAAGATTTTCAAGTAGTATTCATTGCGCCCGAAGGAACAAAAGATTCTGTAAACATAATTTTGGATCGATTAAAAAAGCTTACCGATGTTTCTCGTTACCATTTCGTTTATGCAAAACCAAACGAAATCGAAGACTATTTCAAAAGCATGAAACTTCTCGGAACACTTGATGCTAATCATGGAACATCACGTGTTTATATTATCGATAAGAAAAGAAATCTTCGAGGTAGAAAAGGCAAAAGCGTTCAAGGAAAACCAGAATATAGAGAAGGATACAACATTCAATCTTCGGCCGAGTTGCACAACGAAATGACCGACGATGTAAAAATCATTCTAGCCGAATATCGTTTAGCACTAAAAAAGAATAATAATCGAAAAGATGCTTTCCGTGATAAAATATCAGAGGAAGTAGAAACCAATAAAGAGTAAAATGAAAAGCAAAGCATATATAGGCGTTTCACTAGTAATTTTAGTATTCGGAATTATTTTCATTCCAAAAATCATAGATAGGATAAAAAATGGAACCGTTGTACAAGGTGATAGGATAGATGCAGTATCTAATCATAAAAATAAAGACGTTGAAACAGGTTTAGTAAAAATTGGTCCAGCACCAAAGTTTGAGTTAATAAACCAAAACGGAAAAACCATTTCTAACAAAACGTATGAAGGAAAAGTGTATGTAGTAGAGTTTTTCTTCACAACTTGCCCAACTATTTGTCCAATCATGAATAAAAACATGATAACTATTCAGAATGAGTTTTTTGGTAATCCAAATTTCGGAATTGCATCCGTTTCGATTAATCCTGAAAACGACACGGCAGAAGTATTAAAAAAACACGCCGAAGACCTTGGAGTAAAATCAACCAATTGGCATTTTCTAACAGGTGATAAAAAATACATCTACGAAATAGCCAACAAAGGATTCAATCTTTATGCTGGTGAAAATAAAAATGTAAACGGTGGTTTCGAACACTCTGGATTATTTGCATTAATAGATAAAGAAGGAAACATCCGTTGTAGAAAAGACCAACATGGCAATCCAATTTTATACTACGACGGATTAGAACCAAAAGGTGTAAAAGCAATTATAGACGATATAAAAAAATTACTAAATGAGTAGTCAAGACAAAAATAGTTTAGAATACAGATTTAAAAACGCAATTGTAATAGTTTCAATTCTGATTCCAATTGTAGTAGCAATTTTGTTCAGTATAAAACTAAAAGACTTTGGGATTAACGTAGCGCCATTTTCGTTTCTACCACCAATCTATGCAACTATAAACGCAATTACAGCAGTTCTTTTAATCTTCGGAGTAGTTGCCATCAAAAACGGAAACAGAGCAAGACACCAAAAGTTAATGACAGCTGCCATAGGATGTTCAGTAGCATTTTTAGTAATGTATGTTGCTTATCACCTAACAGCAGATTCTACTAAGTTTGGCGATAGCAATCACGACGGAATTCTAAGCGATGCCGAAAAACTAGCCGTTGGTTCCATGAGATTAGTGTATTTCTTTATTCTAATTTCACACATCTTACTTTCAATTATCATCATTCCGCTAGTCTTATTCACTTATGTAAGAGCATTGGCTGAGCGTTTTGACAGACATAAAAAATTAGCCAAAATCACCTTCCCAATTTGGTTATACGTAGCAATAACAGGCGTAGTAGTATATCTAATGATTTCACCTTATTATGCGAATTAAGTTAAAAGCCGAAAGGCAAAAATCAAAAGATAGTAGATACAAAGGAATTCTCTTTTTTCTTTTTTCTTTTCTCTTTTCTCTCGCAGCAAGTGCTCAATGTGCCATGTGTCGTGCATCCTTAGAAAGCAATGGCGATACTAAACAAGCAGAAGCAGTTAATGATGGTATTGTTTATCTAATGGCAATACCTTATATATTGGTTGGTTTATTGGGTTTTTTAATTTATAGAATGTATACAAGGAGGAAATAAGTTTATTCCATCCCATCAATCAAAACCTTCATTTTTCCAGTGGTTTTAATAAAAGCAATCATGGCTTTATCGGTCAATTCTACTTTTTCAAATTCAAAATCGTTCATCGTTCCGTTAACGAAAACACCTTTCATTGGCGAATAATTATTCAAATAAGGCAACATGCTTTTCTTACCTTCGTCCAAGTTTTCTTTGATAGAATAACGACAATTTTCCTGAATTTTTCTCAAAATAGTGCCTTGCATTAACCAATTTGCTGTTTTGGTTAATAAACCTTTGGTGTTCAAAACATAATCCATTTGGTCGAAATAAATCTCTTTTGTAATCGCATTATAATTCGGAATTCCCGACAAGTAAATCGTTCCGTTAATCGTTCCGCTCATATCAAGCGCAATAATGATTTTTCCGTCTTTGTGCCAAATCGAAACGCCTTCAACAATAATTTTTCTTCTTCCAGAAGCAAATTCTTTTCCCTTAAAATTAGAAGTAATAATTTTTGAAGCGCTATCATAGGTTGAAATAGCCGCGATATTTGCAGTAATTTTATCAGGAACACTAGCTACAGGTTTGAAGGCAATTTTACTTCTGTCAAAACTATTTTTAGGTTGTTGTCCAACCATTGTTTCCATATTGCATTTTAAACCCAAATCCATATTGATTTTTGTTTTGCTCAAAACAGCATCAGTAACATAAACTTCAATCGGAATAAGTTTAAACCAAGTTTGATATTGTTCGCTAGTTTGAAACGGCGTACTCATTTTCTCTAAAACATCCAAAACATAAGGTTTAAAATCAGATGTTTCATTAATAGCTTCATCGATTTTCTTCGCCATTTTAGATTTAAAAATGGATAATGTCGGATTGATAATATAGGTTATGGGAACATTTTTTCCGGCAACCGAAATCGTTGGGCTTTCACTCCATTCAAAATCTTCAATCTTAGAAACCGTATTCATTTTAAAATTCGACAACTTTACATCGCTAATTAATGTAAAAGTACCGTTCAAATTTATTTCTCTAGTATCATTCAATCCCATGAAATCAGTTCCATATTTGAATTTTGACCAAATTTTCAAAGGCAAAGTCGTTTGAATTTTTCCGTTTTTTTCAACAATTCGAATCGGAGCTGTTTTTGTAATCTTCATTTCCGTTTTATCATCGTTGATGTTTGTATCGTTATAAATCTCACCACTCAATGTTTTGTTCAATTGATGTTCAATCTCTTTTAGCGAAATTTCTAATGGCATACTAACAAATGATGTAGAAGTTTTATAAACCATTGGCGAATCATCACTTGGTTGTGGTTTCAACGCTTCTATTTTTTGAGTTGTTGAACATCTAGCAAAGAGTAGGATTGCAAAAAGCAAAATCAGTAATAACGAACTTATTTTCATAGGAATAAATAATTGTGCTCAAATTTATAAATAAAAATCTGTAACATTTTTAAAAAATAATAGTCTAAACAATAAGATTTTTGATATAATTATTTAACAAAAACTATACCTTTGTTATACGAAGTCTTAAAAGCTTTCTAACAGCCAAATTATGAAAAATAAAGCAACCTTTTTTTTCTTATTATTGCTTCTAACAGGTTTTGCTACTCAAGCACAAACCAAAAAGTGGACAATTCAAGAATGTGTTGATTATGCTTTGAAGAATAATATTTCAATAAAGCAATCCGAACTTGATTTAAAAATTTCAGATACTGAAAAATTAGAAGCCATTGGGAACTTTCTTCCAAGTGTTTCGGGATCGGCAAGTTATGGTGTCAATACAGGAGCCAACATTAACCCTGCAACCAACCAGTTTGAAAACGAATCGTTTCGCTCTGCTTCGGCAAGCATAAATTCTGGAGTTAATTTGTTTAATGGTTTAGCCAATTGGAAAACTCTCCAAAGAGTGAAACTTAATAAACTAGCTAATACTTATAAATTAGATAAAATGAAAGACGATATTGCTCTTTCTGTTGCCAATTCTTATTTGCAAATCTTATTTAATAAAGAGCAACTAAAAGTATTAGTCAATCAAAATAAAATCACTAAAGAAAATATTGTTAGAACTAATGAGTTAATTCAAGCAGGAACAGTTCCGGCTGGCGATATTTATGAATTAAAAGCTACAGATGCAGCACAAGAACAACAAATCATCAATGCGGAAAACACTTTGTTGATTTCAAAATTAGGCTTAGCTCAAACACTTTTGCTGAAAGAATATGCGAGTTTCGATATAGCTACAGATGAAATGGATATTCCGCCAACAACTATTCTTCTGCAATCTCCCGAAGCTATTGCTGCAAAAGCAAGAGAAGTTGTTAATGATTTAAAAATTGCCAATTCTAATCTTGATATTGCTAAAAAAGATGTTCAACTTTCACAAACAGGTTATCTGCCAACGCTTTCAGGTTTTATGGGTTATAATACACGTTGGTCACAAAGTATTCCAATTGGTTTTATAGATCAGCTTTCTATTTTTGATGGAACAAATGTTGGTTTGCAATTAAATGTGCCAATTTTAAACGGATTTGCAACTCGTGGTCGTGTGCAAAGAAGTAAAATCAATCAAGAACGAACTAAATTATCGTTAGACCAAGCTGAACTTGATTTAGAAAGAACAGTTTATCAAGCGTATAATGATTTAAAAAATGCAAAATCGGCTTATGAAGCAGCACTAAAAACTGCCGAAGCACGTAAATTTGCACAAGAGTTTTCAAAAGAAAGATATAATGTTGGACTTTTGAACTCCTTTGATTACAGCCAAGCATTATTAACTTATGAAAATGCACAATCTGAAGTTTTAAGAACGAAATACGATTACATTTTTAAAATTAAATTACTAGAGTTTTATTTCGGAATACCAATCATACAAAAACAATAAGCCATGTCAAAAAAGAGAATATATTGGATAATAGGAATCGTAGTTGCATTAATTGCTGTACTCGTAATTCTAAAAAAGAACGGTAAAATTGGTAACAATGATGATGCTATCGAAATTGAAACTGCAGCTGTAAACGAAATTACAATTGTAGAAACTGTTTCTGCAACTGGAAAAATACAACCCGAAATAGAAGTAAAAATTTCTTCCGAAGTTTCTGGAGAAATTATCGCACTGCCAATTAAAGAAGGACAAGTGGTAAAAAAAGGTGATTTATTAGTAAAAATCAATCCCGATTTATATACTTCTGGATACAACAGAACTATTTCAAATCTTTCAGGAACAAAAGCTAGTTTAAGCCAAGCTGACGCTACTTTCAAAGAAGCAAAGGCAAGTTATGATAGAAGCAAAACGCTTTTCGACAAAGGAATTATTTCTCGTTCGGAATGGGATAAAGCTGTAGCTGTTTTTGAAGGTGCAAAAGCAACTAAAGAAAACGCTTATTATAACGTACAAAGTGCAAATGCAACAGTAAAAGAAGCAAAAGACAATCTTGGTAGAACAACCATTTATTCGCCAGCAGATGGAACTATTTCTTCTCTTGGAGTTGAATTAGGAGAAAGAGTTTTAGGAACACAACAAATGACAGGAACCGAAATTCTTCGTGTGGCAAATCTCAACAACATGGAAGTGGAAGTTGATGTTAACGAAAATGACATTGTAAAAGTAAGTATTGGCGATAGCACAAATATTGAAGTCGATGCTTATTTAAAAAAGAAATTTAAAGGAATTGTAACTAGTATTTCCAATTCGGCTAGTACGGCTACAACTGCTGATCAAGTCACTAATTTCAAAGTAAAAGTCAGAATTCTTAAAGAATCCTATTTAGATTTAATTGAAGGAAAACCAGCAACATATTCACCTTTTCGCCCAGGAATGACTGCAACGGTTGATATTATTACCAAAAGAAAAGAAAAGGTTATTGGTGTGCCAATTAGTTCTGTAGTAGTAAAATCAGATACTACAGCAACTAAAAAGTATGAAGCAAAAGAAGATGGAGAAGGTAAAGTAACTTCCAAAAGCGATAAAAAATACGAATGTGTTTTCGTAAAAGTTGGTGACAAAGCTAAAATCAGAATCATCAAAACCGGAATTCAAGACGATACTAATATAGAAGTAATTTCAGGATTGAAACAAGGCGATGTTGTCATCACTGGTCCATATACTACAGTTACAAAAGATTTAAATTCTGGAGACAAAGTCAAAGCAAAAAGCAATTCAGAAAAGAAAACAGACAAAAAGTAATGTCGTACATACTTAATTTGGAAACTGCAACTAAAAATTGTTCAGTGTCATTGGCTAAAGATGGCAAAACTATTTTCTGCAAAGAAATGGCGGAACAAGGATATTCTCATGCCGAAAAGTTACACGTTTTTATTGAAGAAATTCTGAAAGAAGCCAAAGTTGATTTATCCGAAATTAAAGCTGTTGCCGTGAGCAAAGGTCCAGGTTCTTATACTGGTTTGCGCATTGGCGTTTCGGCGGCAAAAGGTTTGTGTTATGCAGCTGGAATTCCGCTAATTGCTGTAGATACTTTAGCGGTTTTAGCCAATCAAGTTCAAGTTGCCGATGGTTTAATTATCCCGATGATTGATGCGAGAAGAATGGAAGTCTATAGTGCTGTTTTTGATGCTAGTCATAAAAAAACAAGCGAAGTAAAAGCCGAAATCCTTTCCCAGGAAAGTTATGATGCAACTTCTGAAAAAGTCTATTTTATTGGCGATTGTCAAGAAAAATGTAAAACGGTTTTAGTCAAAGATAATTTCAAGTTTTTATCCGAAATTGTTTTTCCTTCAGCCAATGAAATGAGCAAATTGAGCTTTGAAAAATTCCAAAACAACGACTTTGAAGATGTGGCTTATTTTGAGCCGTTTTATCTGAAAGATTTTATGATGGTGAAATAATTATTCTCCCGAAACTTCTCTAACATAAGGTTGAATAACAATTCCTGCAGCATCAAAAGCAGTTTTGCAATTCTCTAAAACATCCGAAGTCATTGTGCCAAAATCACTATTGGTTGACCAAGGTCGAATGCCGATTTGAATTGCCGAATCGGTTAAGTTTTTTACAATAATGCTTGGCTCAGGAGTTTTCAATACCATTGGATGATTTTGCATTACTTGCATTACGATATCTTTAGCATTTTTGATATTCGTATCATACGAAAGTGAAAATGTCAAATCAGCTCTACGAAATCCTTGCTTTGAATGATTGATAATAATTCCGTTGGATAAAATTCCGTTTGGAATAAAAATCGTCAAATTATTTGCTGTAATTAATTTGGTTACAAATATTTGAATTTCGCAAACCGTTCCGCTAACGTTTTGAAATTCAATGGTGTCGTTTACTCGAAACGGTTTGAAAAGAATAATCAACATTCCGCCAGCAAAATTAGATAATGAACCTTGTAAGGAAAGTCCAATTGCCAAACCTGCTGCACCAAGAATGGTAATAAAAGAAGATGTTTCAATTCCTAATTTTGAAATAAAAGTCACAAAAAGTAAAAGTCGCATTGCCCAAAGCAAACTATCGGCTAAAAATTTAGATAAAGTTGGATCAACTTCTCGTCTAATCATCGTTTTTCTAACCAAACGATTAACTAATCGAATAGCATAAAGTCCAACGAAAAGAATAATGAAAGCCGAAATTAATTTTGGAGAATAATCCAATAATAAATTGAAAAATTTATCCAAGTAAGCTTCAAAAGACTGAATATATAAAGTATGTTTCATTTTTAAGTCATAAAAAATCCCGACGAATCGGGATTAAATTATTTGATGCAAAAATAATACTATTTTAGATTAATCCGCATTTTCATCAGCAGGTTTAACAATATCTTCTGCTTTTGTTTTTACTTCTTCTGCGGTTTCTGAAGCATCATCGGTAAACGAATTTACTTTTTCCTTAACACTAGCAACAGCACTTCCAGCAAATTCCTCAGCTTTATCGGCAAATTCGCTTGCTTTTTCTTTTACGGTTTCTACCGCATTTTCAATAGCTTCGGTTGCTTGCGGAACATATTCGCTTACTTTTTCTTTCGCTGTTTCGGCAAATTCTTCTACTTTTTCAATCATTGGCGCAGCAGCTTCTTTTGCATTTTCAATTGTTTCTTCGGCAAAAGTTTCAGCTTTATCAGCAAACTCGCTTACTTTTTCTTTGGACGAACCAAATAAGTTTTTAAAAAATCCTCCGATTCCCATAGTTGTAGTTTTTTAATTGATTAATAATAACAATATTACAAAAATTTATGATTGCTTTTTAAATCAAGTATAATTTCTTCTAAATTATCGGTTGGCTTTTGGCAAGCTCGATTTTGACATAAATATAAAAGCGTTTCGTTTTTCATAAAACGATTGGTTAAAAACGGGAGCAAACTTTCTGTTTTACTTCCAGCAACAAGTATATTTGGAAAATAATGCTGATTGATTTTTGTTGCAAATTCAATAGCTTTTTCTCCACAAATGGCGATTTCTTTTTGCTCTTCGGAAAAATTCAATAACAAGTTCAACCAATTTGAAAATGCCGATGGATAATCAATTGTTGGGATAATATGTTGCAACATTTGTTGGCTTATTTTTTCAAAATAAGGATTTTCAAAATGAATACTTAGTTTAAACAAAACACTTGCCATTACTGAGTTTGCCGCTGGAATTACGTTGTCTTCTACTTCAAAATGTGGTGTAATCAAATCGCTGTCTTGACGAGAAGTAAACCTGAAAAATTGTTCTTTTTCGTCATAAAAATAATCCAAACAATGATGTGCTAAATCTTTGGCATGATGCAACCAATTTTCATCAAAAGTCACTTCATATAACGAAATGAAAGCTTCCAAGACATGAACATAATCTTCGAGATAACCATTGATTGTTGCCTTTCCGTTTTTATACGTTCGGAATAAATTTCCATCAGAATTTAAAAGATTTTTGATGATGAAATTGGCGTTTTGCAATGCGATTTTTAGATAATTTTCATTGTTTAACGCTTTATAAGAATCAACAAAACCTTTAAGCATAATTGCATTCCAAGATGTTAAACATTTATCGTCCAATCTTGGTTTGCTTCTTTTTTCTCTTTCGAGATAGAGTTTTTGTTCCCACGATTTTTTCTTTTGTTCCAATGTTTCAATGGCGATATTTTGCTGATTTCCAATTTGTTCCAATGATTGATTTTGGATTAATACATAATTTTCGTGTTCCCAAAATCCAAATTCATTAACATTAAAAACTTCTGAAAATAACTCGAAATCTTCTTGCAAAATGTCTTGAAGTTCAGGTTTTGTCCAAACGTAAAATGCGCCTTCTTCCAGATGATTTTCCGGGTTTAAACTATCAGCATCGAGTGCAGAATAAAAACTTCCTTCGGTTGTTAGCCATTCTTTTTCAACGAAATTCAAGGTTTTTTCGATGACTTCTTTATAGAGATTGTTTTTGGTCAATTTATACGCATTGGCATATAGTGAAACCAATTGACCGTTGTCATAAAGCATTTTTTCAAAATGTGGAACGTGCCATTTCATATCAACGGAATAGCGTGAAAATCCGCCATCAACAGTGTCGAATAATCCACCGTAAGCCATTTTGGTCAATGTTAAATTTACAAATTCGAAAAGTTTTTGATTGTTGGTTTGATAACCATAACGAAGCAAAAATTCATAATTGTTTGGCATCATAAATTTTGGTGCTCGAGCCATTCCGCCAAAATCCCAATCGAAGCTTTTTTGCCATTTTTCGATTAGTTTTTCAAGAATTTCAAAGTTGAAATCGGTTGTGGTTTCGGTTTTTGGAATAATGCTAATGGATTGTAATCCTTCGTGTAATTTTTCGGCATAATCCAGAATGGTTTCAGGATTTTGAATGTAAATTTCCTGAAGTTTTTCGAGTGAATTGATCCATTCGTTTTTTCTAAAATACGTTCCACCCCAAATTGGTCTTCCGTCGGGTAAAGCGACAACGTTCATTGGCCAACCGCCGCGACCAGTCATTATTTGAACGGCTTTCATATAAACGGCATCGATGTCTGGTCGTTCTTCGCGATCGATTTTGATGTTGACAAAATGTGCGTTCATTGTGGTTGCAACTTCGTCGTTTTCAAAACTTTCGTGTTCCATGACATGACACCAATGGCACGCTGAATAACCAATGCTGATGAGTATTAGTTTGTTTTCTTTTTTGGCTAAGGCCAACGTTTTTTCGTTCCACGCTTTCCAA
>Ga0075152_10002678_pt1 | contig 12597 bp, 9 predicted proteins | sample JI61114C2DNA_FD_70964 | JGI IMG/M metagenome (GOLD analysis project Ga0075152, IMG submission 70964) | Wastewater effluent complex algal communities from Wisconsin, to seasonally profile nutrient transformation and Carbon sequestration -... | ecosystem: Engineered > WWTP > Effluent > Algae...
CGAGGGCAACATCGACCCCGAGGCACCCGAAACGTCAGACACCGTCAAGGCGGTGCACCGCATCATGACGATCGCCGACAAGGTGCGCCGGCTGCGGGTGCGCGCCAACGCCGACACGCCCGAAGACGCAGCGCGCGCGGTCCGCTTCGGCGCCGAAGGCATCGGCCTATGCCGCACCGAGCACATGTTCCTCGGCGACCGGCGCGAGTTGGTCGAGCGACTCATCCTCGCCGAGACCGACGAGACCCGGGTGGCGGCCCTTGAAGCGCTGCGTCCGCTGCAGCGTCAAGACTTCCAGGAGATCTTCGCGGCGATGGGGGAGCGGCCGGTCACCGTGCGGCTCATCGACCCGCCGTTGCACGAGTTCCTGCCCAACATCGTCGAGATGGCGACCAAGGTCGCGATCGCCGAGGAGCGGGGCACGGCCACCGACGCCGACCGCACGATGCTCAAGGCCATCGAGCGGCTGCACGAGTCCAACCCGATGTTCGGGTTGCGCGGGGTGCGGCTGGGCATCGTCACCAAGGGCCTGTTCGAGATGCAGGTCCGGGCGATCCTCGAGGCCTTCCAACTGGCCCGCAAGAGTGGTTCGGTCGGGACGGCCGAGATCATGGTGCCGCTCATCGACACCTACCAGGAGCTCGAGTTGGTGCGCACCCAGGCGCTGAAGATCGCCCGCGAGAAGGGTGAGTTGGTCGGGCCGGGTGAGAACGTCATGATCGGCACGATGATGGAGTTGCCGCGGGCCTGCCTGACGGCCGGTCAGATCGCCGAGTCGGCTGACTTCTTCTCCTTCGGGACCAACGACCTCACCCAGACGACGTGGGGCTTCAGCCGGGACGACGTCGAGGGGTCGTTCTTCTCGACCTATCTCGAGAAGGGCATCTTCCCGGTGTCTCCCTTCGAGACCATCGATGAGGATGGCGTCGGGCGGTTGGTGACCTTCGCCGTTCAGCAGGGCCGGGAGACCAAGCCTGGGCTCAAGACGGGCGTCTGCGGTGAGCACGGCGGCGACCCCGAATCGGTGCACTTCTTCCACAAGGTGGGTCTGGACTACGTCTCCTGCTCGCCGTTCCGCGTGCCGGTGGCGCGTCTCGAGGCCGGGCGTGCGGCCGTCATGAATCGCTGACCGACTTCGCCAAGAACGGGCGTGAACCCCTGCGGGGTTCGCGCCCGTTCTCTGTGTATCGGGGACGATGACTCCCGCACTTCAGGCCCGAGTGGCCGCCGGTTGCTAGGGGGAAGCAATAGTGAACGGCTGTGAATACGTGCAAGCGCTTGAGGCGTCCTTGAGCAAGCACGCGTCGTGCTGGACAACGCGGGTATATCTGGGTTAACATTGACGCAGTTGGTCGGCGCTGTGGGGGCGCATCTACGGGAACAGTCTTGACGCCGTCCGGGGGGACGCGCAGGGGTCGCCCGGATGAGACGGCTGACTGCGGGATTCAAAACACGATGCGTTGGAGTCAGCCGTGCTGAGCCTTGCTCTGCCGTGCCTACGGCATACCCCCGAGGGTATGCCACTCTTCGACGTCCGCGTCCGACCCCGCCTGGTGTCTCATCGGTTGGGAGCAGCCGATGAGCCTCCGCTGAGGAGGGTTCCTGGGTGCCGTGAGGCAGCCGCCGGGCTCTCAACGAGGACGGGTGAAGGGACGAGGACTTCCAGAACCGGGCCACCCACGTGGTCGCTCTCGGAGGATGACGGGACAGGTCGCAGCCGCGAACTCCCTAGAACAACAACGGAAAACTCTCTTTGGAGGAGTGTCAAGGAATGCGCATGAAATCACTCAGAATGGCAGCGGCTGCCTTTGCGGCCGTGGCCCTGGCAGGGCTCGGGCTCATCGCCCCGACGTCGGCCATGGCGCTGCCAAGCCCGATCATCGACCCGACCGCCACGGTCACCCTGAACATCGCCAAGTTCCTCGACAACACGACGGGCCAGCCGAACAACGGCACCCAGCAGACGGTGTCGGGCACCCCGCTGGAGGGTGTCGACTTCGATGTCTACAAGTTCACCACCATCGACCTGACGACCAATGCCGGTTGGGCCGCCTCGATCGTGTTGCAGGACCACACCCTCACCGCAGGTGAGATCGCCGACGGTTTCGTCACGGTCAACAGCGTGAATTACCCGTTCACCCTGGTCACGACCGTGACCACTGACGCAGCGGGCCTGGCGACGTTCACGCAGGCCGCCGGCGCTGGCCTCTACCTGGTCAACGAGAACCTCGGGACGTCCACCACGACCCCTGACGCGTCGACCATCACCCCCTCGGCACCGTTCCTCGTCACGCTGCCGATGACCGACCCGGTCAACCTGACGAGCTGGATGTACGACGTCTACGTCTACCCGAAGAACCAGGCCGACTCGATCCTCAAGACGGTCACTGACGGCAACCTCGGAACGACGAACCAGAACGCCTACACCGTCGGTCAGAACCTCACCTACCACCTCGCCTCGACGATCCAGGCCACCGACAGCAACGGCGATGGCTCGATCAACGGTGCGGACCTGAGCTACTACTACGTCGGTGACAACCTGTCGACCTACGTGGACGCGCAGTCGGTGACCGTCTCCGTCGGAGGCACCCCGCTCATCGGTTGCGACGCGACGGCCGGGGCAGGCACCGACTGTGACTACTACTACTGGCTCGACTACGCCGCCGCCGCCGGCGACGAGGTCAAGATCATCATGTCGACCTCCGGCCTGGACAAGATCGTCGCGGCCAAGGTTTTCGACGCGGCGGCTGTCGTCACGACCGACATCGTTGCGACCGTCACCTCGGTCCCCTCGACGGGCATCATCCCCAACAAGGGCGAGTTCATCCCCAGCGAGGGCTGGTGGATCGGCCAGGGTGGGACCGACCTGACCACCCCGGGGACGACGACCCCGCCGACGACCGTGCCGCCGACGACCACGACTCCCGGCATCCCGTCGAACGAGGTCGTCTCGAAGTACGGCGACATGCAGTTCATCAAGTACGACGCCAAGACGTCGGCTCCGCTCACCGGTGCTGAGTTCACCGTCTACCGTGACCTCAACAACGACGACGCGTGCGCCCCGGCCGAGATGATTTTGGCCAACCAGATCGGGTCGCCGGTGACCACCGACGCGAGTGGTGCCGTGCTCTTCACCGACCTGCAGCTGTCGAACTTCTACAACAACGCCACCCAGACCGACCTGCACTACTACTGCTTGGTCGAGACGAAGGCGCCCGTCGGCTACAACCTCAACGCCCAGCCGATTCGCTTCTCGGTGACGGTCGAGGGTGACGTGACGAACCTGGCCTACACGGTCGGAACCGCTGACGCTCAGGAGGTTCAGGTGGCCAACGAGCCGTCCAACCTCGGCAACAACCTCCCCCTCACCGGTGGTGCGGGCGTGGCTGCGGTGAGCATCGTCGGTCTCCTGCTCGTCGGTGGTGGCCTCGGCTACTACCTCGTCGGCGCCCGTCGCCGCGAGATCGAGCAGGACGTCTGACAGGTCTCCAACCTCGGTCCTCCCAGACCGGATTGGTGAGCTGAGAACCACGGTGTGAAAGCGCCGCCCGTTTGACAGCGGCATGCGAAGGAACCCCCCCTCGCCTTCCATGCCGCACCCATCAGGGTGGTGGGGAGGTCGTCAACCCCCTCCCCACCACCCGATCCAGGAGGAGACGAATGACCGCCACCCTGCAGGTGCAGCTCGACCCCGGAGCGACTGGGCCAACCCAGCGCCGTCGGGGCCGGCATCGCGCCCGCAGGGTGTGGGTCGATCGGCTCATCCCGGTGCTTCTGATGCTGATCGGAGCGGTCGTCCTGGCCTACCCGGTCGTCGCAACGTTCTACAACAACTACAAACAGTCGGAGTTCGCCCGTGAGTACGCCGCCAAGGTGGCAACGGCCGATCCGGTCGCGTTGAACGCGGAGTTTGCCGCGGCGACGCGCTACAACACGGCACTGAACCCGAAGCTCTTGAAGGACCCCTGGGACGAAGCGAGCAGCGCGCTCAACGCGGACTACCGCGACTACCTGAGCCAGCTCGATCTGCTCGAGGCGATGGGCAGGATTCGGATTCCGGCGCTGGACGTCGATCTTCCGGTCCTGCACGGCACCAGCGATGACACGCTGGCCAAGGGTGTCGGCCACCTGTTCGGCAGTTCGCTGCCGGTGGGCGGACCGAGCACACACGCCGTGCTCACCGGACACAGTTCTTTGGCGAACGCCACGCTCTTTGACCATCTTCCGGACTTGAGCGTCGGCGATCAGTTCTATCTCGAGGTCCTTGGTCGCACCCTGGCCTATCGGGTCGACAAGATCTCGGTCGTGCTGCCCAATCAGCTCGACGACCTCGCCGTGACCAGCGGCGCGGACCAAGTGACCCTGGTCACCTGTACGCCATACGCCATCAACAGCCATCGGCTGCTGGTGCGAGGGGTTCGGGTGCCCTACACGCAAGCCGACGGCTCAGCGCCTGGGCAGGCGACGTCCACCATGGACTGGAGTATCCAGTCGTGGATGTGGCCGCGGCTCATCGGCGCGGGGGTGGCCGTGTTCATCCTGGTCGCCATGATCTTTGGATGGATCGTGTCGGACCGACGTCGGGCGGCTCGGCGAGCAGCGAAGAAGAAGGAGAGGGAGAGGGAATGAGGGGGAACATGCGACCACGCCCGTTGAAGCGATGGGTTGGCGCAGCCGTGCTCACGCTCGTCGCACTCATCGGAGGGACAGCTCCTGCGATGGCCAGCGTCGTCGCGGACGCCAGCCCGGCTCTCATCCCGCCGGATGCCACGGGATCACTAACCATCCACAAGCATCTCGGGCTCCCGGTTGACCAGACGGCATACCCTGCCAATGGCACCGCCCTCGTGCTGCCCACCAGCTCTGCGCCCCTTGCCGGGGTGGTCTTCACCGTGACGCGCGTCGCTGGCGTCGACCTCACCACCAACGCCGGTTGGTATGCCGCGCTCGCCTACCAGGACAACCTGGAGGGGGCCCGGGCCCAGGGCGGGACGGTTCACACGTCCACGCCGACGGGGGCCGACGGTTCGACCGTTGTCTCCGGGCTCCCGGTCGGCCTCTACCTCGTCCACGAGGCCAGCGTCCGGCTGCCCGACGGCTCCGAGGACCCGACGATCGTCAAGGGTGCCGACTTCCTGGTCACCATTCCGATGACCGATCCGGTCACCCGCAGTCGTTGGGTCTTCGACATCCACGTCTACCCCAAGAACGTCCGGACGCCCACGCCCACGCCGACCCCGACTCCCACGCCTACACCCACCCCGACGAAGCCGGGGACGTTGCCCTGGACCGGATCGGACACGGCATCGGCGCTGTTGGTCGCTGGGCTCTTGCTCGGCACCGGGGCGATCATGGCCGGGCTCGGCTACCGACGGCCACGAGAGCGACACGACGGACCATGAGCGACGACGCCTTGAGCGGGGCCGTTCCCAGCCGTCGTTCCGCCAGGAACGCCGGCCGGGGATCTCGGCCTGCCCGCTCGAGGCGCACCCGTCCCGACGCGTCGCGTCGTCCCCGTCATGCCGCACCCGGTCCGCCGCAGCGGGGCCTGCGTGATGCGCGTGGCTATCGTCCTCGGCACGGCGGGCCGATCGCCCAGCGCCGGGCTCGGCGCAGGCTGGGGCTGGCTCGCGCGCTGGTCTCGGTGCTCCTCGTCTTTGTCGGTATGGGCGTGCTCGTCTACCCCGTGGCAGCTACCCAGTTCAACAACACCAAGCAGCAGCAGTTCGCCGAGACATACAACCAACGGGTCGCGCAGGCCCCGACCGCGACGCTCGCTCAGCAACTTGAAGGTGCCCACGCCTACAACGCCGCGCTCAAGGGTGTGCAGGCGAAAGACCCCTGGGGCACGCTCCTGGCCAGCGGCCCGTCGTCGGCGGCCTATGCCGACTACCTGTCCCGGCTGTCCGGGCTCGGAGCGATGGCCCGGCTGCGGATTCCCTCGATCGGGGTCGACCTTCCCGTTTACCACAGCACCAGCGACGAGACGATCGCCAAGGGCATCGGTCACCTGTATGGCACCGCCCTGCCCGTGGGCGGTGTGGGGACACACTCCGTGCTCACCAGCCACACGGGGATGGCCAATGCCACGTTGCTGGACCATCTCATCGACGTCCGTGAGGGCTCGGCCATCTACGTCGACGTCGCAGGTGAGACGTTGGCCTATCAGGTCGACCAGATCAAGGTCGTCCTCCCGACGGATATCGAGGACCTCGCGGTGGACCCCGCGACTGACCTTCTCACTGTCTTCACCTGCACTCCGTATGCCGTCAACACCCACCGCCTGCTCGTGCGCGGACACCGGATCGCCTTCGACCCCGTGGTCGCCGCCGCGGCCCAGCCGGTCCGGCCAGGCCTGGTCATGGAGCCGTGGATGTACTGGCTCATCGGCGCGGCCGCAGCGAGCTTCCTCTCCCTGGGCGTGGCCCTAGGCACTGCGGTTCGCGCCCGGTCACGTCGCCCGGCGCCGGCCCTCGGAGGGCGGGCGAGCGTGGTCCGCCAACGCCGACGTGGCAACCGATTTGGTCGGGGTATCGCGGGCCGGTAGATTGGTTAGCCGTGTCTGGGCTCGCTCCGGACACGAGAACCTGGGCGCGACCGGCATACCGGTGACGCCTGCGTTCGCCCCGCTCTCGCCGGGCAGCCCGACGGCCTCCACGTCACCCTCGCAAGGGTGCCGGAGTGCGTCGGGACGTGCAGGTGAGGGCACCCGGCCATCGTCGCCCGATCGACCCGTTCGCGGGTCCGGGGTGGGGAAGCTGGAACGACCAAGGAGTCCGTCCGCACGCCAGACGGGTCTGACCACATCGAAAGACGGAGTTTAGGTTGCCTACGATCAACCAACTGGTGCGCAAGGGGCGCCAGGACAAGGTCGGCAAGACCAAGACCCCGGCGCTCAAGGGTTCGCCCCAGCGCCGCGGTGTGTGCACGCGTGTGTACACGACCACCCCCAAGAAGCCCAACTCGGCGCTGCGCAAGGTCGCCCGCGTCAAGTTGACCTCCCAGATCGAGGTCACGGCATACATCCCCGGAGTCGGGCACAACCTGCAGGAGCACTCGATCGTGCTCGTGCGTGGCGGTCGTGTGAAGGACCTCCCGGGTGTCCGCTACAAGATCATCCGCGGCACGCTCGACACCCAGGGTGTCAAGAACCGCAAGCAGGCGCGTAGCCGTTACGGCGCGAAGAAGGTGAAGGGCTAATGCCTCGTAAGGGACCCGCTCCGAAGCGGCCGCTCGTCGTCGACCCGGTCTACAGCAGCCCGCTGGTGACCCAGTTGGTCAACAAGATCCTCCTCGACGGCAAGAAGTCGATCGCCGAAACCATCGTCTACGGCGCCCTTGAGGGCTGCCGTCAGAAGACCGGCACCGACCCCGTCGTCACCCTCAAGCGCGCGCTGGACAACATCAAGCCGGCCGTCGAGGTCAAGTCCCGCCGTGTCGGTGGCGCGACCTACCAGGTGCCGATCGAGGTCAAGCCGGGCCGTTCCACCACGCTGGCGCTGCGCTGGCTCGTGGGCTACGCCCGTCAGCGGCGCGAGAAGACGATGACCGACCGACTCATGAACGAGTTGCTCGACGCGTCGAACGGTCTGGGTGCCGCGGTCAAGCGCCGCGAGGACACCCACAAGATGGCCGAGAGCAACCGCGCCTTCGCCCACTACCGCTGGTGACCACCGCGGCAGGGGTATGCCGCCCGCGCACCTGTGCGCGCGGCATACCCACTGCCTGCGGGGCCGCCGCACGAGCCGCCCGCGACCTGTACAACGATTCTGAGACGAGAGCACTGACGTGGCACAAGATGTCCTGACCGACCTCACGAAGGTCCGCAACATCGGCATCATGGCGCACATCGACGCCGGCAAGACGACGACGACCGAGCGCATCCTCTTCTACACCGGCATCACCTACAAGATCGGTGAGGTCCACGACGGCGCTGCCACGATGGACTGGATGGAGCAGGAGCAGGAGCGCGGCATCACGATCACGTCGGCCGCGACGACGACCTTCTGGAAAGACCACCAGATCAACATCATCGACACGCCGGGTCACGTCGACTTCACCGTCGAGGTCGAGCGCTCGCTGCGCGTGCTCGACGGCGCGTGTGCGGTCTTCGACGCCAAGGAAGGCGTCGAGCCGCAGTCCGAGACGGTGTGGCGTCAGGCCGACAAGTACGGCGTGCCGCGCATCTGCTTCGTCAACAAGATGGACAAGCTCGGCGCGGACTTCTACTTCACCGTCAAGACCATGGTGGACCGCCTCGGCGCGAAGCCGTTGGCGCTGCAGTTGCCGATCGGCCAGGAGAGCGACTTCACCGGTGTCGTCGACCTGCTGCGCATGAAGGCCCTGATGTGGCGCGGTGAGACCCAGAAGGGTGAGGACTACACGGTCGAGGACATCCCGGCCGACCTGCAGGAGGCCGCCGAGACCTACCGTCACGAGCTGGTTGAGCTGGTCGCCGAGTCCGACGACGCCCTGATGGAGAAGTACCTCGAGGGTGAGGAGCTCACCATCGAGGAGCTCAAGGCGGGCATCCGCAAGCTCACCATCGCCGGCGTCGTCAACCCGGTCATCTGTGGCACCGCCTTCAAGAACAAGGGCGTGCAGCCGATGCTCGACGCGGTTGTCGACTACCTGCCCTCCCCGCTGGACGTCCCCCCGATGATCGGCCACAAGCCGAGCGACGAGGAGGTCGAGATCATCCGCAAGCCCGACGCCACGGAGCCGTTCTCGGCGTTGGCGTTCAAGATCGCGGTGCACCCGTTCTTCGGCAAGCTCACCTATGTCCGGGTCTACTCCGGCGAGGTTCCGCAGGGCGCCCAGATCATCAACTCGACCAAGGGCAAGAAGGAGCGTGTCGGGAAGCTCTTCCAGATGCACTCCAACAAGGAGAACCCGGTCGACAAGGCGTCGGCGGGGCACATCTACGCCTTCATCGGTCTCAAGGACACGACGACCGGCGACACCCTGTGCGACCCGACCAACCAGGTCGTCCTGGAGTCGATGACGTTCCCGAACCCGGTCATCAGCGTGGCCATCGAGCCCAAGACCAAGGGTGACCAGGAGAAGCTCGGCGTCGCGATCCAGAAGCTCGCCGAGGAGGACCCGACCTTCCAGGTCGAGCAGGACCAGGAGACCGGCCAGACCATCATCAAGGGGATGGGCGAGCTGCACCTGGACATCCTGGTCGACCGGATGCGTCGTGAGTTCAAGGTCGAGGCCAACGTCGGCAAGCCGCAGGTGGCCTACCGCGAGACGATCCGCAAGTCGGTGCTCAAGTACGACTACACCCACAAGAAGCAGACCGGTGGGTCGGGTCAGTACGCCAAGGTGCAGGTCTCGATCGAGCCCTTGGACACCGCCGAAGGCACGATGTACGAGTTCGAGAATGCGGTGACCGGTGGGCGTGTGCCCCGGGAGTACATCCCGTCGGTCGACGCCGGTATCCAGGACGCCATGCAGTACGGCGTGCTCGCCGGCTACCCGCTCGTCGGGATCAAGGCCACCCTCGTCGACGGGGCGGCGCACGACGTCGACTCCTCGGAAATGGCCTTCAAGATTGCCGGGTCGATGGTCCTCAAGGAAGCGGTCCGCAAGGCCGACCCGGTCCTGCTGGAGCCGGTGATGGCCGTCGAGGTGCGTACTCCCGAGGACTACATGGGTGACGTCATCGGCGACATCAACTCTCGGCGTGGGCACATCCAGTCCATGGAGGACGCTGCGGGAGCGAAGGTCGTCCGGGCTCTGGTGCCTTTGTCGGAGATGTTCGGCTACGTCGGGGACCTCCGGTCCAAGACCCAGGGCCGAGCCAACTACTCGATGCAGTTCGACTCGTACGCCGAGGTTCCCCGGAACGTCGCGGACGAGATCATCAAGAAGACCCGTGGTGAGTGAGACGGGTAGACTCCCGTAGGCTTGCCAACAAATCCAAACAAGCAAGCGCCACGTCCTGCCCGTAGGTCGTAAGGCGTAACACCAAGAGAGTCCTAGGAGGACCCCAGTGGCGAAGGCAAAGTTCGAGCGGACCAAGCCGCACGTCAACATCGGCACCATCGGTCACATTGACCACGGGAAGACGACGCTGACTGCTGCTATCACCAAGGTTCTGCACGACAAGTACCCGGACCTGAACCCCTTCACGCCGTTCGACCAGATCGACAAGGCGCCTGAGGAGCGGCAGCGCGGTATCACGATCTCGATCGCGCACGTGGAGTACCAGACCGAATCGCGGCACTACGCGCACGTCGACTGCCCCGGGCACGCCGACTACATCAAGAACATGATCACCGGTGCGGCCCAGATGGACGGCGCCATCCTCGTCGTCGCGGCCACCGATGGCCCGATGCCGCAGACCAAGGAGCACGTCCTCCTGGCCCGCCAGGTCGGCGTTCCCTACGTGGTCGTCGCGCTGAACAAGACCGACATGGTCGACGACGAGGAGATCCTCGAGCTGGTCGAGATGGAGGTCCGCGAACTGCTGTCCTCCTACGACTTCCCGGGTGACGACCTTCCGGTCGTGCGGGTCTCGGCGCTCAAGGCTCTTGAGGGCGACCCCGAGTGGGCCAAGTCGGTCCAGGCCCTCATGGACGCCGTGGACGAGTACATCCCGGAGCCCGAGCGCGCCACCGACAAGCCGTTCCTCATGCCCATCGAGGATGTCTTCACCATCACCGGCCGTGGCACCGTTGTCACCGGTCGTGTCGAGCGTGGTGTCCTCAAGGTCAACGAGGAGGTCGAGATCGTCGGCATCCACGAGAAGTCGACCAAGTCGACCGTCACGGGCGTCGAGATGTTCCGCAAGCTGCTCGACGAGGCCCGCGCCGGTGAGAACGTCGGCCTGCTGCTTCGTGGCGTCAAGCGTGAGGACGTCGAGCGCGGCCAGGTCGTCATCAAGCCCGGCACGATGACCCCCCACACCGAGTTCGACGCACAGGTCTACATCCTGTCGAAGGACGAAGGTGGCCGTCACACGCCGTTCTACGACAACTACCGCCCCCAGTTCTACTTCCGCACCACGGACGTGACTGGCGTCGTGAAGCTGCCCGAGGGCACCGACATGGTCATGCCCGGTGACAACACCGAGATGGCCGTGACCCTGATCCAGCCCATCGCCATGGACGACGGCCAGCCGTTCTCCATCCGCGAGGGTGGCCGCACCGTCGGCTCGGGCAAGGTCATCAAGGTCACCAAGTGATCTGACGTCGCCTCGCGACAGCGCACTTCGTTCGATGGGCCCCAGCCACTCGGCTGGGGCCCATCGGCGTTGCATCGGGTGCGTCCAGCCCGCGTCCCTGTCCGCGTCCCCGGCCCTGGCCCTGGCCCCGGCCCTGGCCCTGGCCCTGGCCCTCGCCCCGGCCCTGGCCCTGGCCCTCGCCCCGGCCCTGGCCCTGGCCCTGGCCCTCGCCCCGGCCCTGGCCCTGGCCCTCGCCCCGGCCTCGGCTCAGCCCTCCGAGTTTGGCCGCCATGGCGCTCACATCGGCCAATGGCGGTGAGATCAGGCCGCCCTTCACGAGTTTGACCGCCATGGCGGCCAAACGCCGGACAGACCCACCGAGCTGCTGACCGGCAGCGCGGGTAAGGTCGATGGGTGAGCCTGCACACCGCCTTCGACCCCGACTCCACGGCACAGGGGTTGATCGACTTCGTCGATGCCTCCCCGACGCCCTTCCACGCGGTCGACTCCGCGATCCGGCTGCTCGCGGCTGAAGGCTTCACCGCGCTGGACGAGTCAGCGCCGTTCCCCAGCCAGCCAGGCCGCTACTACATCGCCCGCGGCGGCGCCCTCGTGGCCTGGATCGAGACAGGGGGTATGCCGCCCACCGCACCTTTCCGGGTCATTGGCACCCACACCGACTCGCCCAATCTGCGGGTCAAACCACGCCCCGACCTGGTCAAGGCCGGCTGGCAGATGGTGGCTGTCGAGCCCTATGGCGGGCTGCTGATCAACTCGTGGCTCGACCGCGACCTCGGGCTCGCCGGCCGGGTCGCCGTGCGCGACGACTCGGCCGCCACCGGAGTGTCGACCCGGCTGTTCCACGACCGGGCCCCCCTCCTGCGGGTCGCCCAACTGGCGATCCATCTGGACCGCGGCGTCAACGAGCGGGGTCTGGTCCTCAACCCGCAACAACACCTGGTGCCCCTGTGGGGGGTGGGGGAGGCGCCAGCGAGCGTCGCGGCATACCTCGGGGAGCAGGTGGGCGCCGACCCGGGTGACGTGCTCGCCTGGGACGCGATGCTCCACGACACTCAGCCGTCGGCCCGCATCGGCCGCGCCCAGGAGCTCATCGCCGCGCCGCGTTTGGACAACCTCGCGAGCTCGTATGCAGCCGTCCGCGCCCTGCTGGCGGTCGCTGCCTCCGGTGGCACGTCGGCCGACCAGGAGGCCGACGCGGCATATCGGCCGGTCATCGTGCTCTTCGACCACGAGGAGGTGGGCAGCCGCAGTGAGCGCGGCGCCGACTCACCGATGCTGCGCGGGATCCTCGAACGCATCGTCCTGGCCGCTGGTGGGGGCCGCGACGACCTCTGGCGGGCGCTCGCCGGGACGATCGTCGCGTCGGCCGACATGGCCCACGCCACGCACCCCAACTACTCGGAGCT
>Ga0075152_10002679_pt1 | contig 12596 bp, 7 predicted proteins | sample JI61114C2DNA_FD_70964 | JGI IMG/M metagenome (GOLD analysis project Ga0075152, IMG submission 70964) | Wastewater effluent complex algal communities from Wisconsin, to seasonally profile nutrient transformation and Carbon sequestration -... | ecosystem: Engineered > WWTP > Effluent > Algae...
CGTTGTTGCATGTACTCGTTCATCTGGCGCAGCTCTTCCATGGAAACGCCCTTGTCGCCGCCGAAGAGGTCGTTCTTGCTCAGTCGCGCTTCCTCCTTGCGCATCAGGTCGAGCAGCGTATTCTCTTTCGCCAGGTCGGCCTCCATCGCCTTGATGCTCGCCTCGAGGTCTTTCACTTCCGCGCGGTCCTGCTTCTCTTCCGCGTGGTTCAAACGATGCGTCACGCCCAGGATGGTGAACGCGCCTTGTCCATTGACCTGGATGTTCGCGGGATCGACCTCTTCGCTCAACTTGGTGAACACGAGCGTTGATGTACCGGCGGCCAGGCTGGCCTTGGCTGTGCGTGTGACCTCCGCACCGCTGAGGAAGACTTTCACCGAACCGATGGTGGAAGTGACGGGCAGGTCTTTTGCGAAGAGGAGGGTAGCGAACGCGACGAGCGCCGCGCAGGAGGACAGGCGATGGAGCATGTGGTGGATGTGTTGATGAGGAAGTGATGCGCGCACAGACGAGAGTGCACAACGCGAGTTCGCACGTCCCCACGCGAGTGGCACGTCATGAACCATGAGCGGCGCGAACGGTCAGGCGGCGGTGCGGCGCGAACGAGCAGCGGTGATGCGCGGAACGCCGATCACCAATATCAGCGCGAGCCACGGGTACATCGGTACGGTGTAGCGCCCCTCGCACATGCGCAGGCCCCACGGCACGATGAACACGCTGGTCAATGCCATCGCACTGAGCCAGGCAACGATCCGCTCACGACGCCAATTCCACATGGCGAAGAATGTGGCGATGATCCCGCCGCAAAGGACGACCCAGTGCGTAAGGGGGTCGAGGAATTCGATCGGTTTCTGGAACCATCCGGGGAAGTTCGGTGGCGTATGGAAGAGCGGCCCGGATCCCGCACGGTTGAACAGGAGACCGGTAAGGCGTATGCGCGATGAAACCAAGTGCTGCCATGGCCGTTCGTCCGTGTAGTAGCGCACATACCGGTCGCTTCGGGCGCTCATGGAGCGGAACAGCGCCCGGCGTTCGGCACCGGTCGTGCGCGGATCGCTGTAACTGAGCATATCGTTCGCCCAGGCATGAAGGCTGTCCTCGGTAATGCTCTCGCATAGCGCGAATGCGGGCATCATCACCCCTTTATCGATGCGCGGCCCTTGCCTGCCGAGCGGTCCCTCGCGCATGTTGAACCAGCGGATGTGGGCGCTCGGATCCCAGTGGTAGAAATTGCCGCCGGTGGCCTGCAGGAAGCGCATCAGCGGATACATGGGCGAGGTTGCGAGCTCTGGCATCACCATGCCCCGGCTGAAGGGGGCGAACTCGCGGTGCATGATCTGGTTGCGGCGGATCCACCACCCGTCCGAGAGCGCGAACGGCAGCAGGAAGAGGAGGGCTGCGAAGCCGCGTTGCCGCCAGCTCTCTCGCAGGAGGATCATCAGCCCGACGACCATCAGGACGAGCCAGACGAACTGGACGGGCCGCAGGAAAACGGCCCATGCCATCCAGGTGCCGCTCCAAAGCAGTGCACCGCGCGAGCCGGTTCGCAGGTGGGCGATCCACCCGTGCGTGGCGATGATCATGGCACCGGTACAAAAACTCTCCGTGAACCAGTAGACGTCGTACACGGCCATACGGGGCATCACTGCGAATGCCAGGCAGATGGTGTATTGCGCCCAGCGCGGCGATCCGAGCAGGCGAGCGCATCGCGCCAAGGTCACAACGCCAGCGGCGCCGAGGAGGAATTGCAGGAACACGATGGCCGTGCCGGCCCCTTGGGGCGTGGTGTATAGCCGGGTCAGCAGATACGGTAGACCGTAGCCCGGCATGCGGAAGTCGGGCCGGTATGCATGGCCCTCCAGAAAGGAATCGATCGGTTCGAAATATCCGGGCGTATCACCGGTCTCGGCGCCCCAACCGTACCAGGCACCGTGGAGGCCGTGTTCGTGCAGGAAGATGCTGAAGAGCCAGCCGCGAACGAGCAGGGCGATGGCGATGAACGCCCAAGTGTCACGCTGCGTGAGCCATCGCCACCACATGCGCACGAAGATGATGGTTCGCCTTCAGTGTTCGCGCTGTCGGAGCCAGAACTGGAAGGCCATCAAGGTCCACAGCGGCTTGCGGTGGTTCGCGCGACCGGTCATGTGCTCACGTTTCAGCCGTTCGACGTACGGCGGGTTGAAGTAGCCTTCCTGGCGCAGTCGAGAGCCATCCAGCAGGTCTTCGCACAGCGGGCGAATGTCCTTGCGCAGCCAAGCGGAGAGCGGGATGCCGAAACCCTTTTTCGGCCGGTCGATGATGGCGTCAGGCAGCCTGCCGCGCATGAGCCGCTTCAAGAGGTACTTGCCGTTCGTCCCTCGCCGTTTCAGGTCATCCGGGAAGGTGTTGATGAGTTCTACGACGTCGACATCCAGGAAGGGCGCGCGCACTTCCAACGAGGCGTACATACTGGCGCGGTCCACTTTGAAGAGGATGTCATCCGGCAGGTACGTGCGCAGGTAGGCGAGGATGGTCCCGTTCAAGGAACCGGGTGCGGCCGTGGATCCGCGATACACGTCGTCAATGGGCTCAAGCCCGTGGGTCCCGTTCAACGCATGGGCGATATCCGGATGCAGCAGCGCGGATCTCTCCTCCGGAAGGAAACCGCCGAGCCAGCGTGTATGGGTGTGTCGGGCATTGTCGCCGAAACCGCGCAGGAACTGCTTCACCCGGAAGTCGAAGGCCATGTCCTTGTCGCTTGTTGGCAGCAGAGCGGCCAAGGACCGCAGCGTGCGGATCACCGGTGATGGAAGTGCTGCGAACAACGCCCGATAGCGGTCCGCGGTGAACGTGGGATATCCTGCGAGCAGTTCATCGCTGCCGTCCCCACCGAGCGCCACGGTCACCTGTTCGCGGGCGAAGAGGCTGAGCAAGTGGGTGGGGATGATCGACGGGTCAGCGAAGGGTTCGTCCAGCATCGCGTACAGTCCCGGTATCAGGTCCACGCATGCTTGGCGCGTAAGTGTGCGTTCGTGGTGATCGCTCCCGATGTGTTTCGCGACAAGCCTTGCCTGCGCGCTTTCATCATAGCTGGATTCCTCGAATCCGATGCTGAATGTTCTGATCCGTTTCGATGACCGCTGCTGCGCGTACCAGGCCACCGCACTGCTGTCGATGCCGCCACTGAGGAACACCCCCAGGGGTACGTCGCTCATCAGTCGGCGTTCGGTGGCATCGCCGAGCGCCTCATCGAGCCGGGCCATGGCTTCGGCTTCCGGGATCGGTGGTTGGGTGAGGTCGATCTTCCACCACGCGGTGTCGCTCAGGATGCGGCCCTCCTTCACGCGCAGGCAGTGCCCGGGTTCCAGCTTTCGCACGCCTTGGATGATGGTGCGCGGAGCGGGAACGTACTCGAAGGAAAGATACTGGCCGAGCGCGAGCGGATCGACCGCATCCGTGACGGCAGGATGCGCGAGGACGGCTTTCAGCTCGCTGCCGAACACGAACGTGCGCGGAGACTCGGCGTAGTACAACGGTTTCTTGCCCATCCGGTCGCGGGCGAGGAAGAGCTCGCCAGAACGCCGATCGTGAATGGCGAAGGCGAACATGCCATTGAGCTTGGGCAGCATCGCCGCACCGTGTTCGCGGTAGAGGTGCAAGAGCACTTCGGTGTCGGATACGGTACTGAACGAATGCCCTTTGCGCCGGAGTTCCTCGCGCAGCGGCAAGTGGTTGTAGATCTCCCCGTTGAAGACGATCCCCAGTTCGTCGCGCTCATCCCTCATCGGCTGGTCGCTCTGGTGGCCGGGATCGATCACACTGAGGCGGGCATGGGCGAGGGCGGTATTCCCGTTCATCAACGCACCCTGCGCGTCCGGGCCGCGATAGGCGATGCGCGCGATCATGCGCCGCGCGTCGTCGAGCGAGCCCATGCCTTGGAAACCGGCGATGCCGCACATCGGGCCTAAGCTATCGCGCTGTGGCCGGTTTCACCGTCGGTGCGCAACGGCGATGATGGACGTGCCCGGTAGCCGATCGGGCAGCACACGTGCCTCGAGCGCGAAACAGGTGCCCAAGACCTTGTGCATGCCGGAGGAGAGGCCGGTCGCGGGGGCGAGGAAGCGTATGTCGCGTTCCTTTCCGCGCAACAGGTTGTTCAGTCGTATCGCCGGATACAGGCCGTGGAAGAAATAGGCGATGTGTTCCATTCGCAACGCGGCGCTGTCCGCTTCCTCACGCAACAGCGGAACATCGTAGCGTCTGAAATGACCATAGTGGTCGTCGAAATTCGTCCAGAGCTGCTTGCCCGCCGGTACGGTGATCACCACCTGCCGCACGTTGGGATAGGCCTCCAGCAATGAGCGCACGAAGGCGGGCGCGTCGGCGATGTGCTCCATCAGGTCGAATAGCGCCAATGTGGTGAACGACCGGCGCAGGTCGATGGGCAGCGTCAACGCGTCGGTGCCGAGCAAGAGGTGTTCTTTGGAGAGGAGCCCGTGCCGCGGTTCCCCGAGGTCCACACCGGTCACGTTCCATCCGCGTTCGCGCAGCGCATTGGTGACGATGCCTGTGCCACAGCCCACCTCGATCACGCGCGCATCGCGCGGGATATGCTTCGTGAAGGCGTGTGCGACCACGGCATTGCGCGCCACATGCCACCAGGAGCGATCGATGCCCGCCGGGTACGCGTCCCGGTAGCGGTCGTTGTCGAAAGCGGTCGTGGCGTTCACTTTTTCACGCGCAAGCGGAACTCGACTTCTTCGAAGCCGCCAACCCAGAAACACCAGATACGCGAACAGAGGAAGGGCGACAGGTTGGCGAGGAAGGAGATCACCGACCCGGCGGTCCGCGCGGTGTGGAAGACAGGGGCGGAAAGCACGGCGCGCTTCAACCAGGGCTGCGCGAACCAGTGCAGGCGTACACGATCGCACGTGAACTCCACGCCTTGGTAGCCGCCCTTGAAATCCGGCCGGAAGTAATACGGGAAGGTCACATCGAAGCCGGCCTTGTGCTCCGCGTGCGTGAAGCCTCTGCTGAAGTGGGGTACACGGATCGTCACACGGGCACCGGGCTTCGCGATGCGGTGGATCTCACGCATCACGGCGAAAGGATCGCGCAGGTGCTCCAGACAATGGTCGCTCTCGATCAGGTCGAACTCATCGTTGGCGAAGGGGTAGGGGAATCGTTCCAGGTCATGTCGCACATCGGGCTCACGGCGGGCGTGGAAGTCCACGTTGACGAAGCCTTTCTTCGGGAATTCGCCGCTACCGAGGTTCAGGCACCGCATCATCAGAGGTTGATGGTGGTCCGCACACTGTACGGTGTTTTCCGCTGCCCTTCGAAGTACACGCGCATGAGCATTTCGGCCAGCACGCCCATGAGGATCATGAGCACACCGACGATGAAGAACATGGCCGTGATCACGGGCAGCGGTGTTTCCACCAGGTCCTTCTGCCCTGTCACCTTGTAGTAGAAGGCCAGGGAGGCGGCGAGGAAGGCGACGGCGAACGAGAGGAGGCCCGCACCGCCGAAGAAATGGATCGGCCGTGCCATGTAGCGGTCGAGGAACTTGATCACCAGCAGGTCGAGCAGCACGTTGTGCGCGCGGAACAGGCCGTAGTGGCTTTGGCCATGCGGTCGTGGTCTGAACGATACGGGAAGCTCCGCGACACGGCCGCCGCGCCAGGCGCAATACACGGGGATGAACCGGTGCATCTGGCCGTACAGGGGCACATCGATCAGCGTGTCGCGGCGATAGGCTTTGAGGGTGCAGCCGAAGTCGTGCAGCTTCACACCGCCGATCGAGCTGATCAGTGCGTTGGCGATGATCGAAGGCAGTTTGCGCGATAGGAACCGCCCCTTCCACCGGTCGCGCCGCCAGCCGCTCACCACATCGAACCCTTCATCCAGCTTGGCCAGCAACGAAGGGATGTCCGCCGGGTCGTTTTCCAGATCGCTGTCCATGAGCACGATGATCCCGCCGGTCGCATGCTGTATGCCGGCGTTGATGGCGGCGGTCTGTCCGAAGTTCCGGCGGAAGTCGACAGCCCGGAAGCGCGGCTCCTTCGCGCAGGCCTCACGCAACAGGGTGAACGACGCGTCGCTGGATCCGTCGTTCACGAAGATCACCTCATGGTCGATGGTGCCGAGCGCCTCACCGATGCGCGCGAAGAGCAAGGGCAGATTGCGCTCCTCGTTGTGGACGGGGACTACCAGGGAAAGACGCGGCGCGGTACCCATCGAGGCGGGCAAGGTAACTGCTCTTCCTGTGGCCTCAGGGCACCGCGCGCACCACGGGAACGCACATCGGCGCGCCCTGGCTGGAGACGCGCAGGACGTAGGGCCCGGGCAGGAGCTCCGATGGAGGCCGTATGCTCAGGCCCTTGCCTTGGCCGGTCGGGTTCCAACGCACGGGGACCACTTGGCCCAGGGCGTCGATGAGCGTGCAGCCCGTGATGTTTTCGCGCGCGGTGAACCGGACCTCGATGCGGTCGGTGAACGGGTTGGGGTAAGCGACCGGTGCGGCGGCGATCGCGTGGTCATGGACGGCGACGTCGGAACAATGGCCGGGGATGTTCTGGTCGAGCCATTCCCAGCGGGCGTGCATCCAGCCTTTCAGCTCATCGATCTCTCCGGCGTAGGAGGTGGGAAGCGGGTCCGGGTTCGGCCATACGTAGGTACCGAGAATGGGATAGAGCGTGAAGTTGTGCTGCTGCCCGATGGCCAGAACGTTCGCCATGCTGTCACACCATGCGTCCAGGCGGGAAAGGCTGAAGACATCGTCCCGCAGGCCTTCCCAACGGCAGCGAAGGCTATCGGTGAACGCGGGGTCCTCCATGAACCGGCCCCACCAGAAGGGCGGGAGCTCGCTTGCGCCGCTGCACACATCGGCGATCCGCCAGGCCCAGCCTTCCACCGTACTTCCATCGCAGTAATCCGCGTTGGCGAATGCGAGATCGAAGTCCCAGAACGGACCGAGGGTGAGCTTGCCGCCGTTACTGTCCTTGTCCTTGTGGAGGAAGGTGCTCAACCGGTATCCGTCCACGTTGCGCGCGAACTCGTTCACCAGGAAGAAGTCGATCGCCGAGGGAACGTCGAGGAAATGGCGATAGCCGACGAGCGTGTCCAGGAAGTCGTCACCGTCGAGCGCGTATTCGAAGCTGTCCGTGTAGGCTTCGATGTAGGCGGCTTGCTGTGGCGTGGGCTCGTTCGGGTAGTCCAGGATGAACGTGACGGTCTGGTCCGCGTCGGCGTTCGGCGGTCCTGATCCACTGGTCCAATACGTACCCTGCACCCTGTCGATCTTGAAAATGTACCCGCCGGTGAGGTCATCGCCGATCGTGTCCTGCGGTTGCAGCTTGGCGATGTTCACGCGATCGGCATCGCGCTTGATCTTCTCCATGAGGGCGTAAACACCGATGTACGCACCGTTCAGTACCACTTCCACATGCCGCCAGCGCGGAGCGTAGCGGCCCATGCGCTGCCCAAGGTCGAAGGTGAGCGGGTTGTTCAGGAGCGACTTGTCGCTGTAGCTCGCGCTCAGGACCCAATCGCTTTCAGAAGGCATTCCCAGCAGCGGTTCGGTGATCTCGACCCCGGAGGCGTCCCAGAGCTCGAAGCCGTAAGATTTCTTGGGGAACGTGGTGGAACTGTTTCCGCGGATCTCGATACCGATATGATCATCGTAGCCGTTGAACGGGTCGTTCAGATGGTTCAGGTTGCCGGGCCCGTTGTCGATGAGCCCCATCGTGGCCATGGTCTTCGGGTCGTTCACGATCTCCGCACCGTTGGTGTTGATCACCATGATGGGCAGGTCGCTTTCGGTAATGCCGTAATAGGTGGCCGGTTGGTTCCCGAAGGTGATGCTCCCGCCGAGCAAAGAGCCCGCATCCGCGAAGGCGTAGGTGTCCAGGATGCGCAACTTCCATGTGCCGTCACCGGGCTGGCCGTTGTTCACCACGCCCATCGGGCCCTGTGGCCGGTAGATGCCGGTGTAGGGCGGGGTGCCATCGGTGATCGCCTGTGTAGCGAAGGCGTTGATGCAGGTAAAGGTGAAGAGGTCGCTATCCCCGCCCACGCCGCTGAAGAGCAGCGCGCTTGTCCCGTCCGGCGCGATGATGTGGATCTGGATGTCCGAGATCCACGTGTGTTCGATGTTCACGCACACGGTCTCCAGTCCGAACGTGGACGTATCGATCGTCGTGGGCACGAGCCCGGAAACGGCGATCGGGAATTCCACCGCCGTGCCATCATCGGGGATCGCCCCACCGCTGGTGGTGAAGGTCTGGGCGAAGGAAAGGAGCGGCGCGAGCGTGGTGGCGAGAAGCAGAAGGCGGTATCCCATGTGAGCGTATGGCGACCGCAAGATGAACAGAATGTCAATTCGCCATGCTATGCCACCACCCAAGGAAGGGACCTTCGGCGATCCTACCGCGCTTTGCTCACCACGCTCACATGCAATGGACCGGCAGCCGTGTATAGCCGCAGCACATACGGTCCGTCGGCCAGATCACGGGGGACGAGGAATTCCGGACGCTCCGGTGACCCCGTGTTCTGCAGCGCGATCGTGCGACCGGTCATCTCCATGAGTGCGCCCCGCTGAACGAGCGTGCCGCCGGGTATGCGTACAGTGAACCGATCCTGGAAGGGGTTCGGGAAAACAACGACCGTGCGCGCTCGGGAAGGGGTGTTCTCACGAGCGGTGGAGAAGTCACAGGTGCCCGGGATGTTCTGGTCCAGCCAGAGCCATCGCGCATGCATCCAATCCTTCAATTCCTGTATCTCTCCCGCATAGGTCTCCGGCACGGGCAGCGGGTTGGGCCAGACGAATGTGCCAAGGGTGCGCCAGATGGAGAAGTTGTGCTGTTGGCCAGCGGCCAGGGTGCTGGCCATGCTGTCGCACCAAGCGTCGAGGCGTACGGTATCGAGCACGGTGTATCGCAGGCTTTCCCAGCGGCAGCGCATACTGTCCCTGTACGCGGGGTCTTCGAGCAAGCGCCCCCACCAGAACGGCGGCAGGTTCTGATCCGTGTTGCAGAGGTCAGCGAAGAGGTAGTGCCATCCAGCAGTGTCCGTGGCACCGCAGTAGTTGGCGTTGCCGTAGGCCAGATCGAAATCCCAAACGGGGCCGAGCTTCAACTCTCCCCCATTGCTGTCTTTGTCCTTGTGGAAGAAGGTGCTCTGTCGATAGCCGTCCACGTTGCGCGCGAACTCGGAGAGCAGGAAGTAGTCGATGGCCGAACGTTCATCGAGGAAATGGCGGAAACCGATGGCCGTGTCGCTGAAGGCCGCTCCCGCGAGGGCGTGTTCGAAGCTGTCGACGTAGGCTTGGATGTAGGCGGCTTGCGCGGGTAGCGGTTCGTCCGGGTGGTCCAAGAGGAAGCGGATGAACTGCCCGTTGCCCGCCCCCGGTGGCGCGAAGTCGCTTTCCCAGTTGATGAGGTTGGTGCCTTGTGCCCAATCGATCTTCACGATGTAGCCTCCGGTGAGATCGTCGCCGAGCGTGTCGGCGGGCTCCAGCTTGGCCACGTCCACGCGATCGGCATCGCGCTTGATCTTTTCGACGAGCAGGTACACCCCGACGTATTCGCCGTTGAGCACCACTTCCACATTGCGCCATCGCGGTGCGTAGTGGTCCATGCGTTGGGCGAGGTCGAAGGTGAGGGCATTGTTCAGGAGGGACTTGTCGCTGTTGTTCGCGATCAGCACCCAGTCACTTTCCTCGGGCATGCCCAACAGGGGTGCGTCGAGGTCCTCGCCGAGGCTGTCACGCGTCTCGAAGCCGTACGATTTCTTGAGGAACTGCTCCGAACTGTTGCCGCGTGTTTCGATACCGATGTAACCGTCGTAGCCATTGAACGGATCGGTGAGTTCATTGAGCGCTCCTGGACCATTGTCGATGATGCCCATGTACGCGGTGATCTTCGGGTCGTTGGGAATGGTCTCACCCAAGGTGTTGATGGACACGATGGGGAGGTCGCTATGGCGGAAATTGAAATACGGAGCGGGCTCATCGCTGAAGGTGATCGCTACCGAAGTGAGCGATCCGGTGCCGAAGCCCGGTACCTCATCAAGGATGCGGAGGTGCCAGAGCCCATTGGCGTTCTGTCCATTGTTCACGCTGCCCAACTGGCCGATGGGGAAGAAGTTGCCGGTGTGGGGCGGGAAGCTCTCCCAGATCGCGTCCATCGCATCATGCCGGAAGCAGGTGCCGCTGAACCCGGTTTCGCCGTAGCCCGTTTCCCATAGCAGGCGCACGGTGGTGCCGTCCGGCGCGACCAAGCGGATGTCCAGGTCCCGTGTCCATGTATGTTCCACCTCGATGCACACGCTCTGGATCCCGAAGGCTACCGTATCAATGGAGGCCGGGTCAAGGCCGCTGACCTCGATGGGGAAGTCGATCGGGGCGCCATCATCCGGGATCATTCCGCCAGCAGCCGTGAAGGTTTGTGCGAGGCTCGTACTGGCTGAGAACAGGAGGGTGGCGAAGAGGGCGCGCATGAACACAGGGGCGAAGGTCGGACGTTCTGGCTCCCGGTCGCTGGTACGGCGGGCCCGATACCGGGGTTGCCGGAAATGCGAAGCCCCCCCACATCGCTGTGGAAGGGCTTCGCGCGAAAGAGGTCCGGCTTACTGGATCACCAGTCGCTGCGTGTAAAGTTTCCCTTCGATGGACACGTTCACCATGTAGAGACCGGCACCGAGTTCGCTGCCGAGTTCCATGCGGTGGTTCACCACGCCCTCGGCCGCTACGGCGCGCTCCGTAAAGGCACGCTTACCGACCATGTCGAAGATGTCGATGTCCACGAGGGTCTCATCGGCCACGTCCACACCCTGCATGCTCAAGGTCACGAGACCATCGCGGTTCGGGTTCGGGTACAGGCTCATGGTCACGTTGGTCGCTTCATCGAACAGCCCTTCGCGGCTGCTGTTCGGACCGGCCGTGTTGGGCAGGAACTTCACGCGGCAAGCGGGACCGAATTCGCTGGCAGGGCCGTTGAATACGGGGCGCACGCGGATGTTCAACCAGGTGTTCACGGGGACCGGGAGGGTGTTCAAGTTGCCTGGGACAAGCACGTTCGTTGCCAAGGTTACCCGGCGGTTGTAGCTGCCATGGGCATCATGGATCCACCACTGATAGCCCGTTGCGCCAGGCTGCGAGTTGCAGTACACGGGGCTGGTGATCAACAGGTTCGAACGGTCGCACCAGTTGCTCAGGATGTTCAGAGCGCCCAAGGGCACGCAGAACGTGCGGTTCGTATTGCCACCGATCTCGCTTGTGCTGGTGAAGCTGCCCAACGAAGCATCGATGATGCGCTTGTTGTTCGCATTGCGGAGAACGTAACCACCACCGGTGATGCCGTCGTTTCCGCTGTCGCTCACTTCCAAGTGGTAGCAACCAACGGGCACACAGATGTCCTCCGTCACGGTCGTGTTCGCTTGGCCTGTGGTGTAGGGGCCACCGGTTACCACAGCGCTGGTTTCGCTCGCGTCGTACAGGATCCAGGTCGTTTCACCGGGGTTGCCGTCCAGCGTGATGCTCAGCGTGAGGTTCTCCGTGCAGCCGCCGATGGGCGTGCCTTGGCACTGGCAGTTGGCGTTCAGCACGTCATTGATCGTGTTGGCGTTGCTGTCGTCGCAAGCGCTTCCGATCTGGCCGGTCACGTTCGGGCAGTTGTCGTTCGCGTCGCAGACACCATCGCCGTCCGTGTCCTGCGCGGTGCCTTCGCACACGCAGTTCGCGTTGTACACATCGCCTGTGGTGCAGGCATCAGCATCGTTGCAGCTCGCGCCGATGGTGGCCGTGCCGCCCGGTACGCCAAGGCAATCGATCAGCTGGCCAGCGCAAACGCAGTTGGCGCTCCAGATATCGTTTGCCGTGGCTGCGTTGTTGTCATCGCAGGCCGTGCCAGGAAGCGCCGTGCCGCCCGGTACACCGAGGCAGTCTTCGCCGATCGGGGTGCCCACGCAAGCGCAGTTGGCGGCGATCTGGTCGTTGATCGTTCCGGCATTGGCATCATCGCAGGCGGTGCCGGGCTCGGCATTGCCACAGCCGCAGACACCCGGGGCGATCTTGTTCGCATCAATTGGGCAACCGTCGTTCGCATCGCAGGTGCCGTCGGCATCCGCGTCTTGGAAGGTACCGGCGCACACGCAGGAAGCGCTGTACACGTCGTTGGTGGTGCAGGCGTCGCTGTCGTCGCAAGCGGTGCCTGGCTGTGCAGGGCCGCCGGGTACACCTTCGCAGTCATCACCGAGCAATGTGCCGGCGCAGATGCAGTTGGCGACCACGTCGTTGGTGGTGTTCGCGTTGCCATCATCGCAGGCATCGCCGTTCACCAGGTTGGCCAAGGCAGGGCAGGGGTCCACGCAGTCAGCGGAACCGTCGCTGTCCGTATCGGTATCGGCCACACCGCAACCGCAAATGCCGGGAGCGATCTTGTTCGCATCCGCTGGGCAACCGTCGTTCGCATCGCAGGTGCCGTCGGCATCCGCGTCCTGGAAGGTGCCGGCGCACACGCAGGAAGCGCTGTACACGTCGTTGGTGGTGCAGGCGTCGCTGTCGTCGCAAGCGGTGCCTGGCTGTGCAGGGCCGCCGGGTACACCTTCGCAGTCAT
>Ga0075152_10002682_pt1 | contig 12591 bp, 10 predicted proteins | sample JI61114C2DNA_FD_70964 | JGI IMG/M metagenome (GOLD analysis project Ga0075152, IMG submission 70964) | Wastewater effluent complex algal communities from Wisconsin, to seasonally profile nutrient transformation and Carbon sequestration -... | ecosystem: Engineered > WWTP > Effluent > Algae...
AAGATGTACTCGCCGTAGCTGTGCGCCTTCACATAGGCCGCGACGGCGCCGACGAGCCGCGTCGGCGGGATCTCACTGGCCGCGTCCGCCCCAACGGACTCATCCGCGCCATCCGCCCCGTCGGCGCGCGGCACCCGCGCGGGCGTCGAGGCCTCCACCAGCACGTAGCACGGCTCCCAGCCGGCCATGACGCCCACCGAGCCGGAGCGTTCGAGCGCCCGCAGAAACCCGTACTCCGTGAAGGGGGAGGGCCCATGATCGAGGCTGTTCCACTGTGCGGCGTCCACGCTGGCGAGCGACGACACGACGCGGCTGGTCAGATCGGGCACGGACTACGTTTACGCTGGGACCGGGCGCATGACCAGGGTGCGCTATAGTACGTCTTCCACTCACGATGGCCAGCCGCGACAAGAAGAGCCCCCAGGGCAGCGTCGTCCTCAAGACCCGCAGCGAGCGCAAGACCGCCCGCCCGCGGATGTTCCGCGTGCTGATCCACAACGACGACTACACCCCGATGGAGTTCGTCGTACGCCTGTTAGAGGTGGTGTTCCACCGCAACGAGGCGGACGCGACCGCCATTATGCTGCACATCCACAACCATGGCTTCGGGGTCGCCGGAGTCTACACGCACGAGATCGCGGAGACGAAGGTCGCCCAGGTACACATGCTGGCTCGCCAGCAAGACTGCCCGCTCGTCGCTTCAATGGAGCCCGAGGAGGACCCCGATGCTGAGCACTGAACTCAAGCACACGATCAACGCCGCGATCGCCGACACCCAGCGCCGCCGCCACGAGTACATCACCCTCGAGCACCTGCTCCTCGCCCTGCTCGACGACCCCAGCGCGCGCAAGGTGATCCTCGCCTGCCAGGGCGACGTGGAGAAGCTGCGCCTCGAGCTCGAGGCCTTCATCGAGGCCAACATCGAGCGCCTCCCCGACGCCCCACCCGACGCCCTACCCGGCGCTCCACCCGACTCCCCCAAGACCAGCACCGTCCACCAGACGATCGGCGTCGGTCGCGTGCTGCAACGCGCCATCCTCCACGTCCAGGGCTCCGGCCGCAGCGAGGTCACCGGCGCCAACCTGCTGGTCGCCATCTTCGCCGAGAGCGAGTCCTTCGCGGCCCACGTCCTGCGCGAGCACGGCGTCACCCGCCGCGACGCGACCATGTTCATGTCGCACGGCATCCCCAAGGGCGCCGAGCGGGCCCCGACCAGCCGCCCCGCCAACAACCCGGTCGGCGACGAGGACGACGACGAGCAGGTCGCCGACGATCCGCTCGAGGCCTACGCCGTCGACCTGAACGCCAAGGCCGCCGCCGGCCGCATCGAGCTGCTCGTCGGCCGCGACCCGGAGATCCAGCGCGTCATCCAGGTCCTGTGTCGGCGCCGCAAGAACAACCCGGTGCTGGTCGGCGAGCCCGGCGTCGGCAAGACCGCCGTCGTCGAGGGCCTGGCCCTGCGCGTCCACAAGGGCGAGGTCCCGGCCGCCCTCGCCAGCGCCCACATCTTCGCCCTCGACATGGGCGCCCTGCTCGCCGGCACCCGCTTCCGCGGCCAGTTCGAGGAGCGCCTCAAGGCCGTGATCGCCGCCGTCGAGGACGACCCCGACGCGATCCTGTTCATCGACGAGATCCACACCATCGTCGGCGCCGGCGCCACCTCGGGCGGCACCATGGACGCCAGCAACATGCTCAAGCCGGCCCTCGCGTCCGGCGAGCTGCGCTGCATCGGCGCGACCACCTACAAGGACTTCAAGTCGTCCTTCGAGCGCGACCAGGCGCTCGCCCGCCGCTTCCAGAAGATCGAGGTCCTGGAGCCCTCCGTCGCCGAGACCGTAGAGATCCTCCGCGGCCTCCAGCCCGCCTACGAGACCCACCACGGCGTGCGCTACACCCCGGAGGCGCTCGAGCTCGCCGCCGTGCTCGCGCACAAGCACCTGCGCGACCGCCACCTGCCCGACTCGGCGATCGACGTCATCGACGAGACCGGCGCGGCCGCCCGCCTCGCCGCGCCCGCGCCGGCGCCAGCCCCCGCCGACGCGCTGGTCGACGCCGACGACGACGCCGGCCAGCCCCCCATCACCGTCGACGCCGCCGCCGTCGAGGCCGTCATCGCCCGCATGGCCCGCATCCCGGCCAAGTCGGTCTCGACCTCGGACCGCGACGTCCTGCAGAACCTGCGCGAGGGCCTCGCCCACCTGGTCTTCGGCCAGGATGAGGCCGTCACGACCGTCACCGCCGCGATCAAGCGGGCCCGCGCCGGCCTCTCGCGCGCCGACAAGCCGATCGGCTCGTTCCTGTTCGCCGGCCCGACCGGCGTCGGCAAAACCGAGCTCGCCAAGGCCCTCGCCCAGATGCTCGCCGTCCCGCTGATCCGCTTCGACATGAGCGAGTACATGGAGAAGCACTCCGTCAGCCGCCTGATCGGCGCCCCGCCCGGCTACGTCGGCTTCGACCAGGGCGGCCTGCTCACCGACGCCGTCGCCAAGTCACCGCATTCGGTCGTCATCCTCGACGAGATCGAGAAGGCCCACCCCGACCTGTTCTCGATCCTGCTGCAGGTGATGGACCACGCGACCCTCACCGACACCACCGGCCGCAAGACCGACTTTCGCAACGTCATCCTCATCATGACCAGCAACGCCGGCGCCCACGAGCTCACCAAGCGGCGCATGGGCTTCGACGACGAGGGCGAGAAGGTGGGCGACCCCAAGTCCGCCCTCGACCGCACCTTCAGCCCCGAGTTTCGCAACCGCCTCGACCGCATCGTCGTGTTCAAGTCGCTGCCGCCCGACATCATCCTGCAGGTCGCCGGCAAGATGCTGCTCGAGCTCGAGGCCCAGCTCGGCGAGCGCGACGTCCACTTCACCTTCAGCGACGCCGCCCGCGGCTGGATCGCCCGCAAGGGCTTCGACAAGCTCTACGGCGCCCGCCCGATGGCCCGCCTCATCGACGAGGAGATCAAGGGCAAGCTCGTCGACGAGCTGCTGTTCGGCGCCCTCGAGAAGGGCGGCAACGTCGCCGTCGACGTCGGCCCCGACGACAAGCTGAGCTTCCAGTTCAGCTCCCGGCGCGACGACAGCCAGGCCAACTGAGCGGCTCGCTCGAGCTCGCCGCGACCGTCGCCATCGACGATCGCCGCGAGCTCGGCGCTCGGCGACTCAGCGGCCGATCTGGCCCGGCTGCGCCTCGCACTTCCAGTGCCCGAGGAACATGTACTCGCGCTTGCACGTCGCCACGTGACTGCCGCTCTTGAGGTTCCACTGGTACTTGCGCGACAGGATGTCCGTCACCCGCACCACCGCCAGCTCCTGCGGCGCAATGCCGCAAGCCTTGTCGACCGCACACACCGCCTCGCGCGCCAGCGCCTCGGTCTCCGGGTCATCCCGCGAGTTGACGTAGCCCTGGTAGCTCACGAAGACCATCGCGGCGAACAGGAGATACCAGATGAGCTGCTTCATCCCGACACCTTGACACAGCCACATCCTCCGCGACAAGCCCGCCCCTCGCCTGGTCCCTCGCGCGCGGCCTCCTCCGCCTCGCTCCCGCGCGGCCTCCTCCGCCTCGCTCCCGCGCGGCCTCCTCCGCCTCGCTCCCTCTCCTCCGCCTCGCTCCCGCGCGGCCTCCCTCCGCCTCGCGCGCACTCTCCTCCGCCTCGCTCGCGCGCACTCTCCTCCGGGCCCGCCTTCGCGGCGCCATGCTAGCTTCGGGGCCCGTGTCCCCCGTCCTGCGCTTCTTCGTCACCGGATGTGCCAGCGGCATCGGCCGTCACCTCGCCGGGGTGCTGCTCGCCGCCGGCCACCGGGTCTTCGCCACCGACCTCGATGATGTCGCCCTGCGCGCCCACGCCGAGGCGCAGGCCTGGCCGCCCGAGCGCGCTCACACTCGCCGCCTCGACGTCCGCCAGGCCGACGCCTGGGAGCTCGTGTTCGCGGAGGCGGTCGACACGATGGGCGGGGTCGACGTTCTGTGTAACGTCGCCGGCTACCTGCTGCCCGGCCGCGTCGGCGACTACGCCGCGGAGGTCGTCCACCGGCACTTCGACGTCAACACCAAGGGCGTCGTGTTCGGGACCCAGGTCGCCGCGCGGCACATGATCGGTCGCGGCCGGGGGCACATCATCAACATCGCCTCGCTGGCCGCGCTCGCGCCGGTGCCTGGCATCGCCCTGTACTCGGCCTCGAAGTACGCGGTGCGCGGCTTCTCGCTGGCGGCCGCCCAGGAGCTGCGCCCGCACGGGGTCGCCGTCACCGTGATCTGCCCCGACGCCGTCGACACCCCGATGCTCGACCTCCAGGTCGACCACGACGCGGCGGCGATGTCCTTCTCCGGCCCGCGCTTCCTGACGGTCGACGACATCAGCGCCGCGATCCTCGGCCGCGCGCTCCCCCGCCGCCCGCTCGAGATCTACCTGCCCCGCTCGCGCGCACTCCTGGCCCGCCTCGCCGACCTGTTCCCGAGGACAGCCCTGTGGCTGCGTCCGGCCCTCGAGCGCCGCGGCCGCGCCCGCCAGGCCGCCATGCAGCGCGAGCGCCCGTCCCGCGGCTGACGCTGGCTGACGGCTGGCCAAGCCCGCGCGCGTCTGAGTATCCTGCGCGCCATGCAGCGCCTGAGCTCCCTCGCCGCGATCCAGAGCTTCCTCGACGAGACCGCCTACAGCGACGACAAATTCTACCGTTCTCCCGCCCAGGTGCTGCTCGAGCGCAAGGCCCACTGCGTCGACGGCGCCCTGCTGGCCGCGGCCGCGCTGCGCCGCCTCGGCGACCCGCCGCTGGTCCTCGACCTCCGCGCCGAGCGCGACGACGACCACGTCATCGCGGTGTTTCGCCGTAACCAACACTGGGGCGCGCTCGCCAAGAGCAACGTCGTCGGCCTGCGCTACCGCGAGCCCGTCTACGCCTCCCTGCGCGAGCTGGTGATGAGCTACTTCGAGCCCTACTACAACCTCGAGGGCGAGCGAGCGCTGCGCTCCTACTCCGACCCGCTCGACCTCTCGGCCTTCGACGCCCTCGACTGGGAGCGTCGCCCCGACGCGATCGAGCCCGTCATCTGCCGCGCGCTCGACGACCTGCCGCACCACGCGCTCATGACCCCCGCCATGATCGCCGACCTCCGCCCGATCGACGCACGCAGCTTCGAGGCCGGCCTGCTCGGCGCCAACCCGAAGGGCCTCTATCAGCCGGCACCGCGCTGACCGGACCCCGAATAAAGTTCGAGCCGCCACCCGAAACTCGGGTGGCGGCTCAGCGGAACAGGAGGGATTCGAACCCTCGGTAGAGGTTACCCCCTACGCAGGTTTAGCAAACCTGTGCCTTCAGCCACTCGGCCACCGTTCCTTCGATTTGGGCCCACTTCATGGACCCTGGCTCATTGGGTTTTGCGGCCGGTAACCTAGCCGTGTTTGCCCGCGGTTGCAAGCACGCATCCACGGCCTCGCCACGCCCCCCCCGAGCAGGCGCAACTCGCGCGCACACCCATCATGCGTGCCCTCGCTTGTCGCCGCGCGCACCCCCGGGCACAGTCACGACCCGTGGCGAGTGAGCCCCAGCGAAGCACTGACTCCGTCACGCAACGCGTCTCGACGACGACCGCCGAGATCCTCATGGCGGCCGTCGCATTCTTTGCCGGCCTCCTCCTCCTCGCCATCCCCGGCGTGCAGGCGGCGATCTTCTGGGCCCAGGAGTCCATCTTCGGCCGACCGGCCCTCAGCCCCGACAAGGTCCGGCAGATCCAGGCCGTGATGCTCACGCCGCTGATGACCCTCGTCGCAGCCGGCTTCTACCGCTGGCTCGGCCGCAACGTCGACCGCGTGGCAAACAACCCGGAGCCGGTCCGGCCGCCCGCGGCCGGTCTGCTCGCCACCGCCGGCTGGATCGCCGCCCACGTGCTCCTCGCCGTCTTCGGCAGCTTCGCCCTCGCCCTGCTGATGCAGGCCCTCGGCGCCCCGGTCGTCGAACAGACCCTGGTCCTGGAGATCACCAGCAGCGCCGACCTGCGCCGCCCCGAACTGGCGATCCTCTGCTTCTCCGCCCTGGCCCTCGCGCCCCTCGCCGAGGAGCTGTTCTTTCGCCAGCAGCTGTTCGGCCGCATCCGCCGCGGCGGCGGCCCCCTCGCCGCCTACCTCGCCTCGGCCCTGATCTTCGCCGCCTTCCACAACAACCTCCAGGGCCTGGTCGTGTACATCTGGCTCGGCCTGGTCTTCGCCAGCGCCTACGCCCGCACCGGCCGCATCGCCGCCGCCATCGCCGTCCACTTCGGCAACAACCTCTTCACCCTCGCCGCACTCGTCTCCTCCAGTTGAGCTGTCCTCCGGGACAGCAGGCCCGCGGGCGTGAGTTCTCGCCCGGTGCCGGGCCTCGCGCGCGCCCCCGGAAAGCCTTGCATCGACAGGTCGCCCTTGATAGGTTCCGCGGCCCCTGCACTGGGGAAACACGAGTCTGCACCCGTAGCTCAGCTGGATAGAGCATTGGTCTACGGAACCGAGGGTCGGAGGTTCGAATCCTTCCGGGTGCGCCCATAAAATCGAAGTCGGATCAGGCGGCCCCCTCGGCCGCTTTTTTCGTTTGAGCCCAGCTCATTCGAGGCTGGAGCCACCACAGGCCGGGCGAAAATTCGCGACGCCGTCGCGCGCACGGCCGCATGAGGGGTGATACTGGTGGCCACCCCTCATGCAGCACCGCGGCTCGCTCGTCTCCACGTCTCTGGTCCTGGCGCTCGTCGCGTGCGGCTGCCCCGCGAGCCCCGCGACCACCACCGAAGCGACCGACACCCAGGCGAGCACCAGCAGCAGCTCGAGCGGGACCTCGAGCAGCACGGACGCGCCGACCAGCACCAGCAGCGGCGCGGACCCGAGCAGCACGACCACGCCGACCGGGGCGACCGGTGACAGCAGCACCGGCGAGCCCGCCGCGATGACGATCTACGACGTCCAGCAGGGCAAGTTCGCCCAGAACACCGTCGTCACGATCAAGGGCGTCGTCGTCACCTCACCGATCCACGTCAAGGCCGGCAAGGGCACCGTCTTCGTCGAGGAGGTCGCCGGCGGCGAGTACTCCGGCATCGCCCTCGAGCTCGGCGAAGACGTGCTCGCCGCCCTCGACGCCCCGCCCGGCAGCGTCGTCGACTTCACCGGTACCTACAGCGAATTCTTCGGCAACAGCCAGATCGCCGTGCTCGCCCCCGGCGACATCACGGTCGTCGGCACCGACGCCGTGCCCGCCCCGGCCGTGGTCCTCGCCGCGGACGTGAGCACCGGCGGCGCCAAGGCCGAGAACTACGAGGGTGTGCTGGTCCAGATCGAGGACGCGCTCGTCACCAAGCTGGTCGATGTCGGCCTGTTCGAGGTCGAGGGCGGGGCCCGCGTCTCCGACTTCTTCCTCTTCGACCTCGGCCTCAGCCCCAAGCCCAAGGCCGGCCAGATCTACGCCAGCATCACCGGCCCGCTGCTGACCAGCTACGACGAGCTACAGATCGCCCCGCGCAGCCTCGACGACCTCGACGACGGCGGCGGCGACACCACCACCGGCGACACCGGCACCACCGGTGACACCGGCACCACCGGTGACACCACCACCGGCGACAGCACCACCGGCGAGCCGCCCGAGGGCATCTACGCGATCCAGCAGGGCGGCTACAACATCGGCGACGTGGTCATCCTCGAGGGCGTGGTCGCGACCACCGGCCTGACCTACAAGAAGGACGGCTTCTTCGTGCAGGACCCGGCCGGCGGACCCTACTCCGGCCTCTTCGTCTTCATCAAGAAGGGCGCGATCGTGGTCACGCCGGGCGACGTCCTGACGATCGCCGGCACCTACGAGGAGTACTTCGACCTCAGCGAGCTCGTCGTCCCCGACGTCGCTAGCATCGAGAAGACCGGCACCGCCCCGGTGCCCGCCCCGGCCCTCGTGGCCGCCGCCGACATCGGCACCGGCGGCCCCAAGAGCGAGCAGTACGAGAGCGTGCTCGTCAAGGTCGAGGGCGTCAAGGTCAGCGCCCCCGTCGACGGCAACAACGAGTTCATCGTCGACGGCGTGCTGCGCGTCGACGACCAGTTCTTCGCCCCCGCCAACTGGCCCAAGCCGGCGATCGGCGCCAGCTACACCGCGATCACCGGCCCGCTCGCCTTCAGCGCCGCCAACTTCAAGCTCGCCCCGCGCAGCGCCAACGACCTCGTCAAGTGAGGCTCCGTCATGTCCGCCGCGCCTGACACCGACCTCCGGACCATGCATGTCCGCCGCGCCTGACACCGACCTCCGATACATGCGCGAGGCCCTGCGCCTCGCCGCCGCCGCCGCCGCCCGCGGCGACGTCCCCGTCGGCGCCCTCGTCGTCCAGGACGGCCGCATCACCGGCGTCGGCTTCAACACCCGCGAGGCCCACGCCGACCCCACCGGCCACGCCGAGATCGTCGCCCTCCGCGAGGCCTGTCGCCGCGCCGGCCGCTGGCGGGTCGACGGCGCCACCCTCTACGTCACCCTCGAGCCCTGCCCCATGTGCGCCGGCGCCCTCGTCAACGCCCGCGTCGCCCGCCTCGTCTACGGCGCCGCCGACCCCAAGGCCGGCGCCGCTCGCTCGCTGTTCTCCCTGTGCGACGACCCGCGCCTGAACCATCGCATGCAGGTCGCGCCCGGCGTGCTCGCCGAGCCATGCGCCGAGCTCCTGCAGCGCTTCTTTCGCGACGCCCGCGCCCGCGGTCGCCGTGACCTGTCCGCACGGACATCCACCGCCGGAGGCCCACCATGAGCCGAGCCAGCGACCAGCCGGACGCCGAGCTGCACCTCGTCCAGCAGCTGATCGGCCGCGAGCGCCTGAGCATCGACCTCTGCGCCCGCGGCCGCACCAGCTTCCTCTCGCACATCGGCGCCGCCCCGCGCCTGGTCCCCGGCGCGTGGATCGCCCACCGCGACCTCGTCTACGCGCTCGCCCTCGCCAACCTCGCCCCCCAGCAGCGCAGCGCCCTCGCCCGCGCCGTGCTCGTCGAACACGGCCGCGAATTCGGCGTCGGTCGCCTCGTCCTCAACACCCTCGCCTCCGGCCTCCCGCTCGGCGGCAGCAGCCTGCGCCTCCAGCCCCGCGGCCACCGACCGGTCTGCCTCTACACCTGGGCCCTCGGCGAGGCCGCCACCGCCGCCCCCTGCGAGTGGTTGCTGCTGCGCGCCGAGCCGACCTGGGCGCAGGATGAGCCCGACCGCCCGCTCGCCGCCGCCGCCCTGGAGACCCTGCACGCCCTCGACGCCAGCGTCACCGTGCTCGTCGCCACCGCCGCCGACGCCCGTCAGCTCGCCGACCGCTGCCTGACCGGCGTCCCCTTCACCGCGCACCCGCGGTTCCTGCCGCACCTCTCGCCGCAGCTCGGGGGCGCCGAGCACCGCGCCCGGATCCGGCTGTGGCCGCACGACGCCGTCAGCGCGCCCGGCTTCTGGCCTGTCCATACGGACAGGTCGAAAAAGCCAGGTACCAACGGGACCGGCGCGGTGATCCTGGTCGACGCCCCGGAGCCCGTGCGCCGCCAGGTCGAGGTTTGGCACGGCAACCACCCCGACGCGCGCCGCATCGAGGTCGCCCGCGCCGGCTGCCCCGGCCGCCTGGACCGCGCCGGCCTCGCGGAGCTCTGGCGCCGCTGCGAGCAGCCCCAGATCCTCCTGCGCGGCGACCCCGAGTGGTCCAGCGACGCCCGCCGCTTCCTGCACGCCCTCGGCGCCCGCGTCGAGGCCCAGGCCCAGGGCACCCAGCTCCCGCTCCTCTAGCCTCCGGCGCGGCTCATCCGCCCGCGGCCGGGCCCTGACGCCGGGCCCGCCGCAGCCCCAGCAGCAGCAGACCCAGCAACCAAGCAGCGCCCCCCGACCTCGCGCCGCCGCGGCAACTGCAGCCGCTGTCGGGCGACTCCGTCGAGCCGCTCGTGAGTCCGCCGCCGCTCTCGCCGTCACCGCTGGTCGAGCTGCCGCCGCTCGCCCCGCTGGTCGGTCCGCTCGCCCCGGTGGTCGGCTCGCCGCCTGTCGCGCTGCCACCGGTCTCGCCGCCGCCGCTGGTCCCCACGTCGCTGGTCTGCCCCGCGCCGGTGCTCGCGCCGGTCTCGCCGCCGGTCTCCTCGCCGCCGGTGCTCGTGCCGCCGCTGCCTCCTGGCTCGGCCGGCACGCCGCCGACGCAGCCCTCGCCGTCGTACTCGATCGCGCCGATGTCGTGCATGCCGTCGTCGCGGTCGTTGCCGCAGTAGTCGTCGGTGACCTCCGGGAGCGCCACGCCCTGGTCGACGATCGCCGCCCCGTCCTTGAGCGTGAAGTCGAAGGCGCCGGGGTCGGCGAACCAGGCCGCGAACTCGTCGAGGCTGAGCTCGGCGAGGTTGTTCATCTTCATCGATGTCCCGCCGTCGCGATCGCGGATCTTCCCATTCAACAGGTTATTGGCGACCACGCCGGTGGTCTGCGCGAAGCGCATATCGATCCCCGCCGTGTTGTACAGCGTGTTGTTGACGATCTTCGTGTCCGCCCCGGCGTTGACATAGACGCCGACATCCGCCGGGCAGTTGACGATCAGGTTGTTGCGCAGGGTCCCGCGCTCATGCTCCGGCTTGCAGGCCCCGTCCTCGCAGATCGAGTCCGGCGAGGTCCCGCCGCCGCCGAGCGACAGCCCGAGCCGCACCTGCCCGCTGTGCAGGAGCTCGCAGACCACGAGGTTGCGCTCCATGACCCCATCCTTGCTGTGCCCCTTCAAGAACGCCGCGTAGCTGACGTTGTCGCCGCCGCCCTTGGCGTGGTCATGAATGAAGTTGCCGCGCAGCACCCAGCGCTGCCCGCCGACGATGTCGATCGGCGTCACCGGGTTGCCCGTGTTGCGCGGCGCCGGGTTATAGAGCTCGTTGTATTCGATGACGACGTCGTCGGGCCACACGAAGCTGTCGCCCGGCCCGATCGGCTCGCCGTTGCCCTTGATCATCGCGTTGAAGCCGTGCATCCGGTTGTGATGCAGCCACGCGCCATCGGCCGCGCCGGTGACGTGGAACGCGTGCTCGCAGTCGTCATCGGCCGCGCAGATGCCCTCGATGTCGAGGTTCGCGAACTCCCAGTGCGGCCCGCGGACATGAAAGCCCTCGACCGCGTCGAAGAGGATCTTCACGGTCCCGAGCTCGGCCGCCCGCACCACGATCGGCGCGTCCGCCGTGCCCGCCGCCTCGCAGGCGATCTTGCTCTGGTGGACCTCGTAGGTCCCCGGCGCCAGCACGATCGTGTCCCCCGGCTTGGCCGCCTGGATCGCGCTCACCAGCCCCGGCACGTCCGCCACCGGGACCTCGCCCGCCCACGCTCGCACACTAGCGAGCGCGACAACCACCAGAGTAAGGGCCTGCAACGGGTGCCTGGACATCGCGCAACGCTATCACTTGCCCCCCGCTCCGCCGCCGTAGTCTCCATCACCGGCGTCGCCCCGTAGCGCCCGCGCGGAGCCGCTCGCGCCCGATTGTCCCCCTCGCGCTGGCCTTGCGGACAGGTCTGCCCGCGCGCCAGCGCCCCGGATGCGATCTGGAGCTTGTGTCGCCGCTCCCGTACAATCCCCGGGCTCGCACGATGGACCCTCGCCTCCCCCTCCCGCCCTGGGTGCCCCTTCTGCTCGGCCTCGCCGGCATCGCCGCCGCGTTCGCGCTGCAGGCCCCGACCTCCGCGACCGCGGCCGCCGTCGCCGCGCTCGCCGCGGGCGTCACCGGCTGGCTGATCGCCTCGCGGGCGGAGCTCGCCCTCGGCCGCGCCGACGAGGACCGCCTCGCCCTCAAGGAGGCCGAGACCCGCACGCGCCAGTCCGAGCGCGCGCTGCAAGAGCAGGGGTCGCAAGCCCAGGGCCTGCAAGCCCAGCTGCAAGCCGCGCAGCTCCAGCTGCAAGCCGCGCAGCAACAGCTGCGCGCCGCCGAGGCCCAGGCTCACGAGCTCGGCGCCCGCGCCCAGACCCTCGACTCCGAGAACCGCAACCTCCAGCTCCAGACCCGCACCCAGGAGATCGAGGCCCGCGGCCTCCAGGCCCGCATCCAGGAGCTCGTCGCCCGCGCCCAGGAGGCCGACGATCGCGCCCGCTCGCTCGCCGCCGAGCTGCAGCGCAGCCCCGGCAAGCCCGCCGGCAGCAGCAGCTCGCGCGACGAGCTCGACGCGCTGCGCGAGGCTCACACCCAGGACCAGACCGAGCTGCGCCAGCTCCAGTCGCGCCTCGCCGAGGTCCTGAGCCAGCGCGACGGGGCGATGCGCGACGCGGCCCAGCTGCAGTCGATGATCGACGGCGGCCTCCCGGCCGGCGGCCTCGACGACGAGGCGACCGCGCTGCTGCACGAGCTCAACGAGGGCTTCACCTCGTCGGCGCAGGCGATCGAGGAGACCTCGCAGGCGCTGACCTCGGTCAACGGCGGGCTCAAGGGCATCGCCGACAACGTCGAGCTGCTGGCCTCGAACGCCGAGGAGAGCGCGAGCAGCATCCTCGAGATGGCGGCCGCCAACGACGAGGTCGCCGAGAGCATGTTGAACCTCGCGGCCAGCGTGCAGGAGACCGCGACCTCGATCGAGGTCGCGGTCTCCTGCACGCTGGCCGCGAGGTTCAACATGCTCTCGGCGACCTCGT
>Ga0075152_10002683_pt1 | contig 12590 bp, 11 predicted proteins | sample JI61114C2DNA_FD_70964 | JGI IMG/M metagenome (GOLD analysis project Ga0075152, IMG submission 70964) | Wastewater effluent complex algal communities from Wisconsin, to seasonally profile nutrient transformation and Carbon sequestration -... | ecosystem: Engineered > WWTP > Effluent > Algae...
CCTCCCGCGCCAGCGCGCGGATCTCGTCCTTGGTCAGGTCCACGTCGTCCAGCGGGCTGCGTACCCCGAACTCGCGAGCGGCCTGACGCCCCGGACGATAGTCGCCCCTGTCGTCGGCGTTGTTGCCGTCGACGACCACGGCTTCGCGCTCAGCCGCAATCCTCGACAGGTGCGTGTACAGCTCGTGTTTGCAGAAATAGCAGCGGTTGGCCGGATTCGCCCGGTACTCCGGACGCTCGAGCTCGCTGGTCTGGATGATCTCGTGACGAAAGCCGAACTGGCTCGCCACCTGTGTGGCCATCTGCCGATGCCGCTCGGGGTAACTCGGACTATCGGCGGTGATGGCGACAGCGCGCACGCCCAGGGTGTCGTGAGCAACCCAGGCCAGGTACGCGCTGTCCACGCCGCCGCTGTAGGCGACGATGACGGACCCCAGCGAGGACAGCGTGTCCCGCAGGGCCCGTTCCTTCTGGATCATTCCTCTTCCCAGTCCGCTCCGTCTTCCTCGTCGTCTTCTTCGTCGAGGTCGTCTTCTTCGTCCTCGGCGTCGTCGTCATCGTCGTCTTCTTCGTCCTCGTCATCGTCCGGGGCGAAGTCGACCTCGAGCGGGTCGGTGTTGCTCACCACGAGGGTCTGGCCGCACTCGGGGCAGCTCACCTCGTCGCCGAGATCAGTATCGGTCTCATCCACTTCGACTTCCGCATCGCACTCTGGGCAGGTGGCCATACAATTCCTCGTCAGGAGCCCCGGCGGGCTGGCAATTCACCGAACGACGTGCCAGAATCCGCCGGACGCGCTCGCGATAAGAAGAAAAGTATAGCGACTTCACGCGCGCGGCTGCAACGCGGCGCGGACTTCATGCGCACAGCCCGCCACTCCTGATGGCCAGCCACGCCGGCACTACCAAGACCGTGCTCGTCGCCGACGATACGGCATTCGTGCGCGACCGCTTCAAGGCTGCGCTCGAGCAGGCGGGCCACCGGGTGGTGCCCGTCACCAGCACGTCCGAGCTCCTCACCTGCCTCAGGGAGGGGGTCGAGGCCGTTGACCTGCTGCTGCTCGACATCCGCCTGTCGAACGCGAGCGGCACGACGCTCGTCAGCGCCGTCCGGAAGCTCGACGACGGCCGACTGCCGATTCTGGTGTTCAGCGGCACGGTTGGCAGCGCGGAGGAAGTGCGGGAGCTCACACGACTCGGCGTGGCCGGCTACATCAACGAGTACAGCGCGCCCCAGCACATCGTGCCGGCGGTCGCTCCGCATCTCTTCCCCGACAGCTTCAACCGGCGCAGCAGCCCGCGCGTCGCGATCGGCATCCCCGTCCAGTACCGGTTCGGCAACACCATCGCGGCCGCGCTGACGCTCAACCTCAGTCATGGCGGACTGGCGATCAGGACCACGAGCCCTCTCGACGCCTCTACGCACGTCCGTGTGCGATTCAAACTGCCGGGCGCGGACACCGACACCGAGGCGGATGGGCGGGTCGCCTGGAGCCACCGCAGGGTGGGCATGGGCATCCAGTTCGAATCGGTCGACCTGAACGGCCAGACGCAGATCGACAACTTCGTCGACGCCCACTTCTTCACCAACCGGAAAGCCTGACGCGCCGCGCGCGAAGTGCCGTGCCCCCGTCCCACGGGGCGCCGACGTCGCCCAGCTAGAATGATGGGCATGGAGCACTCGCTCTCCCAAATCCTGTGGCGGCTCGCCGGTGTGCTGTTCCTGGTCTTCGCCAACGGATTCTTCGTCGCGGCCGAGTTCGCGATCGTCGCGGTGCGAAAGACACGCATCGACCAGATGATCGCCGAGGGGCACACCGGGGCTCGCGCCGTGAGACGGGCCATCAGCGACCCGGACAGCTATATCGCCGCCACCCAGCTCGGCATCACCATGGCCAGCCTCGGACTCGGCTGGATCGGCGAGCCCGCGCTCGCCGAGCTGGTGCATCCGGCCGTGACGTTCCTGCCCACCGGCCTCGCCGAGGCCACCGCACACAGCATTTCCGTCGCGGTCGCGTTCGGCATCATCACCGCGCTGCACATCACGCTCGGGGAACTCGCGCCCAAGACCATCGCCCTGGAACGCGCCGAGGCCACCGCACTCCTCGTCGTGAAGCCCACCGAGATCTTCATGCGGGCAGGATGGCCGTTCATCCGGCTCCTGAACGGCATGGGGCGCGCGGTGGTCCACGCGATCGGACTGCGAGGCGCTGACGGCCACTCCATGGTGCACTCCGAAGAAGAGCTCAAGATGCTCGTCACCGCGAGCCAGGAGGCCGGCGTCCTCGAGGAGCAGGAGGAGCAGATGCTCCACCGCGTGTTCGACTTCGCCGACCTGACGGCCGGGCAGGTGATGATGCCGCGGACGGAAGTGGTCGCGGTCGAGGCGGATGCGGCGGGCGAGGAACTGCTCGCCGAACTCGCCAAGGCCGGCTTCGCCACCATCCCGGTCTATCGCGACGACCTGGACAACGTGGTCGGCATCCTGCACGCGGTCGATGTGATCAAGGCGATGGCCTCGGGACGGCGCGACGCCAGTGCGGTGGAGCTGTCGCGCGAGACGCTCAACGTGCCCGAGACGATGGCGGCCGACGACCTGCTCGCCCTGCTCCGCCAGAAGGGGGTTCGCGAGGCGATCGTGATCGACGAGTACGGCGGAACGGCCGGGCTCGTCACGTTCGAGTGGCTGATGGAGCGCATCGTCGGCGCGTCAGGCGTCGGGCGCATCGTCGTGCACCAGGACGGGTCGGCGGACATCGATGGCCTGACCCTGGTCACCGACGTGAACGAGCAGTTCGGACTCAAGATCGACGAAGACACCTACACGACGCTCGGCGGGTTCGTGATGGGCCGAATCGGCCGGCGCGCCCGCATCGGCGATACGGTCGACGTCGAGGACCGCCGGATGAGGGTCGTCGGCCTCGACGGCCTGCGGGTCGCGAAGGTGTGGGTCTCGAAGGCGGAGCCGTCCTAGGTCCGCCGAAGCAGTCTCAGCGCGTTGGCGACGACGATGACCGAGGCGCCGGTGTCGGCGAGAACGGCCATCCAGAGCGTCGCGAAGCCGAACAGGGCGGCCGCGACGAACAGGAACTTCAGGCCGAGCGCGATGGCCAGGTTCGTCCTGATGTTCGCCATGGTTGCGCGGCTCAGCCGCAGCGCAAACGGCAGCTTCATCAGCTCGTCGCCCATCAAGGCCACGTCGGCAGTCTCGAGGGCGGCCTCGCTGCCGGCGGCTCCCATCGCGATGCCGAGATCGGCGGCAGCCAGCGCCGGCGCGTCGTTGATGCCGTCGCCGACCATGGCCACCGCGCCATACCGGCCGCGCAGTTCCTCGACCGCCGCCACCTTGTCCTCGGGCATCAGGTCCGCACGGTAGTCATCCATCCCCAGCGCGGCAGCGACGGTCCTGGCTGTTCCCTCACTGTCGCCGGTCAGCATCACGACCGTCTTGATCCCCTGCTCCTTCAGCATGGCCACGACGTCGCGGCTGCCTGGGCGCGGCTGGTCTGCCACGACGATGAGGCCGACCGGCTCTTCGTTTCTGGCCACGAGCACCGCCGTCCGCCCGGTGGCGGACAGTTCGTCGATGCGGGCGTGCAGGGTGGGATGGCACAGCCCACGCTCCTCGAACAGGCGGTGGTTCCCGATGAGGACGCGCTCGCCCTGCACCAACCCCTCGGCGCCGCGCCCCGGGAGCGCGGTGACGCCCGTCGCCGCGGCGAATGCGAGGCCGTGCGTTCGCGCGTGGCCGACGATCGCGGCGGCAATCGGATGCTCCGACCGGAGCTCTATGGACGCAGCGAGCGCCAGCACACCATCGCCTGACAGGCCGTCGAGCGTGAGGACGTCGACCACGTCGGGCTTGCCGCGGGTCAGCGTGCCGGTCTTGTCGAACGCGACGCACTGGATCTCGGACGCACGCTCGAGGTGAACGCCGCCCTTGATGAGCACCCCCTTGCGTGCGGCGGACGCCAGCGCGGCGACGACCGACACCGGCGTGGAGATCACGAGGGCGCAGGGGCAGGCGACCACCAGCAGCACGAGCGACCGGTAGAACCAGTCCTGCGGCGTGCCGCCCATGAAGGCCGGACCCATGACCGACAGCCACACGGCCAGGCCGATCACCACGGGTGTGTATCCGCTCGCGAAACGGTCGATGAACGTCTGCGACGGCGCCCGCTGGGCCTGTGCCTGTTCGACGAGGTGGATGATCCGCGCCAGGCGCGTATCCCGGCGGAGGCGCGTGACGCGCACGTCGAGCGCGCCGTACCCGTTGATGCTGCCGGCGAAGACTTCGTCGCCGGTCGCCTTGTCGATCGGCAGCGACTCGCCGGTCACCGGCGCCTGGTTGAGCGCGCTGGCGCCGCCAGCGATGATGCCGTCGAGCGCGAGCTTCTCGCCCGGCTTCACGATGACGATGGCACCGGGCTGGACCTGGTCGACGGGCACACGGTGCTCGTGGTCGCCGTCGCGCACCAGCACCTCTGCAGGCGCCAGGTCGATCAGCGAGCGCACGGCCTGGCGCGCGCGCTCGAGCGTATAGGCCTCGAGCATCTGGGCCACGGCGAACAGGAACACCACCGCCGCCGCTTCCGCCCATTGGCCGAGCGCCATCGCGCCCGCCGCTGCCAGCAGCATCAGGATGTGAATGTCGGGTGAGGCCTGCTTCACCGCAAGCCACGCCTTGCGCGCCGTCAGCGGAAGCGCAGACAGGAGGGATGCCACGTAGCAGGCGTTGATCTGGAAGGCACTGGCGTCGGCATAGGCGAGCACCAGCGCTCCGACGTACCAGGCGGCCGAGGCCGCCAGCCAGATGGCGCGCATCCGCGAGGCGCGATCGCCGCCGGCGACCGGCTCTTCGTGCTCGAGCCAGGCGCGCATGCCCGCGTCCGCGACGGCACCTGCGATGGCGGACGGCGTGAGTTTCGCCGCGTCGTACTTCACATGGAGCTTCTGCCCCATCAGGTCGGCGTGGAACCCTTCGAGCCCGTGCAGGTTCCTGAACCGGCGCTCGAGGAGGGCGACCTCCTCGCGGCAATCCATGCCTTCGATGCGGAAGGTCGACTCCGCGTGCAGTTCACAAACAGTACAGGTGGCGGCCATCGTCACGATCTCCGGATGGACGAGGTGTCCGCTGCTGGTGGCTCGGTGGGGGTGGCGATGACGACGGCGGTCCCGTCGGCCTTGCGCTCCTGCACGTGCTCGTGCGCCTGGGCGAACAGGCGGATCACATGGTGATCGTCGAGCGCGTAGAACATCTGCTGGCCGGCGCGACGCTGGCGGACGAGCCGGGCCGTGCGCAGCAGCCGAAGCTGGTGGGAGACGGCCGATTCGCTCAGGCCAAGTACCGCGGCAATGTCGCCGACGCAGAGCTCGCACCGTGACAGCACGTCGAGGATGCGGACCCGGGTCGCGTCGCCGAGCACCTTGAAGGTGTCGGTCAGCTCAGCGACGAGAGCCGGTTCGAAGAGGCGGGACTTGAGATCCTGAATATCTGAGCAGGTGTTCACATGTTCAGAATAGCAGGCTTCTGGCGAACCGGGTCAGAGGTCAGAGGTTGGAGGTTGGAGGTTGGAGGTTGGAGGTCAGGGGAATTCAGAGTTCAGAGTTCAGAAATCTGAGGGCCGAGGGCTGAGGGTGCAGTGTTTTGCCCGCCCGCCCTGCCCGCCCGCCTGCCCCGCCCGACCTTCCAGCCCCCCCGCCCCTCCCGACCTCTTAGAGCGCCGCCAGCGCCGCGAACACCGCGTCGTAGCTCGGCTCGTTGCGGGCGTCCTCGAGCACCTCCGCGTGGCGGACGATGCCCTGGCCGTCGACCACGAAGACCGCGCGCTTGGAGATGCCACGCAGCCCGATCATGTCCGGGTTGTAGCAGCCATAAGCCTGGATGACTTCCTTGTTGAAGTCACTCAGCAGCGGGAAGGTCAGCCCCTGCGCCGTGCGGAACGCGTTGAGCGTGAAGAACGTGTCCACGCTGATGCCGAAGACGCGCGCGTCCGCGGCGTTCAGCCGGGTCATCGAGTCCCTGAACGTGCAGAGCTCGGTCGTGCACACGGAAGAGAACGCCGCCGGAAAGAAGACCAGGACGACCGGGTGGCCGGCCTGCGCGCTGAGCGTCACGGGGGTGCGGTCCTGATCGACCAGGGTGAAGTCCGGAGCCTTGCTTCCAACGTCTACAGACATGAGTCCTCCTGCGCGCGTACGGGTCGCGTGGACGGCCACCACGAACGGGCATGCATGATGATTTTCGAAGCGAACCATTACGGTCGCCGGCTACCCATTCTTCCACGCTTTCGGGTAGGATTTTCCGTTGGCGCGGCGCTCGCTTGCGCCTTCCTTCATTACATACCTAGGAGTTGGTCGTGATCGAGGTTCAACACCTCACGAAACGCTATGGGCGCTTCACCGCGGTAGAGGACGTGAGCTTCCGCGTGGAACGCGGAGAGATTCTCGGCTTCCTCGGCCCGAACGGCGCCGGCAAGAGCACGACGATGCGCATCCTCACGGGCTACATGCCTGCGACCGAGGGAAAGGCCATCGTTGCCGGGTATGACGTCTTCGAGAACCCGGTCGAGGCCAAGCGCCGGACCGGTTACCTGCCGGAGACCCCGCCGCTGTATCCGGACATGACCGTCGAGGACTATCTGACCTTCGTCTCGAAGATCAAGGGTGTCCCGTCGAGCGAGCGGAAGCAGCGCATCAAGTACGTCATGGAGCGGACGCGGGTGGCCGACATGGCCGGCCGGCTCTGCGCGCGCCTCTCGAAGGGCTACAAGCAGCGCGTCGGCCTGGCCCAGGCGCTCATTCACAACCCCGACGTCCTCATCCTCGACGAACCGACCGCCGGCCTCGACCCGAAGCAGATCATCGAGACCCGCCAGTTGATCAAGGAACTGGCCGGCGATCACACGATCGTCCTGAGCACCCACATTCTCCCGGAGGTCTCACAGACCTGCCAGCGCGTCGTCATCATCGCCAAGGGGCATGTGGTCGCGGTGGACACACCGGACAACCTGACAGCCCGGCTGCGCGGCTCGGTCTCGATGTACGTGCAGGTGGACGCGCCCGGCGCGGACGCCGCCGCCGCCCTCTCGCGGATTCCCGGTGTCACCGGCGTCTCGGAGTCGGAGCGTCACGGCAGTTCGGTCGGCTACGAAGTGGCCAGCCAGCAGGGCGTCGACATCCGTCGCGACCTGGCGCAGGCGGTCGTCGGCAACGGCTGGGGGCTGCTCGAACTCCGGCCGATGCGCGTAAGCCTCGAAGAAATCTTCCTCTCGCTGACAACCGAGGAACAGCCGGCGCAGGCCGCCTCGGAGGAACCGGTCCATGCGTAACGTCCTCGCCATTGCCCACAAGGAGCTGAAGTCCTACTTCGCCTCCCCGATCGCCTACGTCGTCATCGGCCTGTTCGCCCTGCTCTACGGGTACTTCTTCGCGGTGATGCTGCAGTACTTCGTGCGCGCCAGCCTCAACGTGAACCCCATGCAGGGGCCGCAGACGCTGAACATCAACCAGGACCTGCTGCGTCCGGCCATCTCGAACGTGCTGATCCTCCTCTTGTTCGTCCTCCCGGCGATGACGATGCGCGCCTATGCGGAGGAACGGCGGAGCGGCACGATCGAACTGCTGCTGACCTCGCCGATCACGGACCTCGAGATCGTGCTCGGCAAGTTCGCCGGCGCCCTGGCGCTCTACGGCGTGATGCTGTCGGTCACGCTGCCGCACGTCGGCATCCTGTTCGCGTACGGCAGTCCGGAGTGGAAGCCGATTGTCACCACCTACCTGGGGCTGTTGCTGCTCGGCGGCGGCTTCATCTCGGTGGGGCTGTTCATCTCGACGCTCACGACAAACCAGATCGTGGCCTACATCGGCACGTTCTCGTCCCTGCTGATCCTCTGGGTGATCAGCTGGATTGGGAGCTTCTCGACCGGCGTGTTCACGGACCTGACGGCGTACCTCTCGCTCATCGATCACTTCGACGATTTCGCGAAGGGCGTCGTGGATACGACTCACCTGATCTACTACCTGAGCCTGATCACGCTCGGGCTCTTCCTGACCGCCAAGTCGGTCGACACTGAACGGTGGCGCGGCTAATGAATCGCATCTTCAACATCATCAGCTGGCTCGGGATCGCCCTGGTCCTTGCAGCCGTCGGCGTTCGCGCGGCAGTCGGCGTGGGGTACATGAGTGCCGCCCAGTCGCAGTTCGCGGTCTACCTTGCCTGGGCGGGCCTGGCCTGCATCGTCATCTACATCGTCAGCCAGTGGCGCGAGATCCTCGGGTTCTTCGGGACGCGCTCCGGCCGGTACGGCACCCTGGCCGCGTCGAGCACGCTCATCTTCCTAGGCATCCTCGTCGCGGTGAACTACATCGGCAAGAAGCAGAACAAGCGCTGGGACCTCACGGCCAACGCCCAGTACAGCCTCGCCGAGCAGAGCAAGACCGTCGTGGCGAAGCTGGACAAGCCGCTCCAGGTGCAGGTCTACGACAAGGAGCAGGAGTTCCAGCGCTATCGCGATCGGCTGAAGGAGTACGAGTACTCCTCGAAGCAGATCACCACCGAGTACATCGACCCCGACAAGAAGCCGGCGGCCGCCCAGCTGGCCAAGATCCAGCAGTACGGGACGATCGTCTTCAACTACGCGGGGCGCTCGGAGCGCACGACCGGCAACACCGAGCAGGACATCACCAACACCATCATCAAGGTGGTGAGCGGGCAGGTCCGGAAGCTGTACTTCACGCAGGGGCACGGCGAGCACGACCTGAACTCCGGCGATCGCGACGGCTACCAGGCGATCAACACGGCGCTGACGGGTGAGAACTACGGCGTCGAGAAGCTGGCGCTTGCGCAGAGCCCGAAGGTACCGGAAGACGCGACGGCGGTCATCGTGGCAGGGCCGAAGACGGACTTCTTCCAGCCCGAGATCGACGCGCTCAAGACCTACCTGGAGAACAACGGCAAGCTGCTGCTGATGCTGGACCCCTCCGACGGCAACACGGCGCCGCTGACCAACCTGGTCGCGCTGGCGCACGAGTGGGGCATCGATGTCAGCGACACGCTGGTCGTCGACGCGAGCGGCATCGGCCGTCAGCTCGGTGCCGGGCCGGAAATGCCGATCGCGGCCAGCTATCCGTCGCATCCGATCACGGAGCGGTTCCGCGTGGCGTCGGCCTACCCGCTGGCGCGCGGCCTCACGGTCGTGTCCGGCGGCGTCAATGGCCGCACAGCCTCGCCCGTGGTGGAGTCTGGCCCGCAGAGCTGGGCGGAAGCCGACATGAAGTCGCTGCAGGAGGGCAAGGAGGTCACGCTCGACGAAGCGACGGGTGACAAGCCCGGGCCGATCACGCTGGCCGCAGCGGTCAACGTCTCGAAGCCCGACGCGGCGCCGCCGACGCCTGGCCAGCCTGAAGCGCCGAAGCCCGAAGCGCGCGTCGTCGTCTTCGGCGACTCGGACTTCGCCTCGAACGTGGTCTTCGGGTTCTCGGGGAACAAGGACCTCTTCATGAACACGATCGGGTGGCTCTCCCAGCAGGAGAACCTCATCTCGGTCCGTCCGAAGGAAGCGGCCGACCGCCGGCTGAAGTCGCTCTCGGCGACCGAGCAGATCGTGCTCACCTACGGCTCGTGGCTGTTGATGCCGCTGGTCGTCTTCGGCATCGGCATCTTCAGCTGGATGCGGAGGCGGTAGGTCATGCGCGGATTCAAGTCCACCCTCGCGCTGCTGGTCGTGCTCATCGGCCTCGGTGCGTACGCGTATTTCTACGCCTCGAAGGCCGAAGACTCGAGCGCCGCTGTCGACAAGCTCTTCCCCGGCATCGCCTCGGACAACATCGAGGAGTTGACGGTCAAGAACGACACGGGTGAGGTCACGTCGCTCAAGAAGGTCGACGGCAAGTGGACCATGACCGCGCCGGTCCAGACGCGCGGCTCCGACATGGACGCCTCGGGCATCGCCAACGGACTCGCCGGCCTCGACGTCACGCGCGTGGTCGACGAGAACCCGACCGACGTGAAGGACTACGGTCTCGACGCGCCTTCGGTCGAGATCACCTTCAAGTCGAACGGCGGCAAGCCGTCCGGCAAGCTGATCCTCGGCGGCAAGACCGCGACCGGCGGCAGCATCTACGCGCGGAAGGACGACGAGAAGCGCGTCGTGCTGGTCGCCGAGTACAACAGCGCCACCTTCAACAAGTCCACCTTCGATCTGCGCGACAAGGCGATCGTCTCCTTCGACCGCTCGAAGGTGGACGGCCTCGACGTCGTCCTCGATGGAAGCGGGTTCGAGCTCGGGAAGAAGGACAGCGAGTGGGTCATGGCGAAGCCGCTCGTGGCCCGCGCCGATGCGTCCGCCGCCGACGGCCTGGTCACAGCGCTCGAGTCGCTGCAGATGAAGTCGGTCGTCGGAGCCTCGGCGACAGCCGAGGAGCTCAAGACCTACGGACTCGAGAAGCCGTCCGCCATCGTCAACCTGCATCTCGGGACAGACCGCACGTCGGTCCTGGTCGGGGGACCGGCGGGCGAGGATACGGTCTACGTCAAGGACGCCGCAAAGCCGGACGTCTACACGATCCAGAAGGCAGCCGCCGACGATCTGCGGAAAGGCCCGGACGGCTATCGCCGGAAGGAACTGTTCGACATGCGCGCCTTCACGGCGACGCACATCGACGTCACGCGGAACGGCAAGACCTATGGCTTCGACAGGGTGAAGGCCAAGGACGAGAACTCGGCTGACTCGTGGACGCGCGTGACGCCGACCGCCGCCGAGCCCGACAAGGAGAAGTTCCAGGCGTTCGTCGCCGCGCTCGCGGACATCCGCGCGTTCGGCTACGCCGATGCCAAAGCCAGGACCGGGCTCGACTCGCCGGACCTGACGATCGTCGTGAAGTTCGACGAGGGCAAGAAGGAGGAACGGGTCCTGCTCGCGAAGAGTGGCGCCGATGCCTTCGCGTCCCGCGCGGACGACCCGGGCGTGGCCAAGATCGACCCGAACAAGTTCGCCGACGTCCTCACGTCGCTCGACGAGTTCATCAAGTGAACGGACGGCTCTCGGCAGCCGTCCTCCTGCTGGGACTGACGCTGGCGTGCGCGCGCACGCCGGCGCCGGTTCTCCCGTCGCCACCACCAGCCCCCGAATCCACCCCCGCACGCACCGTACGTCCCGATTCGCTCGAGTCGCTGCGGGCTCGTGTCGCCGCCCTGCTGGCAGACCCGACCGTGTCCGCAGGAACGTGGGGAGTCTCGGTCCACTCGCTCGCCACCCATGCGCCGCTGGTCGAGGTCAACGCCCACCGCTTGCTGACCCCGGCCTCCACGATGAAGACGCTGACCCTCGCGGTCACCGCCGACCAGCTGGGCTGGGACTACACCTTCGAGACGCGAGTGGTCCTGACCGGCACGATCGCGAACGGCGTGCTCGACGGCGACCTCGTCGTGCTCGGCTCGGGCGATCCCAGCTTCGACGACTGGGACGGCGCCGGCGCGGCCGTGTTCGCCTCCTGGGCCGCCCGACTGAAGGAACTGGGCGTGACGACCGTTGGCGGGCGCATCATCGGCAACGACGATGTGTTTACCGACGAGGGCTATGGCTCAGGCTGGATGTGGGACGACATGGCGGAGGACTATTCAGCCCCGGCCAGCGGCCTGCAGTTCAACCAGGGCACCGCGCAGATCGTCATCACGCCGGGTGCGGTCGGTGAACCAGCGACCCTGGCCCTGACCCCCAGCCACACACGCTTCCCGATGCTCAATCGCACGCTGACCACGCCAGCGGCCGGCGCGACCAGGCTGGCGCACAAGGCACTGCCCCTCACGCCGGGCGCGATCGTCTCCGGCACCATCGCCGCAGACGCGACGCGGCAGTTGCGGAACGTGGCGATCGGCAATCCCACGCTGTACTTCGCCAATGCGCTCCGCAGCGGGCTGATCGCCAATGGCATCGACGTGCTCGGAGGAGCCGTCGACATCGACGACCTGGTGGACGCTCCGGCTGTCGACCCGTCGAAGGCCACGCTCGTCCACCGGTCGGCGCCGCTGCCGGCCCTCGCGAACACCCTGATGCAGTTGAGCCAGAACCTCTATGCCGAGACGTTCCTCCGCACGCTGGGGCGCGAGCGCGGTGACGGAGGTACAGGCGAGGCCGGGATCGACGTCGTCCGCCGGACACTCGCCGCGTGGGGGATTCCATCTTCCGAGGTGGTGATGGCGGACGGCTCCGGACTGTCACGCTACGACCTGGTGACGCCGGCCGCTGTCGTCTCGGTGCTGGAGCATGTCTACGCGGACGAACGCCTGCGCGGTCCGTTCATCGCGTCACTTCCCGTGGCCGGCCAGCCAGGGATGCTCGCCAGGCGCATGACGGGAACCGCCGCGGAAGGGCGGGTTCAGGCGAAGACCGGCTCGTTCTCGAACGCGCGATCACTGGCCGGGTTCGTGCGCAGCGCCGACGACGAACCGCTGGTGTTCGACATCATGACGAACAACTACGGAGTCCCGAGCGCGCAGGTCGACCGGGTCAGCGACGCCATCGTCGCGGCCCTGGCGGAATTCAGGCGCTGACCGGCAGTCAGCGGCCCAGGTCGGCGAAGTCTTTCTCGA
>Ga0075152_10002684_pt1 | contig 12585 bp, 12 predicted proteins | sample JI61114C2DNA_FD_70964 | JGI IMG/M metagenome (GOLD analysis project Ga0075152, IMG submission 70964) | Wastewater effluent complex algal communities from Wisconsin, to seasonally profile nutrient transformation and Carbon sequestration -... | ecosystem: Engineered > WWTP > Effluent > Algae...
TGAATGATTATGTTTTTTCCAATATTTGGTAATCCTGTTGAAAAGTCAATAAAAGAAGTTCCACCATTTGTAGATTTCAATGCTTGTCCTGATGCACCTTGTGTTGTTAAATATACGATATTACTATCTGTAGAATGCACTTCAATAGAAGTAATTGGCTCTGACGCATTGAAAACATTAGTAAATGTAATTCCTAAATCAGTACTTTTATACAAACCAAAACCATTAGCAACATACATAATGTTGTTGTTTGATGGATCTATACTAATTAACTCTAAATTTCCTGAACCAATGGCGGTTGTGTTTTGTTGTACCCAAGCGTTTCCAACTAATTTATATAAATTATTAAACCCTGAAAATAGTTCTCCAACAGCGTTTAAAGTTAGAGGAGTTACCCAATTTCCACTAATACCTGATGGTGCATTAACAGATCCAGAAAGTGAATTTCCAGCGTTACCACTTATATATAGTCCTCCACCACTTTGAATAAATCCATAATATAAATTTGGGTTTATTGGGTCTATTGCTGTGTCCATTCCATCGGCACCATAATAATTTTTCCATTGTCCGCTACTATAGGCATGTCCGCCATTATCTTGTAATCCTCCTACCATATTGGCTGCGGATTGTTTAGAAACGGCTATTTTATAAAACTGACTAATTTGAACACCTTCCGTTAAATCGGTAAAATTTGTTCCGTTATTACTCGAAACATAAATGCCACCATCGCTTCCACAAAAAAGCTTGTTGCCATGAAAACCTAAATAGTGAATGTCAGCATGTGTATATGTTGGTGCAGACGGAGAAGACCAGTTGTTAATTTTTGTCATAGAAACGCCACCATCAGTTGATTTCCAAACATTTAAACATCCTGTGTATATTTCATCTGCATTTGTTGATGAAACTGCTAAAGCCAAATCATACCAAGATTGAGAGGATTCAAACACATCTGTTGAAGTATTTTGAGCCGAAAAACTTATGCCACTATTAATAGAACGATAAATTCCTTGAAAATCGCCAGAACCATTTGAACTTAATATGTAAATATAGGAATCATTTGCAGGCGTTACATCTAATAATAATCTATTTGAAGAAGTTGGCAAACCCGTTGTAATTTGAGTAAATGAATCTCCTGAATTTGTAGATTTATAAAATTTACCATCAGAAACCGCATAAATCGTTGAAGGATTATTTGGTTTTAATCGAATATTCCCTTGCGAAAAATCTCCTGACTGCACATTTGTCCATGAAGTTCCCGCATTTATAGTTTTATAAATACCGCTACTTGTGGCACACCATAAAATTTGATTATTGGTTGGATGAATCAAAATATCTCCAGCTCTTGAAGGATTAGAACCTCCCATTGTTCCTGTTGGATTCCAAGTTAATCCGCCATTAATAGATTTATAAACGCCTACTGAATAGGAATCTCCCGCATCTTTATCACCAGTTGCAATATAAATTACATTTGAATTGGAATAGTCAACAGCAATTCCAGAAACGCCTATTTGGGGTAGTTCATCCGTTAATGGTGTCCAAGTTGTTCCATTATCTGTTGTTTTCCAAATTCCGCCTGCTGGAGCACCTAAGTAAATTGTATTGGAGTTTGATGGATCAACATGTACAATATTTACTCTTCCTTGACCCGAAGACCATGAACCCGTATTTGTATGCGTAAAAGGTCCTACGGGTTGCCAATTACTCACAGGAAGCGACATCGAACTTCTGTTCATTTTTGACTGTTTTTTTTGACGCCATGCATCCCAAAAATCTTCAGAAGACATTATATATCCTTGATTATCGGTGTAATTTCTCCAGTGATATTCCCATCGCATAAATGGTTTATAGCCAGAACCTCTAACATTTTTGTCGTGAGTTGTCCAATATTGATTGAAAGCCTCGACTTGTTCATCAATTGTGGCTTGACCCGTTCTTGATGCATTTACATTTTTCATCCATGGGGCGGATGAATTAAATTGTGAAAAACTTAAAAAGGAACACAATAAGCTAATAATCAAGTAGTTTTTTTTCATTTTTTAGTAGTTTTTGAAAAGTATCACAAATATAATAAAGATTTGCAGGTGATTATGTTTTTTAACATTTGTAAAATCGTTATTAAAATTCAAATTAATCTTATTTTTGTAAAAAAATTAAAATGCTTGCTTACTTAAAACCTTACAAAACATTTATACTTGTTTTTTTAATTCTTTCGATTGGGATATTTATTGGGATTTATAGTTTACAATCGCCAAAAAAAATGCTTCCTATTTATTCACCCAGAGATATTAATCCGGAATTGGTTGATTCTACGGTGCAACATATTGGCAATGATCATAAAATTGCCGATTTTACTTTTATCAACCAAAATGGAAAAACGATTACACAAAAAGATTATGAAAACACTATTTATGTTGCCGATTTCTTTTTTACAACTTGCCCCACCATTTGTCCGAAAATGACCGATAATATGGTTTGGTTGCAAAATCAATTGAAAAATTATCCGAATGTGAAATTGCTTTCTTTTTCTGTTCTTCCAGATATAGATTCGCCCGAAATATTAAAAAAATATGCGATAGAAAAAGGAGTTGATGATGCCAAATGGAATTTGGTTACTGGAAATAAATCAGCCATTTATTATTTAGCTCGTAAATCATATTTGGCAGTAAAAACAGGTAAACCAGAAGAATTATATGACATGGTACACACCGAAAACTTTATTTTAGTGGATAAAAATAAACGAATTCGAGGTTTTTATGATGGAACAAATTTAGATCAACCTTCGGAAGATTCTAAAACTAAAAACATGCAACAATTACTCGAAGATATCATTTGGTTGACTGAAAATCAAAAATAATTGCATTAACTTGATAATTATCAGTTTTACTTCAATATTAATTTTTACTTTTGTATTTTAATTCAATCTAAATAAGGAAAAGATGGCTTTGACTCTTTCAGAACTAAAAATGGGTGAAATTGCTACGATTTTAGAGGTAAATTTAGATGAAATTCCTTTGAAATTGCTAGAAATGGGTTGCTTGCCTGGAAACAAAATTCAGTTAGTCCAAGTAGCTCCTTTTGGTGATCCTTTATATTATATTGTAAATGATGCTCATGTGGCTTTTAGAAAGGAAACAGCAAATGAAATTTTCATTTTAAAAGACAGTAATTCATGAGTTTACAACCTATAAAAGTTGCTTTAATTGGAAACCCAAATGTAGGCAAAACATCTGTTTTTAATGAACTTACAGGATTGAATCAACAAGTGGGAAATTATCCTGGAATTACTGTTGAAAAAAAACAAGGAATTTGCAAATTATCTGAATTTACTAAAGCAAAAATCATCGATTTGCCTGGAACTTATAGTTTAAATGCAAGTTCTATTGATGAAAATGTGGTGATTGAATTGCTATTAAACAAAAACGATGCAGATTTTCCAGATGTGGCGGTGGTGGTTACAGAAGTTGAAAATTTGAAACGAAATTTACTGCTTTTTACCCAAATAAAAGATTTAGAAATTCCCACTATTTTAGTCATAAATATGGCAGATAGAATGGAAAAAAAAGGAATTGAATTAGATATTCCGTTATTAGAAAAAGAATTTAAAACAAAAATTGCCTTAGTAAGTTCCAGAAAAAAATCAGGAATTGACGAACTCAAATCATTGATTTTTCACTACAAAAAACTTTCAACCGAACCTTGTTTGCACGCATCGACCATTGACCCAGATTATTTTGACAAACTGAGAAAAGCATTTCCAAATCAGTTGTTATACAAACTTTGGCTGGTAATTACACAAGATGTTAATTTTCTAAATTTAGACCGAAACGAAATTAAAAGTTCATTCACAAAATCTCATGCCGATTTGAAACGAATGCAACAAAAAGAAACCATCAAACGCTATCAATTTATTAATGATACACTAAAAATTGGTCAAAAAATAGATGTTTCAAAAGCGTCTGATATTAGAGCAAAAATAGATAGAATACTAACCCATAAAATTTTTGGTTACGTTATTTTCTTCGGAATTTTAATGCTCATTTTTCAGTTTTTGTTTGATTGGAGTAGCATTCCAATGGATTTTATTGACGCCTCTTTTGCTAATTTTAGTTCGCTTGCCAAACATCATCTTCCTGCTGGCGAATTTACAAATTTAATAAGTGAAGGAATCATTCCTGGTATTGGTGGTATCGTAATTTTTATTCCTCAAATTGCCTTTTTATTTCTGTTTATTTCTGTTTTGGAAGAAAGTGGTTATATGAGTCGTGTGGTATTTTTGATGGATAAAATCATGCGGAAATTTGGCTTATCAGGAAAAAGTATTGTGCCCTTAATTTCAGGAACGGCTTGTGCTATTCCCGCAATTATGAGTGCCAGAAACATTGAAAACTGGAAAGAACGATTGATAACAATTTTAGTAACACCATTTACAACTTGTTCTGCTAGATTGCCTGTTTATGCGATTTTAATTGCCTTAATAATTCCAGAAAAAAGAGTTTTAGGATTCATAAGTTTGCAAGGATTAACCTTGATGGCGTTGTATTTATTAGGATTTGGTGCTGCAATTTTATCGGCATTTTTATTGAATAAATATTTGAAACTCAATTGTAAATCTTATTTTGTTGTTGAAATGCCAAGTTATAAAATTCCGCTACTAAAAAATGTTGCCATCAATGTTTTAGAAAAAACCAAAGCCTTTGTTTTTGGTGCTGGAAAAATCATTTTAGCCCTTTCAATTATTTTATGGTTTTTAGGTTCTCATGGATTAAGTGACGATTTCAAAAATGCCGAAAGTATAATTTCCAAACAAAGTCAAGGTAAAAACATTACATCAGAAGTGTTTGAAAATCAAGTAAATTCTTTCAAATTAGAAAACTCCTATATTGGTTATACTGGAAAAGCCATTGAACCTATTATTAGCCCATTAGGCTATGATTGGAAAATTGGAATTGCCGTAGTAAGTTCGTTTGCTGCTCGAGAAGTTTTCGTAGGAACATTAGCAACAATTTACAGCGTTGGAAGCCATAATGAGGAAGAAGCCACCATAAAAAGTAGAATGTCAGCTGAAGTAAATCCTCAAACAGAAGAAAAAATTTTCAATTTTGCATCTGGAATTTCATTGTTGTTGTTTTATGCTTTTGCCATGCAGTGTATCAGCACTTTAGCCATCGTTAAAAAGGAAACCAATTCATGGAAATGGCCTATAATTCAGCTGGTTTTTATGAGCGGATTTGCTTATCTTTCGGCTTTAATTGCTTATCAAATTTTGAAATAGAATTTAGAGAAAAAATATAATTTTTTAAATTTGTAAACATAAATCAATCTATAATATAATGACCTTTCAAGAAATCCTTGTATATATTGCCCTTTTTATTGCAATTGGATTTTTAATCAAAAAATTCTTTTGGAAAAAACGCACCAAAAAATCAAAACCTTGTGGCGATGATTGTGCGTGTCATTAACCCAAAGCAACATCTAAAGTCATCATCACAATAAATCCGCCAATAAATCCCATAGTGGCAATATCGGTGTTTTTGTCTTGTTGCGTTTCTGGAATCACTTCTTCTACTACCACAAAAATCATGGCTCCAGCGGCAAAAGCCAACGCATAAGGTAATAAAGGTGTAAAAAAAGTAACGGCAACAGCTCCAACAACAGCAGCAATTGGTTCTACTAAAGCAGACGATTGACCATACATAAAACTTTTCCAGCGGCTCATTCCCATTCTTCGCAAAGGCATAGAAACTGCAATTCCTTCAGGGAAATTTTGAATTCCAATTCCAATGGCTAATGTAACTGCTCCAGCAATTGACGCTTCTGGAATTCCAGCCGCAACACCACCAAAAAGAACACCAACCGCTAATCCTTCTGGAATATTGTGCAATGTGATGGCTAAAACCAATAAGGTGGTGCGTTGCCAAGGTGATTTTATGCCTTCTGTTTCTTTGAAATTTATGTGAATATGTGGCAATACTTTGTCTAATCCAAAAATAAATAATGCACCAAGAAAAAAACCAAAAGCAGCAGGAAAAACTTTGATAAATCCTTCGCCTTCACTCATTTCAATTGATGGTGCTAGCAAGCTCCAAAAACTTGCAGCTACCATTACACCACCAGTAAATCCTAGCATTCCGTCTAAAACCACACGGTTCATGTTTTTGAAAAAGAACACAAATGATGCTCCTAATGCAGTTAAAAACCAAGTAAATAATGTGGCATAAAAAGCAGCTAAAATGGGGTCGATGCTTTCAAAAAAATGTATAATTGAATCAAACATAGTTATTATTTTTACAAATTTAGTATAATATTAATTGAAAAAACAAATATTTGATATTTTTGAACATCTGGTTTGCCATTATTGAATATTTAATTTTTGACATGAAGCTATAATAAATTTTATGTTTTCTTTAAAATATAACATCAAAAATCATTGTATCTTTGCCCGATTCCAATCCATTTGGAAAATTTATAATCTAAATTAAAAAAATATGTATCCAGAAGAAATGGTTAAACCCATGCGTGCTGAATTAACAGAAGCGGGTTTTCAAGAATTATATAGTGCAGAAGCAGTAGAAAAGGCTTTAAAAAACGAAGGAACTACTTTGGTTGTAATCAATTCGGTTTGTGGTTGTGCAGCAAGAAATGCACGTCCAGGAGCAAAAATGAGTTTAGATGGTGCCAAAAAACCATCACAATTAGTAACTGTTTTTGCAGGAGTTGACAAAGATGCAGTTGATGCTGCAAGAAAACACATGTTTCCATTTCCTCCATCATCGCCTTGTATGGCATTGTTTAAAGATGGTGAGTTAGTACATATGCTTGAGCGTCATCATATTGAAGGTCGCCCAGCAGAATTAATTGCAGAAAATTTAAAAGACGCTTATAACGAATATTGCTAATCAAATTTTGGTATTTGACGCAACCTTTTCATAATTTTGAATCTTAAAAGAAAAAGAATATGAAAATTATAATGCGAATTTTATTGTTATCTGTTCTTCTACAAAGTTTTCAATGTGATGAAGATGTTATAAACACATCCGATATTACACCACAACAATTAGAAGCAAAAAAACAAGAAATTTTTGACTATATCCATAGTTTTTCTTGTGCAGATGCTTCAAGCTGCAATTCAATAGCTTTTGGAGCAAAACCTTGTGGCGGACCGAGAGAATATTTGGTTTTTCCAAACACTGTAAATTTAACAACCTTAGAAACCATGGTTGATGGATATTATGAATTAGACAATCAATACAATATTCAAACAGGTGCCGTTTCAGATTGTATGGTTGTTAGTCCACCAAATAATATTGCATGTATTGAAGGCGTTTGTACTATAATAGATTAGAATAATATTTTAAATTTTCTGAAAATTGCATTTTTTACTATGCTAGCATACAATAAAAACCACCTAAATATTGGTGGTTTTTTATTTTAAAGTTTACTTTTGTGGAAATTAGTTTATAATGGAGAAAATAGTTTCGTATCCACTTTCGATAGTGTATTACTTCTTTTTTTTACTTTGGTTGGTTATTTTTCATCCTATTCAATGGGTTTGTTTCACTATTTTTGGCTATAATGCGCATCGAATTAGTGTTGCCTATTTGAATTTGTTTTTAGTGAGAACAACTCATATTTTGGGAGCTACTTATCACATCAAAGGATTAGAAAATATTCCAGAAAACAAACCATTAATCATCGTTGCAAATCATCAAAGTTTGCATGATATTACAACTATTATTTGGTTTTTAAGAAAAGTACATCCAAAATTCATTAGCAAAATTGAATTAGGAAAAGGAATCCCAAGTGTTTCCTATAATTTGCGCCATGGTGGATCTGCTTTAATTGACCGAAAAGACCCAAAGCAAGCCTTGCCAGAAATAAAAAAAGTAGCTGAATTAATAAACACTAATAATTACTCGGTGGTAATATTCCCTGAAGGAACTAGAAGCAAAACTGGAATCCCTAAACCTTTCGCTGTTAATGGATTAAAAATGTTATATAAGTTTGCACCCGATGCCTATTTTTTGCCAATTACTATAAATAACTCTTGGAAAATGACTAAATTTGGTAATTTCCCATTAGGCTTAGGCGTAAAATTAGATTTTACAATTCATAAACCAATGAAAATTTCGGACAATAAATTTGAAGAGATTTTCGAAAAAACCGAAAAAATAATCACACAATACATAAAAATATAAAACCATGTCTATACAAAACGTACGATTAGAAGTAATGCAATTCTTAGAAAAGAAAATAGATACTTTTGTCGATGAATATTTAATTCCAGTAGAGAAAATTTGGCAACCTACTGATTTGCTTCCAAATTCTTCTAAAGACACTTTTTTTGAAGAAGTAACAGAACTCCGTGAAATTGCCAAAGATTTACCTTATGATTTTTGGGTAACCTTAGTGGGCGACACAATCACTGAAGAAGCATTGCCCACTTATGAATCTTGGTTGATGGATGTTGAAGGAGTTTCGCAAAAAGGTGAAAATGGCGATAATGGTTGGGCAAAATGGTTGCGTCAATGGACAGGTGAAGAAAACCGTCATGGAGATGTGTTGAACAAATATTTATATCTTTCGGGAAGAGTGAATATGAAAGAAGTTGAAATTACAACACACCATTTAATCAACGATGGTTTTGATCCAGGAACAGGAAGAGATCCCTATAAAAACTTTGTGTTTACTAGTTTTCAAGAATTAGCAACCTATGTTTCACATAATAGAGTGGCACAAATTGCTAAAAATTTTGGTGATAAAAAGTTGTCTAAAATGTGTAATTTAATTGCTGGAGACGAAATGCGTCATCACTTAGCCTATAGCGAATTTGTGAATCAAATTTTTAAAGTTGACCCAAGCGAAATGATGCTTTCCTTTCAATATATGATGAAGAAAAAAATTACGATGCCCGCTCATTTAATTAGAGAAACTGGAGAATGCATTGGAACAGCTTTTGAAAAATTTTCAGAATCAGCACAGCGATTAGGCGTTTATACTGCAATGGATTATGTTGATATTCTGCAAAAATTAAATGTAAAGTGGGAGATTGATAAAATTTGCAATTTAACAGATGAAGCAGAAAAAGCACGTGATTATTTATTGAAATTACCAGCACGAATGGCAAAAATATCAGAAAGAATGGTTGTTTCCTCTGAAACTCAACTTTTTAAATGGGTTGAACCGGTTTTGATAAAATAAAAATTCCAAAAATACTGAACTCAAATGTTTTCCAGTTTGAGTTTTTTATCTGATTAAAAATGAAACTGATAGACAATACCATTCTTTTTGTAAAACAAAAATTATCAAACGCAGAAGGCGGACACGATTGGTTTCATATTGAACGCGTGTATAAAAATGCGTTGCAAATTGCCAAAAAAGAAAATTGCGATTTACAAGTGGTAAAATTAGCCGCATTATTGCACGATATTGCCGATTCAAAATTTCATAATGGTGATGAAAAAATTGGGCCAAAAATAGCACGAGATTTTTTGGAAACCCAAAATGTTTCAGAAGAAATTAGCAATCATGTAATTGCAATTATTGAAAATATTTCGTTTAAAGGAGGCAATTTTGAAAAGCAATTTCACTCAAAAGAATTAGAAATTGTGCAAGATGCAGACCGATTAGATGCGCTTGGAGCAATAGGAATTGCAAGAACTTTCAACTATGGTGGTTTTAAAAACAGGGCAATTTACAATCCAACTATTCCACCAAATTTAGGCATGAATAAGGAGGAATATAAAAATAGTGATGCACCAACTTTGAATCATTTTTATGAAAAGTTATTGCTTTTAAAAGACAAAATGAATACCGAAACTGGGGGGAAATTAGCACAAAAACGCCATGATTTTATGGTAATTTTTTTGGCTCAATTTTATGCCGAATGGGATGGAAAAATTTAATACCTTTTCTGCTTTGAATTTATTGCAATAAAATGCTGTTCCTAAACTGTCTTTAGTAATTTCTTTTTTCAATAATGTAATTACTAATTTTTCAAATTTTAATATATCCTTTTTAAGAACTTCTTCATTTTTAGTAATTTTTCATTTATTTGATTGAAACTCTCGCTAGCTTGTTCAGTTTCTTTTTTACAACTAATTAAAGAAATTACAAACGAAAGGATAATTATTATTTTCAATTTTAATTTACTTGAATTCAATTAAAAAAACCAACTCGCCACAAAAATAGCCGTTATCACACAAATTAAATCTACTAAAAGCATCATTCCTAACGTATAACGGGTGTTTTTTATGTTGACACTTCCAAAATAAACCGCAATAACATAAAATGTTGTTTCTGCACTACATTGAAAAATGCAACTCAATCTTCCTGTTAAAGAATCGGGTCCAAATTGTTTCATTGCATCAATCATGAATCCGCGCGAACCACCAGAACTAAAAGGCCGCAACATTGCCACAGGAAGCGAATCTGTAATTTCTTTTGCAACGCCTAAATGGGAAAATAAAAACGAAATTCCGTAGCTGATATTTTCAAACAAACCGCTATTTCTAAATAATGAAATTGCTACCAACATTCCCATTACATACGGAAAAATGGTTACTCCTGTTTTTAATCCATTGTTTGCTCCTACTACGAATGTGTCAAAAATAGTAGTTTTATTTTCTATGAATTTTTTCTCTTGAATAAACGAAAATACTAAAGTAAATCCAATAATTAAAATCAATAATAATCCAGAAAGATTTGAGGTAAAATAGTTTTTTCCAATTAAATCTAAACTGTTTACATAGAATAACAACCCTACAATTGCACCAATAATTCCCATTAAAACTGCCAATAATGAAGCACTTTTGAAATTTATTTTTTGTTTAATTCCTACTAAAACAAAAGCTGCAATTGTTCCTACAAATGATGTAATAATACACGGCAACATCACATCAGCAGGATTGGCAGCATGTTCGGCAGCTCGATAACCAATAATTGAAGTTGGAATTAGCGTTAAACCCGCTGCGTGCAAACACATGAACATAATTTGGGCATCACTCGCTTTGTCTTTGTCTTCGTTGAGTTCTTGCAAACTTTGCATGGCTTTTAGTCCAAAAGGTGTTGCGGCAGAATCCAAACCTAAAAAATTAGCAGCAAAATTCAAAGTCATATAAGAAATTGATTCGTGATTTTTTGGAATTGACGGGAAAACTTTGGCAAACATTGGACTCAATTTTCGAGCTAATTTTTCGGAAGCTCCAGAAATTATTAGTAATTCCATAATACCACAGAAAAACGATAAATAGGCCATTAACGGCAAAATCAAGTCGAACAAACTACTTTTTGTCATGGGTAATAAACCATCAGCTTTTTGTGTTCCACTGTAGATTTTTACAGTTTGTTTGTTGTAAATATAAGTGGTGTCAACATCTGCAAGATTGAAATTTTTTATAAATATCTTATTTTCAGCTTTTTGCAAACTATCTTGTATCAATTGAGGCACTTCATTCAAATATTTCTCACCTATTAAAAGTGGTTCGCCCTGTTTTCCATTCAACACATAATCAATAGAATAGTATTGCGAAGAAAACAATCCGAAAACAATAAAAAAGATAGACGAAATAAAAATTACTAACCAAAATCTGCTTAAAACCATGTGTTATATTTTTTGTAAATGTAGTAAATCAAATTCAAGTGCAAGTTTAATATAAAATTTTGGTCCCCACAGCTATTAGAGTGGAATTTTTCTTATTGGAATTTATACTTTAAACATGAATAATTTCATCATCAACCAATAAATCTTCTTTGCGAAATCTTAGAAAAATTTGGGCAACCGCAATGACGTCTTTTTCGCAATACGTGATAATTCTATCAATATCATTTTCTACATAATAAACGTGAGCCACTTCGCTACCGTCGATATCATCTTTTGGAGATGGAATTCCGAGTACTTTGGTTAATAATTTTAAAGACGTAAAATGCTTATAATCACCAAATTTCCATAATTCTAAAGTATCTAAATGATTGACTTCCCAGGGTTTTTTTCCAAATAAATTGAGTTTGTTAGGCAAAGCTATTCCGTTGATTATCATTCGTCTGGCAATAAACGGAATATCAAATTCTTTGGCATTATGACCACATAAAATATGTTGCGTTCCGTTGAAACTTGTGTTTAATAAATTTGAAAAATCATTTAAAATTTTCTTCTCATCACCCCAAAAACTAGTTACTCTAAAATTTCGAATATCTGCTTTATTAGCAAAATATCCCACTGAAATGGTAATGATTTTACCAAATTCTGCCCAAATTCCAGCTCGTTCATAAAAATCTTCGGCAGAAACTTCGTCTTTGCGTTGGTATTGGGTTTTGTGTTCCCATAAATAACGTGTTTCTTCGTCTAAAATACCATAATTTTGGTGTTCTGGAACGGTTTCAATGTCTAAAAACAGTATGTTGTTTAAGTTAATTTTTTCAATCATTTTTTTATTGTTAGTAGTTGTTTATAGTTAATCGTTAATTTATTTTCTTCCCACTTCCATCTTCCCACTTCCCTCCTTACTTTTTTCTCAATTTCAACATTTCATACGTTTCTTCTATATAAACGTATAAATCTTCACTGTGTGGATCATAAGAAGTTTGAAC
>Ga0075152_10002685_pt1 | contig 12582 bp, 12 predicted proteins | sample JI61114C2DNA_FD_70964 | JGI IMG/M metagenome (GOLD analysis project Ga0075152, IMG submission 70964) | Wastewater effluent complex algal communities from Wisconsin, to seasonally profile nutrient transformation and Carbon sequestration -... | ecosystem: Engineered > WWTP > Effluent > Algae...
AGATTTTAGAACATGGAAAGATATGATGGTAAAAAATATGAGCCAAAGATTATAACGATACGTGTTCAAAGTTGCGAGTTGAAAGTTAACTCAAAACCCGCAACTCGAAACCCAAAACCCGCAACTTGAAAGATGCTAAGCATAATAGACAAATACATCCTTAAACGCTACTTGGTTACATTCTCCGTAATGTTACTAATGTTTATACCTATTGGGATTATTATTGATGTTTCTGAAAAAATCAATAAAATTCTAGCCAACAAAGTACCTTTTATTGAAGTAGCAAAATACTATTTAGATTTTACGATATATTTTGCCAATCTATTATTTCCAATATTTTTGTTTTTGTCTGTAATTTGGTTTACCTCAAAACTAGCAAACAATACCGAAATTATTGCTATTCTTAGTTCTGGAATATCATTTTCACGTTTTCTAAGACCATTTATTATTGGAGCAACTATAGTTTCATTATTTGCTTTAGTAATGAACATTTTCTTGATGCCAAGTGCAGCAGCTGGATTTAAAAGCTTTAGGTATAAATATTTGAGTAATAATAATGGCATAAATGTAAAGGATAGATCAGATGTTTTTAGACAAACTAGTAAAGACGAATACATTTATGTGAGTAGTTTTAACGATGTGTCAAAAATGGCTTTTTATTTTTCTATGGAAAAATTCAAAGGAGACAAGCTACAATATAAACTCAATGCTAATAAAATTAAGTTTAACCAAAAAGACAGTACCTATACAATATACAATTATACCAAACGAAAAGTAGGTGAGTTTAATGACGTAATTGAAACTGGCGAAAAAAAAGACACTGTTTTTAACTTTGATTTAGACGACTTAACACCAGTAGTTTACATAGCTGAAACTTTACCATTAAATGAACTAAATAAATTCATTGAGAAAGAAAAATCCCGTGGCTCGTCAAACATAAATACGTATTTAGTTGTATTATATAAAAAGTATAGTATTCCAGTTTCGGCTTTTATTTTGACGATTATTGCTGTTTCTGTTTCTTCCATGAAGCGTCGTGGTGGAATGGGAATGAATCTAGCAATAGGAATTATTTTGGCATTTGCTTTTGTGTTTTTAGATAAAGTTTTTGGAGTTCTTGCCGAAGCTTCAACTGCGCCACCATTATTAGCCGTTTGGACACCAAATATTCTCTTTGGTATTCTTGCTATTTTCCTTTTACGAAATGCTAAGCGATAATACAAAAAGTTATCTTCACCTTCATTTGATAGTATTCATTTGGGGATTTACAGCCATTTTAGGTGCTTTAATCACTTTAGATGCTTTGCCATTAGTTTGGTTTCGAATGCTTTTTGCTGTTGGATTTATTGCTATCTATATTTTTTTCAAAAAGTTACCTTTAAAAATTCCTCCAAAAGCTGTCATTCAATTTCTTTTCGCCGGTTTAATCATTGCTTTACATTGGTTTACATTTTTTAAAGCTATTAAAGTGTCAAATGTTTCTATAACACTAGCTTGTTTATCAACTGGGGCATTTTTTACATCATTACTCGAACCAATTTTATATGGAAAAAAAGTAGTTTGGTATGAAGTTTTTTTTGGAGTACTTGTCGTTATTGGTTTGTATATCATTTTTAACGTGGAAGTTAATTTTTGGAATGGAATTATTTTAGCGCTAACTTCTGCCTTTCTTTCCGCGCTTTTTGCTGTAATCAACAGTAAATTTGTTAAAACCTATGACGCAACAATTATTTCATTTTATGAACTTAGTGGCGGTGTAATTTTCTTTTCATTTTTATTACTTTTTGGAAACAGTTTTACACCAGATTTTTTTCGATTATCATCAAATGATTTGATGTATTTATTCATTCTAAGTTCTGTTTGTACAGCTTATGCTTTCATTGCATCAACTGCTGTTATGAAGTTTTTAAGTCCATATACAGTAATGTTAACTATTAATTTAGAACCTATTTACGGAATAATTTTAGCCGTACTTATTTTTAAAGATAAAGAACAAATGAGTTTTGATTTCTATCTTGGCGCAATGCTAATTTTATTGACTGTACTACTGAATGTTATCATCAAAAGTCGAAAAAAATCACTTTCATAACATCAGCGAAATTCTTTTTTGTTCACAATAAATCTATCTAAATTGCTTTTTATCACAATAGAATATTTTATATTTGCTATTCGATTAAACAAAACTAACTACCTATGGAATACTTAGATTTTGAACTTCCTATCAAAGAATTGGAAGATCAACTCGATAAATGTCAAATAATTGGTTCAGAATCAAATGTTGACGTTACTGCAACTTGCAAACAAATCGAGAAAAAACTAGAAGAAACCAAAAAAAAAATATATAAAAACCTAACAGCTTGGCAAAGAGTTCAATTATCTCGCCATCCAAATAGACCTTATACTTTAGAGCACATAACTAACTTAACTAAAGGAACATTTTTAGAGCTTTTTGGGGACAGAAATTTCAAAGATGATAAAGCAATGGTTGGTGGTTTAGGAAGAATTGACGGTCAGTCATTTATGCTTATTGGACAACAAAAAGGAATCAATACAAAAATGCGTCAGTTGCGTAATTTTGGTATGGCAAATCCAGAAGGTTATAGAAAAGCACTTCGATTGATGAAAATGGCAGAAAAATTTAATATTCCTGTTGTAACATTAATCGATACTCCTGGAGCTTATCCTGGTTTAGAAGCTGAAGAACGCGGACAAGGTGAAGCAATTGCAAGAAACATTCTAGAAATGGTTCGCTTAAAAGTTCCTGTTATTTGTGTAATTATTGGAGAAGGTGCTTCTGGTGGAGCATTAGGAATTGGCGTTGGAGATAGAGTTTTAATGATGGAAAACACTTGGTATTCTGTAATTTCTCCAGAATCTTGTTCATCAATTCTTTGGAAAAGCTGGGAATATAAAGAACAAGCAGCTGAAGCGTTGAAATTGACTTCTGCTGACATGAAAAAACTAAAATTAGTTGATGATATTATTCCAGAACCACTTGGTGGAGCACATTATGATAAAGAAACAACTTTTAAAACCGTTGAACAATATATCATGAAAGCGTTTAACGAATTAAAAGATTTATCAACAGAAGAATTAGTTGCGCAAAGGATGGACAAATACAGCAAGATGGGCGAATATAAGGAGTAAAATCGTATAAAATAGTTTAATCCGTCTCGTCAATAACGAGGCGGTTTTTTTATGGTTATTAACAAAAAAACCAAACTTATAAACATTCGTTTTGAATAACTCAAACCTATTTTTTTATATAAAATACTTACTTTCGCTTCATGGAAAATCTCAGAAATATTAACCCAATAAAAGTAGATAAAACTACGATTATCAATTTAGAAAAAGGCAAACTTCCGCCACAAGCGCTAGACCTTGAAGAAGCAGTATTAGGTGCGATGATGATTGATAAAAAAGGAGTTGATGAAGTTATAGATATCCTTCAACCTGATGCTTTTTATAAAGAAGGACACAAACATATTTTTGAAGCCATTTTCCAGTTATTCACAGATTCGCAACCTATTGATTTGTTAACAGTTTCGGCTCAATTAAAAAAGAGCGGAAAACTAGACTTGGCTGGTGGTGATTTTTATTTAATTCAGCTTACGCAAAAGATTTCTTCATCTGCTCATATTGAGTTTCACTCTAGAATTATTTTGCAGAAATTTATTCAAAGAAGTTTAATAAAAATTTCATCCGAAATCATAGAAGAATCATACGATGAATCAACAGATGTATTCGATTTATTAGACAAAGCAGAATCTAAACTCTACGAAGTTACGCAAGGAAATATCAAAAGAAGTTCTGAAACTGCTCAAAGTTTAGTTATCCAAGCCAAAAAACGAATTGAAGAAATTGCCAATAAAGAAGGATTAAGCGGAATTGCAACTGGTTTTGAAAAACTGGACAAAGTAACTTCGGGTTGGCAACCTTCCGATTTGGTTATTATTGCGGCAAGACCAGGTATGGGAAAAACGGCATTCGTACTTTCGATGGCTCGAAACGTTGCTATAGATTTTGGTCATCCGGTCGCTTTGTTTTCTCTTGAAATGTCTTCTGTTCAGTTAATTACACGTTTAATTTCATCAGAAACAGGTTTGTCTTCGGAAAAATTAAGAACAGGAAAATTAGAAAAACACGAATGGGAACAGCTTTCTACAAAAGTTAAAAATTTAGAAAAAGCGCCATTGTTTATTGACGATACACCATCGCTTTCTATTTTTGATTTACGAGCAAAAGCAAGACGATTATCATCGCAACACGGCATTAAATTAATCATTGTCGATTATCTTCAGTTGATGACTGCTGGTGGAAGCAACGGAAAAGGTGGAGGAAATCGTGAGCAAGAAATCTCAACTATTTCAAGAAATTTAAAAGCATTAGCAAAAGAATTAGAAGTTCCAGTAATTGCATTATCACAGTTATCGCGTGCTGTTGAAACACGTGGCTCAAGTAAAAGACCTTTGCTTTCTGACCTTCGTGAATCGGGAGCAATTGAGCAAGATGCTGATATTGTATCGTTTATCTATCGTCCGGAATATTATAAAATTGATGAATGGGATGATGATGAACATACACCAACTGAAGGTCAAGCAGAATTTATCATTGCAAAACACAGAAATGGTTCATTAGAAAATGTAAGATTAAAATTCATTGGTCATTTAGGGAAATTTGATAATCTTGAAGATTTTGGAAGTTCTTATAATGATTTACCATCACGTATGAATATGGATGATAATCCGTTTACTACGAAGAATTTGCCATCTCCAAATGAAGCTTTTGGAAGTAGTGCAAACAATCAAGATGATGATAGCGATGTACCATTTTAATGGACTACGTAAAACTACCTAATTTTAAATAAAAAAGTTTAAAGTTTACTCTATTTGTTCTATTTTTATAATTCAAATACTAACAAATAGAATTATGTCTCAAAACACTTTAGATTTAGCTACAGCTCAAGAATGGGCTGCACTTTACAGAGAAAAAAACCCAAATTCAGTTATTGCTTATTTAATTCCTGGTATCGATTTCACTCAATTAATAGAACAAGCAAATGTCGAAAACATCAGAGCTTATGTTGGAATTGATCCAGAATCGGGTTTACAAAAACTTATGCTTGTTGGTGTTGATGCCAAAGGGAATGATTTAATTAGCGAAAAAGATAAAGACTATATCTACGATTTTACGCAACCTTGTCCTGATAAATGTGATATAGAAAGTCCTTTATTTAATTTGAAATGATAAAATTAGTATCTGAGATTTTTGCAGATATTGGTTATTTATTGTTGTTGATCAACTGTATATTATTAGGAAAAAATATTTTAAAAAAAGCAAAACCTTACAAAGTTTTTTTTGCTTATAACCTTACCATGTTCATCATTCAGATGACTTCGAAGGTTTTATTTACTCTAAAAATGAACAATCTTTTTTTGTCGCATTTTTACTTTGTTTTTCAGTTTTTGCTACTCAGTTATTTCTATTATGTATTGCTAGAAGTGCAGTTTCAGAGAAAAATTATAAGAATAGCATTGCCAACAACATTACTTCTGTTATCCATTCACTATGCAATAGAACCAGAGCTTTTTTTTGCATTTAATTTGTTTGAAGTATTCATTTCTACTTTACCAATAGTAGTCTTTGCGGTATTTCATTTATATAATTTATTAAACAAGGAACACTATTTTTATTATACAACTATTGGATTACTCATATATCTATATGGAAGCACATTTTTGTTTTTATCCTATGATTTAATTATGATTGTAGGTGATAAACAGACTGGAAAATATACATGGTTTTTCAACATCTGTCTTTATGTAGTTTATCAATTATTTATACTTAAAGATTTATTAAAACAAAGAAAGAATGGAATCAGAACTTGAAATTATTAAAGTGTTTACATTTACTTTTTTTGCTTTCATAGCGATGGCTTTGGTATTAATACTTTTTTTTTATTACTCGAGAAAAAAGATAGTAGCACAACAACTTGAAACTAAAAACTTAGAAATAGCACATCAAAAGCAAATGCTTCAAACGGTAATTCAAACACAGGAAACTGAAAGAGAGCGAATTGCCCGTGATTTGCATGACGGAATAAGTTCAAAACTAAATGTAGTTTCCTTGAACAGTCATTTGCTTAAAACTCCTAATCTTTCTGTTGCTGAAATCGAAGATATTACCAATAATATTAATGATTTGACTTCAAAAGCATTAGAGAATTCGAGGCAAATTGCACATGATTTATTTCCGCCAGTTTTTGATAAATTTGGTCTAAAAGCTGGAATTGAAGAGTTAATAGTAGAGTTTAAATCAACCAATAAATTTGAAGTTTCATTTTCTAACGAATTAAACTTAGATTTGCTTACTAAAGAGCAACAATTGAATTTTTTCAGAATTATTCAGGAATTATTGAATAATACTTTAAAATATGCTCAGGCAAAAAAAGTTTCAATTAAATTCATGCGATTGAGTAAATTCAATGCCTTGATTTATAAAGATGATGGAATTGGTTTTAAAAATTCAAATGTCAAAAAAGGAATGGGTTTAACCAATATTGAAAGTAGAGTTAGCTTTTTAAAAGCAAATTATTTAATAAAAACGTCGCCAAATAACGGTTTTGAAATAAACATTACGTTTTAATATGACAGAAAAAAATATTAAGATTGTTTTAGCCGATGATGAGGAATTGTTCCGAAAAGGAATTTATTTCCTTTTACAACGAGAACCAAACATCGAAATTATTTTTGAAGCTGCCAATGGCAATCAGTTAATGGATTTTTTAAAAAACAATTCAAAGCATCCCGATATTATTTTGATGGATTTAAAAATGCCATTGCTCAATGGAGTAGAAGCAACAAAATTAATCACCCAACAGTTTCCTGATATAAAAATCATTGCTTTAACAAGTTATAACACCAAGTCGTTCATTGTTAATATGATAGAGATTGGAGCTTCTTCATTTTTAGTAAAAAATTCTACACCACAAGAAATGATTTTGACCATTAATGAAGTAATAAACAAAGGATTTTATTATAACGAAAGCGTGATGAAAGTTTTGACCGAAGTAAATTCGTCGTCAAGCCGAAAAAGTATCTTTTTTAAACAAGAAGAACTGACTACTAGAGAAAGAGAAGTTCTTGAACTCATTTGTAATCAGCTTAGTACTGCTGAAATTGCTGAAAAACTTTTTATTAGTCCAAGAACAGTAGAAACACATCGAACAACTCTTTTGATTAAAACAGGTTCACAAAATATAGCTGGATTAGTTGTTTATGCAATTCAAAATAAAATTGTAATTATATAAAAAAGCGCGAGGTCAATTCCCATCGTCCTCGCGCCAAATAATCATGAGGAAGTCTCAATCCTCTGATATGAATTTTAAAGCAACAATAATTGTTATTACTAAATATATTGCAAACGATAACAATGCAATTTTTTGATGTGGCGGCAAGTTTTTCATTCTTCTTATCATATTAAATTGTAAAAATTTGTGTCATTTAACTGTTTCAAAAATAGCAATTGGAATTTTCTTGTATCTACGTATTTATACGTATTTTTAGTTTTATTTTTTTAACAAAAATTTTTCTCAGAAAGTCACTTAAAATGGTATCTTCGTTTAAATAATCATTACTAAAATGAAGTTTTATAAAAATATATTATTACTGTTTTTACTGTTGATTTCAGTTTCAGCAAAGGCAAATTTCATTTTATTGCCAATGGACGAAGCGTCTCAAAAAAATCATCTAAAAGCATATGGAATAACTTATTGGGCTTTGGATAAACAATACAAAGCCAGTTGGTTGCTCAATTATCGTGGCGGTTCATTTCTTTTGCCCGATGCACCCGAAATTAGAAAAGAATGTCAAATTCGAGGTGTCAGTTTTGAACCTATTTCTGATGCGGAAGCCAATCAAATTTTTGAAGAAATTGCTTCTCCATCACAAAATATGGAAACCGTTGTTTTAGAAAAAGCACCAAAAGTTGCTGTTTATACGCCAAAAGGAAAACAACCTTGGGATGATGCAGTAACAATGGTTTTAACTTATGCCGAAATTCCTTTTACACCAATTTATGACGAAGAAGTACTTTCAGACCAATTGATTTTGTATGATTGGTTGCATTTGCACCACGAAGATTTCTCTGGTCAGTATGGTAAGTTTTTTGGAGCTTATCGAAATGCACCATGGTATATTGAACAAAAGCGAGACGCCGAAGCACTTGCCAATAAATTAGGTTTTGCTAAAGTTTCTGAAGAAAAATTGGCTGTAGCCAAAAAGATTAGAGACTTTGTAATTGGCGGCGGATTTATGTTTGCCATGTGTTCTGCAACCGATAGTTTTGATATTGCTTTGTCTGCCGAAGGTGTTGATATTTGCGAACCGATGTTTGATGGCGATAACAGCGAAGCCAATTACCAATCCAAAATAGATTATTCACGAACGTTTGCTTTCAAGGATTTTATTTTAGAAAGACGACCTGAAAAATATGAATTCTCGGATATTGATACTACCGAAAAACGTCGAATTCCGATGGAGAAAGATTATTTCACTTTAATGGAATTTTCAGCAAAATGGGATGTAATTCCAAGTATGTTGTGTCAAAATCATACGCAATTGGTTAAAGGTTTTATGGGACAAACCACCGCTTTTGATAGAAGTTTAGTGAAAACAAATGTCTTGGTTTTGGGCGAAAATCAATTAAATGAAGAAGCACGATACATTCACGGTCAACGTGGAAAAGGTTTCTTTACGTTTTTTGGCGGTCATGATCCCGAAGATTATCAACACAGAGTAGGTGATGAGCCAACCGTTTTAGACTTGCATCCAACCTCACCAGGATTTCGCTTGATTTTGAATAATGTGTTATTTCCTGCGGCAAAAAAGAAACCGCAGAAGACTTAGGACTCAAAATGACTAATTAGCTAATACATTAATTCTTAGTTATTATATATTGTAAAATTTTTAAACTGGATTTTTTTGTAATTTTATATAGATAATTATGTTTTTGATTAAATATTTATATATTTGATGAGTTAATATTTAGATAAAAGATATTTTTATTGACTAATTAAAACTAATTTTGCACAGAATTTAATGGGTTTTTTAAAAGCAAAATCTGAAGATAATATTTCTTCAGCTAAAGAGTTGATTGAATTAAAATACTATGGTTCGAGCGTACATTGTTCTTATTATGGTAGTTTTCAGTATATGAAGTTTGCTTTGAGAAAATATAAAAACACTTCCTATGAGAAAATCGAGGCAGATTGTTTAGGTCATAGATCAGGTACGCATGGTTATATATACGATAATATTTTACTAGCATTGAGAAGTAAAATTCAGGATAGTAGAGATTATGTATATATAAAGAGAATAGCAAAGGACTTAAAAACATTTAGAATAAACTCAGATTATTTTAATATTAAAATTTCTTTAGATGATGCCGAAAAAAGCATTAAATTTAGTGAAGAAATAATTACCTCAATTAAAAAAAATATCCCTTAATGACTTCAATAGATTTTATAATCAACGAATTAAAAAGTTTACACAACAAATTCACTAGCTCAAATATCAGATATGAGTTTAGTAATTCATCTAATACTCATTTAATTGAGGTTACACCACTAGAATTTTATAATAGTGACAGTTATATGGAGTGTGAATTAGATTTGGAGGATAATTTTTTTAGAAATTATCCATCTGAGGATTTGATATTTATATCAGATCAATCACTAAGTAAAATTACAAACCCAATTTTTGAAATTTTTTGTGAAAAAGTTGGAGGTTTTAGAACTGATTTTATTGTATTTCCATCATCTGATTTTAACTTTTGTCAAAGTGATTATGAAGTTATGGATGAAAATAATTATGCTTTAGCTGCTTAACAATGAGTGATTTATCTAAATTTCAATTTAAAGGTTATAGAATCAGTAAGTCTTTGATAGAGCTTCAAGAGGATTCTAATTTTGAAAATATTAAAATTGGTTTTAAAGTTTCTGGGTTAGTTCATCAGAAGGAGGAACTATATTTTTTAAACTTATTGGTAAATATTACCAATGAAGAGAAAGATTTAAAAATTCAAGTTGAAGCGATTGGGAAGTTTAAGTTTGAACCTGTAGAAAAAATTGAAGATATAAGTTCGTTTTTTTATATTAATTCCTCAGCAATTTTATTTCCTTACATTAGGGCTTATGTTTCTACTTTGACAAATCTTTCTGGGAATAGAAGTATAACACTTCCAACAATGAATCTTACAAATCTCGCTGAAGAGTTAAAATCTAATACTAAAATAGTTTAATAAACTATATATTTAATAATAAAATGACCTCAATGAAATGAGGTTTTTTTTAATATGCAAAACTCTTTTTTTTAGCCCTGATAGTAGTGGAAATCCTTTTAAAAAAATGCCGTTTTTTTCAAACGGCATTTTTTTAAAAGATTGAAACGGATAGCAGGAATCAGCTCCAAATAAAATTACTTATTATATTCAATTACGTAGTTCAATACTTTTTGGATTAGATGAACTCGATCTCTTCCTAAAACGTTGTGTTTGTGCATTGGGTAAGGGAAATAATCGATTTGTTTTCCTAATTCGACAAACTTTTTAACCAACGCTAAATTGTGTTGTTCTACCACAACATCGTCGTTTGTTCCGTGAATTAAAAGCAGTTTTCCTTTTAAATCTTTGGCATAATTGGTTACGTTGGCTTCGTCAAATCCTTTTTGGTTTTCGGCTGGCGTATCCATATAGCGTTCGCCATACATGATTTCATACCATTTCCAATCGATAACTGGTCCGCCAGCAACACCAACTTTAAAAGCATCGGGTTTTCTAGTCATTAACGAAGTTGTCATAAATCCGCCGTAACTCCAACCGTGAACCGCAAGACGATTTCCGTCAACATAAGACAATGATTTTAAGTATTCTACACCTTTCATTTGGTCGTCGATTTCGTTGTTTCCTAGTTTGGCATGAATTACGCTTTCAAAGGCAAATCCGCGATTGTCTGAACCGCGATTGTCAACGGTAAATACTAAATAACCTTGTTCTGCCATCCAATACATCCAAAGATTTGCGCCATCCAAATAGGAATTGGTAATCATTTGCGCATGCGGTCCGCCATAAACGTACACTAAAACCGGATATTTTTTAGTAGCGTCAAAATTGCTTGGTTTGATTAAACGCGTGTATAAATCGGTTGTTCCGTCGGCAGCTTTTATGGTTTTGATTTCGGCAGTTCCAATTTCATAACCTTCGTATTTGTTTTTGCTTTCTAATAACGTTTTTGCTTTTAGATTTTTGTCATAAAATAATGATTTTGAAGGTGTTGAATGATTGGAATATTCGTCAAAAAACCAATTTCCATCCGTTGAAATTACTACGTTATGAACGCCTTCGTCTTTGGTAATCAAAGTTTGTTTTCCTTTTAAATCAATTTTGTAAGCCAACATATTTATGCCTTTTTCGCCCGTTGCTTTGAAATAAATTTCGGTTCCAGCTGGATTTGCTCCGATGATTTCACGAGTTGGGAATTTATTAGCAGTCAATTGTTTGATTAATTTTCCGTCGATAGAATAGTAGTAAAGATTGTTAAATCCGTCTTTTTCGGAAATCCAAATGAAGTTATTCGATTTGCTGTTTGGGAAAAATGCAACATGTTCTGGTTCAACCCATTTTGAATTTTTTTCGTTGAAAAGTGTTCTTACGAAATTTCCTGTGGCAGTTTCGTATAAATTCAAATCCATATCGTTTTGACCACGATTTAACTCGGCAATTAAAACAAATTTTTCATCAGGAGTGAAAGCTAAATTCGTCACATAATCCTCAACATTGTTTTTTGGTGCAATAAAAACCGTTTTTCCTGTTGCTACATTGTAAATTCCAACTCTTGGTTTTTCTGATTTTTGACCAATCATTGGGTATTTTATGTTGACTAATTTCCCTGGAGTTTCGTTAATGTCTAACAATGGATAATCGGCAACATCAGTTTCATCTTTTTGATAAAAAGCTAAATATGATGCGTTTGGCGACCAAAATATTCCACCTGCAATTCCAAATTCATTTCTAGAAATCGATTGTCCTGAAACGATATTTTTATCAGAATTATTGGTAACAGCAATTTTTTCTTTCTTGTCGTTTATAAAAAACAAATTATTTCCTTCGGTAAACGCTAGGTTTTTGTATGAACTATCAAAAGTTTGATTTTCTCCATTTTCTGGAGATTCAACAATGCTTTTCCCTGATTTTGTTGTCAAGTTATAACTGTATGATTTTCCGTTTTCGGTAACCAAAATCGTATTGGTATCCATCCATTGAACTCCAAAAAAGTTTTTTAATTTGGTTCCTAATGCTGCGTTTATATCCGCTAAAGTGGTTAATTCAGATGTTTTAGCATCAGCTGTTGTTGCGGTCATCATTTTGGTCCAAGCATCAGTGTAATACACATATTTGTTGGAGTTTGGTATCCATTGAAAACCGGTTAGTTTGTCCGCGCCAAATTTTCTTCCTTGTTGAAGAACCGATTCTTCAAGGGTGATTTTTTTTAGTTGTGCAAAAGATTGAACACCTAAAAATAAGCTT
>Ga0075152_10002687_pt1 | contig 12577 bp, 11 predicted proteins | sample JI61114C2DNA_FD_70964 | JGI IMG/M metagenome (GOLD analysis project Ga0075152, IMG submission 70964) | Wastewater effluent complex algal communities from Wisconsin, to seasonally profile nutrient transformation and Carbon sequestration -... | ecosystem: Engineered > WWTP > Effluent > Algae...
GTTTTTTAAACAAAAACCTGAATGCAGATATCCAGGATATGTTATTTTTTATTAAGTAGTATCCTGTTACTGATAACAGGCTGTACAACGGTTCATCAGCAGATGCAGCCGGTAACAGCGGATTTCCGGAAGCTGCAGCAATTCAAACCCGTTTTCACCGTTGCATTGTATAACACGCAGGTAGATGTTGCCGGAAACCACCTGAGTGGTTTATTGCTCATTAAAAGAATGCCCGACAGTTCGCTGCGGATGCTGTTTTCTAATGAAATGGGTTTTAAATTCTTTGATTTTGAGTTTGGGGCAGACGGAAAGTTTAAAGTTCATTCCGTAATCAAACAGATGAACAGGAAAGCTGTTTTAAAAACACTGAAAAACGACCTGGCACTGATACTCATGGAACGCATGGATATTTCAACAGCATTTGCAAGAAAGAATAATGGATTGCTTTACCATATTTTTCCGCAAAAAAAGGGTTATCATTATTATATTACAGACAGTTCCGGTAATGAGCTGGTGAGGCTGGAAAGGGCTTCTGGTAAAAAAATAATTGCTGAAACCGTGATGTTGAATTATATAAACGGCATACCGGATACCATCGGTATTTCGCATAAGACTTTTGAATTTAATATTGGCTTAAAAAGAATAGAACGATAATGCTGCTAAACAGTTTTTTTGAGATAAGTAATTTACAGGCTAACGGACCTGATATAACGGCAACGCTTACCATCAACCGGGAGCATGAAATATTTATAGGCCATTTTCCCGGCCAGCCTGTAGTACCGGGTGTTTGTATGATGCAGATGATTAAAGAGATCATGGAACAGGTTACCGGTAAAAAAATGAATTTAGTTAAAGCACATGACATGAAATTCCTGGCCGTGATTGATCCTTCCGTAAATAATTGTATAAATGCCGTATTGAAGTTTTCACAGGATGAAAAAGGGATTGTTTCAGTAACAGCAACGCTAACAAAAGATGAAACACTGCATTTTAAATTTAAAGGGCAGTTTGATTTTCTGTAACATGTTTAACTTCACTTGTAGTATCATAAACCGGATGTTTTTCCGGCATCAGCCAGTTGATGAGATCAAGTGCCGGACCTGTCATGAATGTAGTAACAAGAGCCATTAAAACCATCATGGCAAATATTTCCGGGGATAATATACCCAGGTCATAACCGATATTCAGCACGATCAGTTGCATGAGTCCGCGTGTGTTCATCAGCACACCGATAGAAAGGCTGTCTTTCCAGCTTTGTCCCACCATCCTGGCTGCAAGTGCACTTCCGCCGAATTTGCCGGCAAGCGCTACAAGTAAGATCCATCCGAAAGTTATCCATAAATGTGCTTCATTCAATAAACCGATCTGTGTGCGTAATCCGGTAATTACAAAAAAGAGCGGCAATAGCAATATGATACTCACATCTTCAATTTTTTCAATAACGATCTTTCTGAAATTAATGCTGGAAGGCATGATAACGCCGGCTATGAATGCACCAAAAAGGGCATGAATGCCAATAACAGAAGTGAGGTAAGCAGATACGATCAGTATCATAAAAATAAATGCAATGATGGGTGTCTGCATTTTTTTTCTGCTTGTATAAATATGTCCGAGCTTTTCTAGCATAGGCCTTACAGCTTTCAGCATCAGAAATACAAAAGCAACAGATAATGCAATGGTATAAAGTGCACTGAAAGATGAACCGGATTTTACCAGGGCAATCACAGCGGCTAGTATACACCATGCCGTTAGGTCATCTGCAGCGGCACAGGTTAATGCCATAGCACCCAGCCTTGACCGGGTTAGTCCTTTTTCATGCAGTATCCTGGCAAGTACGGGAAATGCAGTTATGCTCATGGCAATACCCATGAATAAGGAAAAAGATAAAAAGGATATACCTTCCGGGGCATATTCATTGTAAATGAAATAGGCAAGACCCATTCCCAGCGTATAGGGTATGATGATACTGGCATGGCTGATAATAACGGCACCGTATGCCTGTTTTCCTATCGCTTTCAGGTCAAGTTCCATTCCTATGATGAACATAAAAAGTATCAGGCCAATCTGGCTGATGAACTGAAGGGTAGACAGTGAGGCCGCAGGGAACAAAAATTCATTGATGCCAGGAAAATATGATCCGATAATGGATGGCCCTAAAATGATTCCTGCAACAATTTCACCGATCACGGCAGGCTGCCCGATTTTTTTGAACAGGAAACCAAATAAACGTGCAAATGCAATGATAACAATTATTTGAAGCAGCAATACTGTCAATGGTTCGGTTAAATTATGGGAAAATGAATCCGTGAAAACAGTAAAGCTATTGCCGGGAGATTCCTTTGCCTGCTTCTGACTTTCCTGTAAGCTGATTGGTTGCAGGAAATGTCCTTTTTCTATGATCCAGTATATCACAAGTCCCAGGCCGGCAACTATAACCAAATAAAAAAGGGAACTCCATTTCTTTTTCATGCGATGCTGCAAATTTAACCGATATTTTCTGTTACACCGTTTCCGGTTAAAATGAGTAGTTGGAATAAAGTTATCAGTTTTTTTTGAATTGAATTATTTTATTAAATCAATGTAAAATTTGTTTTAAAACAGGGGATTAAGATACATTTGTACATGATCTTTGTTTAAAATTGAAAACAAACTGATTTGCTGGTTTATATTATTTAAAATTATGTTTATGAAAAGGTTAAGTTTGATTTTTTTAATGGTATTAAGCGCCTGCCTGGCAAAGGGCCAGTTTTTACAGATAACGGAAGGGCCTTTATTTCCTGCACCGAAAAATGGCATTGCAAAGATTCTGCAAATGAAGAACGGGAGCACCTTTTTTTTACACATAGATTTTGCAAGCGGTATCAATGCACAGGTTTATGAACCGGTGTACAGGGGTAAAACAGAAACTCAATTTGAACCTGCAAAGTTTAAACTCAGATCAGGAAAAGTAGAAGGCATTTTTGAAACAAATGGAGATGTGGTTTTAATGTTCAGTGATACTGGTAACAATGAAACGGCATTATACCGGCTGGTAGTTGACGGGAAGTCGGCAACATTGAAGAATGAAGAAAAAATTGCATCGGTAAAAAAAATAGCCCTTAGGAATGATAATACAGAATCATCTGCTGATAACCTGCCTGAATTAGCTGTTAGCAAAGATGCCACAGACGGGAATTATGCAGTGGCATTTTTCAACAACAACTTATCCGATACAAGTAAAAGAATTGAGGTCATTTTGTATGGGAATGATAACAGGGAAATAAACAGGGCTTTTTATTTAGCCAAAAAAGAGAAGTATAAATATATTAAGTATATCGACATGGCTGTAATAGGGCCAGATAAAGTTGCAGCATTGCTTTATGGCTATAACCGCCAAGCATCAGGTGAAAAGACCGGTGAGATGATATTAGCCACTCTTGAAAAAGGGGCTTCATCATTAAAAATAAGTGAACTTAATTATTCTAATGACCTGGTACCTGAGAACGGGATTGTACGTTATGAAAAAATATTCAACCAGTTATTAGTACTTACAACGGCAAGGGTTAAAAGTGATACCAACAAACTGAGAAATTACCTGGGTTATATAAACCTTGCTTCCAGGGAACTAAACACAAATACGGTAATAGGCCCTGGAGAAAAAGTAAAGTTGAAATACACTGAATTAAATGGCAAAAAAGCAGTTTACAAAGCTGTTCCACAAAACATTTTACTGAATGAAGACAGGTCTTATACAATTATATTTGAAGAAATGGAAACAGAAACCAAAAATGGAGCTGTCAGCCATTCAATTATCAGGAATACTTCTATCGTTAATTATAACCCGGAAGGGGAGGTTACTGATGCCTATTTTATTCCTTTGGAACATCATGTGACGGGTATACCAGTTATTCCCTTTTATCTGTCGCAGCAGAATATTCTTGGCCAACAACTCTTTAACAATGCCCAATACAGTTTAAGTAAATACATTACAGACGGGCACAATAGTTTTTTGCTTTTAAATGATAAACAAGTTAATGCAAAAGGAGGTTCGTTAAATAAAATTGAACCATTTAAAGATATGACAGGTACTGATGCTTTTTTTTGCAGGCTTTCAGGGAAAGAAATATCACCGGAACTACAATATGTATTTGGAAAATCTATTAGTGATGAAGAACGCAAACTTGCTTTATTTTCTGTTTCAGATTATGATAGGGCAAATAATTTACTTGTTTTATTGAAGCAGGATAAAGAAAATGGCCGTTCTGGTGTAAAACTGGTTTGGTTACAGCCTTAAACTATAATGAACTAATTGCAGATATCCAGGTATATCCCGGGTAAATTCATTAAACAGCTTATTATTAAAAATTTTAAATACATTATCTTCGGAAGCAACAGTATGAAAGAATTTGACAGTATCATCATTGGTTCCGGTGCAGGTGGTTTAACCGCTGCACTTTGTCTTGCAAGGGCCGGGCAAAAAGTTGCAGTAATAGAACAGCATTATGTGCCCGGTGGTTGGTGCCACAGTTTTTATATTGACGGGCACCGGTTTAGTCCTGGCGTTCATTATATAGGTTCAGTGGCTGAAGGACAGTCTACGAGCAAATTATATGAAGGACTTGGTATTGCAAATGACCTTGTTTTTTTCAGGATGAACCCAAATGGCTATGAGCATTGCTGGATAGGCGATCATCGCATTGACATGCCTGCCGGTTCAGAGAACCTCTTTCATGCATTGGCAGAAAAATTTCCCAAAGAAAAAAAAGGACTCCGTAAATATATCGACCTTGTTAAAAAGGTAAGTACGGAAATTCAACTGATCCCCAAAATGAATGGCTTTTGGGACAATCTTACTATTGCTTATCGTACCCGTCATTTGGGAAAATATGGTTTATTCAGCCTGAAAAGGGTTATTGGATGGCATATTAAAGACCCTTTGCTGCAAAAGGTTTTGAACATACAATGCGGCGATCATGGCCTACCTCCGGCAAAAACCAGTTTTCCGCTCCATTGCGCTTTGATGGACCATTACCTGGAAGGTGGTTATTATCCCATGGGTGGCGGGGCAGCCATAGTAAAGGCTTTAACAAAAGCAATAAAAAATTATGCTGGTGAAATTCGTACAGGCGTTGGCGTTAAGCGAATACTTGTTGACCAGAAAAACGGGAGCAAAAAATTTCATGCTTCCGGTGTAGAACTGCAAAATGGTGAAATAATTAGGGCTAAACAGGTTATTTCAAATACCGATCCCGGTAAAACATACGACATGGTTGGAGCCGGTTACCTGAGTAAAAAATTACAGGATAAACTGGCTAAAACCCGTTATTCACTTACTTCACTGATGTTCTTTATAACTGTTGATATGGATCTTCGTGAAACAGGCCTCGATTCCGGAAATATCTGGATGATGCCGGACCGTGACCTGGATGACCTGTACAATGAACTTACATCTGTTAACCTGCTGGAGAAAGAAGATTATGCCACTTTATTCATCAGTTGTTCATCAATTAAAGACCCCACCAGTTTTAACGGAAAAGAACATACGCTTGAAGTAGTTACATTTATCGGTTATGATCTTTTTAAATCCGCTTTACCTAACGGTGAAGGATATACGGAAGCATATACAGATTTAAAAAATAAACTTTGTGAAAAATTGATAAAAAACCTCTCCAAGGCTATTCCGGGAATAAGGGAAAATATCATTCAAATGGAAATGGGTACGCCTACAACCAATGAATTTTATATCAACGGAACCAATGGTAATGTGTATGGAACGGAGAAAGGTTTTATGCAGACAGGCCCTTTTTCATTTGCTGCCAAAACTGAAATTGACAACCTGTATATGTGCGGAGCCAGTATCATGGCACATGGTGTAGCCGGATCCGGATATTCGGGTGTAAAAACAGCAGCCATGATACTAAATTGCCGGGAAGAAGATCTTATTAAAGACGATGATACACAAAAATTGCGTGTTTATGAAGCTGAAGACAATTCACAATGGCCGGAATGGCTGCATCAGAAAATTGCAGTTAAACAAAGGCGGTTGAAGCTACAGGTTTAGAATCATAGTTTCCGGGTTAATAATTAATGCAGAAATGGATTTATAACAATGCATAATCATGCTAAAACCATTTCATGAAAAAAATACTTTTATTGCTTTGTTTTAATGCATTTTTATCCGATACGTATGCTCAGTCAGTTGCTATAAATCCAGAAAATATTCCAGTTCTTCCTTCCACAAATGAATCAATTTTATTAATTGAACAATCACAGCTATTGACAGATTCTGCAACAGGTTCTAATCCGTATGCTTTAATTGCCGGTGGTAGCAAAGGTATTGGATATGCTATTGCTGAAGCGCTTGCCAGGCGGAAGTTCAATTTAATTTTGGTTGCCCGGCACATGGATAGCCTGGTTGCAGCAAAGAAAAAACTGGAGTCAGCTTACCTGGTGCATGTTGAAATCATACAACAAGACCTCAGTAAAGAAGATGCTGCTGCAAACATAGCAGCCTGGTGTATGCTTAAGGATATCCGTTTAAAAGTATTATGCAATGTAGCAGGTATTGGAGGCAGCAATGATTATTTATCCCTCCCACTTGATACGTTGAGATACATGGTAAACCTTAATGTAGAATCCTGTATGGCACTGAGCCTAACCCTGCTTCCTTTGCTTGAAAAAAATGCTCCTTCCTATATACTGAATGTGGCAAGCATGGCAGCTTTTGCCCCAATACCGGCAAAGAATTTGTATTCGGCAACAAAATCAGCAGTATTATTTTTTAGTTATTCTCTTCGGTACCAGCTAAAAGAAAAGGATATAAGTGTAAGTGTTCTTTGCCCGGGGCCTGTTTATACTAAACCCGAAATAAAACGAGAAACCAAAAAGAAACTTGGCTGGTTTGGCAATCAAATGGCTGTTAGCCCGAAGAGAGTTGGTGAAATTGCAGTAAGGCAAACACTTAATAAGAGGTTAGTGATCATACCCGGCAATTTAAATAAAGTAGTTGCTTTTGTTTTAAGAATATTACCCCGCAGGTGGATCACGGCTATTTATTCAAAATTGGGGGATTGATTATTTGTTATGAAGGAATGCTCTTACGATATTACACTTATGGTAAAGATGCTACAATAAAACTGTGCTGGTTACCTTTATAGGTATTATAGATCAGTATATTCTTATAACCTGAAACCGGTAATTGTTTTTTAACCATGTGTGCAGGAATAACCTGTTGCCTTAATATTATACAGGAAAGCCAAAGCCCCATTGCTGTTGCTGTTGGATATTCTCCTGTCATGTGTTTATACCTCGCTACAACAACATTTTCGCCTGCAATATATTCTGCAGCATTAAAATATTCCTGCAGGCGGTTGTCTCCGTTTTCTCCACTTAATAAGACATCAATTTTTTCTCCGGCAGGTAAATTATTAGCAATAAAACCAATTAATTTTTCCTTCATTACTGATACGTCTCTGTTATGTAAAGTGTCAATGGCAATTACTTTGGCGATGGCATTTTTCTTTATACCATTTGCAATAAACATCACCGCAGCTTCACCTGCAACACTTCCTGTAGTACCTGTGTCATAAAAATCCAACCTGTTAATGGATTCTTTTTTATACCAGCCACCTTTGTCTTCAAAATAATAATTGCTATTGGAAATGTCATCTACTGCTCCAATGAGGTATTGATTGGAAGGCTTATCATTGATCAGCATATCTGCATCAGTCAATACATTTTCAAATGCAAGTCCGAGATGCATATGTGTAATATTATATCCATGGTTTTTTGTCAGGATACCTATCTGGCTGGCAATAGCATTGGGCGTTCCCTGAACAAAATTGAGGGGAGTAAGCATTCCTTCATTGTATTCAATGATCTGGTTAAGGAATTTTACACAATCTTCTTTACCGCCGTTGGCAGTACCCAATATAATGCCATCAGGTAAAGTGTTATCCTGCAATAGCGGGAGCGCTGCGCCAACTCCCATTCGTACTGCTTTTCCCATTCTTCTTAACATACCAGGTGGTATATGTTCATAGGAAGGTTCAATTGCCTGTAATTTTTTGTCAACCGGTTCATGCAATTTTTCAAGATCAACATCATTGAATGTTTGTTGAGGAGAAATACAGGAATGTTGATGAATATAGAACATGGTATCAGGCTTTGGAAAATATCAATGATGAACAATTGCCCCCAAACCCGAATGAGTTGGACATGATATTGTGAATTTCCATTTTTTTATAAGATTGTAAAGGTGTCAAACCCAGTGTTGAAATACTGTCTTTAAAATTGATACCGGGATATAATTCCTGGTGATAGAGATTCAATACAGCATAAACAGCTTCAATGGCAGCAGCAGCGCCCAAAGTGTGGCCGGTGTTGGCTTTGGTGGAAGTAAAAGCGGGTACTTTTCCAAATAGCCTGAGTATGGCTGTACCTTCAACCCTATCATTATTTTCTGTACCAGTACCATGTGCATTAATAAAATCTATTTCAGATGCAGTTAATTCAGCTTTAACCAATGCATCATTCATCGCTTTGTATGGCCCGTTTCCTTCATCAGAAAGGGAAGAAGCATGATAGGCATCATTGGCATTGGAATAACCACTGAGAGTTGCGTAATTTTTTTTTCCAATGCAATCAGATTCTTTTTCCAATACCAGGAAAGCGGCTCCTTCTCCTAAATTCAATCCTTTGCGGTTTTCATCAAAAGGTGTACAGGTTTCTGCTGATAAGATATGCAATGCATTAAAACCATTGATGGTGAATTTTGCAAGGCTGTCAACACCTCCAACAATTGCCCTTTTTACCCTTCCGCTTTCTATAAGCCTGGCGCCGTACATGATGGCATTTGCTGATGATGAACAGGCGGTATTGATCGTATTGATGATGCCGTTCATTTTATACCGTTGCTGGAGGTAGATGTTTACAGATCCATAATCATAGGAAGCAATATATTCAGATCCGGCTGTTTCTTTTTTTGCATCTTCATACATTTCATCCGTTAAGCACATACCTCCAACTGTGTTTCCGCCGATGAGGGCCGTATCAAAAGAACTGATCTGTTCGGTGGTTAAATGGCTGCAGGTAAGCGCTTCCTGTAACGCGTGCAAAGCCAGTAATGTTGTTCGGGTTACACCAGGATCATGAGCATTTAGTTTTTCTTTCAATGCGGCTGTGCTGATCTTTACTTCAGCCACAGGTAATGATCCGGAAAATTTTGAAGGGAACATTTCCAGTTTGCTGATTCCGCAACGGCCTTCTATAAGGGATGCACGGTTTTCAGCTACAGTATTGCCTATAGCACTTATTACTCCTATGCCGGTAACAACAATCCTGTTCAATAAGGTAATTTTATTTTGTACGGTGTTTCTCTATATAATCTGCCATGGTGTTTACGTTCACCAGTATTTTCCTTCCTTCTTTAGGGTCTTCTATTACTATTCCGTATTCACGGTTTAGCAAAACGATTAGTTCTATGGAATCAATAGAATCCAAACCAAGCCCTTCGCCAAATAAAGGTTCATCATCTTTAATGTCTTCGGGTTTTACAGTTAACAGGTTAAGAAACTCTACTATTTGTTGTTTTAGCTGTTGTTTTAGTGCTGCATTCTCCATAATAAATAATTCAGATCAGGTTTTTTCTTTTTAATCCGTACAGTGCAATTAACTGAATAAATACAGTAATACCCAATAAAGGTAAAATATTTAGCACAATATCCTTTAGTTTACCTCCTTCCAGGAATAATCCATAATAACTTTCCAGGCACCAGTGCAAAGGAGAAAATTTTATGATTGTCTGGAATGATTGTGGCATGGCGAAAGCAGGAACCAGTAATCCTCCGATGGCAGCCAGTAAAATAATGGATACAGAGCCAATACCATTTGCCTGCTCTTCTGTTTGTGCATATACACCGATGCAAACGGCAAAACTCACGGCACAACAACCGCAGATCAGTGAAACCAGGAAAAGCCCTGCAATATCTGTCGGCAGGTTTAAAGCCGGTAATCCCAAAACCGGGAAAAGGTATATTCCCAATGCAAAAATTACAGCTGCCTGTAACATGGTAACCATCAGGTAAGTCAGTTGTTTTGAAACCAGTGAAAGCAGGTAATTGGTGGGCAGGGTTTTAAGGCGTATAAAACTGCCATTCAGTTTTTCCCTTACAATATTGCTGCCAAGCGATATAACCACAAAGAACATGGCAAAAATGGTCCATGCCGGAATATTATGTTGTGTGGCATTGGGTATTGTTTTGCTGCCATCTCTTGAAACAGGAATTTCATTAATTCCTACCTGGTTTTGTATGAATTCATTTTCCAGCGTATCGGGCATTTCTTTTTCATTCACATCATAGTACATGGTTTTAAGCACCTGTTTTGTCTGCACCATTTGTAATGTACTGCGCAAAGCTCCCTGTATTGATTGCCGGAATGAATGCTGCAAAACCGGGTGATACAATAAACTGATGGGTTGCAAACTATCACTGAATGTTATAATGCTGTCGCTTTGCAGGCCAAAATTATTCAATGCTTTGGCAGCGGTTTCTTTTGCCTTGGTTTCTATTTTGGCAGAAAAACCTGCCGGGATGATGATGGCAATCAATGCATCTTTTTCATGCATGCGGTCAGCTATCTGTTTATCTGTTTGACCGGATGCGATTTTTTTCACTTCAAACATGCCCACTTTTTCGATAGCGCTCTCCAGTTGTTTGCCTGGTTCTCCGCCATCGCGGTTGCATAATAGTAAAGGTACTTTGTTGTTGTTTACCAGTTCAAAAGTGCTGTTTTGCGTAGCCGTTATAACAATGGCCAGCACGATGGGCATCACAAACATAACGATCATGCCTACACGGTCGCGTGAAAGCATCAGCAGGTCTTTTATTATGGTGGCCCGGAGTTTATACATTTTAATTGAGTAAAAAGAAATTTATATCAGGTAATAAGAAGTCAATAATTACGGTTTTATTACTTCTATATTTTTCATTTATGATTTAATTTCAGGAATCCCTGTATGATTTACCGGTTAAATTAATAAACAATCCTTCCAGACCAATTTCTTTATGATCGGTTAGTAATTTATTTAACGTGTCATGTACCAGTATCTTTCCTTCGTCTATCATGGCTATCCGGTTACACAGGTCTTCTGCTTCTCCCAGCTGGTGAGATGTATAAACCAGGGTAGTTCCTTTTTCATTCAATGATTTCAGGTAACTGATAATGGCCTGGCGTGTGTGTACATCAACACCAACCGTTGGCTCATCTAAAAACAGGATGCGGGGTTCGTGTATCACGCCAATAGCCAGGTTTACGCGGCGTTTCATACCACCCGAAAATTTGCGTACCTGTTTATCCCGCACATCTGTAAGCCCCAGAACTTCCAGCAGTGCGGCAGATCTTTTTTTAACCTGTTGTTTATCCAGCCCGGCCCATGCACCAAAGAAGGCGAGATTTTCCAACGGGCTTAATTCCTGGTAAAAGGAAAAATCCTGTGGTACAAATCCAAAAAGTTTATTGATTGCCTTGCGTTCATTTTTTACTTCATGCCCAAAAATCCTGATGCTGCCATTTTGGTAGGAGAGCAGTCCACACATGCAATTCATGAGGGTGGTTTTTCCGGCGCCATTGGGTCCAAACAATCCAAATCTTTCACCGGGTTCAATTTTAAGCGCCAGGTTGCTGAAACAATGAGCAGATTGTCCGGGGTGCCTGAAACCAAGGCCCTGTATGCTTACTGCTGCATGGCTCATGAATTCCACTTTATTTTTGACAAGGCACGGAATGCGCTTTTTTCTAATTCAGCAATCTCTAAAAGATAATCTCCCATCACATCATAATCTGCCTGGCTACCAATCCTTCCCTTATAAATTCCGGCAGCTTGTACTGCAGCATTTCTCCAAATATCTCCAGATTGAGTAAATGTTTTTGATATTTCCAGTAATTCATCCTTTGCATGATAAGCATGTGCCTGTTGCAGGAATGCTGCATATATATACCTGAAACCACCGCCTCCTGTTCCTATTTCTTCCTGCATGCGAACCAGTTGTGCCAGGTATAAGCCTGCTTTTTGCGGCCCCAGTTTATCACGCCATTTTTTTATTTTCTTTCCGGTATGGGCTATTGCATTTACGCCAACAACTGTTCCGGGTATCTGGATCATGTGGAATATATTGTTTTTGATCCCTTTTACAATGGCATTACGCATTACTTCATCAGTAATGATCCTTGATTCCTTTGGATAATAGATCTGGCCTCTTGGAGCAAAAGGTCCCTTGGCAAACCGTACTCTTTCCAGTTCATATTCTGATAATGATGTTACTGTTTCCATTACAGGGTCACTGATGAGATACCTGCCGTTTTCTTTGCCAAATACGATCATATTATGAGCATTGAAATGGAACCGGTATTCTTTAGGGAAATAAGTGAGATAATATACACCAACCTGGCATCCAACAGCCTGGCCTTTATCAAGACATTCATCTAAAAACTTTTTACCGCTTTCTTTGCTACTGAATTTTTTTCTGAAAACCGGGATATCCAGTGCAGCACATGTTCTTTTAAATATGCGCCCGGGCATTGTTCTGAATGCAATGGC